>Ga0209131_1002213_pt1 | contig 13301 bp, 11 predicted proteins | sample GraSoi_2013_40cm_FD_185826 | JGI IMG/M metagenome (GOLD analysis project Ga0209131, IMG submission 185826) | Grasslands soil microbial communities from the Angelo Coastal Reserve, California, USA - Sample 9_17_2013_40cm (SPAdes) (version 2) | ecosystem: Environmental > Terrestrial > Soil >...
GGCCAAGGGCGGCGACATGTTTCCCGAGCTGCAGCGCGTGTTCAGGCAAGTCGCGATGGGCGAGACCTCGAAGAGCGCCGAGGAGGCGCGCGAGCGCGGCTTCCTCAAGTCCGGCGACCTCGTGATCTTCCATCCCGCGGAGCTGCTGTACGTTGCAAAGCAGCAGGCGCGGGCGATGGCCGAATCCGGCGTGCGTCCGGCGTTGCCTCCCGCGCAGATTCCGGTCGCAGGCGACACCGGGATCGCTACGTTGAAGATGATGCTGGTGAACATGAAGGCGGGGGGCTTCATCTCGGAGCACGACTACGAGATCAGCTCGCGCATCGCCGAGACCCTTTGCGGGGGCGCGGTCGAGCCGGGAAGCCTCGTCGACGAGAAGTGGCTCCTCGATCTCGAGCGGCGCAACTTCGTGGCACTCGCGAAGATGCCGAAGACCCAGGAGCGCATCGAGCACATGCTGAAAACCGGCAAGCCGCTTCACAACTAGAAGCAGGAGATCCTCATGGCCCACCAGATCCAGGATGCATACATCGTCGCCGCCGTGCGCACCGCCGTGGGCAAGGCGCCGCGCGGCATGTTCAGGAACGTGCGCCCCGACGACCTGCTGGCCCACGTGCTGAAAGGCGTGATCGCCCAGGTGCCGGGGCTCGATCCGCACGACATCGCCGATGTGATCGTCGGGTGCGCGATGCCCGAAGCGGAGCAGGGCATGAACGTCGCGCGCATCGGGGTGCTGTTGGCGGGCCTGCCGGACACGGTTCCCGCGATGACCGTCAACCGCTTCTGCTCCTCGGGAGTCCAGGCGGTCGCGCTCGCCGCCGACCGCATCCGCACGGGCGACGACGACGTGGTGATCGCCGCGGGCACCGAGTCGATGTCGATGGTGCCGATGATGGGCAACAAGATCGCGTTGAACGACGCCGTCTTCCACGGCGACGAGAACGTCGCGATCGCATACGGCATGGGCATCACCGCGGAGAACGTCGCGAAGCAGTGGAAGGTCTCTCGCGAGGACCAGGATGCCTTCGCGGTGGCGAGCCACCAGAAGGCCTCGAAGGCGATTGCTGCCGGAGCGTTCAAGGAAGAGATCCTCGCCTACCCGGTCCAGACCGCTTCTCCCGACCTGGGCACCGGCGAAATCGCAACGCGCGAGAAGATCGCCGATACCGACGAGGGCCCGCGTCCGGATACCAACGCGGAAGCGCTGGGCAAGCTGCGCACGGTGTTCGCCGCGCGCGGCACGGTCACCGCGGGCAACAGCTCGCAGATGTCCGATGGCGCCGCCGCCGTGGTGCTGATGAGCGAGCGCGCGCTCAAGAAGTACAACGTGACCCCGTTGGCACGATTCGTGAGCTTCGCCGTGGCGGGCGTGCCGCCTGAGATCATGGGAATCGGCCCGATCAAGGCGATCCCCAAGGTCCTCAAGCAGGCCGGCGTGAAGGCCGGCGACCTCGACTGGATCGAGCTGAACGAGGCCTTCGCCGCCCAGGCGCTCGCCGTGGTGCGTGAGCTCGGCCTCGATCCGGCGAAGGTGAATCCGCAGGGGGGTGCCATCGCCCTGGGGCACCCGCTGGGTGCCACCGGAGCGGTCCGGACCGCCACCCTGGTCCATGGAATGCGACGCACCGGCGCTCGCTATGGCATGGTCACGATGTGCATCGGGACCGGCATGGGAGCCGCGGGCCTTTTCGAGTCGCTGCGATAAATGCACAATAGCCGCAGAAAACACCGGATCCGTCCCCGCTTGCGGATCCCAAGAACGAAACCTTAGAGGAGAATCGCCCCATGAGAAGCGTTTTTCGTCCCGCAGCACTGCCGCTTGCGCTTGCCTTCGCCCTTGCCGGCGCCACCCCCGCCCTCGCCCTGCAATGGGAATCGCAGAACGGCGTGAAGGTGAACGTCGACACGACGGTCACCTACGGCATTTCCGTGCGCACGGGCGAGCGCGATCCGTCCCTGATCGGCATCGCGAACGGTGGAACGTCGCGTTCCGTCAACGAGGATGACGGCGACCTGAATTTCGAGAAGAACAAGCCGTTCGCCAACATCATCAAGGCGACGACCGATGTCGAGATCAAGTACCGCAACTTCGGCTTCTTCGGCCGCGGCAGCGCGTACTACGACTTCGACCTGCACAACAGCGACAAGCTGGGGCCCACCGGCCGCGACCGCCTGGGCAAGGACTACGTCGGCCTCGACGGCTTCGTGTACGGCTCGTTCGAGCCCATGGGCAAGAACCTGCGTTTGCGAGCGGGCCGCCAGGTGATCAGCTGGGGCGAGAGCACCTTCATCGGCAACGGCATCAACGTGATCAACCCGATCGACGTGTCGAAGGTCCGCGTGCCCGGCTCGGAGCTGAAGGAAGCGCTCATCCCGACCACCGGCCTCTGGGCGAGCCAGGAGCTCACCAAGACGGTGTCGGTCGAGGGCTTCTACCTCACCAACTGGGACCGCAACAAGATCGATCCGCGCGGGACCTATTTCTCCAACAACGACACGGTTTCCGACGACTCCAACCGCGTGATCGTCACCTTCGGGCGCCGCAAGGACCCGCATTTTGCGCTGAGCAATCCGATTCCGCTCGCCACCCCGGGGGCCGGACCCGTGGCGCAGGCCCTGTACGGGCCGTTCGACCCGGCCGCCTCGGTCTGGGTGCCGCGCGCGGACGACCGCGTCGCGAGCGACAGCGGGCAGTACGGCGTCGCATTCCGCTACCTCGCGCACGAGTTCAACAACACCGAGCTCGGCTTCTATTACATGAACTATCACAGCCGCAGCCCGCTCGTTTCGTCCACCACGGGCAGCCCCTCGGCCTCGTCGTCCACGCTCACCTCGATCGTCACCGGCGGGCCGCTCAACGCGGCACAGAACGGGACCGCGCGGTACTTCGCCGAGTATCCCGAGGACATCAAGCTCTACGGCGTGAGCTTCAACACGCAGGGGCCTGCGGGCGTGGCACTCCAGGGCGAATACTCCTATCGTCCCAACCTTCCGGTGCAATACGCCACGGCGGAGCTGATCCTCGCCACGCTGGGCCTGCCCAACCTCATTACCGGGTTCACGCAGATCCCCGGCGCCCCGACGGGTGCCACGGCCGCGGCACTGTATCCGGCCAACACGTACCTGCAGGGTTGGCGCCGCCTGAAGATGAGCCAGGCCCAGGTCACCGCCACGAAGTCCTGGCCGAACGTGTTCGGCTCGCAGCAGGGGGTTGTGGTCGGCGAGGCGGGATTCAACTGGTTCCATAATCTTCCCACCGACGTGAAGTTCGCGGGTCCCGCGACGTACCTCCCCGCCACGCCGTTCGCTGCCGCGATCACCGCAGGCGGCGGATTGCAGACGGAAGGCTTCCTCACCGACTTTTCGTGGGGCTATCGCATTTCCGGGCGCCTCGAATACGCCAACGCGTTCCTGGGCGGCACGGTGGCGCCGCGCATCGCGTTCACGCACGACGTGAAAGGCGTGGGCCCGAACTTCAACGAGAAAGTGAAATCGATATCCTATGGCGTCTCGTGGGATTACCAGCGCAAGTGGGTTGTCGACACGCAGTACACGAGTTACTACGGCGGGCGTACCTATTGCGGGACCGACGTGAGCGGTGTGCCGCCCACCCACCCCGCCAGCTGGTGCTCGAGCGCCAACCCGCTCAAGGATCGCGATTTCTATTCGATCAGCGTGAGCTACTCGTTCTGAGCCGCCATGACTACAAAACCTGAGGAGAAACGCATGCAGTCCATCTCGAGGAATTCCTGCCTGGCACTCGTCCTGGGCGTGGCGCTCGCCATGCCCGCGGCCGCGGAGCTCTCGTCGGCCGACGTGGCGAAGCTCGGCACCACGCTCACGCCGCTCGGCGCGGAGAAAGCCGGCAACGCCGCCGGGACCATTCCCGCGTGGGACGGCGGAATCACCAAGCCCGTGGCGGGCTACAAGGAAGGCGGCGCCTATGTCGATCCCTTTCCCAGCGACAAGCCGATGTTCACCATCGACGGCAACAATGCGGATCGCTACAAGGACAACCTTTCGCCCGGGCAGGTGGCGATGCTGAAGAAGTATCCCGACTACAAGATGATCGTGTACCCGACGCGCCGCACCGCGGCGTTCCCGCAGTGCCACTACAACGAGACCAAGGAGTGCGCCGCCAGGTCGAAGCTCTCCGCGGGCGGCAACGGCGTCACGGGTTGCACGGGCGGCATTCCGTTCCCGATTCCGAAGGACGGCACCGAGGCCATCTGGAACTCGCTCTTGCGCTACTCGGGCGATACGTTCGCGCAGAACTGGGCGCAGGCTGCGGTCACGCGTTCGGGCGACTACGCGCTGGTGAAGTTCGAGTACGAATACGATTTCTCGTACGGCAACTGCTCCAAGCCCGCGGCGCAGCGCGAGCCGAACAAGAAGTTGAATTACCTGCAGAGCACCACGGCGCCGGCGCGCCTCGCGGGGCAGATCCTGCTCGTGCACGAGACGGTGGACCAGGCGAAGGAGCCGCGGAGTGCCTGGACCTACAACCCCGGCCAGCGGCGCGTGCGCCTCGCTCCGAACGTCGCCTACGACAACCCCGGGACCGCCGCCGACGGGCTCAGGACCAACGACGACTTCGGCATGTTCAACGGCGCGACCGACCGCTACGACTGGAAGCTCCTCGGCAAGCGCGAGATGTACGTTCCCTACAACTCGTACAAGATCTCGGATCCGCAGTACAAGTACGCCGATGTGCTGAAGCCCGGCCACGTGAACCAGGATCTCGCGCGCTATGAATTGCACCGCGTGTGGGTGGTCGATTCGACGCTGAAGGCGGGGACGAGCCACATCTACCCGCGGCGCACGTACTACATCGACGAGGACAGCTGGGCCATCCTCGCGATCGACAAGTACGACGGCCGCGGCGAGCTGTGGCGCATGGCGGAATTCCACAACCAGAACTGGTACAACGTGCCGATGTTCTTCGGCTCCCTCGAAGTCCACAACGACCTGCAGTCGGGCCGCTATATCGCGATGGGCCTTCGCAACGAGGAGAAGGTCATCTACGAGCCCATCAAGCGCTCCCCCGGCGATTACACGCCAGCCAACCTTCGTGGCGTAGGCACGCGCTAGAACCCGTCCGACCATCTTCGTGAAGAAGCTCCTCGGTGCCGCAGCCCTTGGCTGCGGCATCGTCTTTTTTGCCTGGGCCGCCCCGGCGGGCGAAGTCCTGCCCGCTTCCGGCCCGGTGTCGGCGACCACGATGCAGCGCCTGCTGCTGCTCGATGCCGAGCGTTTCGGCAACCGCATCGTCGCGGTGGGCGACCGCGGCTACATCGTGCTTTCCGACGACCACGGCGCCCACTGGAGGCGCGCCAAGGCGCCCAACGCGCCGCTGCTGACCGCGATCGATTTCCTCGACGACCAGCTGGGCATCGTCGTCGGGCACGACTCGGTGATCCTCTCCTCGAGGGACGGCGGCGAGACCTGGACGCAGCAATTCTCGGCGCCGACCGAGCAGCGGCCGCTGCTGGACGTTCTTTTCGTCAAGAAAGACTTCGCGATCGCAGTGGGAGCGTACGGCGCCTACTACGAGAGCACCGACGCCGGAAAGACCTGGAAGTCGCGCAAGATCACCGCCGACGACAAGCATTTCAACGCGATCCTCGAGCTGGGCCAGGGCAGCCTCCTCATTCTCGGCGAGGCCGGCACGATCCTTTCGTCCACGGACTGGGGCAAGAGCTGGACGCCGATGGTCTCGCCCTACAAGGGCTCGCTCTTCGGCGCGCTGGTGACCGATGACGGCGCGGTCGTCGCATTCGGCATGCGCGGCCGCATCTATCGCTCCACCGACAAGGGGAAGACCTGGAAGCAGGTGGACAACTCTTCCACCGCCACGCTCATCGGCGGCGAGAAGTTGCCCGACGGCGCGATCGTCCTCGCGGGTTCCGCGGGCACAGCACTGGTGAGCCGCGACCAGGGACGCTCGTTCGTCCCGATCAGGACCGGCACCACCAAGGCGTTCGCAAAGCCGATCGTGGGCACGGACAATTCCTTGTTGCTCCTGGGCGAAGGTGGGGCGCGCGAGGTGCCTCTCACCATCGTGAAGCCGGCGGCCCTTCAATGAGGCTCGATGCACTGATCCAGGCAGTCTCGGGGCTCATCTTCAACTATCGCAAGGTGTGGCTCGTCGTCTTCGCGATCCTCACCGCGCTCTTCGCCGCCTCGGCCTCGCGCCTCGCGGTCGACGCGGGCTTCAACAAGATGGTGCCTCTCACGCACCCCTACATGCAGGTCTACCGGGAATACGAAAAGGTGTTCGGCGGCGCCAACCGCGTGGCGATCGCGCTGGTGCAGAAGGACGGCGACATCTACAACAAGGAGTACATGTCGAAGCTGAAGCGCCTGACCGACGACGTGTTCCTTCTGAACGGCGTGGACCGCCCGTCGGTGAAGTCGCTCTTCACGCCCAACACCCGCTTCATCGAGGTGATCGAGGAGGGCTTCGCCGGCGGCAACGTCGTCCCGGCGACCTTCCAGGGCACGGACGCGGACCTCGCGACGGTGCGCGCCAACGTGAACAAGTCGACGGAGGTAGGCCGCAGCGTGGCCACCGACTTCTCCGGGGCGCTGGTGAGCGCGGGGCTGCTCGAGATCGACCCGCAGACCGGCAAGCGCCTCAACTATTTCGAAGTCGCCGCAAAGCTCGAGGAGCTGCGTGCGAAATACACGAGCGAGCACCAGTCCGTGCACGTCATCGGCTTCGCCAAGGCGATCGGCGACATCCGCGACGGCGCGCGCGGGGTGATCGTCTTCTTCGGCATCGCATTCCTGATCACGCTCGCGTTGATGCTCTGGTTCGTGAAGGACGTGAAGCTGACACTCGTGGCCCTCGTGGTCGCGATGATGCCGGTGCTGTGGCTGCTCGGCACGCTGCCGATCCTGGGCTTCGGCATCGACCCGTTGTCGATCCTCGTGCCCTTCCTCATCTTCTCGATCGGCGTCTCGCACGCGGTGCAGATGACCAAGACCTGGGAGCGCGAGGTGGTCTCGGGCGTGGACGGCCTCACGGCGGCGCGGCGCTCCTTCGCCAAGCTCTTCATCCCCGGCACGCTGGCGCTGCTCACCAACGTCCTGGGGTTCGCGGTGATCATGATGATTCCGATCGACATCGTGCGCGAGCTGGGCATCACCGCTTCTCTCGGCGTGGGCTGGATGATCCTCACCAACAAGATGATGCTGCCGATCCTGCTCTCGTACCTCACGCTCTCCAAGACCGCGCTGCAGAAAGAGGCCTACCAGGAAAACCGCGCCCATCGCATGTGGCACGCGGCCTCGCGCTGCGTGGAGCGCCGTCGCGCCAGGATGATCATCGCGGTGGCCCTCGTGATCCTCGCGGCCGGCCTCTACCAGGCGCACAGCCTCAAGGTCGGCGACTACGGCATCGGCGTGCCGGAGCTCAGGCCCGATTCGCGCTACAACCTCGACAACGCGAAGATCGTGGAAAAATTCGCGATCGGCGTGAACACGCTCGGCGTGGTGGCGCAGACCCTCAACGTGCAGGGCGCGTGCACCCAGTACGACGTGATGAGCCTGATCGAGCGCTTCGACTGGTACATGCAGAACGTGCCGGGAACGCAATCGGTCATCTCGTTGCCGGGGTTGGCCAAGATGGTGAACGCCGGCTTCAACGAGGGCAACATCAAGTGGCGCCAGCTGCCCCGCGACCCGCAGGTGATGGCGCAGTCGGTCACGCCGATCGATACCTCGACCGGGCTCCTCAACCCGGATTGCAGCGCCATGCAGGTGCTGGTGAACACGACCGACCAGCAGGGCGAGACCATCGCGCGGCTGGTGGCCGAGGTGAAGAACTTCGCGCGCGCCAACCCGAGCGACAAGCTCGAGCTGAAGCTCGCCACGGGCAACGTCGGCGTCATGGCGGCGACCAACGAGGCGGTCGACAAGGCGCGCTGGGAGATGAACCTCGCGATCTTCGGCGCGCTCCTGGTGATGTGCCTGCTGACCTTCCGCAGCCTGCGCGCCACGCTCTGCATCCTGATCCCGCTCGCGATCGTGTCGGTCCTGTGCGAGGCGCTCATGCCGACGCTGGGCATCGGGCTCAAGGTCTCCACGCTGCCGGTGATCGCGCTCGGCGTGGGCGTCGGGGTGGACTACGGGATCTACCTCTACGACCGCATCGAGGGGCACCTCGAGGAAGGCAAGGAGCTCGCCGCCGCCTTCTACGAAGCGTTGAACGAGCGCGGCACGGCCATGGTGTTCACCGCCGTGACGATGACCATCGGCGTCGGAACCTGGGCGTTCTCGGCGCTCAAGTTCCAGGCCGACATGGGCATCCTTCTCGCCTTCATGTTCTTCCTCAACATGCTGGGAGCCCTCTTCCTGCTGCCCGCGCTCGCCGCTTTCCTGCTGAAGCCCCACGCCGCCAAGCGAACGTAGGGCCTTCCGCGATCAAGGGGCGGCGTTGTGGTCGGACGCGCAACCCGCGCCCACCAGGCTCAGGTTCGTTCCATTCCCCACCGCCGTGTTGCCGACGACGACGCTGGGACACTCCGCGTGGATCCCGAGCTGCGGGTTGTTGTTCGACGTATTGTTGACGATCGTGCCGTTTCCGGACATGACGATGCCATGACGGACGTTCAATCCGACCGTGTTCCCGATGATGGTGGTGCCGATGTTGGTCACGATGCCGACGTCATTCCCGGTGGAATTGCTGCCGGTGACGAGGCTTCGGGGCCCGACGCTGATACCCGAATTGTTCACGTTTCCGGTGGCGATGCTGTCCCTGACGATGCCGCTGACCAGTACGATTCCGACATTGGTGTTGCCGGCGGAGGTGATGCGCTCGACCATCCCCGTCGAGGAGGCAAGCGAAATCCCGTTGAAGAAGTTCGAGACCGTGCCGTTGCGCACCGTGACGCCGACGTTGCTGAAAGCGCCGAGGTCGGTGATTCCACCCCCGGTGCCGTTTCCCTCGATCAGGAAGCCGTCGAGGTCGATGGTGACGAAATCGGCCTTCACGACGATGCAATCGCCGTTGGCATTCAGGTTCTTGGTCACCACGTAGGAGCCCGATTGGGTGATCGTCTTGCACTGGTTGATCTTGTCGGCGGCAACCGCCGGCATTGTCTGCAAGGCCGCGGCGAGGAGGGCGAGCGCGGCGAGGGCATGGGAGTTTTTCAAGGGCGTTCCTTTCGTGAAGTGCAGGAACGTGATCCTCCACTCCGGCCCCTCCGGGTTCGCTGGAAGAGTGCGGCGCGCCGGCGCGTAATATTGCGCATTGAACCGAAGGATCGCCGTTTGCCGCTGGAACTGCCCGCGCTTCAGCCGACCTTGATCGCCGCCTCCGCCATCGCGATGACGTTCGAGGCCATGTGAAGCGCCATCGGCACCACCACACTTCCGGTCCTCACGCGCGCCGCTCCGAAGAGCAGGCCCAGCAACACGATCATGCCGATGCCGTAGAGATCGTACTGGAGGTGGATCGCCGCCCATGCCACCGCGGCCACGATCACCGCGCCGAGCGGCCCGATGCGCGAGCGGGAAAGCCCGGTGATCACGAAGCCGCGAAACAGCAGCTCTTCGAACAGCGGCGCCGCCACGACGACGGCGAACCACAGCGCAGCCTTGCTCTCGGCGCTGCGATAGGTGGTTTCCATGAACTCGGGGACGATCGGCTTGCCGACGAGCCAGCTGAAGGCATCGAAGGCGGCCGCGAGTACCACGAGGGCGAGCAGCCAGCGGGCGAACGTCGCGAGCGAGGGAACGTCGAATGCCAACGTGTCCGAGGGGCTCGCCCCGCGCTTCAAGGCGACGATCGCGAAGAGCGCCAGCGCGCAGGCCGGCGACGAGATCATGGTGACGGCCGCGAACACGTCGCCGTTGGTGGCGAGCTTGGCCATCTCGCGGGCGAGCGCTTCGGGCGGAAGGTGCGCCATGGTGGCGCCGACGAAGACGACGTAGAAACCGATCTGGACGGCGAAGAAAACCCCCACCACCACGACAGACCACAAGACGGTGGGCAGCGTGCCCCAGCGAGGCAACGGAACATTCATGGGCTGCGCCACACGCTGGCGAGCCACGGCTGTTGCTCGCGTGGCAGCCCGTCCGGCCGGTAGTAGTGCTCGAGCTCGGCGAATCCGGCCTGCGTCATCGCGCCCCGCCACGCCTCGAGGTCGTGGTAGGCGCCGTAGCGCCCCCGGTTCCATCCCTCTTCGTTCGTGCCCCGCGGATTGGAGCTGAAGAGAACGCCGCGCGGCTTCAAGGCGGCGCGCAGCTCGCCCAGCACGCGCGGCAGCTCCTGGCCGGGCACGTGGAAGAGTGCGGCGTTGGCGAAGATGCCGTCGAAGTGCCGCGCCGGCAGGTCGAGCGCGAGGAAATCCTGCTGCCACACTTCACACCCGGTTTGCGCGCGCGCCATCGCTACGAACTTCTCCGCGCCCTCCAGCCCGATCGCCACGTGGCCGAGCGCGGTGAATGCCGCGAGATCGCGCCCCGGTCCGCAACCCAGGTCCAGGATCGTGAAGGGCGGCGGGCTCTCGATGTGCCGCAACAGCGCGGCGATGTTCTGGCTCACGTCGTGGTCGCGCGTGCCCTCGCGGAAGTCCTCCGCGCGCTGGTTATAGTGCTCGAGCGTGAGCGCCGATATCTTCGCGAGCTCCTCCCGAGGATGCTTCACGCGATCTCCAGCGCGTCGCCGACCCGAATGGTTCCCGTCGTCACGGTGACGAGGTTCACGCCGAACATCACGCCGAATTCGCTGCTTTCGCGGTACGTCGCAAGGGTGGCGAGCGGCTCGGGCCCCATCACTGCGCCCGTCGCCTGGTCGGTGGTCGTCACCTGGCACCTTCCGCAGGGCTTCACCGCGCGCAGCAGCACTTCGCCGATGCGGATCTCGCCCCAGCCATCCTCCGCGTAGGGCGCGCTGCCGGAGATCACCAGGTTGGGCCTGAAGCGGTTCATCGGCATGGCGGCGTGGCTCCTGGCGATGAGGCGGGAGTTCAGGTCGCCGAGCGAGGCCTCGGTGGTCAGCAGGTAGGCGAAGGCATCGGCGAAGCCCACGCGCCGTCCTTCGGGAGCGAAGCGCCGGCTGGAAAAGCGCTCCGAGCTTTCGGGCATGTAGACGAGCCGGCATGCGAGGCCGAGATACTCGGAGAGAAAGCGGTCCGCCGCGGCGGAGGCGGGCACTGCGTCGCACTCGCTGTCCCACACGCGTACGCGCATCGTTGGCGCGGCGGGCACGTCGAGGGGCACTTCGACGCCCGGCTCGTCCGGCGCGGAGAGCGACAGCGCGCCATCGGCGATCTCGGTCCACACGGTGGCCATCTTCGGATGCTCGCGCTGCGAGAGGAACTCGCCGCCGGAATCGACCACCATCCAGCGGCGATCGTGCTCGACGCCGCGGTCGGTGCAGCGTGCCGAGCCAAGGTCGATGCCCTTGAGCCCCTTTACGGGATAGACGTGCAGCGCCGACAGCGTGAGGGGCAAACGACTAGACCTGCCCCAGCATCGTGTCGCCGCCGGAGACCTCGAACTTGCCGGGCGCCTCGACGTTGAGCGTCTTCACGACGCCGTTGTCCACCAGCATCGAGAAGCGCTGGCAGCGCATGCCCATGCCGCGCGCGTTCAAGTCAAGCTCGAGGCCCAGCTTCTTGGTGTATTCGGCGCTGCCGTCGCCCATGAAGCGGATCTTGCCGTTCGCCTTCTGGTCGCGCGCCCACGCTCCCATTACGAAGGGATCGTTCACCGCGAGGCACCACACTTCGTCCACGCCTTTCGCCTTGAGCTTGTCGAGGTTGTTGAGATAACTCGGCACATGCTTGGCGGAACAGGTCGGGGTGAAGGCGCCCGGCAGGCCGAAGATCGCGATCTTCTTGCCCTTCACCTGGTCCTCGACCTTGAAGGTGTTGGGTCCCACGGTGCAGCCGTTGCCCTCGACTTCGATGAATTCCTGCACGGTGCCTTCCGGAAGCTTGTCTCCGACTTTGATCGTCATTGCTTTCTCCTGGTGGGGATTTAACGTCCGCGTTCGATGGCGCGCTTCGCGATCCGGTCGATGAGGGACGGGGCGAGGAGCTTGAGCCAAAGTCCTATTTTACCGCGAGCGGTCATCACGACTTCGCGCTCGCGCCGCGCGATCGCCGTCGCGATGCGCCGCGCGCACTCCTCGACGCCCATGACTTCGCCTTCCTTCACGGGGCTCACCAGGATGGCCTTGCCGTCGGGGCCGGTCGCGTTCTCGCGGATCCCGGTGGCGACGAAGCCGGGGTAGATCATCGTCACCGTGACGCCCGAGCCCTCGAGCTCAATGCGCAGCGAATCGAAGAATCCCGTCATCGCGTGCTTGGAGGCGCTGTATCCGGTGCGCGTCGGAACGCCGGTGCGGCCGGCGAGGCTCGCCACGCCGACCAGGCGCCCCTTCGATTCACGCAGGTGGGGAAGGGCGTGGTGGGTGCAGTAGACCGCGCCCATGTAGTTCACCTGCATGATGCGCTCGAGGATCGACATGTCCTGGATGTCCTCGAAGCGCGCCCACATGCTGATCCCCGCGTTGTTCACGAGCGTATCGAGGCGCCCGAAAGCGAGCACCGCCCCGGCTACGATCGCCTGGCAATCGCGCTCGACGGCCACGTCGGCCTTCACGGTGATCACGGAGGCGCCCGCCTTGCGGCATTGCTCGGCCACCGCCTCGAGCTCCTTCTCGTTGCGCGCTGCCAGCACCAGCTTCGCGCCCTGCGCGGCCAGCTGCCGCGCCAGCTCCGCGCCGATGCCCTTCGAAGCGCCTGTGATTGCGACGACGCTGCCCTTCACCTCCCTCTCCCTTGGGAGAGGGCCGGGGAGAGGGTGGGGATACGGTTTCTCATTTGTCGGTCTTGGGATCGGGAATGTGGTTGAAGGCGATGTGCAGCCCGCCGCGGTCGCGCGCCTTGTGGGCGCTCGCGAAATAGACCGCCTGCTTGCCGAAACGTGCGTTCAGCTTGTCGAGCGTCGAGTAGAGGTTTTTCGACTTTCCCTCGGAGGCGAAGAGCGAGCCCGTGTGGCCGGCCTCGCTCACGAAATCGGAATAGGCCATGCCGACCTTGAGGATGGTGCGCCGGTCCTTCGGGCGCCGCGCCCAGAGCTTTTCGAGGACGTGCAGGAAAGCCATCGTGTCCTGCGTGTCGACGAGGCGCATCTCCGCATCCCAGTGGCTGCCGTCGAGGTACTTGAGTCCGATCGACATGCGCGCGGCGTAATAGCCCGCCTTGCGTAGCCGCATCGCCGCTTTCTGCGACAGGCGGTTCAAGACCGCGTAGGCGTGCTCGGGGTTGCGCGAGTCGGGCCCG
>Ga0209131_1002214_pt1 | contig 13297 bp, 9 predicted proteins | sample GraSoi_2013_40cm_FD_185826 | JGI IMG/M metagenome (GOLD analysis project Ga0209131, IMG submission 185826) | Grasslands soil microbial communities from the Angelo Coastal Reserve, California, USA - Sample 9_17_2013_40cm (SPAdes) (version 2) | ecosystem: Environmental > Terrestrial > Soil >...
ATGCTCCGCTCCTCTCGCCTGATTTTCGCGAGATTCTGCACCGCAGCGATGATCCCGCCAATGTTCTGCGCCGCTACTTCGCTCAATCACCCGCTAAAGATCCCGTTGACCAGCTCCTCTACGTCGACACCAAAACCTATATGGTCGGCGACATCCTCACCAAGGTTGACCGCATGAGCATGTTGAATTCGCTCGAGGTTCGCGTCCCGATCCTCGACCATGTTTTCGTCGAATGGGTCACCGGCCTGCCGCCGAAGTGGAAAATGCGCGGCAAAGACCAAAAGTACCTCCTCAGAAAACTGGCGGAGCGCGTGGGCGTGCCTCGCGAAGTGCTCTACCGGCAGAAGCAGGGCTTCACCCTTCCACTCGACCACTGGCTGCGCAACGAGCTCAAAGACATGCTGATGATCCTGCTCGAACCTCGAACCCTAGATCGCGGGTACTTTGTAGCAGACGGTGTTCGGAGGTTAATGGACGACCACCTCTACCGCGGCCGCACCCATACTGGGCGCTTATGGCGGTTGCTGATGTTCGAGCTCTGGCATCGTAACTTCCTCGAAAAATACATCAAGCCGGCCGGATTGTTCTCGTTGCCCGTGGTCGCCGACTCTCGCCGCCAGATACCCAATTCCGCCGCCGCGCTGGCCTCCGCTCCGGTTGGAGGATGATCGGGTGCGCCCCACAGAACCGGCGAGCCTGACCTCAAAACCTCCAGCTGATCTTTCCGGTCGTCCTGATCTTGCTGATTCGGCGATCAGCCTGTTTCTCATGATCAATACTTTTGAAACGGGAGGATCCGAGCGCCAGTTCACCGTCCTTGCGCGGAATCTTGCGTCGCCGCAATTCGAAACTCATCTCGGCTGCGTCAGCCGGCGCGGCCCGCTGGCTGCCAACTTCGCCGATGCTCAACCGTTTCCACTGGGCGGCAGTCTCTATGGATGGCGGTCGCTGCGGACTCGCCTCAACCTCAGCCGGCATCTTCGCGATCATAAGGTGCGAGTCGCACACTCCTTCGATTTCTATACCAATCTCACGCTCATTCCCGCCGCAAGAATTGCCCGCGTGCCGGTAGTCATCGGTAGCCATCGCCAGCTCGGAGATCTGATGACACCTGGGCAATTCCGGGCTCAGATGGCGGCTTTTCGTTGGTGCGATGCTGTCGTCTGCAATTCGCAAGCCGCGGCTGGTCGCCTGATCGGTGCTGGCCTCTCGACGAATAAGATCGCAGTCATCGGAAACGCCCTTCCGGCCGCGGCGTTCACCGCCGCGCCTGCGTCTCTGCCTAAACGTCCGGGTGTCGTCCGAGTCGGCATGGTCGCGCGCATGAATCATCGTTACAAGAATCACTCCGGATTCCTGCGCGTCGCTGCCCGGATCCACAACCATATGCCGGAAGTCGAGTTTCTTCTCGTCGGCGACGGTCCGCTGCGGCAAGAATTGGAGCGGGAAGCGGCGAGTCTTGGCCTCGGCGCCGCTGCGATCTTTCTTGGCGATCGCCAGGATATGCCCGCTGTCCTCGCTTCGCTCGACGTCGCCGTTCTCACTTCTGATTCGGAAAGTCTGTCAAACGTCGTGCTGGAAGCTATGGCTGCAGGATTGCCCGTGGTCGCCTATGGCGTCGGCGGCAATTCGGAACTGCTTAGCGATCAACGGGGGGCTCTGATTCCGGGCGGCAATGAAACCAGTTTTGCCGATGCCGTAGAGAACCTTGTAGTTGACCCCGATCTGCGCCAGCAATTGGGCCGCAACGCGCGGCACTTCGCACAGGATAATTTCAGCCTCGATCGCGTGCGCCAGCGCTACGTGGAACTCTATGTCAGACTTCTCCAGAAAAAACTCCGAAGGAATTCTGCCACATGAGCGAACCTGTCCAGAAGAGTCCGGCCTCGCGCCTGCGAGTCTGCATCGTCGCGCCCAGCCTGCGGTATGTTGGCGGACAGTCCGTTCAGGCCGACTTGCTCGTGCGGCATTGGCAGAATGATCCGGACATCGATATCAGCTTCCTGGCCGTCGATCCGCCGGTTCCGCGCGTCCTCTCGTGGGCGGAGAGGGTTCCCGGCCTGCGCACAATTCTGCGCGAGCCAATCTACTTCTGGCACCTCTGGCGCGGCCTCGAAAATGTGGACGTTGCGCACATCTTTTCCGCGTCGTATTGGTCCTTCCTGCTCGCCCCCGCACCCGCGGCCCTATTCGCAAAGATGAAGATGAAGAGGCGCGGCAGCAAGACCCTCATCAACTATCATAGCGGCGAAGCGCGCGACCATCTCCGGCGTTTTCGCTCAGCCACGTTTGTTCTTTCCCGAGCCGACAAACTTGTCGTTCCTTCCGGTTTCCTGGTCGATGTCTTCCGCGAATTCGGATTGTCGGCCTCTGCCGTGCCTAATATCGTTGACCTCTCGCAGTTCCGCTATCGCGAGCGTGTTCCGTTGCGCCCGCATTTGATTTGCACTCGCGGCTTCTCCACTTACTACAGCGTCGATGTCGTCGTTCGCGCATTCGCTCTAGTAAAGAAAGAATATCCGGAAGCGCAACTCGATTTGGTCGGGAATGGGCCGCTCGAAGGCGATGTCCGTAAGTTGGCTGCGGACTTGAATCTCAGCGGCGTCAACTTCACTGGCGTCGTATCGCATCGGGAAATCGGGCAATATTACGATCAAGCTGACATTTTCATCAATGCTTCGTGGCTCGACAACATGCCTCTGTCGGTCATCGAAGCCTTCGCCGCAGGCACTCCCGTCGTCAGCACCTCGCCGGAGTGCATGCCCTACCTGGTCCAGCAGGAGCGTACCGGATTGCTCTCACCCGTGGGGGACGAAAAAGCTCTCGCCGCAAATGTGATCCGGTTGTTGCGCGATCCGGCGCTCGCCTCTCGCCTTGCGCAGAACGCTCACCATGAATCGCGAAACTACACCTGGGAAGCAGTCCGCGAACAATGGCTCAGCACCTATCGCGAATTAGTCTAGAGCAGATGCAGCCCCCGCGGCCCGATCACCCCGTTTTCTTCTCCAGCGGCCAAACCGTCGTCACCACCAACGCGACAAAGATACCCAGCGAAACTTCCAGAAAGCGGTGCCATCCAACGATCCAGGGGGCACTGGTATGCGGAATCAGAAAAATAATAGTCAACGTAATCCCAGAAAATCGGTAAGCGCCCTCCACCCGCAATAACCACGCCAGCAATCCGCACAAAAGAATTCCCAGTGCATAAACCCATGCACTCGGACTGAAGAACGTAGCCAACGCTGCGCCCAGCACGGCTCCCAGCGCGGTCCCCACAAATCGTTGCCATCCCAGCGTCCGATGAGGGATCGTAGATTGCACGATGACGATCGTCGAGATTGGCGCCCAATAATATTCTGGCATCTTCAACAGACGAGCCAAAAGCATCGCAACCACCGCTGCGAAAGTGGTGCGTGCAGAATCCAGTAGACAGTCTCGATTGAGCCCAGAGAAAATCCTCCGCCTTGCCATCGACCCTCCCACGGTTTCGACGGGCGAGGACGCCCGTCTCTCCACTTTAGACCCGCAGACGAGCCTTGCGCGGGTGCTGACTACATATTGCTTCGGTTGCTATAACAAAAAAACCCCGCTCTTGCGAGCGGGGCCTTTGATTTAACTGACAGCCGATGGCTGACAGCTAATTTAGTACATTCCGTCCATACCACCGCCGCCGTGGCCACCGGGGGATGGAGCGCCCTTTTTCTCCTCGGGGATCTCCGCCACCAGCGCTTCGGTCGTCAACATCAGCGCCGCGATCGAGCCGGCATTGGTCAGCGCCGTACGCACCACTTTTGTCGGATCGAGCACGCCCGCCTTGACCAGGTCTTCATACTCGCCGGTCAGTGCATTGTAGCCGTAGTTATTGTCTTTCGAGTCGTGGACTTTCCCGATCACAATTGCACCTTCTTCGCCGGCATTCTCGGCGATCTGGCGCAACGGCTCGGTGATGGCGCGCTTCACGATGTTTACACCGATCTGCTCGTCACCTTCCAGTTTCAGGCGCTCGAGAGCTCCAACGCAACGCGCCAGAGCCACGCCGCCGCCGGGGACAATACCTTCCTCGACTGCTGCACGGGTCGCGTGCATTGCGTCTTCGACGCGGGCCTTCTTCTCTTTCATTTCGGTTTCGGTCGCGGCGCCTACTTTGATCACCGCTACGCCACCGACCAGCTTCGCCAACCGCTCCTGCAATTTCTCGCGGTCGTAGTCGCTGGTGGTCTTGTCGATCTGGCTGCGAATTTCTTTCACGCGGCCTTGCACATCACCCGGCTTGCCTTTGCCTTCGACGATGGTCGTGTTGTCCTTGTCGATGGTGATTTTCTTGGCCTGTCCGAGATCAGCCAGCTGCACGTTCTCCAGCTTGATGCCCAGATCTTCCGTGATGGCCTTGCCGCCGGTCAAAGTTGCGATGTCCTGCAGCATGGCCTTGCGACGATCGCCGAAGCCCGGAGCCTTTACGGCCGAGACTTGCAGCGTGCCACGAAGCTTGTTCACGACCAGAGTCGCGAGCGCTTCGCCTTCCACATCCTCTGCGATGATCAGGAGCGGCTTGCCGCCCTTGGCGATCTGCTCCAGCAACGGCAGCAGGTCCTTCATCGAGCTGATTTTCTTTTCGTGGATCAGGATGTATGCGTTCTCCTGGATCGATTCCATCCGCTCCGGATCGGTGACGAAGTAAGGAGAGAGATAGCCGCGATCGAACTGCATGCCTTCGACCACGTCGAGCTGTGTTTCGAGGGTCTTCGACTCTTCGACGGTGATGACGCCGTCCTTGCCGACTTTCTTCATAGCCTCGGCAATGATTTTGCCGATAGTCTCGTCGTTGTTCGCCGAGATTGTGCCGACCTGGGCAATCATCTCGCCGGTGACCGGCTTGCTGAACTTGTCCAGCTCGCCTTTTTCGCGGTTGCCTTCCTTGTCGAACTTACCGGTGATGAGCTGCACGGCCTTCTCGATGCCGCGCTTCATGGCCATCGGATTGGCTCCGGCAGCAACGGTCTTCACGCCCTCGCGGAAAATCGCCTGGGCGAGAACGGTAGCGGTGGTGGTGCCATCGCCGGCGACGTCCGAGGTCTTCGAAGCAACTTCGCGGACCATCTGGGCGCCCATGTTCTCGATGCCGTTTGGCAGTTCAATTTCTTTTGCTACGGTTACGCCGTCCTTGGTGATGGTCGGCGATCCGAATTTCTTTTCGATGACAACGTTGCGGCCCTTGGGGCCAAGTGTGACCTTCACAGCGTCAGCCAGCAGGTTGACGCCGCGGAGAATGGCCTGCCGCGATTCTTCTCCATGAACAATTTGTTTTGCCATACTTTTCAGCTCCTAAATGAAATTTTGGTGCAGGCGGTGCCTGCGGAACTTTGTGATTAGGTCTCAGGTGTCAGGTCTCAGGTGTCAGGAATTGACTGTCAACTGATGGCTGATGGCTGAGAGCTGACAGCTATCGTCGCGATCCGGCGTGTTCCTTCTTCGCCGAAGTGGTGGCGCCGCTCAACACGCCGAGTACTTCTTCTTCGCGCATGATGATGAAGTCCTCACCATCGATTTTGATCTCAGTGCCGGAATACTTGCCGAACAGAATGCGGTCGCCTTCTTTCACATCGAGCGGCCGAACTTTGCCTTCTTCGCTGATTTTGCCTTTGCCGGCGGAGATGACTTCTCCCTCCATCGGTTTATCTTTTGCGGAGTCGGGAATGATGATCCCGCCGCGGGTCGTGTCGGCTTCTTCCACGCGACGGACCAGGATGCGGTCGTGCAGCGGAGTAAATTTGGTTGCCATAGTTGCGTACTCCTTTCAAGAGTTGGTTAAGCAGGTTGAATTGAACTGAGATTGCCTGAAAGTCCGGGATTATTAGCACTTGAGTGCCACGAGTGCTAATTATAGGAATCTGAGTACGTGGTTGTCAATGGTTCGGGTGGCGTTGCAGATAAGTTACGTAGAATCAATATGTTACGTATTTTTATCCCTTCCTCTGGTTAAAACCCAGGGGGAAGAGAAGCTAATCTGCGGCCTTCGAGTCGCTGACGGCAGAAGCGTACTTCTTGGCGAGAAAGGCCATCCTGACTCGGATTTCCTCTTGATCTTCTTTAATGACCGCTTGCAAAACAGAAATAAGATCTTCTTCCCGCTGGGGGTCCTTCTCGCTGGCTATATCGCGACAAATCTGGCGCAACAGATCGACGTTATACACGAATGCGGTTGTCCCTCAACCCAAGACATTTTCCTATAACGGCGAAGGAGAGGGGAATACAGCAATTCGTGTATGGTATTGCACCAGAAGGTGTAGCCCGATGAGGCCCGGACGTGATCCGAAAACCCGAGACGTCTCGAACCTGCGCGGGATTCTTATTTGGGATTTTGACAACTTCCGCACTGCCAGTTTGCCCAATTGGCGGCAGCGTAGCCAGCCCTCCGGCTAGGCTGATCCGCGGCGGGCGAAACGAATGCTGCAAGCATTGAGTTTCAGACCCAAAATGGAACGGTGGCTGGCGTGCACTTATTCCGTCATCAGCTTCCGCATAGGCGGTCTGGCCAGCTGCGAGATTCGACCATTTGCCGCTTGTCAATCATGCTTGCTGACATGGTTCGCCACTCAGGCGCGCGTGTCTGTGGGAGACGGAGGAGCGCCAATGAGCATGTCCGGCTTGAACTGCGTTGAAAGCTGTCTCACCTGCAATCTGCGCTCGCGCAGTTTCTTTTGCGACCTCTCCCCGGAGTCGATCGAAGCGTTCAACCAGATAAAACATGCCGCGGTTTTTCCTGAACACGCGGTGGTCCTTGCCGAGGGACAAAGCCCCGTGCGGAATTTTTATTCTCTGCCAGGGGCGCGCCAAGCTTTCGACCACCTCGCGCGATGGCAAGACTTTGATTGTCCGCATCGCGGAGCCCGGTGAAATTCTGGGTTTGCACGCGGTTGTCACCGGCGGACGGTACGAGTTGACGGTCGAAACCATGCAGCCCTGCCAGCTCAATTTTGTCGGGCGGGAAGACATGCTGCGCTTTCTCAAAGATCACGCTGACGCCGCTCTCCATGCCACTCAGCATCTTGCTCGGGACTGCTCTGATGCGTATGGGGTAGCGCGCACGATCGGATTGTCACATTCGGTGTCAGAGAGGTTTGCCAGATTTTTGCTTGAAACCGCCGCCGATGGAGAGGTCAGCAACGGGACAGTGCGGGTCCGGTTGGCGATGACCCATGAAGAAATCTCTCAGCTTGTCGGTACCAGCCGGGAAACCATCACGCGCCTTCTCTCCGAGTTCCGCCGAAATGACACGGCGGAATTGAAGGGTTCGATGTTGATCATCCATAACCCCCCGGCTCTGAGGAGCATGGTGCGCGCCTAATTGATTGGTTGTTGACTCCGAAGGGATCTGCCGAGCTGCGCTCGGATTGGACGGGCGAGACGCCCGTCTCCACACGGTGATCCCACTCTTCCAAGAAGAAGGAAGAGTGGGATCGCCGGTACTGTCATTACGGTAATGCCATCGCACTGCGGAGAGATCCGGCTACTGCTTATCGTAGACGGCAGTGTTTTTGACCTTCTTGCCCTTCGAATCGGTTGCGCTCGTCGTAACGGTCCGGGTTTTGCCATCGGCCGAGACGACAATTTGACCGGTAATGGTAACCTTGCCGTCTTTCTTAACAGTTAACTCCAACGTGTTGTCATCGACTTTCTTGAGCGAGCGCGCGTCGGAATTCGGATCGCCCGTGACAGGGTAGTCTTTCCCGTCGTACTTGCCTGTCCATTCGTTGTGCGTGGGCTTACCGGCGCCGTCGGTGCCATCCACCGTAACTTTCACGCTGTCCCCCGCCACCTCGTACACCACGGTCAAGTTCTTCGAGGATTCAGGGGCAAACTTCGACTTGGCTTCGTTGAGCTTCCAAGTGCCTACCTGTACGTCACTGGCGAAGCATACAGCCCCCGCAATAAAGCACAGCACCGCCGTCAATGTAATCGCTCTTGCTCTCATGTTTCCTCCTGATTGAGATTTAGTGATTGGATTGCTTTAGCGGGAGAATTCTAGTGCTGCATGGCGCATTCGGCAACTCGCAATTTTCGTCAAGAGGCGATTTGCAGGCGATCGCGATCAAGGGGTTGTCCATTCCAGCGAAAAGACTTCTTTTGTGCGAGATGCGCGTCTTCTTCTCTTCTTCTCCCTCTCGGCGCGCTAGACTGATTGAGGAATGAGGAATACTGATTTGAGGGATACGGCATAAGGTCGCCAGAAGGAGTTGGCATACATGTTGGCAGTGGACTCGAGGTGTCGGTCGGTGGGACGGATGGTCATTGTTATTGCATTCTTTATGCTTTCTTGCGCTGCTTCGCTGCGCGCGCTGGACAAATCCAGAACCGATTGCATTCCCAGCTTTCCCTTTAAAGAGTCATGGTGGGGCGCTGACGCAGCGTACTCGATCCCGCTGCCGGACGGTCGTTCTGTCTGGATCTTCGGGGACACCCTCTATGGCGAGCGGAGGACCGTCGAGGGCAGCGACCCTCGCATGGTGCGCAACAGCATCGGAGTCTCGACGTGCGACGAGCGCGGCGGTTGGACGGTCGATTACGTGATACGGCGGGATGACAAGGAACAGCCCCAGGACTTCTTTCAGGCGCAGCAAAAGGACACCTGGTACTGGGCTCTTGACGGATTTGTCCACAAGAATGATTTGTGGGTAACCCTGCTCTGCGTTCGCAACGCACCAAAGACGACATCCGCGGCCTTGGGCTTTGAAACCTGTGGGGCTGACCTGGCGAAGGTTTCGGGACTCGAGAATGATCCCCAGCACTGGAGCGTAAAGTACTTCCCATTGGTTGCCGAAAGTGTTCGCGCCTATCCTTCGGCTACCGCCGTGGTAGAAGGCGAGTTCGCGTATATTTTTGCGCTGCTTGAATCTGATTCACGTCCGATGTTGCTGACTCGCATACCGCTGGACGGCCTGGACGCACCGCAGGAGCACCTTCAGTACCTCTCCAAGAGCGGCATCTGGAAGCCTGGCCTGACGCCGGCTGACGCGATGCACGTCATGAGGCACGGGAATACTGAAATGACGGTACGGTATCACCCAGCACTGAAAAAATGGGTTTCGATTCTGAACTATCCGAAACTCTTTTCCGACAAGATCGTGGTCCGCACCGCACCCCGACTCGCGGGACCGTGGAGCGAAGGCAAGGTGATTTATCGTATTCCGGAGATGCAGAAAGGCGAGGCTGGATATGACAAAGATACTTTTTGTTATGCCGGGAAGGAACACCCTGAATTTCGCCGATCTGGTTCGCTTGTTATCACATACGCCTGTAACACGATGAACGTGCAGAAGCTCACCAGCAAGCTGGATATCTATTTTCCGAAAGCTGTGCGCGTTCGCTTTCCCTGAGTAACGTTCAATCCCATTCCCACCAGCGTTCGGAGCGTTCTTTGTGCGGATGGGGAATGGTGAGGCGCAATGTCATGGTCTCGTGCGGTGAAAGGGTGACACGCAAGGGGGCCGCAGGCAGGTTGCTGAGAACCTCGTTCTCAGTGAGGTTCGTCTCTTCGACGGCTGTAATCTTAAGCGGCGTTTTCAATTCGGTGACGGCTTTGGTGCCGGCGATTTCCTGCAGGCGCACGGTATAGTGCTCGGGGTTGGCGTCGGCGCTTGGTTTGAAGGCCAGCAGCGCTACATTTTCCGAGGTCAGCGAAAAGTACGAACCTTGCCGTTGCGCTGGAGCCATGCCTCCCGCCAATTCAGTCGCTATCAACGGCACATCGAACGAGGCGCCTTCCCGATAGGATTCAATGGGATTCAGGGCGGCGTCTGATCTGAGAGCGAAGTGGTACCAGGACTGCGCCGGAAGATCGGGCTCGACTGTGGGAAAGTTGACCATTCCCAAATCGCGAGTATCGCCCTGATCTTGTTTTCGGATTACCGAGATGCGGACTGCGTTCAAGAACGTGTTCGGCCCTTTGACGCTGGGCAATCCGGGCAGGTGGTTATAGAAGGGCTCGCGTTCCGAGAGGGTCACGCTGATTGTCCGTCCATCGGATTGACCTGCAAGCACGAGCGAATGCTGGGGCACGGCGGCGTCTGTCCGCGCCCCGGGAAGGTAGTCGTCCGGTATGCGGTGATAGCCGGTGCCATCTTCGACCGACACCTCGGCGGATCCCTGGAAACGAAACGGCAGATTGAAAGAGTAGTATTCGCCGGGCAGGTTGCTGGCTACAAAAGGCATGCGGTCACGATCGAGAAGGTCGGCAAACTCAATGCGCTTGACCGTGTGGTAGAGAGTGATTTGTGTCTCCGGCCACAGAGTTTCCGGGCGCTGAATGGTGATGCGATCGAAGACGGGGCCGGTTTCGACGTGGATGGCAACTTGTCCCAAGCCGACGGGCAGGTTCGACCAGGCTGTCCAGCGCAGTAACTGGTTCGCGGCTTTGTCGCCTCCGGAGTCTATGAGTTCCCGGTCCAGTTGCTTGTCATAGATGCTGGTGACGGCGCCGTCGGCAGGGCGGACGCGAATGCGATAAAACGAATTTTCGATACTGGTTGATGCGGTGGGCAGTTGCTTCGCAGACGGACTGGCATCTGCGGGCTCGAACGTGTAACTCTTGTGGCCGAGAGCGGGAATGGCGGTGGCGACAAACTCAATTTCGTCCGCCGACAAACGCTGAGTCGCGACCGACTCGCCCGTGACTGCATCGCGCAGCACGACATCCTGCTTTGATTTGAGTCGCGCCACATCTGTGCGCGGCCAACTCACCGGATTAAATACGACCAGCGTTCTCTTTCCGGCAGGCACTTGAGAGAAGAGCGTCTGCAACCCGGTATCGATCAAGTTGCTTATGTCTTTCTGGCTGCTGTTCGTGTAGCCCACGTATTCGCGATTCTGCTGGTCGATCTCGGCCCGGGACATGAGTTTGGGCCATCCGACCTGTGCTGACCCGGAGTGCTCGTCGTACTTGAATAACTTGATGCGCGTGTCCTCCAGGTTGCCGGCGGGCAAACTGGTAAAGTTGCGGAACGTGAGCAGGCTCCAGAGCAACTCGGCGACCGGTGCGTGATCCTGCAGCCAGCGAGCCTGCGCGCTGATCACGGGTGAATTCAACTTCACTTCCGACCAGAGGCCGCTCCAGTCGCCCGCGTATGACGGGAATTTTTCGTTTCCGTATTGCGCCTCCATGTGGCGGAAGAACTCGGCGGGAGTGCAGACGACGATGCGCGGCTGTTTGCCGGCGGCGTTCCATTCGCGAACAGCGGGCAGGAGTTGCGTCGCCTCCTGATTGCTGGAAACAAAATCGTGCAGGTACAGCAACAGAACCGCATCGTAGGGGTAGCCGGCCTTGGCATACTTGTCCAGTAACTTGTCGACGCCGCGCTGCATGATTTCAAGGTTCGGGAGCCCTTCCCATTCTTTGGGATAAAAATGTTCCTTGGTGTAGGGCTCGCGTGCGACCGGATCGATGTAGTAGTCGGCAAAGGCCTCGGTGTATCCGCCAAAGCGGCTTTGGGTCTGCCAGGTCAGAACACGGCTCCCATCGGGCGATTGCCAGTAGAAAGGAATGTGTCCGGGACTTAGCGAAGTTCCTCCCCCGAGAAACAGGTTGGAGCCGTTCACAAAATAGTGCACGCCACTGCGGGCCAAAATCTGTGGCAGACGAAGAGTAAAACCGGGGACGTCATCCATCATGGCGAAATCGGTCTTGATGCCCAGCCGCTTCTCCAGATCTTTTATGTCGTAGGTGATGCGGTTGAGTTGCTCGGCGCCCATGAATTCGGTGTGCATGCTGCCGAACACGGCGGAGACCTGAATCTGTCCTTTGTTGACGAGGTCGACGAAGTCTTTGATCTGCTGTGGGTCGGTGGTGCGGGCCAGCCATTCGCGAATCTGCCAGACACTTTCGATGGTCCAACGGAACTCGGGGTCGCCCTTGGCGTTCGCAATCACCTCGTCAATATGCGGCTTTAGTTTTGGCAAGACTTCTTCCGGAGGCGCGATGAAACCGAGGTCCCAGTGGCTGCTGGGCATTACGTAGATGGTGTGGATTTGGCGGTGCACCGGTGCTTCGGAAATTCCGGCATCTTTTGTTTGCGCGAGTCCGACGGCGGTGAGTGTCAGCAGCAAAAACGTAGAGGCGATAAACCGGATCAAGGCGGTCCCTCCTTAAGAATGATTCATCCCAAGAAAGACAGGGCTTCCATCGAAGGAAGCCCTGACTGTAATCGAGCTTGCACCGATTCTAGAAGATGAACTTGAGTGCCAGTTGCGCTTGGCGTGACGTGCCCACGCCGACCAGGTCTCCAACTGTGCTGGTGCTCTTGCCGAAGTTTGGATCGTTCAAAAGCCCCGATGGGCTGTTGAAGTTGGGATGGTTGAACAGGTTGAACAACTCAGCCCGCATTTGCAGTCCGATCCGCTCAGTGATCTGTGTCGTTTTGGAGAGGCCGAGATCCACTTGAGTGAAGCCTGGGCCACGTCCGGCATTTCGCCGTAGGTTACCGAGCTCGAATGCTGGCGGGTTGGCGAAAGCCGCAATGTTGAGCTGATTGCCGGGCACGCTGTAGTTGCTCGGCTTAATGCTTTGCCCGGCCACGAGGTCGGGGCGAAGTTGGTCAGCCCCGAAGAAGGGCGCCGACAAAGCTATGTTCACCGGCAAGCCGCTGCGCGCCTGCAACAGCGTGCTGACTTGCCAGCCCCTGGTGAAGCCGTAGGTTGCGTGCGGGACATCCCAGACCGCGCCCAGAGTGAAGTTGTGACGAACATCGATATCGCCATCAGCGAAGTCGCCTTTGGGGTTGTGTGAATTCTGAAAGGCTCCGGCCAGGATGTTGACCGCATCATCGCGCTCGTGCGCCCATGTGTAGTTGGCATCTACGTTCAGGCCCTGCCCAATATGACGACGGAGGCTCGCCTGGAGCGCGTGGTAGTTTGAATCGAGGTAGTCACCCAGATGGCGGACCTGGCCGAAATTCTGGCTGATCTGGTTCGGTACCCCGAAAAGAACAAAAGGAGACAGGTTTAGTTCTTCTCCGGCGTAGGCTGCGCCAGCCGGAAGTTTTACACCGCGGTTGCCGACGTAAGAAAGCTCAAAGATGGTGTTGCGGACGATTTCTTGCTGCACGCCAAAGCTCCAGTGCATGGAGTACGTGTCGCGGAGATTCGGATCGAGCGAGTTCACATTCGCCGCCCCGCTACAAACCGGCAGAGGCGACGGAAGAGGATAAGCGATGGTAAAGCTGGTCCCGCAAATCGCGCCCAGATCTTCGAAAATGTTGACGTTGTATCCCTGAACGCCATGGTTTCCGGCGAGGGATAGGGCTGC
>Ga0209131_1002216_pt1 | contig 13287 bp, 11 predicted proteins | sample GraSoi_2013_40cm_FD_185826 | JGI IMG/M metagenome (GOLD analysis project Ga0209131, IMG submission 185826) | Grasslands soil microbial communities from the Angelo Coastal Reserve, California, USA - Sample 9_17_2013_40cm (SPAdes) (version 2) | ecosystem: Environmental > Terrestrial > Soil >...
CGGATGCCCGTCGATAGCATGTCGATCCGGGCTTTGATCGGCATGGTCCAGGCATTGCTCACGCCCGGAAATTGAAGCGCCTGGTTCATATCGGACGTGAGCTTGTCCACCGTCATACCGGCCCGCCATTGGCCCTCCGGCTTTAAGTTGATGATGGTCTCGAACATCTCCGTAGGCGCAGGATCGGTTGCCGTTCCGGCGCGTCCTGCCTTGCCGAAAACGGATTCCACCTCAGGAAAGCTCTTGATGATCTTGTTCTGAGTCTGGAGAAGGCGAGCGGCTTGCGTAACCGACATGCTCGGCAAGCTCACGGGCATATAGAATAGCGTTCCTTCATTCAGCGTCGGCATGAATTCGCTTCCCGTGTGCAGCACGGGATATGCTGAAACGCCCAAGATAAGAATGGCAAACGCGATTGTCGTCTTGCGCCATCTCAACACCACTTCGATCACGGGACGATAGATGGCAATGAGGAATCGGTTTAGGGGATTCCTTCTCTCGGGCATGATGCGGCCGCGCACGAACAGCATCATCAGAACCGGCACAAGAGTCACGGAGAGGAGCGCCGCCGCCGCGAGCGAGAAGGTGTAGGTGTAGACCAGCGGCTTGAACAACCGGCCCTCTTGTTCCTCCAATGTGAAAACCGGCAGGAACGAAACGGTGATGACAAGCAGGCTGAAGAACAGCGCTGGCCCAACCTCGCTGGCTGCTTTGATCAAGACATCGACACGAGACGCGCCCACGGGGGCGCGCTCCAAACGCTTGTGCGCATTTTCGATCATGACAATAGCTGCATCGACCATCGCCCCTATGGCGATCGCGATGCCGCCCAGGCTCATGATGTTGGAGCTGATGCCAAGGCCATGCATGATGATGAAGGCGATCAGCACGCCTACCGGCAGCATGATGATCGCGACCAGCGCACTGCGCGCGTGCAACAGGAAGATCACGCAAACGAGGGCCACTATGGCGCTTTCCTCCAGAAGCGTATGACGCAGCGTGTCGATGGCGCGGAAGATCAGGTCCGATCGATCATAGACAGGCAAGATGCTAACGCCCGCCGGAAGACCGCCAGCGATCTCAGCGATCTTGTCCTTTACATTTTTGATGACGCTGAGCGCGTTTGCGCCATCTCGTTGCAAAACGATGCCTGCCGCAACTTCCCCTTCCCCATTCAGTTCCGTGATCCCACGCCGCTCGTCGGGGCCGAGCTGTATTTTTGCCACTTCCGTCAAGCGCACGGGAATGCCGTGATCGCTCTTGAGCGAAACCTGTTCCAGATCGCCTATTCCGTGAAGATAACCCTGGCCGCGCACCATGTATTCGCGTTCGCTCATCTCGATCACGCGACCGCCGACATCCATGTTGCTTTTGCGGATGGCGTCCGTGATTTGCGATAGCGGAATCCCATACGCGCGCAGTTTGGCCGGATCGACCACCACCTGATATTGCTTGACGAAACCGCCCACGCTAGCGACTTCCGCGACCCCTTCGGCTTTGGTGAGCTGATAGCGCACAAACCAGTCTTGGACGGTACGCAGCTCCGCAAGCGTTCGCTTCGCGCCGATTACGGCATATTCGAAAACCCAACCCACGCCCGTAGCGTCCGGCCCGAGCGATGGCGTGACGCTTGCGGGCAAACGATTCCTGGCAAAGTTGAGATATTCCAGAACTCGGCTACGCGCCCAATAGATGTCCGTACCATCCTGGAACACGACATAGACAAAAGAGACGCCAAAGAAGGAAAACCCTCGCACCACCTTCGATTGGGGCACGGCCAAAAGCGCGGTGGTCAAGGGATAGGTGACCTGATCCTCGACCACCTGCGGCGCCTGCCCCGGATAATCCGTGTAGACGATCACCTGCGGGTCAGAGAGATCCGGAATCGCGTCGAGCGGCGTGTTGAGAACCGCATAAACGCCTGCGGTGACCGCAAAGAGAGTGGCCAGCATCACAAGAACGATGTTCTTACTGGACCAATGGATGACCGAGCCCATTAGGGTGCTCCTCCCTGCAAGGATTGCTCCGGAGCAGAAAAGGTCTGAAGGGCCGCCCTGAGATTGCTCTCCGCATCGATCAAAAAATTTGCGCCAACGACAATGTTCTCGCCCGGCTTGAGGCCGCCCAGGACCTCGTAATAGCCGGCAGCATGGGTTCCGAGCTTCACGGTGCGCGGCTCAAAGCGGCCTTGCCCGAGATCGACAAGCACAATCTGCCGATTGCCGCTGTCCAACACAGCAGAATCCGACACCGAAAGTGTGGGCGCCGAGCCCAATGGCGCTTCGAAAGCGACTTTTGCATACATGCCCGGCTTGAGCCGGCCCGCGGCATTGGAAATCACGATCCTCAGTTTTGCGGTGCGTGTTTCTGGTGTGACTGTCGGATAGATGAAATCCACCTTTCCGGCGAAGGATGTGCCGGGATAGGCATCGACGGTCACCGTCGCGGTCTGGCCTGGCCGGATGGCGCCAAGGTCCTGCTCGAACAGATCGGCGATCACCCAAACCGATCCAAGATTCGCGATCCGGTAAAGCGGCTCGCCCGCCATGAAGCGCAAACCCGCGACGGCCATCTTCTCCAGCACGACGCCATCCGTGGGAGAACGCAGCGTAAGGGTTCTTGTGATTGTTCCCTCGCGCAAGAGTCGCTGAATCTGATCCTCCGAGATATCCCAATTGCGCAGCCGCTGGAGCGACGCCGCTGCGAGCTGACGCGCTGAATTCTGAACATCCGCTGGGGCTTGGCCTAAATTCAACAGCGATTGGTTGGCGAGAAGAAATTCCTGCTGTACGGCGACAAGCTCGGGAGCATAAATCTCCATCAGGGGTTCGCCGCGGCGAACGAGCTGCCCTGTTGCGTTGACATTCAGCCTTTCGATCCAGCCATCGAATTTCGTATTGACGACGGAAAGCTCCCGTTCGTCCGCTTGGACCGTTCCAACCGATTGAATGGTCCGGCCAAGCACTCGCATTTCAACCGGTTCGCTGCGGACGCCCAGTTGCTGAATGCGATCCGGACTTATCTTTACGACACCGCTGCTATTCGTCTCATCGCCCTCGTAGACAGGGATGTAGTCCATCCCCATCGAGTCCTTTTTCGGCACTTGGGAGGTGTCGGGCTGTCCCATGGGATTGCGATAATAGAGGACGCGCCGCTTGCTTTCGGCAGACGCATTTTGCGGCGGCGCTGCCGGAGCTTGGTCGGCGTAAACCGGGATGTAATCCATGCCCATGGAATCTTTTTTGGGTACAGCCGAAACGTCGGGCTGTCCCATGGGGTTGCGGTAGTAAAGGACCTTCCGCTCACGCGCCGGAGCGGTTTCGTGTTGGCTTTGACCGATCCAAAAACCGCCAATCGACGCCGCGATGACGAGGACAATAGCGCCCAGCCCAATCATCCAGGGTTTCATAGGTTGCCTCCTGCCAGACGTTCGATAGCGGCGAACGCCGTCTGTTCTTCGGACTGAGCCTGTAGGAGCTGGAGATTGATTTCGATCCGCTGATGAGCAGCCTCGATGACAGCCGTAAGGTCCCCGCGCGAATTTTGATAAGCAGCAAGAGTCGATTGGTAGGCGGCTTCGGCCTGTTGTCGCAGGGCGTTGTCCAGCAGCGCTTTGTTTTGCTGGGTCTCCGTCAGAGTCGCGAGCGCCGTTTTGAGCTCGCTTTCAACTTGCAGCGTTGTACCCGAAAGCCGAGATCGCGCAGCGGATGCTTTCGCGCTTGCGGCCTGTTCATTGGCTCGCAGCACGCCCCACTGCAGGGGTAATTTGACTCCAACACCAACGGTCGGCCGGGGCGCCATACCCGGGAGATCGTCTGCTCCGACACTGACGGTTATATCCGGATACCAGCTCTTCTGCGTAAGCTTCAAATCACCCTCCGCAGCAGCGATGTCGGCTTGAGCCATCGCAAACATGGGATTTTGGTCGCGCGCTCGCATCATGAGGCTCGCGAACACCAAGGAATTGGCGTCCGGCACGCTGCGAAGCGAGGCAGGCGAGGCCAGCGGCGCTTCGACTTGCCGGCCGATCAGTGCATTGATCTTGACCTTTGCCGTCTCGCGGTCGCGGTCCAGCATGAAAAATTCGGAGTTGATGCGCGTGCGCTCAAGGTCTGCGCGGATGGCATCGGATTGGGTGGCGAGTCCCTGCGCATAGCGAGCGCGCACAGTCTCGGAGAGGCTATCGAGCAAGATATGAACGTCATGCGTGACCGTCAGCGCCTTATCGGCCACGTAATATTGGGCGAAGGCGACCTTGACCTGTTCTTCGAGCTCTCGTTGCACGCTGCTCTGACGATCTCTTGCCCCTCTCGCGTTGGCTTCGGCGACGCCTCTGCGCAACCCCCGTTTGCCCCACAAGGGAAATTCCTGTGAAACTGAGAACATGGTTTGGCGAAAACCTTCGTCGCGAAACAGGTTCGCCGTGGGATCGTCGAGCGCGCCGGCAGGATAAATCTTAGCCGCCGCCTCTGCAGCATCCAGCGCAGCAGCGGCCAAGTTGGGATTGTAATTTTTTACGAGGACCAGGAGGCCGTCAACATCGCCTCCCGGCAGCGATTCGGCGCTGGCCGGACTCGGGGGTTCGATTCCCATTGCCGGCGTTGCTGCCAGCCAACAGGCAAGAGTGATTTTTCCCATCAGCTGTTTCGGCGAGATTCCGAATAGATCGATCATTTCCGTGCGCTCCTATTGCGCATGAATTCCTTAGACAACGGTCGCTTAGTGACCGCGTTGGGTGCGTTCCTGAGAACGAGGCCACGCCGAGTGCTGCCGCGACCTGATCATCGCCATATCAGCGCTGAAGATCAGGCAACGAAGCGCAAAGGGCAGAAGTCTCAAGCAGCTCGCGACACAGGGCGAGCCACGCGTTCAGGTGAGGGAGATGGGGGGAGGAAGTGCCGGCCGGATGGAGCGGCTGTCGCCGCCCATCGAAGCGATCTCAAACCGATCGCCGGGAGGAGGAACGCCGATGGCGCGTGTTTCACTGAGGGGAATGGCCGGCGCTGCCATGCAACCCGCCGTCCACACACAATCAAGACCGGAAGAGGGGCACGGCATGCCATGCCCGGAATGGCTCATCCCATCATCGGCGACGGAGGACATAGCCATGCCGTCGTCCGCAGACATGCTCATTGCGCATTGCATCATCGCGGTGGATGCGATGGCTTGGGATGCACCGCCCAGAAGAAGCGCAAACGCCACCAAAATGGCCAAAAACCGTCGCGCGGACCCTAGGTTCAGCATGCGCGGCACGCTATCGACCCCTCAAATTGCGGTCAAGTACGAGTCAACCAACTGTCCGTGAAACCTGCACCTCGGCTATTTAACATTCGCCTAATCTGTGACGATCCTCAAAATCAGCGCCTACGCGCTATCGCGGGGAAAAACGCACTCTCCGCTTCTGCGGCACCTTCAGCGCAGGTTCCCGCAGAAGCGTTGGATGCGTCCGCAGGCGTCCTCCAGCACCTCATTCGAAGTCGCGTAGGAGATGCGGAAGAAGGGCGATAGGCCGAAGGCCGCGCCATGCACCACGGCCACCCCTTCCGATTCCAGAAGCGAATCCGCGAAATCTTCGTCGCTCCGGATCGTCGTCCCATTGGGCGTTTTCAGCCCGATCATTTTCTTGATCGAGGGGTAGACGTAGAAGGCGCCCTCCGGCACCGGACATTCGATGCAGGAGGTCTGGTTCAGCATCGAGACGACAAGATCGCGCCGCCCCTCGAAGACCTTCTGGAATTTCGGAATGAAGTCCTGTGTCCCGTTCAGAGCCTCCACGCTTGCCCATTGCGAGATCGAGGTCGCGTTGGTGGCCGACTGCGATTGCAGTTTCGCCATGGCGGCGATCAAAGGCAGCGGACCGGCGCAATAGCCGATGCGCCAGCCGGTCATGGCGTAGGCTTTCGACACGCCGTTCATGGTCAGCGTGCGCTCGTAAAGCCCGGGCTCGACCTCGACCACCGTATGGAACTTGAAGCCGCCATAGATCAGATGCTCATACATGTCGTCGGTGAGCATCCAGACTTGCGGATGTCTCATCAGCACGTCCGTCAGCGCCTTCAATTGCTCGCGCGTGTAACAGGCGCCGGTCGGGTTCGACGGCTGATTGAAGATGATCCATTTCGTCTTGGGGGTGATCGCCCGCTCCAGCGCTTCCGCCGTCAGGCGAAAGCCGTCTTCCAGCCGCGTCTCGACCACGACAGGCTTGGCACCGGCGAGAAGCACAATGTCGGGGTAGCTCACCCAATAGGGCGCCGGCACGATGACCTCGTCGCCCTCGTTAAGCGTCGCCATCATCGCGTTGTAGATGATCGCTTTGCCGCCCGGCGCCACGAAGCATTGGGCCGCGGTGTAGTCGAGCTTGTTTTCCCGCTTGAACTTTTTCGCGATCGCGGCGCGCAACTCGGGAATGCCTTCAATATTCGTGTATTTCGTCTCGCCCCGGTGGATTGCGGCGATCGCCGCCTCTTTGATGTTGTCCGGCGTATCGAAGTCGGGCTCGCCGGCAGCCAAGCCGATGACGTCGCGCCCTGCCGCCTTCAGCTCGCGCGATTTCTGCGTCATCGCCAGCGTGGGCGAGGGCTTGATACGTCCGAGGGCCTGGGCCAGGAAACCTGGCGGTAGGGCGGCCATAGGCGACTCCAATAGCGAAAAAAGGCGGGCAGACGTAGCAATGGCGGGGAACCGACGCAAGCATTCCGGCGAAAATAGAAGCGGAAAACTAACCCTTCGGAAAGAATTCCAGCAGAGACTGCGGAGCGCCCGAAACTCCGGTATCGCATGCGTCAATTTCCCATCATTGCGGCCACACTCGGCATCGTCGCGCTTGCCGCCTGTTCCAACCCACGGCCGCCCGTCGGGCGCTGGGAGGGCGCTTACGAGGATCCGAACCTGGTCGTGGTGGCGCGCCTCGAAATCGATTCGTCCGGTGCGGTGCGGATCTCTGCTCCCAACGCCAGCGTGAACGTCACGCAGATGTCGAAGAAAGAGCGGGCCGATTTGCGCAAACGTCTCGACGCCGGACTCGCGCAATCCTGGTCGAGTGTTGGCCCCTTGCCCCTGGAATTCGACGGCCATGCCTTCCACAAGCCGGGTGGCGTGGCGCCGCAACTGGAATGGGACAATGCAGCGAAAAAAATGATCCTGGTGTTTTATTCTGGAAATCGCTCATCGATCCATGTTCCGCTGGATTCGGTTGCGAATTTCAACAGCGATTCCTGATCACCATTTGGCGAACGCGAAATACCCAGCGAGCACGAGGCAGCAAAATGCCGCCATGTGATTCCAGCGGATCGCTTCGTTGAGATAGGTCACTGAGAATATGCCAAACACGATCAGCGTGATGATCTCCTGCATCGTCTTCAGCTGGGCGGCGGAATAGACGGCGTGACCGATTCGGTTCGCCGGGACCGCGAAGCAATATTCGAGGAAGGCGATGGCCCAGCTCACCAGCACCACAATCCACAGCGGCTGAGCGGGAAATCGGAGCTGGCCATACCAGGCGAAGGTCATAAAAACATTGGAAATGGAGAGGAAAAGCAGGGGTGCAAAGGCGGGCCAGGTCATCAGGGAGCCTCACGGGTTCAGACGCTTTAACAATCGCATCACCATGTTTCATCCGGTAGCGCTTTGTCTGGACGCGACAACCGGGGGTACATGCGACGGGTCAAATATGTTATTGTCATTGCAAAGGCACCGGATCGCGAGGCGGTTCGACAAATAGGATGGAGGGTTTGTACCCATGCGTATTCTGACGGCAGTGTCGGCGTTTGCTCTTTTGGGAGTTGTCGCCGCGGCGGGCGATGCCCGTGCGGTGGTGATCGTGGTCGGCGGGGGTGCCGGAGCGCAGTGCTATTCCACTGCGGAATATGGCGATCCGTTCCAGGCTTTCGACATCTGCAGCAAAGCGCTGACCGATCAGGAGATGTCGGTGCGCGACAGGGGCGCAACCTATGTCAACCGCAGCGTCGTGCGTCTTCGCGTGCACGACTACAGCGGCGCGATTGCCGATTGCGATCTGGCGATCACTCGCGTGCCTACCATCGGCGAAGCCTATGTCAATCGCGGCGCGGCGCTTCTCAACCTCGATCGTGCGCAGGACGCGTTGGTGGACCTCAATAAGGCGATCACGCTCGGCCTCGATAAGGTGCATCTCGCCTATTACAATCGCGGCCTGACCAAGGAAAGGCTGAACGACGTCCGCGGCGCCTATGATGATTACAAGAAAGCGGTCGAGATCGACCCGACATTCACGCTCGCGGCAGACCAGCTGAAACGGTTTTCGGTAACCGGCCAAATGATGGTCCCCCAACGGTCGTAAGGGCTGCCTGTCAGTATGATGGCCGGATAAGGATCGCGCGAAAGTCGTTGACATTGGTGCGCGTCGGCCCGGTTTCGACGAGATCGCCGACGCTTTGGAAAAATCCGTACGCATCGTTGCGCGCGAGCGTGGCTTCGGCGTCCACGCCTTGCGCCGCGCCCCGCGAGAGCGTGTCTGGCCCAATGATCGCGCCGGCGTTCGACTCCGTGCCGTCGATGCCGTCGGTATCGCACGCGATAGCCCAAATCCCGGGAGTGCCCTTAAGGGCTAGCGTGAGGGCCAGCAGATATTCGCTGTTGCGCCCGCCCCGGCCCCCACCCTTCACGGTCACGGTGGTCTCGCCGCCCGAGATCAGCACGCAGGATTTTTTTTCGGCCTGATAGCGGCGGGCTAGCTCGGCATGGGCGCGCGCCACGGCACGCGCCTCGCCTTCGATGGCATCGCCAAGATCGATGACGGAAAGACCCATTGATTGCGCCGCGGCTGCCGCCGCGCAAAGCGCATCACGGGCGCGCGCGATGACGCAGTTCTTACCCTTTGCGAACGCCGGATGGCCGGGTTTCGGGGTTTCGGAAGCAGGGTTTTCGAGCCAGGTTTTGACGGCCGGCGGAATCGCGATGGCGTATTTGTCTAGAATCGCGAGTGCCTGTCGGCGCGTGGTGGGATCGGGAACGGTCGGTCCCGATGCCACGGTCTCCGGATCATCGCCCGGCACATCGGAGATGATAAGGGACACGACCGTGGCCGGCTGCGCCGCGAGCGCGAGCCGCCCGCCCTTCACCGCAGAGAGATGCTTGCGCACGCAATTGAACTCGGCGATCGGCGCGCCGGATTTCAGGAGCGCTCGGGTGACCGTTTGTTTGTCTTCGAGCGTTATTCCTGACGCGGGCAGAGCGAACAGAGACGATCCCCCACCGGAGATCAGCGCGAGAACCAGATCGTCCTTCGTCAGACCCTGCACCAGCGCGAGCATGCGTTCCGCTGCCGCCAAGCCCGCATCATCGGGCACTGGATGACCGGCCTCGACAATTTCGATGCCGCGGGTTGGCACGCCATGGCCGTAACGGGTGATCACCAGGCCGGAGAGCGGGCCCTGCCAATGATCCTCGACCGCTTTGGCCATCGCAGCGGCCGCCTTGCCCGCGCCGACGACGACCGTGCGGCCGGGAGGCTGTGGGGGCAGGTTCGGGGGTACGCAAATTGCGGCGCTCGCCGCGTCAACCGCAGCATGGAAAAGCCGGAGCAGGAACGTGCGCGGATCGGAATCCACGCGCGCTCAATCCTTGACGCGGATCTCGTGATTGGCGAGGCGCTCCAGCACACGCACGAGCGCCGAATCGTCGAGCCCACCCTCACCCGCCGCGAAATTGGCGTTGAACATTTCCTGGCAATGGGCGGTGTTGGGAAGCGACACGTTCAGGGCACGAGCACCGGCAAGAGCGATGGCCAAATCCTTGGCGTGAAGCTCGATGCGGAAACCAGGCGCGAAGGTGCGCTTCAGCATGCGCTCGCCGTGCACTTCGAGAATGCGCGAGGCCGCGAATCCGCCAAGCAAGGCCTGACGCACCTTGGCAGGATCGGCGCCCGCCTTGGAGGCGAACAACAAAGCTTCGGCCACCGCTTCGATATTCAGCGCGACAATGATCTGGTTGGCGACTTTCGCCGTTTGGCCGTCGCCATTGCCGCCGATCAGTGTGATGGTCTTGCCCATCAGCTCGAACAACGGCTTGACGCGTGCAAAAATCTCCTCGCGCCCGCCGACCATGAGGGTGAGCGTCGCGGCTTTGGCGCCCACTTCGCCGCCGGAGACCGGCGAATCCAGATAGAAGCAGCCGATCTCTTCGATTCGGCGCGCGAAATCCTTGGTCGCGAGGGGCGAGATCGAGCTCATATCGACGACGATCTTGCCTTTGGAGAGGCCGGCCGCGACTCCGTCGGGCGCGAACAACACCTTCTCCACGTCCGGAGTATCGGGCACCATGGTGAAAACGATGTCGGATTTCTCGGTGACTTCGCGAGGGCTGCGACAGGCGACGCCGCCTTTTTCCACCATCTCCTTCGGCACGCCGCTGCGCGTGTTGAGGAAAAGCTTGTGACCAGCCGCCTGCAGATGGCCCGCCATGGGGCGGCCCATGATGCCCAGGCCAATGAAACCAAGATCCATGATGTCTCGCTTTTCTTCTAACGGGGGCCGCGTCCGCCGAACATGGCACTGATATCCTGTTTGGTCAGCCCCGACGGCAATTCATAGGTGCTAGCAGGAATCGCGGTGCGTTCTGCCTTGTTCACGGTCTGCTGATGCTCCGGTTTTCCGCCCACATACGTCACCGTGTCGAGCGGCACAGCTTGGAAACCGACGGCCTTACTCATGTCGTTCCAGTTCATGATGTCGTTCTTGGGCACGCTGGGCTGAGACATAAGCGGCGCCATGAAGGTCGAGAAGCGTTCGAACACTTGGAAATCGGCGTTGCTAAAACCTGTTGCCGTGATCCGCGCGATGCAGAGGTCCGCTTCCTGCCGCCCATTCACGGTCTTGCGGTATTGATCGCAAGACCAACCGGCGACGGTCTTGCTGCCGCCCGCTCTGGTGTAACTCACTTGCGGAGCAGCCGGCGCACCGCCGCGTCCGCCCGCAAGACCGGCGAGCCCGCCGCGCCCGGCCATCATGGCTTCCATCTGTGCCCGCTGCTCGGGTGGGAGTTTTGCCATCTCGGCCTGCATTTGCGTCATCGCGGCGGCCATTTGCGCATTCGCACCCGCGACCTGGCCCGCCATTTGCTGAATGGTCTCGGGCGTCCATTCCATATAGGTCCGCTTTTGCGTTTCGATCATCCACACGCGGTTCAGATCGCCGCGAAAAATCATTATGTTGTCGGGATTGACGAACTTCATCCGGTCCGAGTCGACATAGGCGGTCGACGGTTCGACCTTCTTCGTGTCCAGATCCGTTTGGGTGGATGTGACCACCACACCGGCCAAAGCGCTGCCGCCCCAGCTCAAAACCAGAATCGCGACTCCCCATGACAGATTGTGGCGCATGTTGACCTCCCAGAGCCTCCAATAAGCCCCAGAATGCAATGAATGATCCCACTCCAGCAAGGGTGACCTGGGCCGCGAAGCGATCCCCTCGTGCGCGGCTGAGCGATCTGTGCTACAAGGAGGCAGGCGCGGGATAAGCGCCTCCCCCGGAACTCAAGGAAACCAAACCATGCGATCCAAAACCCTTCTTCTTGGAAGTTTTATCGCGCTCCTCGCCGTTCCGGCGATGGCGCAAGGCAACAATGCGATCAACCTCGTTGGCACGGTCGACAAAGTCGACGCCACCTCGATCACCGTGAAGACGGAAGAAAGCACAGAGACGGTGAAGATCGCTCCGAACGTGCTCTACCTCCAGAACAAGCCGGCCAAGCTGAGCGACATCAAGGCGAATGATTTCGTCGCCTCCGCCGCGGTTCGCAAAGGTGACGGCAAGCTGCATTCGACCGAGCTGCGCATCTTCCCCGACGCGATGCGCGGCGTTGGCGAAGGCCAGCGTCCGATGAATGACGCCAACAACCAGACCATGACCAACGCCACCGTCACCGGTACGGCCATCGTCGGCGGCAGCAACAACATGAAGGTGAAGTTCCCGGGCGGCGAGTCCGAACTGATCCTCGACCCCGGCGTGCCCGTATTCGCCATCACGCCCATCGACAAGGGCATGGTGAAAGCCGGCGCGAAGGTTCGCGTCCAAGGCGTCAAGGCGGCCGACGGCTCCGTCGCCAATCGCATCACGCTTCAGTAATTTCGCCGACAAATTGTTGCAAAGCGGCGCCTCGGTGGAGGCGCCGTTTTTGTTTGGCTAGCGCCCCCTCACCCTTCCCTCTCCCCCGGCGGTGAGAGGGATCATTGCTTTGCGTGGCGGAGGTGATCGGCGAGGACGCGAGCGATGACTTCCGAAATGCGCTTGCCGGTCGGGATATGGAGGAATTCGTTCGGGCCGTGCGCATTCGATTGCGGGCCCAGCACGCCCGTGATGACAAACTGTGTCTCGGGGAATTTCTCGCCCAGCATGCCCATGAAGGGAATGCTGCCGCCCTCGCCCATATAAGCGACATCCGGACCGAAAGCGGCCTTGCCCGCGCGCGCCACCGATTCCTCGAGCCAGGGCGCGAGCGCGGGCGCTTCCCACCCCGTGGAGACGAAGCGGTCCGCATCGAAACTGATTTCCGCCCCGTAGGGCACGTCTTCGGCCAGCGCCTTTCGCATCAGCCCCACCGCATCGCCGTTGAAGGTGGGAGGCAGGCGAAGCGACAATTTGAGCGTTGTCGAAGGCAGCAGAACGTTGCCGGCATTGGCGGGCGCGGGTAGACCTTCGGCGCCGACGACCGCGAGCTCAGGGCGCCAGGTGCGGTTCAAGATCAATTCCGCGGGATCGTCGGCCATCGGACGCGTGCCGCCCGCGAAGGGAAACTTGGCATAGACGTCCTTGCTTAAGATTTGCGCGGCGGCCTTGGCTTGCGCAAGGCGCGCGGGCGGAATGTCGACATAAAACCCGCGCGGGATGATTTCGCCGGTGGCTTCGTTCTCCAGCCGCGACAGCAGCTGGCGCGCGATGCGGAAGCTGGACGGCACGATCCCAGAGGCGTCGCCGGAATGCACGCCTTCCGTCAGTACACGCACGGTTAGCGTCGTCGTCGCCACCCCGCGCAAGGACGTGGTCAGCCACAGCCGGTTATAATCGCCGCAACCCGAATCGAGACAGATGACCAGGCCGGGCTTGCCGATGCGATCAGCCAAGTGATCAACGTAATAAGGAAGATCGTAGCTTCCTGATTCTTCGCAAGCCTCGATCAGGATCACACAGCGCGCATGCGCGATCGCTTGATCGTGGAGCGCCAGAATCGCAGAGAGCGCGCCATACATGGCATAGCCGTCATCCGCGCCGCCGCGGCCATAAAGCTTGTCGCCGCGTATCACGGGGGCCCAGG
>Ga0209131_1002217_pt1 | contig 13287 bp, 9 predicted proteins | sample GraSoi_2013_40cm_FD_185826 | JGI IMG/M metagenome (GOLD analysis project Ga0209131, IMG submission 185826) | Grasslands soil microbial communities from the Angelo Coastal Reserve, California, USA - Sample 9_17_2013_40cm (SPAdes) (version 2) | ecosystem: Environmental > Terrestrial > Soil >...
CATTGTGCAGACAATGACGCTTGATTTTGTCGCGACCTTTTTCGCCTCAGCCAATCAGTTACTTCCGATCTTTGCCAAAGACATTTTGAGAGTGGGAGCCGAGGGTTATGGGTTTCTGGCCGCTGCTCCGGCCGGGGGAGCAATCATCACTGGCCTGATTGTGGCGCGATTTGGAACACTAAAAAAACAGGGACTGCTGGTGATTGTGTCGATCGGCGTCTTTGGCGCGGCGACAATCGCCTTCGGCTTGTCGCGAGTGTTTTGGTTTTCTTTGCTGATGCTGGCGATAACCGGCGGCGCGGACACGATCAGCACCATCCTGCGCCAAACTATTCGCCAACTCGTCACGCCGAACAAGCTGCGCGGGCGCATGACTTCCATTAACATGATTTTTTTCATGGGCGGGCCGCAGTTGGGCGAAGTCGAGGCCGGCACAGTGGCCGCGTTGGTCGGCGCGCCTCTTTCGGTGGTGACTGGCGGTGCGGCGTGTTTAGTCGCCGCAGCGCTCGCATTAGGGGCAGCAAGGAATCTGCGCAGATATGAAGTAAAGTAAGGGCGCCCGATCGGAGCAGTTAGCAAAAAAGAGAATCCTGGTTTCGTGGTTCTTTCGGTTTGGATGACGACGATCCACGAAGTCACACGAAATCTTTTCGAAAAAAATGTTTTCTTGAGTTCGTGTGTTTTCGTGGATCGTTTTACCTGGCAAAGAGACTGCGGTATCAAATCTACATGGATCATAGATTCTCTGATTGGACCGAAGGCGAAACCACAACGCATCAGGACCACGTCATCGCGCACGTCCTGGGCGCCACAGTGCTGGGCTGGTTCATCGCCGGCGAAGCGGCGCACTTGCTCCTGGACATCGCCTTCCTCTGGACAATTTATCTGGACGGAGAGATGAACCTGCTGCCGCAGGGCGTGGCAATTCCGGAACTGGATGCCGGCGAACTAAGCAGCGCGGATAAAACGGAATTGTCTTTCGATGCGCAGCTTTTGTTGAGTGAAGGCCGTGAAGCCAACGGACTGAAGCGATTTACCGCGGCGCCGGTGGAATGTTTGATCCAGGCCGTCGATTTCTTTGCCGCAGACTCGCGACGGCGCCTGATGATTCGTGGCGAGGTCGCCAATATCGAGATTGAAACGTCTTTGGAGAGTAACGAGGTAAGCGTTTCGCCCGGAACCTCATTGATGTATTAGTGCCGGACATCGATGACCAGGCGCGAAGGGTTGGAAAGTTCACTCACGCGCCATAGTGTTCGTGAACTTACTCCCAGCAGAAAGTCGTAAAAGCCCTCCTCCTCCCCCTTGTCTTCAATCTGGAGCAATGAAGGCATCATAAGTTTACCCTTCGGCGAGAAACCCCTACTGTCGTAAAAGTTTCCCTGGATCTCGTCAAATGGGATCACGAACATTTCAATTTGGATGAATGCACTACCGGCGATCCTGATTCGGTGTTTTCCGTCCAGATCCTGGTAGATGCGGCCGGCAAGATATTTAATATTATAGCTCGGAATAGTTCCGTCAAATTCAAACACTACTCTGTCGAAAAGTTTCCGTCGCGTGGCGCGCACCTGGCGCAGATGTGTTACCGCTAATTGTTGGTGATCTCGCGAAAAGACTCTCGTCCAGGTGTCGAACTTGCCGATGTTCCGGGACTGAGCCCAGGCGGTAACGGAAGAGAAAAGCACCAACAAGGTGGCAGTGATGAGAGAGGTTCTTTTCTTCATCTTCGATCAGCAGCTCTCGGTCCAACTGGCGTCGCGATCTTTACTATCACTCGTTGTGCGTGTCAATTGAAAGCGCTGCTGAGTAGTGCGCCTCAGTTGGTTTCCTGTCTGTTTCCCACTCCGACAAGAACGATCCACGAATCACACGAAACCCACGAACTAAAATCTCTGTTTCGTGTATTTCGTGGATCGTTTTACCTCAAAGAGCGGCAGTCTCTTAAAACAACGCACTACGCGGCTCTGTACCGAGCCGGTCGCGACCTGCACCTGCTATTAACTAATCAGTGGAAATTTAGTTGGCGGATCGAGGAGGTCGTGATAAATAACCCCGCAACTCTTTTCGATGATCGAGTTGTTGCGCCTATGACCTGGTCACAAGTTTATGATCCGTTGGGTAACGTCGTCTTCTCGACGGCTCTGGCAGCCCTGCCGATATTTGTTCTGCTGGGAAGTCTTGGAGTCTTTCGCATCAAAGCCCATTATGCGGCTCTACTCGGCCTGTGCGCGTCGTTGATAGTTGCGATTGAGATTTTTCGCATGCCCGTCACGATGATTTTCGCGAGTGCCGGTTATGGCGCGGCGTACGGACTATTTCCCATTGGCTGGATCGTGCTCAACGTAATCTTTCTTTATCAGTTAACGAACCAGTGCGGTTTGTTCGCGCGCCTGCGGCAAAGTATCACCGGGCTAACCGAAGACCGCCGATTGCAGTTGCTTCTGGTTGCGTTCAGTTTCGGCGCTTTCATCGAAGGCGCCTGCGGCTTCGGCACGCCGGTCGCGGTAACCGGGGCGATTTTGATCGGGCTGGGATTTAGTCCGCTGTCGGCTTCAGGCTTGTCCTTGATTGCCAACACCGCACCGGTCGCCTTCGGAGCGTTGGGCGCTCCCTTGATTGGCTTGCAGGGCGTGACCGGGCTCGACCTCAAACAAGTCAGCGCGATGGTCGGGCGTCAGTTGCCATTCTTTTCGCTAATCGTTCCCTTCTGGCTGATATGGGCGTTCGCCGGTTTTCGCGGCATGCTGGAAATCTGGCCCGCTATTCTCGTTGCCGGTGCCTGCTTCGCGATTCCTCAGTTTCTCGTGTCCAACTTCCACGGTCCGTGGTTAGTTGACGTGGTCGCCGCGATCGTTTCAATCGCGGCCCTGACGACGTTCCTGCGGTTCTGGCAACCAAAACGCATCTGGCGATTTGAAGTCAGAACCGGAAGCGGTAGCGACCGGGTTGAGGCTGGCGAAGAATCCCGAACAGTATCAGAAGCCCAACCGTCAGGAAGGGCTACTTCCAGCGATGCTCTTGCTAACGCGCGGGCTTCTGACACGCTTTTAAATTCCAAATCCGAAATGTTCAAAGCCTGGCAGCCGTGGATAATTCTCAGCATCGTTGTTTTCGTTTGGGGCTTGCCGCAAACCAAGGGATTCCTCGATGGGATTACCGCGCCGAAGATTCCGATTTACGGTCTCGACAAGCTTGTATTGCGCGTCCCTCCAGTTGTGCCAAAGTCTGTTGCCGAGAATGCAGTCCTCAACTTTAATTTTTTATCGGCCTCAGGCACCGGCATTCTGATCGCTTCGATCATCGCCGGCCTCGTGATGGGCTATTCGGTTCGCGGACTGATCAGCGTTTATTGGAAGACGCTCAAGCTGGTGCGTTACTCGCTGTTGACGATTGCCGCGATGATGGCGATTGGATTTACGACCCGGTACTCAGGAATGGACGCTACGCTCGGGCTGGCTTTCGCCAGAGCCGGCTGGCTCTATCCATTCTTCGGGACGATGTTGGGTTGGCTCGGCGTCGCTTTGACCGGCTCCGACACTTCTTCGAACGTCCTCTTCGGCAGTTTGCAAAAGATCACCGCTACGCAACTGGGCCTCAGTCCGATCCTGATGGGCGCGGCGAACAGCTCGGGCGGCGTAATGGGAAAGATGATCGACGCGCAATCGATTGTTGTGGCCAGCACAGCGACGCGTTGGTATGGGCACGAAGGAGAGATTCTGCGGTATGTTTTTTTTCACAGTTTGGTGCTCGCGATGCTGGTAGGCATTCTGGTTTTGCTTCAGGCCTACGTATTCACGTGGATGGTCGTGCGGTAGTTAAAACTCAGCGGAGGCGTAACATTGGCGTCGTTTGCGTGTTTCGTCCTCTGATACAATCTCGGCATGATCAAGCGAATCTTTTCCGCATTAGCATTACTCTTGCTGTCCGTCGCAAGTCACGCCGCTCCCGCCACAATGCGGCTGGACTATTACCACACGGGCGATGCAAAGCAGGAGATCTTCAGCGTCGATCGAGTAGTAGTTGAACCTTTGCCGTGGCCCGGAGACTTGAGCAAAGCGATCGATGATACGAATCTTGGCAAGTACTTCTTCGAAGTGCGCGATCAGAAGACTAAACGCGTTCTTTATTCGCGCGGATTCGCTTCGATCTATGGCGAGTGGGAGACCACCGAGGAAGCGAAGTCGCTGTCGCGCACGTTTAGCGAGTCGCTGCGCTTTCCCACGCCGGATGCGCCTGTCGACATTGTTCTAAAGAAGCGCGACGCCAGAAATGATTGGCGCGATATCTGGTCCACCGCGGTTGATCCCAGCGACATGTTCGTCGATCGCTCCCGGCCCGTCGCGCCCGCCTCTTTGATCCCAATTCAGAAGATGGGTGATCCGGCGACGAAGGTCGACTTGCTGTTGCTCGGCGACGGCTACACAAAGGCGGAAGCAAAGAAGTTCGAAGCCGATGCTCGCCGGCTGACCGCGGTGCTGTTTTCGACTTCGCCTTTCAAAGAACACGCCTCGGATTTCAACGTTTGGGGGCTGTGTCCGGCGGCTAACGAGTCAGGAATTTCGCGTCCCTCGACCGGCGTCTATCGGGACTCGCTCGCGACTTACGACGCGTTTGGTTCTGAGCGTTACGTGCTCTCGTTCGACAATCGCGCGCTGCGCAAAGTCGCTCAGTTCGCGCCTTACGAGTTCGTCGAGATTCTCGCCAACAACCGCACCTATGGCGGCGGCGGAATTTTCAATCTCTATAGCACGGTCGCGGTTGATAACGCTTTCGCAAATTACGTTTTCGTGCACGAGTTCGGCCATCACTTCGCTGGTCTCGCCGACGAATATTACACATCCGCCGTTTCCTACGCGCCGGCTACCGAACGGGTCGAACCCTGGGAGCCAAACGCGACCGCCTTGTTGGATCCGACCGCCTTGTTGGATCCGGCCAAACTTAAATGGAAGGACCTGGTATCTCCCGACGCTCCGATACCCACGCCATGGAACAAAGCAGACTTCGAAAAATACTCACTCGCAATCCAGAAACGGCGCGGCGAGATTCGCAAACAGAAGCTTCCTGAGAATGTGATGGAGGCGCTGTTTCGCGAAGAGCTGCAACATGAACAGGCAATGTTCCGGAAGGAAAAGTATTACGGGCGGGTCGGGGCTTTCGAAGGATCAATCTACGAAGCCAAAGGCTATTACCGGCCGGAAGTCGATTGCATCATGTTCACGCGGACGAATCATTTTTGTGCGGTGTGTCGTAGAGCCATCGAGAGGATTGTTGGGTTGTATTCGAGAAGAAGTTAGCCGCGCCGCATTTGTGTCAGAAACCCGATCGTGAGGGAGGTCGGTAGTTCAAAATGAGAGGGACCTCAACTTCTCGGTGCCTATTTTAAAACGACCCGGTTTCGTTAGACTTCACTATCCTGCGGCTTAAGGCTGCGCCAGGAATTCAGTGATGATCTGTCGCTCTTTCTCCGCTTTGATACGAGTGAAAAGCTTCGCGCCAAGCCGGTTGATTGTCTCTGGTCGATCGAACGGCATCTTGTCGTAGACTTTGCCGCCCTGAAAATGACAAGGCTGGCACCGGGCTTGAAAGATGGGCTTGATCTCTGTTTCAAAGTCAGGCTTCTTGACCTTAGACACGGACGAAGAAGCAGAGAGGCTTTGCGCGGAGCTTACGCTATTCGTCTTCGCGCGACGACACGTTCCCAAATACGGAACCAATAGGAAAGCCAGCAATAACGTGCCCTTTCTCATGGGCTGATACTACTCCTCACAATACTCGACAACAATGGTGAGATGCTCAATCAGGAGCTGATCACTCACTCAAATCGATTAGAGTTAAGAAGTCGTTGACTTAAGCGGAGGGCTTTGCAATATTAACGGCGTGCAAGCTTCCTTGAGTGCAACCAGGCAGGCTTCTAAGTACAGGATCACCAGACAGCATCAGGAATTGAGGTGAAGCTAGTGCGACGAATCGATCTGAGAAAAGTTCAGACTGCCAACCTGCACACCGTTCGCAATATTAATCGTCAGATAGTGCTGAATTATGTGCGGGAAAGAGAGCCGATCTCACGAGCCACACTTGCCCGCGAGACCGCTTTGCAACGATCTACCATTTCCGAGATCGTTGAGGTGCTGACCGGTGAGGGCCTGGTTGAAGAGATTGGTGAAGGTAAATCAACCGGCGGCCGGCGCCCTACCCTGTTGCGATTGCGCACGGGCGGCGCCATAGCTATTGGTGTCAATATCACTCCGACCTGCACGACTATCGCGAGTAGTGATCTGGCGGGCGTCGTCGTGCAACAGGAATCCTTTCCAACTGATCCCGCTCCCGAAGTCACCTTGAACCGTATCATAGAAATTGTTCGTAAGTTCTCTGATCAGAGTTCAATTGAAGGAATCGGCGTCAGCGTTCCCGGATTGGTTACTCCGGCAACCGGTAATGTAATCTTCGTGCCGTATTTTAAGTGGCGTGATTTGCCGATCGGAGAAATAATCTCTCAGGCGACCAGGCTGTCAGTTACGATAGACAACGACGCCAATGCGGTCGCACTCGCCGAGTTGTGGTTTGGACGACCCGAAGTCAGGGATGCGCGCGACTTCATCTTCGTGTTGGTTGCCGATGGGGTTGGCACCGGGATCATTTTTGACGGCCAGGTTTATCGTGGAGTACGCGGAGCCGCCGGCGAATTTGGCCATATGATTGTGGGTAGTAATGCACCCGTGCCCTGCTCATGCGGAAACGACGATTGCTGGGAGGCCTTCGCTTCCGAACGCGCCGCCACCGCGCGCTACAACAAGTTAAGTGTTCGGAACCGCGCCCCGAATTTCGCTGCTCTTATCGATCGCGCCCTGGCGGGAGAACAGGAAGCAAAGACCGCCCTCACTGAGACGGCCCGTTACCTCGGCATCGGTATTTCCAATTTGGTTGTCGGCTTTAGTCCTGAAGCTGTGATCGTGGGAGGCGCGATAACTCGAGCCTGGCCGTTGATCGAAAAAGCTCTCACGGAAAAAATTGAGCGCAGTGTTCGCCAGGGTGTGCCGTCGGCGCGGATTCTGCGCTCTACGTTGAAGGGAGACCCGGCGTTGAAGGGAGCTTTGAGCCTGGTGCTGGCCAGCAAGTTTGCGGGAGCGGCTGCCGCTTGACGCCCCAGCGCGCCGCAGCATGTGTTTTCAGTCTTATTCAAAAACCGGCCGTAGATCCAACCGACAGAAGCCGTCTACCTCAAGGTTTTTGTTTATCCGCGCGCTTCTTGATCGCCTCGCTGAGTTCCACGACACTCTGAAGATCCACGCGAGCTTTTTCCAATTGTTGAGGTTCGACCGTGCCTGGTTTTTCGATAATCGGGTTTCTTATGAAGCTCTCGATCTTCTGGCACAGAAGAATCAATTCGTCTTTCGTCTGCATTGCATTGACGTCAGTTACGGTTGGGCGATTGTCCGTTGTGGGTTCTGGCTTCTGCAGCTTTAGAGAAGATTGTAAGCGGGCCGACCGCTTTCTGATTTCACCAGTAGCATCGGAAATGAACTGGTTACTGAGGGATCGGTTCGCGGCAATGGCGCGAACGATCTCGTTGTGAAGAGTCAGGATTCGCTCAAAGTCCTCGCCTACCTGGTCCATCAGAGCTTGCGAGCGCTTGGGGTCGTTGGGCGTCGCCTTTTCTGAGCCAGTACTGTTCAGCTGTATCTCACGCCGATTCATTTCTTGCATCTGGGCCTTTGCCGGATCGCCAGAGCTCTGACCCGCGATCGGCGCCGAAAAGGCGATCAAGCTGCCAATTGCAATGATGAAGACGCCCCACGGTCGAACACTCGTTTCGATTCCAAGCACTTCCATGACCAGCCTCCAGACTGCCCGCTAGTATAGGCCTCCGAGTTATTCGGTACAAATCGATTTTTTACCGACACGACTAATTTGTCGTCGTTCGTGTTCAATCGAATTGGGGCGGATTATACTAATCCAACGTAAGGCTCGTTTGAGTGAGCCCAATCGCTTCCTCGCATTTATCGCCGGCTCGCCTAACTTCACGGCACTCCTTGATGAGAAAGTTTTAGCTCGTGTTAGTTGAAAAGGGTTGACTGCGGAAGGTAGTTATACTACTTAATAGCACTTGTGCGCAAAAGTTATTCCTAGATCCGCTTCAACAAATCGAGTTACCAAATAGAGGTTTCTTAGTTGGGAGCCCTGGTGCGACGAATAGATCTCAAGAAAGCTAGTGCGGCGCGCTCGAACACAATACGGGACATCAATCGTCAGATTGTGTTGAATTACGTTCGCGAATTGGGACCCATTTCGCGTGCTGATATCGCGCGCGAAACTGCGTTACAGCGCTCAACCATTTCACTGATTGTTGACGAGCTTCGGGTAGATGGCTTGATCGAGGAAGTGAGCGGCGAATCCACGGGTGGACGTCCGCCAAGCCTGCTGTCATTGCACACCGCTGACGCCGTCGCGATTGGCGTTGATCTGGGAACTGTCAAAACCGTGATTGCCTGCAGCGATCTCGCGGGCAGAGTGCTCGAACAGGAAGAATTCCCCACCGACCATAATGTAAAAAGAACTCTTAGTAATATTATTCAAGGCGCCCAACGACTGATTGGAAAAAACCGAGGGACCGTTGAAGGAATCGGCATTAGCTTACCGGGAGTCGTCGATCCGGAGACTGGGAATCTATATGTGCCGCACTTTAACTGGCGCAACGAACCCATCGCCGAAGCGTTGACGCAGGCGACCTCGCTTCCGGTCAGCACTGATAACGATGCCAATGCCGCGGCCCTTGCGGAGTTGTGGTTTGGTCGACCGGAAATCCGCGAAGTTCGCGATTTTATTCTGGTTCTGGTGGAAGAGGGAGTGGGTACCGGTATCGTCTTTGATGGCCAGGTCTATCGCGGAGAAGGCGGAACGGCAGGTGAATTCGGACACATGACAATTGGCACCGGCGCGCCCGTGTCGTGCGCGGTAGGCAGTCGGGACTGCTGGGAAGCATTTGCCTCTGAGCGGGCAGCGTTGGCGCGCTATCAAAAGTTGTCACGTTCCAACGGCAACCAAAATATCACTTTCGCGGGCCTAATGGATCGGGCTCTGAAGGGTGAAGGAAATGCGCGTGCTGCTTTGAAAGAGACGGCGCATTACCTTGGTGTCGGCATTGCGAATCTGATTCAAGGTCTGGGTCCGGAAGCGGTAATAGTCGGGGGCCCAATTGCCCGGGTGTGGCCTGTGATAGTCGACGAGCTCAAGGCCTCAGTCGACGCCAGCATCTGTCGAGGTTTTCCTTCTACGCCAATTATGGACTCGACCCTCGCTCTGAGTCTGGTACTGGCGAGTAAGTTCGCCTCTACCCCAGTAGCTTAGGTAACACGGCTTTTACGGACTTGGTTTGCCTGGGCAACAAAGATTTCAATGAATCCCTTAGATTGAATTTAGAGGGCGTCACTCTAAAAAGTTCTTGACATCGTTTCGCATTAGGAGTAAATGCTTTTGCTTGGCAGTGCAACAAAGTCCTAAAAAGCAAGTTTGATGATAGTTCGGGATCCCCCCGAACCTTGATGAGATAATCCGAAAGTTGAATGCGTCTACTTCGATACCGAGCGTAGACTGCGGGAGGTTCGTATGCTGAAGAAGCTTGGCTGGCAATTTGTAGTGGTCTTAATCGGCGCTCTGTTTTTTAACGTGCACGCGCAGACGACCACGGTAGGAACAATCAGCGGCACCGTTCGAGACGAAAAGGGAGCTGTTGTTCCCAAGGCCGAGGTTTCTATTCAAGGTGCGGGAAATGGAATATCGCGCACCGCGAATTCGGACGACAATGGATTTTACCTGGCTACGAGTTTGCCCCCCGGGCACTACACAGTCAGCACTGCGCCCAGTGGCTTCAAGAAGACTGTCGCTGCGGACGTCGACCTGCACGTGACGGAAAACAAAACCGTCAACCTGGACCTGCAAGTTGGGCAGGTGAGCGAAACAGTTACCGTCTCATCCGATGCCGCGCCGGTCGAGACGCGCAGCGGCGAAGTGAGCAGTCTGATCACAGAGAAGCAAGTAACTGAGTTGCCGCTGAATGGTCGTAACTATGCGCAACTGGCACTGATGGTGCCGGGTGTTTCACCGGCCAACGGCGGGGGGTTCGCCACCGGCGGCACCGGCCTTGACTCTCACGTGGACATGTCAGTCAACGGCAACCAGTCAAATGCCAATATGTGGACGGTTGACGGGGTCAACAACATGGACGTGGGTTCAAATGCGACCTTGCTCGTCTTCCCATCCATCGACTCTATCCAGGAGTTTCGCGTAGAGCGTAACAGCTTCAGCGCGGAGTACGGTCAAGCGCAGGGAGCCGTGATCAACCTCATTACCAAAGGCGGCAGCAATCAGTTTCACGGAGCCGGTTTCGAGTTCCTTCGCAGCGACAAATTTAATTCTATTGATTACTTTCTCAATAAAGCCAGCCAGCCAAAAGCAAAGTTGAAATATAACAACTATGGCTTCAACTTCAGCGGACCAATCAAGAAAAACAAGGTCTTCTTTTTCTGGAATGAAGAGTGGCGTCGCGAGGAGCGCGGTCAAGTGCTTCCGGGCCAAAAGGTCCCGACCGCCGCTGAGAGGGTTGGGGACTTCAGTGGAGCTCTGACCGACACTCTTCCCTGGGATCCTTATACCTGCACAAAGGATAGTAACGGAAATCTCGTCTTCAGTGCGGCTACTTGCCAGCGCTTCCCCGGCAACAAGATCCCGGCGAACAGACTAAGTCCGGCCGGTCTGGCGATATTGCAGATGTATCCCCTTCCAAATACGAGTGGTTCAACCAACTGGATCTCTTCAATCCTGGAGCCGATCAGGACCCGTCAGGACAGTATTCGAGGAGATATCAATATCAGCAAGAAGATGAATTTGCTGGTCAAGTATACAAATGAGACCTGGACGCATGGGAATGCGGCGGGGAACTTCTGGGGCGACACCCCCTTCCCGACCCTGTCCTCGGATTGGAATCAGCCCAGCCACAGCTTCGCCGTCAAGCTGGCGACGACCTTGAGCTCGACGTCGGTTAACGAGTTTCAGTTTTCGCGCGCGGGCAATAACATATTTATTACGACTAATGCCGCAGGCGTCGCGCTTAATAACGACATTCGTTCAAAATTTCCTACCGTCTTCCCGAAGGAGGCCGGTGTGGGCCTGCCAACAAACTGGGGTGCGGATGGATATCCTACTCTGTGGCACCAGGCGCCGTGGCAAAATCACGAAGACCTCTTCATTTGGAAAGATGACTTCTCCAAGGTTTCCGGATCACACGATCTCAAATTTGGCGCCCTGGTCAGCCATAACATTAAGAACGAACTGGCCAATGGGGCCGGCGGACTCTCGGCGTTTTGTCTCGAGAATTCCCGCACCGGCAATGCTATCGCCGAGATGCTGTTAAAAGACTTGCCGGTGGGATGCTATTCCGAATTCGACCATAACGAGGCTTCGCTGGGTCGCTGGCATGACTTTGAATTCTATGGGAACGATACTTACAAAATCCGTCCGCGCGTAACGTTAACGATGGGCCTGCGCTGGTCCAGATACTCGCCGGCCTATTCAAACAACGATCGCATCAGTAACTACATTCCTCGGTTGTACGACGGCGTGCATCCTCTCAGCGGTTTAGTAAAGCCTGGTCAGGCTGGATTCGGACGCTCACTGTGGCACCCATATAACAAGGGCTTCCAACCACGAATAGGTGTGGCTTGGGACGTCAAGGGTGATGGCAAGACTGCGGTGCGCGCGGGGTTCGGCCGCTTCATGAGCCGTTCGAACGTGATCGAAGATATTCTGCGTATGGCCGGCAATCCTCCGTGGACCCAGTCGGTAAGCTCGAATTGGGGAGGCAGTAACATAAATCTTTCGGACGATCCAACTTTCCGTAGTCTTGATACAATCAATCCCGGTTTGAAAAGTAATGTCGCCGGCGTCGGTACCGGCACGAGCTTTGCCGCTGTTGACGAGAACTTCAGACCACCCGAGAGCTGGCAGTGGAACCTCACCGTCTCCCGTGAAATTATTAAGAATACCGTGGCTGAGGTTTCCTACATCGGAAACCATGGTTCACACATCTGGCGGCGTGCCGTGAATATTAACGAGGTCCCGCTCGCGAAGAGAGCGGCTGTCGTTGCGGCATTTACCAATAATGATCCCAACGCGCAGAACATCGCGAATGCCAATCGTCTGTTCCCAAATCTTGGGCCCGTTGCGATGAGCGAGTCGAACGGGATTTCGAATTACAAAGCACTACAGCTCTGGATTAACCGGCGTTTTACGAACCGGTTGTCCTGGCAGGTCGCTTACACCTTGTCGCACACCACCTCCAACGTTCCTTTGACGTCGTTTACGAGTGCGACCACCGATTCCTTCAACTTTAATGTGGATCAGGGAGATTCCGATCTCGACCGCAGGCATATGTTGGTCTCCAATGCGGTCTATGCGTTGCCCACTTTCAAGAGCCGTGGTTCTTTGGTGAGTAACATTCTGGGAAATTGGCAAGTCAATGGAATTATTACTGTAATGAGCGGTTTACCTCTCGACGTTACTACCGGCCTTAGTTCGCTGTATTTTGGTCTGCAGAGTAACCTCAATACCCCCTTTCGTCCAAATCTGGTGCCGGGTGTGCCCATTTATCTGCACGGCGCTGACAAGACGGTATATCTGAACCCCGCTGCGTTTGCATTACCCGCTCCCGGACAATTCGGTAATCTTCGGCGCGGCGCCGTGCGACAGCCGGGGCTCAAGAACGTTGATTTCTCGCTCGCCAAGAATTGGAAGGTGAAGGAGAAGTACGGCATCCAGTTCCGCGCAGAGATGTTCAATCTTTTCAACACGACGAATTTCAACGGATTCGACGCTGGCTTGAGCCTCGTTCCCACCCGCGATCCATTGACCGGGAAGTTCGACGGAAAATTTACCCAGAACAACAGTAACTTTGGCAGGCTGAACAGTAACCGCGGACCACGCAACATTCAGTTCGGGATCAAGTTCAACTTCTGATATAGTACGGCTCGGCTGAAACAAAGACGGAGGGCTCGAAGTTTTACCTCAGCCCTCCGTCTAATTTTTTGTAGGGCACAACGAAGTTCCATTGAGCTACCCACCTTCGATTTTTCTTCCTCTGCTACTGCTGGTCCTTGGTTTCCAAACACCTCAGGATGCGCTGCGGCAACATTCTGAAGCCGCGGAAGCTCAAAGACGCGCGGGAAATCTTGTCGTCGCTGAAAAGGAATATACGGCCGTGCTGGCTGCAGGATACGGCAAGCTTGGAAAAGT
>Ga0209131_1002219_pt1 | contig 13283 bp, 11 predicted proteins | sample GraSoi_2013_40cm_FD_185826 | JGI IMG/M metagenome (GOLD analysis project Ga0209131, IMG submission 185826) | Grasslands soil microbial communities from the Angelo Coastal Reserve, California, USA - Sample 9_17_2013_40cm (SPAdes) (version 2) | ecosystem: Environmental > Terrestrial > Soil >...
GGACGGATTGAACCGCCGCTATGGCACGGCGACTTCGCTCGACGATTACCTGCGCAAAGCGCAAGCCATGACCTACGACGGGCAGCGCGCCATGTTCGAGGCTTACGGACGCAACAAGTACACTTCGACGGGAGTGATTCAGTGGATGCTGAACAATTCCTGGCCCTCGTTGATCTGGCACCTGTATGACTATTATCTGATCCCCGCTGGCGGCTACTTCGGCACTAAAAAGGCCATGGAGCCGATCCACGTCCAGTATTCGTGGGACGACAATTCGGTCGCGGTGGTGAACAGCACGTATGAAGCGGTCAAGGGCGTGAAAGTCAGCGCGAAACTCTACAACCTGGACTCGAAGGAAAAAGGCTCGCAAGAGGGGACGATGAATGTCGCGCCGGACAGCAGCACCAAAGCCTTCGATCTCCCGAAGATCGAAGGGCTAACCACGACCTACTTCTTGCGATTGGAACTGCACGACGCCGCGGGCAAGCAGCTCAGCGACAATTTTTATTGGCTATCGACGAAGCCGGATGTCCTCGACTGGAAGCACAAACAGGACACAGTGTACACGCCGCAGGCGCAGTTCGCCGATCTGACCGGCTTGAACACGTTGTCGCGAGTAACGTTGGACGTTAGGTCCTCTAAGGAAGAGCAGGGCAGCGAAGCGGGGGTCCGCGTGAGCGTCCGCAATCCCACCGGCAGCCTTGCCTTCATGGTGCATCTGCGCGTCACCAAGGGAAAAGGCGGAGAGGATCTGACGCCGATTTTCTGGTCGGACAACTACTTTTCGCTCTTGCCTGGCGAGCAGAAGCAAGTTATCGCCGGCTATCGTGCTTCGAACCTGAGTGGCAAAGCCGCGGTCCTTGAAGTGGACGGCTACAACGTTGCGCCGCAAAGCGCCGAAGTGCGCTGAATCCGACTTTTTCCACAGACATAAAAAGTGCGCTGGGCTGACAGCAACTTTACTTCGCTGTGACATTACGCATTCTGTGAAATCCTAAAGTGACTGCTGGCGACGGGCTGATTAGTGGCTCAGCGTCGCTCTCGAAGGTGAAGTTCACTCTGGAATGCTCTGAATATCGACGTAAGACCCCGCGGCAATTCCGAACCCGGCGGAGTTGCAGCAACTTAGGCAACCACAGCAGGAGCACGGCGAGCTGTGATCCTGAACCTTATAACTCTCGACCACAATTTGCCGGCCTCGCCGGTTTTCCAGCCTGAGTACACGTGTGCTAACGCCCGCTTGCAACACTCGACTTGATTTGAAAAGGAGAAAGAAAATGAAGAAAGACGGAACTGTATTCAGCGGCCGCAATAATCGGCGGTCGTTTTTGAAAAATGGCATGGTGGCGGCAGGTGCAGTGACCGCAGGCGTGGGACTGGTTTCCGGTCCGGCTGCCTTCGCCGAAGCTGAAGACCATGCCCCGATCACTAAGGGCGACATCGCGATTTTGACGTTCCTGAGCGCGCTGGAGCAGGTCGAAGCCGATTTGTGGATTCAATATGCGGAACTCGGCGGACCGACTCCGAACGTGCCCAGCTCTGTAGGTCTATCTGGGATCGATCTGCAACTCAATGGCAAGGCCATCAGCACGGGACTCGCCGCAGGGTACGTTACTGCTCTCCAGGTCCTCGATGGCGATATGCCTCAGTACATCGCGGACAATACAGATGACGAGATCAGCCATCATCGATTCCTGAACAACTACCTGCAATCAAAGGGCGCCAAACCGATCGATCTAAGTCAGCAGTTTGCGATTCTCCCGCCTAGTAGGGTGACTGGAGTGCCGCAGACTGGACGGCTCACGAATCTGAGGCAACTGACGGTTGACACGACTTGGTGGACGCGGTATCGCAGTGCGTTGCAGAATCCGGACTTCGGAGGCAAATTCGAGAATGCCGTGCCCGATCTCGCCAAGGGACAGCACCCGGCTATTCCCCAGACCGATGCCGAGGCCGCACTGAACTCGGACGGCACCATTCCCAATCACCTTCAGGCCATTGCGAGCACGGCTGGTTTTCACTTTGGATTCATCGAGCAAGGTGGCACCAGCCTCTATCCGACGCTGGCTCAGAAAGTAACTAATTTGGAAGTTTTGCGGGTTCTTCTTAGCATCGGTCCCAGCGAGACCATGCACTTTCAGACTTGGCAAGACAAAGCCGGAAACGCGCCGAACATCACCGACGGCAACCTTACCTTCCCCCCACTCAATACCGGGGTCGATCCCAACACTGGCGCGACCGGCTCAATAGGCGGCGGCGAAACAGTTGCCGATCTATTCCAGACCAACCTGATCATGCCGGAACCAACATTCTTCCTGAATTCGAAGTTCGGACCGGTATCCATTATTCGTCCTACGAGCGAAGCCGGTGGCGGGGGCGCGGTGTCCGCGGTTAAGAGCTTCGTCGACGACGGGCTCTTCATCGATCCCTCAAACAACAAGAACACTGGAATCGTCGCGGTACTCATGCGCTTGGCTGAAGAAGCTGACGAGGCGCGACGCAGGTTCTAATCAAGAGAAAGCTGCTGCAATTGATGAGGGCCCAAGCCGATTCGGCTTGGGCCCTTTTCCTTTGCTCGCGGTTGTTTTGCGGGCAGCGTTCGGGCAATATCCCGTCCCATGACTCCTCGGCATTTTCTTGCTCTGATTTTAGGTTTCGCGGTTTTTTCCTCACCTTTTGCCTTTGCCCAGTATGGACACATCCCTGCTTCGGGCGGTGACGGCGCGAAGGCAGCGGCAAAGCTCGTTGACGAAAAATTTGCGGCCGACATTTCAAGCCGCATTGAAAGAAGCGGCGCGGACGTTGGTGTCGCCTTTCGCACCCTCGACGGCAAGATGGAATGGTTCTCGCGCGCAGATGAAGTGTTTCATGCCGCTAGCACGATGAAAGTCCCTGTGATGATCGAGCTGTTTCATCAAGTGCGCGAGGGTAAATTAAAGCTGGATGATCCGCTCTCCATACAGAACGAGTTCCACAGTTTGGTCGACGGCTCGGTCTACACCCTCGATGCTACCGACGACTCCGAAAGCGATTTATACAAAGCCGTTGGGCAAATCCGCACGCTCAGCCAGCTTTGCGAGCTGATGATTACGGTGAGCAGCAATCTCGCCACCAACCTCCTCGTCGAAAAACTAGGGGTGGACAATATTCGCGCCACTGTGCATTCGCTGCACGCTGACGGCATGAGCGTATTGCGCGGGGTCGAAGACAACAACGCCTATGAGAAGGGCATGAACAACACCACCACCGCGCGCGGCCTGCTGATCTTGCTGGAGGCCATTGCCAAAGGCCAGGCGGTCGACCCGGACTCGTCCCGCCAAATGGTTGACATTCTAACGCGCCAAAAATTCAACGAAGCCATCCCTGCGGGACTCCCGGCGGGCACCCGCGTGGCCCATAAGACCGGGGAGTTGACCAAAATCCACCATGACGCGGCTATTGTCTACGCACCACGCCCGTTCGTCTTGGTGCTCCTGGTGCGCGGCATGGCGGAGTCCAAAGACAGCGCCGCGCTCATGGCCGATATCACGCGCCGGATCTACCAGTCGGCTCAATAGATACATCTAATGAGGCGATGACAACATCAAAGGCACTAGAATAGACTACCGCGAGGGGGCGCGATCTTCTGATCGGAGTTTTCCTGATCAGGCCGTAAGGGTACGCGGATCGCCTCGCGCATCATGCCGAGAGGGGAATCAGAATGAAGCGTTTAGTACGTTTTGTTGCCACAGCCGCCCTGGGTCTCCTGTTTGTCGCGGTTGCAGCAGCCGATACCTTGGAATTGAAAGACGGGCGCATCCTGCAGGGCCGCTATCTTGGCGGCACGCAGGCGGTGCTACGTTTTGAAATAGAGGGCAATGTTCAAGCATTCAGCGTCAACGATGTCGTGGCAGTGACGTTCACCCGCGGTGGCGGCGCCGCCGCTGCCGCTCCGACGTACGCTCCGGCTCCTGCTCCCGCGCCGGTGGCTCAGGCGCAGCCGGTTGCGGCAGGCGGAACCGTCACGATTCCCGCGGGCCAGAGCATTTTAGTGCGCATGATTGACGGCGTCGATTCTTCGAAAAACCACGTCGGCGACATCTTTCACGCCAGCCTGGAAACCGATTTAACCGTGAACGGCGCGTTGGTGGCTCGCAAGGGCACTGATGTCTACGGACGCCTGGCCGAAGCGAAAGAGGCGGGCCATATGGCCGGTAGCTCCGAGCTGCAACTCGAGCTTACGCGCATGGTGATTGATGGCCACGACTATCCGGTGGTCAGCAGCGATTACACGCTGCAGGGCAAAGGGCGCGGCAAGAACACGGCGGAAAAAGTCGGCGGCGGTGCGGCTCTGGGAGCGATCATCGGCGCTATCGCCGGAGGCGGTAAGGGCGCGGCGATTGGCGCGGGTGTCGGCGCCGGAGCCGGAGGAGCCGTGCAGGTGCTCACCCGGGGCCAGCAAGTAAAAGTGCCCAGCGAAACGCTGCTGGAGTTCCGCTTGCAGCAGCCTGCGACGGTTACCGTGGCGCAAAGCTAAACTCGGTTGCGGCACGTAAGCCATTCGTTTTGGAGGGCTTGCGGCACAGTGATTCGTCGCAGCAACGCTTAATTTTCGACAGATCTAGAAGAAAGCGCTCGACCCGTCGGAACGAGCAGCTCCCTCAACCACAATTCCGCATCTCTGTACGGCCCATGCTTCGGTATAATCGCCCCCTCATCTCCATCTGAGGAGGCTACATGGCTGAGCCGTCTTATGAAGAGTTGAAGGCCCGTTTGGCGGAGCTCGAAAAGCAGGGCGGCAGCCGCCGCACCGGTCAGCTCGATTTCCGTGTGGGGGAAAAGGGGGGCGTGAGCGTCTACGGTCTCGGGCGCTTCCCCGTCACGCTTTATTACGAGCAGTGGACCCGGCTGCTGGACGCCAGCACGCAACTTCGCGCTTTCCTGGAGGAGAACAAGGCCGCGGGCAAGCTTAAGCTCAAGGAGAAGTAGTGAGACGTTTTCTCACTGGCATTCTCTTCTTAGCGGCAAGCTCGGTCGGCGCGCAAACGCCTTCGCCGGCTTTGCTGGTCCTTGAGAAAAAAGCCAATACGCTGGCGATTGTTGATCCTGCGACCCTTACGGTTGTCGGGCGAGCACCAGCGGGGCCGGATCCTCATGAAGTGGAGGCCTCGCCGGGCGGCAAGCTTGCGTACATTTCCAATTACGGTGGCTCCGACGGCGCTCTTCACACCATTTCTGTTGTCGATCTCATCGCTCAAGAGGCTTTGCCTCCCATTGATCTCGGCGCACTGCATTCTCCGCATGGATTGGCCTTCGCGGGAGGCAAGCTGTATTTCACTGCGGAAACGAATAAGGCCGCTGGGCGTTACGATCCTGCCACGCAAACCATTGACTGGCTGATCGGCACGGGCCAGGACAGAACACACATGGTTGCCGTCTCCCCGAATCTCGATCACGTTTTCACCTCCAACGTCAGCTCTGGAACTATCAGCATCATCGAACAAGTCTCCGCTCCCTCCCCGGGGCCTCCGCCGGCTTCGACGCCGCCCTCTGGCGGTCTGCCGCCTGGCACGCCGCCTAGTAATCCAAGGAAGACCTGGCGGGTAACTAACGTCGCCGCCGGTCGAGGTGCTGAAGGATTCGACCTCTCCCCCGACGGCAGGAAAATTTGGGTCGCAAATGCTCAAGACGGGACCGTCACCATCATCGATGTTCCCACCAAGAAAGCGACGCTGACTTTCCCGATCTCCGTAAGGGGTAATCGTCTGAAGTTCGCTCGCGATGGCAAGCGCGTGCTGGTCTCCGGCGGATCCTCCGGGTCATCCAATGCAAATCTCGTGATTCTGGATGTCGGTACGCACCAGGAAGTCAGGAGCTTCGATTTTGGCGGCGGCTCAGCAGGTATTCTCATCGTGCCCGATGGCTCTCGGGCATATGTCGCGGTGAGCGCCAAGGACAAGGTGGCGGTCGTAGATTTGTAAAAATTGGAAATAACCGGCTACATCGCGACGGGCAAGGAGCCTGATGGCCTCGCCTGGGCCGAACACAGGTAACTAGAAGGGGAGAGAGGACAGGTCGACGTTGCCGCCGGAGAAGATTACGCCGAGTTTTGGCGGTGCGCCGTCGGCGCGGGCGGGCAGACCGAGGTTTGCTACGGTGTCCGGCTTCAGCAGCGGAGCGATGGCTACCGCCGAAGATGGCTCGATGATGATCTTCATGCGCTCCCAGACGGTGCGCAGGGCGGCGATGATTTCATCCTCGCTGGCCAGCAGGATGCGTTCGACATTGTCGCGCAGAATGGCGAACGTTCTCGGCGCGAGCGATGCGCGCAAGCCGTCGGCGATGGTGTCGCTCGATTCGAGGGATTGCAACGTGCCGCTGCTCAGCGAGCGATAAGCGTCATCGGCTCGCTCGGGCTCGCAGCCAAAGACGAGGATGCCGGGGCGCAATCCCTTAGCGCCCAGGCAAGTCCCGCTGAGCAGCCCGCCGCCGCTTACGGGCGCGAAGACCGCGTCGAGGTCGGGAATTTCTTCAAGCAATTCCTTGGCGGCGGTGGCTTGGCCGGCGATGATCTGATCGTTGTCGAACGGGTGAATCAGTGCAGCGCCAGTTTCCAATTGAACTTGAGCGCAAACTTCGTTGCGAGAAGAAACCTTGGGCTCGCAAAACGTGATTTTCCCGCCATAGGCTTCGATCGCGCGCACCTTCACGCGCGGAGCGTTCTTGGGCATTACGATGAACGCGGGGACCTCGCGCCACGCCGCAGCGCAGGCTACCGCGGCTCCGTGATTGCCGCTCGATTGCGTGACGATGCCATGCGCGGCTTCTTCTTCACTCAACGAGAGGATGGCATTGCTGGCGCCACGGATCTTGAACGAGCCTGTTTTTTGCAAGTTTTCGCACTTGAAGAAGAGGCGCGCGCCGGACATGGCATCGAGCGACGCGGAAGTGAGCACCGGGGTGCGATGGATGCGCGGAGCGATGCGGCTGTGAGCGTCGAGAATGGCTTGCCAGGTTAGATGCGTATAGGCCGAGGTGGAGGTTGTTGCGCTCATTGGTCGACGCGAGCACCCCTGCTAAAAGCCTGTTGGAATCGCCGTGAGCTGCAGCGGCCTGAATATTATCGCATAGCTATGCGCCTTGCGAAGGGACAGAGAAGGCGCGAAGGTGGTACCGCACTTCCGTACTGAGAGTTTTATAAAAAGTCTGGTCGCGTTTTGTTACTTGACCAGCCGAGCGCCTCTGTTAGGCTCGTAAATGCCCTCCCGGACCAGCGGATTGGTGTTCCTTCCTGGCGTGGAGGAGAAAGTTATGAGCTCAGAACGCCGCCAGGTCGCCCGCCACAACATGCGCACTTCTTTGCGTTTTCGCGCCATCAATCTGGCCTCCGACAAGAGCGAGCATTTTACCGAAGCCATCAATATTTCACGGGGCGGATTTTTCTTTGCCTCGTCGGCGCCGCTGCAGGTAGGCATGCCGATCGATTGCACGCTGCGTATGCCGGCGGAAGTCACTGGCAGCAAACCGCAGGAGACGCATTGTACAGCGCGAGTGGTGCATGTGCGGAATGAGCCTTACGGCGATGGTCGAATCGGGTTTGGCGCGGAGATCGAGAAATACCATACGCCGTGAGAGGCGTTGAGGAATTTGAGAGTTCCTGCCCACATCTAAAAATCCTGCAGAGCTACGGGACTTTGACAATAGTTTTGACACTGCCGACGTTTTCAAAATGGTCGTAGGCGCGAACCGCGATTGTGTGTTCGCCGGGTGAAAACCTCGGCGCGTCAAATTCATAATGCTCTTCGGGAGCGTCGCTTATCCCACCCTTTGGCGCAACGATGATCCACTCTCCGCCGTCGATGCTGTATTGGGCGCGATCGATGCTGCTGGTTGCGTCGCGAGCGGTGAACTGAACGCTGGTGAAGTATAAAACATTGGGGCCACTCTGATCCTTTCCTGCTACGGCCTTCAATCCCTCGATCGCCGGTGGACTGTTGTCGACGACGAAGCGCTCGCTTTCGCGCTCCGTAGTCAGGGCTTGGGCTGGCGGATTCGACGGCCCGTCGGTGGCTACGATTTTGAGGTAGTAGGCGCCGTCGGGCATGGCGGTGCTGTCCCAGGAATAAAATTTCTGCTCGAGTTTGTCCTTCAGAAGTTTCCATTCGGTTTCGTTTTCCCCGCGGAAGTAGACGGAGAAGCGCAGTTCGTCGTCATTATCGTCGTGCGCGGCCCACAGAACGGACTGAAAACCCTTTTGCTGAAAGCCTTGCGGTGGCTGTTCGAATCGCAGAGGTGAAGAGCTTTGCGTAATGACCACGCCAATCGGAGTGGAAGTTTGCGGCTGACGCAGATTGACGGTGGGTTGCTGTCCGGTCTGGATGATGATGTTGGCTTGCGCCCGCACCCCGAGATCTTGCACGGCGATCGCGTCGATGACCGGCGCCGCGTTACGCGGAAGATAAGCGAGGCTGACCCAGCTTATGCCGTCACCGGATCGGCCATCGTGAATCACACTCTTCCACTGCACAAAACGAGCAGGCGGACACTCGGTGCTGCTTCCCGGTTTGGAGTAAGGACCGAACCAGCGGGACCATTCCTTGCCGGGATCTTCAGTGTTGCCGGAGCGTACAAAGAATTCCAGGCGCGGTGCGCCAGACGATGGGGAAGATTTTTGCGCGCCCTTGTCAAAAGGCGCGGGCGGAGGGCTCCACCAATCCAGGCGTCCCCACTGCGAAAAAAGCTGCGCGTCGAAGGAGCGCGATTCGTAAGTGCCTTCAGGCTCGTACTCGGGGCCAACGGAGAAAACCTTTCCGGGATTTGCAGTGCAGAGGAAGAGCTTGCCGCTGGAATTGCGGGCGATGCCGGTGATTTGCGCGGAGCCGGCCTTAGCGAGTTGCGCAAAAACGCCGCGGCCATCGATAGCGAGCAGCGCGCCGTTGTTGCCGGTACCAGCGAGAAGACGCCCATCGGAATTAAGCGCGAGCGAGTAGACCACATCGTCGCGGGAATTCCAAAGCTCTTCGGGCGCGCCTTCGGGCGAAAGGCGATAGATGCTGGAGGAAAGCTGCTGCGGGAAGGGAATGAACGGCATTTGTCCCTGGGGCTGGCTGCCGAGCATGACGGAAGCGCCGGTGACGGTCGTGGTGCCTTGGGGAGTGGTGATTATGGTGGTGGGCGCTGGGGTCGAAGGGCGCTGCTTTTCTCCGATGGCGGCGGCGTAGATTTTTCCGTCGGGAGCTACCGCGAGCGCGGTGACTTCGCGCTTGGCGGTTTCATAGAGAACGAAACCTTCGGCGGCGGCCGCATCTTTCTCTTTGCGAGCGTTCTTGTTGCTGGAGCGGGTTACCCGGAGAATCCGGCCGCTCGGCTCGGTGCCCGCCAGGAGATCGGTGTGCGTGTCGAAGGCCAAGACGCGGATGTGGGCCTCGTCACTGGCGTAGAACAACTCGCTCTTGCCGTCTGGAGAGACGGCGAAAATTTGCCCTTTGTCGCCGGTGGCTACATACAGAGTGCCGTCAGGAGCAAACGCGAGATCCCAGATGTATTTGGTCTTGGGATCGAAGAAGACCGCCTTTTCGCCGGAGGCTGATATGCGATAAACCTTGCCGTCGGGAGACGTAGCGACGTAGAGCGTGCCCTTGGCGTCGAAGGCGATGGCTTGGGCGACGAGATCGCTTGATTCAAATACCGTGGCTGGCTTGCCTGTCCCATTGCCATCAAAGCGGAAGACTTTTGCAGGGGAACCACCTGCCGCGTAAAGAGCGCCTTTGGGGTCGACGCGCAGGGACCAAAGATAGGATGCGTCTGCGTCAGCGATCAGCGTAAATTTTGGCGCAAGCTCGAGGCGACCGTCGCTGCGCACGGCTACACCGTGAGGAGTGCCCTTGAGAAAGTCTTCGTAGGAGGCTTGGCGCCAGGTGCGCGTGTGCTCGGCACGTGCGGAAGGGAGGTAAAAGAGCCAGAGGAAGGGAAGGAGGTAAAGGGCGCGCGTGAAATTTTGCTTTGGAGTGATGACACTTCGGATGCGCTGAGCATGACAGCACTGCATGTGGCGAGTCGTGAGTGGTGGCATTGGGCTCTTATCGAATTTGGAGGTTCAAGGAAATTACGCCGGAAACGGGTCCGCCTAGCGGTATAGACGATTCGCTGGCCAAGGATTCGCGAAGGACCTGGACGCTGCCGGGAGCGGGTCGGCCGTCGATCACGTTGATTTGGGACAGTGGAACATTGGGAAGCTCTTTGTCTTCCCAAAGGATGGTAGGCGAAGGCATGAACAGGCCGACGTAAAGGCGATCGTTGCGGCGCTCGCGATTGAGGACGGCGATGAGCTGGTCGAGCCCGGAAGGCCCGCTTGCGCCGCCGAAGGCGAAGCCACGCGAGGCGCGGTTGAGAGTGTCGCCGTCAGTGACGAGGATGCGCAGTGTGGCGCCGCGCGCGATTTGGTCGGGAACGCGGACGGTGGTTTCTTCGACGCGGGCGGCACCCCGATACGGATGCAGGAGTACTCGCACCCGCAAGGTTTCGCCGGGAGCGGCTTCGCCCTTTTCGAGCCAGGCGCTATCGATAGCGAAGGATTGGCGGCCGGGAACACTTTCGACGCGAAGAGAGATGCGCTCGACCTCAGGAACTTCGAAAGTGTTTACAAATAAGCGCGTAAAAATACTCTGCACACTGACTGCGATGGGAAGACCGTCGGGAATCAGGGCGTCACCCGGGGCGTAGCTGTTTTCGATTTGCACCGGCGTGTGGCCGCGCAGGCGAATCTCGCCGGTGAGGTGCAGCGTGGTGCCTTCTCCGTAAATGGCGTTTTGTGTGAGACCGTTGAACGCCGTGATGGCCACGAGCAGGGGAGTGAGCTTGGGGTGATTGACCACATCGAAGTGCAATTTCTTCTCACCGATTGGCGTGGCGACGTCGAGATCCAGCGGAATCATCGGTGGCGGAGCGCCAAGTTTTCCGGTGACCGCTGTGAGGTGATCGCCGGTAATGGTGCCGATAGAGCCGCCAACATTGACGATTTTCGTGGATGCGAGATCGGAAGAGAGTGTGGTGAGGACTCGGCTGCGTGCCATCGGGAGTTGGACGGCACCAAGATTGAGAAAGGGATGGCCGCAGAGAAAAACACGGTCAGCTTGCACGGCGGTGACAGTGCAGGCGGAGTTGATGGACGCGTCGCCTTGCACCAGGACCATTCCAGCCATGTCGCCGGGAACGAGATGGGCGTCTTCCGGGCGGGGCGCGGACGTGCCGCCTTGTGCCGCGACGAAGCCGTAGCTTTGGATTTGCGGAGCGAATTGCTGCAACGTGGCGGACTGAAAGCCGGAGAAGACTAGCGGAGTTTCGATAGGCGCAAGAGCGGAGCCTGTCGGAAGCGAAAACGCCGGAATGGTTCTTTGTACGGCGGTAGTGTCAAGGGGAAGGGGAAACTGTTGCGCGCCGCTTTGCGCCGGCGGGCGAATGACATCTTCGATTGGCGTTACGCCCGCGATGGGATCTTTGGTGAAGATGCCGAGCTTAAGGGAGAGCGCGCCCGCGAGTTTGCCGTTCAGATAGACGGGGCTGCCGCTCATGCCGGCGACGACGCCAGTGCGCTCGACTTTCGGACCTTTGAGTTGGACCAGGATAATGGACTGGCGAGGCCCAAGGAAATTGGGCATCACCCCAATGACTTCGAGATCGAACTTTTCAACCTGATCGCCGGCGAAGATCGTGTAAGCGTAGCCTTGCATGCCTGCTTGGACTTGGTCGAGCGGAAGAATCTCAATGGATTGCGCCAAGGCGACGACCGGAAAAACTGCGATAGTTAAGGCGAGGCAGAGGGCTCGGAGGATTCGTGCGCACAGATGGAGAGGGGCTGGCGGCATGAATTGTTAATGATACTTGGCGCGGGTACCGGTGGCAATTGGACGCAAGGAGGCAAGGAGATGGGACGAAGAGCCTAGACGTTCTAATACTCTCCAGCGCCAGAGCCTTGCTCTCGCTTAAAGACGAAACGTAAGTTCCACGGATTCTGGAGTCCTGAGAGTACTAATCAATGGTCCTGAGACGCCCAGTGCGTCAGGGTGGTTGCTTTCTACACACTCGCTTAGGATAATACGCACCCTGTTGGGTGTGCCAAATCGGAATGGGTGTGTGGTGTTCCCTATGAAATCACGGCGCGGGGCAATTCGCTGCGGGCAACTTGGTTACTCGCTGATCGAGATGGTAATGACGCTCGCCGTCGGATTGATACTGGCGAGCGTGGCGCTCCCGACAATGATCAGTGCGATCCAGTCCTACCGGCTAAATAGCGTTTCGCAACAGATCGCGGGCCTAATTGAGCTGACGAGGTATACGGCAATACGCCGCAATAGCGTTATACGATCGCGCACTACGCCGGACAATACCGTTTTCTTTATCGATGTGAATGGGAATGGAAATCTGGACCCAGGTGAGCCGATGGTTATGCTGCCAAGCGACATGCAGCTGGCAAACAGTCAATGCCCCAGGCCGGATCCGAGCACTCCCGGACTTGCCCCCGGATTGGTGTCCACGCAGGATTTCGCGGGACAGATTACCTTTGATTATCGGGGGACCGTGAATTTCTCGGCCGGCGCCTCAACAGCGCCATATTTCCTGGCGCTCAGTTACGCAAACCAAGCCCAGTACGGTTGCCGGGCAATCACGGTGACATCCATGGGTCAGACCAAACTGTGGAAGGCTCCGGACAAGGTCCATTGGACAGGAATGTAGATGCGAGAAAAGTTCGTGCAGACGGGACAAGCAGACAGACGTTTTAGGATGCCCAGAGGGCAGAGCGGCTTCTCTATTCTGGAGATGCTGCTTGCAAGCGCCGTTCTGATGGTGGGCATTGTTTCCGTGGTGCAGTTAGTGCCAGCAAGTCTGCAACTCAACGCGAACAATCGCCTCGACACTCTAGCAACCGTTATCGCGCAGCGCGAACTGGACCAGATGCTCGGTCAACCGCTCTGGGTCGACACGTTCTTGGACGAGGATAAGAACATCATCAGTCTGGGCGGCCCGAATTCGCCCGGTGCATCAGCGGTTAAGGACTATGTGGGCGCGGAACAGATCGATTTTAACGCCGCCCGTGTTGATGGCTTTTCCATTCCGACTTACGTTGATCCGAGCGGCGCAACCTTTGATGTGCGCTGGCGTGTAATTCCCCAGGTAATTAACGGAAGGGTAATGAGCAGGAGAATTATCATCGGTTGCCGCAAAACGAATGCCACGAGTCAACTCCAGCTGCCGGTGACCTTGGACACTTGGGTGCAGAAGTAGCATCGCGACGAACATTATGAAGA
>Ga0209131_1002220_pt1 | contig 13282 bp, 10 predicted proteins | sample GraSoi_2013_40cm_FD_185826 | JGI IMG/M metagenome (GOLD analysis project Ga0209131, IMG submission 185826) | Grasslands soil microbial communities from the Angelo Coastal Reserve, California, USA - Sample 9_17_2013_40cm (SPAdes) (version 2) | ecosystem: Environmental > Terrestrial > Soil >...
TTGCCGACACCACGGCGTGTCGCCGCGTCCAGCGGCCCGTCAGCAGCCAGGCGATCATGAGCCCGGCGTTCAGGAGCGCGTAGACCAGGTTGGCGATCCACATGCCGGTCGGGCCGAGGTCGCTGCGCGTGGCCAGGTAGTAGCCGAGCGGCGCGCCGACGAACACCGCCGAAGACACCGAGATGATCATCGGCGAGTTCATGTCGCCCGACGCCTGCAAGGTGCGGAAGGCCACGAAGTACAGGCCGTAGAAGACCAGGATCGAGGACGAGTACATCAGATACTCGGCGGCCATGGCCGCGACTTCGGGGTCCGCGACGATCGCCGACACGATCTGGTGCCGGAACAGGAATACGCCGAGCGCGAGCGGCCAGAGCGCGCCCAGCTCGACGAGGGAGCTCGCGCGAATCGCGCCCCAGGCGCGGCCGAGATTTCCCGCGCCTAGGTTCTGTCCGACCAGGGTGGCGCAGGCGTTCGCGATCGGGAAGGCCAGCATGATGGCGAGCATCTCGATGCGCAGGCCGACGGTGTACGCCGCCTGCACCTTCCCGCCCAGGTGACCGGCCATGACCATGAAGAACATGATCATGAGGGTGCGCGCGAGCATGTGACACGCCGGCTGCCAGGCGATGCTGATCAGCCGCCCCAGCATCGCCGGATCCGGCTTCAGATGGCGCAGCCGCAGATGCACGCGGCAGCGGCCGCTGAACAGCATGTAGAACGAGATCCCCGCGCCGCAGGCGCCGCCGATCGCCGAGCCCAGAGGGATGCCGGCGATGCCGAGCTCGGGCAAACCCGCGTGGCCGAAGGTGAGTGACCACTCGAAGAAGATCGCGACCGGCGTGACCACGAAGGAGGTCATCATCGGCGTGGTGGTGTCGCCCGCGCCGTTCAGCGCGCTGGCGAACACCTGACTCGACATCATCACGAAGAAGGTGAGGAAGACGATGCGCACGTAGACCGTCGCGAGCGCGATGACCTCGGGATCGAAGGCGACCAGGCGCACGAGCGCCCCGGGGAACAGCCCACCGATCACCGCTGCGAAGACTCCGAGCGCCGCCGAGAGCAGGAAGCTCTGACCCGCGACGTGCTCCGCGCCCTCGACCATTCCGGCGCCGACGAAGCGCGCGATCATCATCTGTGACGCGACCGACATGCCCATCGCCAGCAGCATGAGTCCCTGACGCAGGATCTGATCGCTCGAGCCCGCGGCCGCGAGCGCGTGCTCCCCGAGCCGCCCGAGGAAGCCGAGCTCCATCATCTGGAACAGGCCGAACGAGAACGCGGTGGTGAGCACCGATGGCAGCGCGAGCACGAGCACCGACACCAGCAAGTTGCCGCGCGTGTGATCGCGGTCGCGGAAGAAGCCGAGCAGCGACTGCCGTTCCAGGGCGCCCTCCGCGACAGCCTCGACTTCACCGGCGTCGACCTCGGGCGCTTCCTGCATCGAACGGAGCCTACCACGGGCGCGCGAGCGCTCGCCGCGCGCGCCGTCGGGCGATAAGCTGCAGACGTGAGCGGGGTGCAGGCGCTTTGCGTGTTCGTCGCGGGCGGCGTCGGATCAGTCGCGCGCTACGGCATGTCGCTCGCTTGCCTCGCCGCGTTCGGGCCGATCTTTCCGGCGGGAACGCTCGCGGTCAACGCGGTCGGCTGCTTCCTGATCGCCGCGCTCGTGGAGCTCGCGATCTCGACCGACCGCGTGTCACCGCTCGCGCGCATCGCCCTGGGAACGGGATTTCTCGGCGGCTTCACGACTTATTCGGCGTTCAGTCACGAGGCGTTCACATATCTCCGCGACGGCGCGCTCGGGCTCGGCTTCGGCTACCTCGCGGTCACCGTGCTCGGCTGCCTCGGCGCCTGCCTGCTCGGCCAAGTCACCGCGCGCTGGCTGATCGGGTAGCGCGGCGAGGGCCGCCCCCGAGCCGCGCGTCGCAAGCACCGCGAAGCGGCGCGCGCAGTGAGGCGAAGCCGAACGAAGTAAATCAGGCGCAGCGATTCGCTGCGTTCTAGTAGCCCGAGTGACGCGCGACAGTGTCACCATGACCTTCCGCCGCCTCTTCTTGATCCTGCTCTCCGCGCTCGTATTGCTCGGGCTCGGCACCTATCTCGCCGGTGAACGCACCGAGGTCGCGGTGCTGCGCAGCTACGAAGCCGACGGCACGCCGAAAGACACGAAGATGTGGATCGTCGACTACGACGGGAAGCCGTACGTGCGGATCGGTCGGCCGGGCCGCGGCTGGGGCGAGCGCTTGAAGGCGAACCCCGAAGTGGAGCTCACGCGCCGAGGTGGCGCGCCGTCGCCGCGCGTCGCCGCTGTCGTCGCGGAGCCCGACACGATCCGCGCGGTCGAGCACGCGTTCCGCGAGAAGTACGGCTGGGTGGACTGGTGGTTCGGGCTGGTCGTGCGCAGCCACCCGGACACCGTGCGGCTCGACTCGCGCGAGTGACTCAGAAGAGCGCGATCGGATTCACGGGCGAGCCGGTGGCGCGCTCGATGCGCAGCGGCGCGATCGCGAGCAAGAACTCGTAGCGTTCGCGCGCGCGGCACGCGGCGGCGAGTCGGCCGAGCTCGAGATTGTCGAGCAGGTGGACGCCCATCGCGACGAGACAGCATTGGTGGACGGGGATCGGCCAGCCCTCGATCGGCGAGGGCGGGAGCGGGTCCGAGATACCGTCGCTGCCGAGCACCGCGATGCGCCGCTCGTGCAGATACGGGATGCAATCCGGGTGTAGACCCGCGAGGCCCTCGCGCACCGGCTCCCAGGCTCCGTGCGCCGCGCGGCGCGCGTCGCGTCCGGTCGCGACGAGCAGGACGTCGCCGGGCTCCACGCGAACCTTCTGCGCGCGCTCGGCGGCTTCGAGCTCAGCGCGCTCGACCGCCTCGCCCGGCTCCAGCCACGGCACGCCGCGCAGGCGCGGGATGTCGAGCAACACGCCGCGCGACACGATGCCGTCGCGGGCCGCCATGATGCTGTTGCGCAGCGCGCCGGTGCTCTTCACGTCGGTCGCGCGGAAGCCGTTGTACATCTGGCCGCGCACGAACACGTGACACAGCGCGTCGATATGCGACGTCGCCATGCCGTGGAACGCGATGCCGATGTAATCGAGCGCCGTCTCTAGATACGGCACTCCGGAGCCCTCGGGCGCGTCGCCGGCCATCACCATGTGGTGCTGGGCCGGGGTGGGATTGTCGGGCCCGGGAGTCACCGGGAACTCGAGCGAGCAGCTCACCGCGAGGCCGTCCTTCACGAGCGCGGCGGCGCGCGCTCGCTTCGCGTCGTCGATGTAGCCCAGCGCGCCGCGCTCGTCCTCGGCGCCCCAGCGGCCCCAGTTCTTCACCGACTCGAAGATGCGCTCGAGGTCGGCGCGGCTGAGTGATTCCGACATGGCCTCTCCTCAGGCTCCGCGTCTCCGCGCTGGCTGGGCATAGTACGCCAGGGCGTCAGAGAGCTCGCACTCCTGAACCCCCGGCTCGTCGAGCAGCGCGCGCAGCCAGTCCGGCCGCTCGAGCGTGCAGATGCTGATGGGCCGCTCGAGCTCCGAGAGCTGCGTCGCCTGGCGCACGAACGAGCTCGCGTAGTCGGGTGGGCGCACGTCGACCGCGAGCTCGACGAGCGCGAACGGGTCGGGCGGAGTCAGCGCGCCGGGGTCGGGCATCGGAATCAGCGGCGTGCCGGGTCGCGCGCTGCCGCCCGCGAGGCCGGGGCCGTCGGAGAGGATCGCCCCGTGCACGAGTCTGGGCCGCGCGCCCGCGGCCAGGAGCGCGACGTACGCGCCCAGCCCGCGGCCGAGCAACGTCGTCGGCCCGAGGTGCGCGAGCGCGGTGTCGACGTCGCCCATCAGGATCTCGATCGTGTAGCCGCCGCCGCGCGGGATCGAGGAGTCACCGTGGCCGGTGAGGTCGAGACCGAAGACGCGTCCCGGCCAGGCGGCGCAGTCCGCGGGTACACGCCTCGGTGTGCGCTCGCCGAGCCCGTGCAAGAGGAGAAGCGCTGGGGTCCGATTGACTTCGTTCGCCTCCGGCTCACTGCGCGCGCCTGCGGCACTTGCGGGCTCGGCTCGGGACGGCCCTCGCCTCGCCGTCGCGTCGTTCGTCAGCGGATCTCTGCGCCAGAAACTCCAGCACCAGATCACGTCTGATTGACTTCGCTCGGCTACGCCTCGCTGCGCGCGCCGTTGCCGGCGCTTGCAGGCGCGGGTCGGGGCGGCCCTCCCCGCGCCTCACGTGAGAAACTCCAGCACCAGATCTGCGACGCGGCGCGGGTGCTCGATGTGCACGAAGTGACCCGAGTCCTCGAACGCCACGAGGCGCGCATCGCGGGGCAGGTAGGGGCGGATGAAGTCGGGCGTCGTGCCCCAGCCCATCTCTTCCTCGATCAAGCCGAGGATGCCGAGCAGGGGGACCGGGAAGCCGCGCATGCGTTCGAGCGACCAATCGGGGCGCCAGGGTCCGAAGCCGCCGAAGCGCATCGACGGATCGATCTTCCAGCGCCAGCCGTCGGCGTCGTGGCGCGCGCCGATCGTGACCAGATAGCGCAGCCACTCGCGCGAGAGGCGCGGGTTCATGCGGCCGCGGCGCGCGGCCAGCTCGTCGAGCGTGCCTGGCTTGCGCGCGAGCTCGCCGGCGCGGCGCCGCCAGTCGAGCCAGCCGCCCAGCTCCGAGTCACGCAGCTTCGTGCGCTCGTGCTCGGCCACGTCGGGGTGCGGCCAGCGCGAGGGCATGCCGTCGAGGTTGGCGAAGCGCGAGACGCGGTGTGGCCGCGCCTCGGTGAGCTGCATGCAGACGCCGCCGCCCTTGGAGTGCGCGACGATCGGCATCGGCTCGCGCCCGACGGAATCCATCACGGCGAGTGTGTCGCGCAGATCGGCCTGCCACGAGTAGAGCGCCGTCTGGTCCGAGTCCCCGTGGCCGCGGTGGTCCCACGAGACCACGCGCCAGCCCGCGTCCGCGAGCAGCGGCGCAAACACGTCGAACGTGCCCGCGAAGTCGAAGCCGCCGTGCGCGAGCAGGAGCGGCCGCGCGGCCGGCGCGCCCCACTCGTAGACGGCGATCCCGACGCCGTGCGCGTCGACGCGCCGCGAGCGGTCGGGACGGCGGGCGCCCGGAAATGAAACGCTGGGCTCGGTCACGGAGCTAGACGGCGAAGCGATAGGCGTCCCCGTCGCGCACGATCTTGCCCGCGGTGGGCGAGGGGAAGTGAGTCCCGATCACGAGATAGTTCGCCTTCGACCAGCGCGCGAACGCCTCTCTCCGCGTCGCGCGGCCCTGCTCCGCGTTCCAGTCGAAGTTGCTGTGCCATTCCGGGCGCGCGAACTGACAGGGGTGATGGATCATGTCGCCGGTGATCACGGCATCGGCTCCGCCCGAGGAGATGCGCACGCTGACGTGCCCCGGGGTATGGCCGTGCGTCGGCTCGAGCCACACCTCGCTCGTCAGCTTGTGGTCGGCCTCGACCAGGTCAGCGAGGCCCGCGTCGAGGATCGGCCGCACGGAGTCGTCCATGATCGGCTCCTCGGGGTTCACCGGTTCCTTGCCCCAGTAGTCCCACTCCGTGCGCCCGATCAGGTAGCGCGCGTTCGGGAACGTCGGCAGCCAGCGGTCACCGACCTTCATCGTGTTCCAGCCGACGTGATCCACGTGCAGGTGGGTACACACGACCGTGTCGATCGACTCGCGCGGGTGGCCCGCGGCGGCGAGGTCCTGGAGGAACGGCCCGCTCATCATGTTCCAGTCCGGAATTGCGCGCTTCTTGTCGTTTCCGAGGCACGTGTCGACCAGGATCTTCTTGCCCTGCGACTCGACGACGAGCGCGTGGATGCTCAGCATGAGGTTGCCGTCCGGCAGCACGAAGTGCGGCGCGAGCCAGGGAATCTTCGCGACGTTCTCCGGAATCGCGTCGGGCAGGACGAAGCTCCCCGGAGTCGGCACCTCGACCTCGACCACCCGGCTCACCGTCACGTTTCCAATCTTCCAGCGCATGCTGAACTCCTCGTGTTTTGGCGACTCCGCGCATCATAGATCGGCGTCGGGGCGCGTGTCCCCGTGGTAGGGTGCACGCCCGTGACTGAGTCCCGGAGGCGCGCCGCGTACGCGGCGCTGATCGCCGTCGCGACGCTCGCGCTCTACGCGCCGGTGCGCGCGCTGCCGTTTCTGCGCTACGACGGCTCGACGGGCTGCGCTGGGCCTTCACCAGCTACCACGCGAGCAACTGGCACCCGCTCACCTGGCTGTCGCACATGCTCGACGTGACGCTCTTCGGCGCGGGTCCCGTCGGTCCGCACGTCGAGAATGCGCTGCTGCACGCGCTGAACGCGGCGCTCGTGTTCGCGGTGCTGCTGCGGCTCACGGGCGCGACCGGCCGGAGCGCGATCGCTGCCGCGCTGTTCGCCGTCCACCCGCAGCACGTGGAGTCGGTGGCGTGGGTGGCGGAGCGGAAGGACCTGCTGTGCGCGCTCTTCGCGCTGCTCGCGCTGGCGGCCTGGCCGAGCTGGGCCCGCGAGCGGAGCCGGGTCGGCTACGCGGCGGCGCTCGCGTGCATGGCGCTGGGTCTGCTCGCGAAGCCGATGCTCGTGTCGCTCCCGCTCTTGCTGCTCGTTCTGGACTTCTGGCCGCTCGCGCGACCATGGAGCGCGCGGCTCGCGTTCGAGAAGCTGCCCTTCGCGGCGCTCTCGCTCGGGTCGTCGCTGCTCACGCTGCGCGCGCAGGTGCACGCGATGCAGCTCGACGTCCCGTTCGTCGAGCGGCTCGCAAACGCGTGCGTCGCGCTCGCGGCCACGCTCGCGCAGAGCTTCGCGCCGGTCGGGCTCGCGGTGCTGTATCCGCATCCTCATCCGGGTCATTGGCCGCCCTCGGACGTCGCGCTCGCGGCTGGGTTCGTCATTGGGCTGGGCGCGCTCGCGTTCGCGCTCCAGCGGCGCGCCCCATATCTGCTCGCGGGCGGACTCTGGTTCGCGCTCGGGCTCGCCCCGACCCTGGGCCTGGTGCAGGTCGGCTTCCAGTCACACGCGGACCGCTACGCATATCTCCCGCAGATCGGTGTCGCCTGGGCGCTGGTGTGGGGGGCCAGTGACTTGTGGGGCTGGATGCGCGCGCCGCGTGCGCTCGGCGTCGCCGTTGCCGGCGCCGCCGTGCTTGCGCTCGCCTTCGTGACTCGCGGACAGCTCGAGTACTGGCGGAGCGACGTGGCGCTCTGGGAGCGCTCGGTCGCGATGGCGCGGCCGAGCTACTACGCCGAGACGGAGCTCGGGATCGAGCTCGGCGCGGCGGGGAACTTTCCGGGGTCACTCCCGCACTTCGCGCGCGCGGTCGAGCTCAACCCGCGTTGGTCGCGCGCCCAGGCGAACTACGGCTTCGCGCTGTTCTTGACCGGCGACACGAACGCCGCGACGGAGCGCTTCGCGCGCGCGTTCGAGCTGGAGCCGGACCCGAACGCGGCGAGTGAGTGGCACCTCTACTACGCGCGCGCGCTCGCCGCCGCCGGCCGGGCGGACGAGGCGCTGTCGCACTACGAGCGTCAGCTCGCCCTGGACCCGAACGACCGCAGCGCGCTCTTCGGCCTCGCGGAGCTCCGCGCCACCGAGCCCGAGGCGCGGCTTCGCGACGGCGCCCAAGCGCTCGCGCTGGCGCGGCGCGCGTGTCAGATCGCGCGGTGCGCGCGGCCGGAGGAGATCGACATCCTGGCGCTGTCCGTCGCGGCCGCCGGCGATCCGGTGACTGCGGCGACGCTCGAAGAGGAGGCGCTGCGCCGCGCGTACGCGCTCGACTCGGCCGAGATGGCCGCGCGCATCGAGGCGCACCTCGCGCTGTTCCGCGCGGGCGAGGCCGTCACGCAGCCGCGCTAGGAGACGCTCGGCAAGTCACTCGGCTCGGCCGGCCGCTCGAGCGGGCTGTCCGGGCGATCGGCCAGAGTGGGCTGGTCGATCGATCCGGCCGACGAGCGAACCGCCAGGATCTCGGTCGCCGGCACGGCCGAGGCGCCGTGCGCGTCGGGCATCCACGCCAGGAGCGGCAGGGTCGCGGCGCGCGCGGAGGCGCTGATCCAGAACAGGATCGCGTAGCTCGAGAAGCTGATGCCTTGCTCGCGCAGCAGGAGCGCCCCGAACGACGCGCCGACCACCATCGCGAGGGCGCTCGCCAGGTTGTACCAGGTCAACACGCGCGTGCGTTCCTCGGGGCGGATCGCGTCGAAGAACAACAGGAACGTCGCGAGCTCGTGCGCTCCCCAGGCGATGCCGGACACCAGCTGGATCGCGACCAGAAACGACCAGTCGCTCGAGATCGTCCACAGCGCCGGCAGCGGCACGACCGAGAGGCCGGCGAAGCGCAGCACGCGCCGCGCGCCGTAACGCGCCGCGAGGTGACCGAGCCACGGCAGCGCGATGATCTTCGACAGGAACGAGGCCGCGATCAGCGCCATGTACGAGAAATAGGAGAGATGCAGGGCCGACGCGCCGAGCATGTACGGCGTGAAGTACGGCGCAGCGACCTGCACGCCGACCTGCAGCGCGAGCAGGTAGCCGATCAGCCGGCGGTTCCCGGGCACCCGCCCGGGCGCTACACCACCTGGTGTCACCAGGCGCCGCTCCACCAGCGGATCGGGCTCGCTCTGGTGCGCGAGCAGCCACGCCGACCAGGCGCGCGCGACCCCCGCCACCGCGAACAGCGCGGCGAACGCGAGCAGATGATTCGCGCCGCTCTCGCCCGCGTGCAGGATCGCGCCGCCGGCGAGCAGGCCGAACAGCACCGCGATCTGGCCGACCCGGCTGCGGCGCGCGAAGAAGCGCGAGCGCAGGCTGCGCGGGACGAGGGTCCCGACCCACGTGCTCCACGCGGCTCCGGTCATCATTCCCGTCGCCCAGTAGAGCGTCGCGATCGCCAGCAAGCCGAAGGCGGAGAGCGAGCCGATCAGCGCCGCGATGGTGAGCGGCACGAAGCTCGCCGCCTGCAGGAGCGCGCACATCACCACCCAGCGGCGGTGCGACCCGAAGCGCCGCACGCCCCAGGGCGAGACGAGCTGCAGCAGCGCCCCCGCCAGCAGCGGCACGGACGCGACGTAGCCGGCCACGATGTCGCCCAAGCCGAGCGCGAGCGCGAAGGCAGCGATGTACGTCTCGCCCGCGCCGACCATGATGCTGGCGGCGATCGCGTCGGTATGGACCAGCGCGAGGTCGCGCCGCAAGAGCGCCGCCTGCGAGCCGATCGGCGCGCGCCGGCCCCGCGCGCCGATCCCAGCGAAGAGAGCTTCGTCGTCTGAGTCGCGGGCCATGCGCGCGCGCGGAAGGAACGACACGCGCCTCTCGCTGTCAACCGCCGCGCGCTATCGTGGCTGGTCTGCGAGGGGACGAAATGGAAGCAGCGACGCCGGTGAAAGTGCTGCTGGCGCGCGGTGTCGCGGGCCAGGCCGTGCGGGTGCGCGGCTGGCTGCGTACGGCGCGGCACTCGAAGGGTGTCTCGTTTCTCGACGTCAGCGACGGCTCGTGTCTCGCCGGGGTGCAAGTGGTCTGCGAGCCGGGCCTCGCGAACTTCGAGAGCGAGGTGCGCCGGCTCGACACCGGCTGCGCGGTCGAGGCCGAGGGCACGCTGCAGCAGTCGCAGGGCAAGGAGCAGTCAGTCGAGCTCCTGGCCGCGAAGCTCTCGGTCGTCGGCTGGGCGGACGCGGACTACCCGCTGCAGAAGAAGCGCCACGGCTTCGAGTTCCTGCGCACGATTGCGCACCTGCGGCCGCGCACGAACACGCTCGGCGCGGTCCTGCGCGTGCGCAACGTCGCGGCGCGCGCGGTGCACCGCTTCTTTCAGGAGAAGGGCTTCGCCTGGCTGCACACGCCGATCATCACGTCGAGCGACGCGGAGGGCGCGGGGGCGATGTTCCGGGTCACCGTCCCCGGTCACGAGGGGGAGTTCTTCGGCAAGCCGGCCTTTCTCACGGTGTCGGGTCAGCTCGAGGCCGAGATCGGCGCGCTCGCGCTCAGCAACGTGTACAGCTTCGGCCCGACGTTCCGCGCGGAGAACTCGAACACCAGCCGCCACCTCGCCGAGTTCTGGATGATCGAGCCGGAGATGGCGTTCTGCGATCTGCGCGGCGACATGGCCCTGGCCGAGGAGTTCCTGCGCTATGTCCTTCGCGCGGTGCTGGACGAGAGCGCCGAGGACATGGCGTTCTTCGACGAGCGCATCCAGCCCGGCGTCCGCGCCACGCTCGAGCACGTGGCGAGCGCGCAATTCGCGCACCTGACCTACACGGAAGCGGTCGCCGCGCTCGAGCGCTCCGCTGAGTCGTTCGAGTTTCCGGTGAAGTGGGGCGCCGATCTGCAGAGCGAGCACGAGCGCTGGCTCACCGAGCGCCACGTGGGCCGGCCGATCGTCGTGACCGACTATCCGAAGGAGATCAAGGCCTTCTACATGTATCTCAACCCCGACGAGAAGACGGTGCGCGCCATGGACGTGCTCGTGCCGAAAGTCGGCGAGATCATCGGCGGCTCGCAGCGCGAGGACCGGCTCGACGTGCTGCGCCGGCGCCTCGCGGAGTGCGGCCTCGCCGAGGAGCACTACGGCTGGTATCTCGACCTGCGCCGCTTCGGCTCGGTACCGCACGCCGGCTTCGGCCTCGGCTTCGAGCGACTCATGCTCTACCTCACCGGCATGGCGAACATCCGCGACGTGATTCCATTCCCGCGGGTGCCGGGGTACGCGGAGTTCTAGTAGATCGATTCCACCCGGTCAGGATCCGTCGCGCAGCGCCTCCAGCGCTTCCCAACGCGCGTAGGCCGCCTCGAGCTCCACCGCGAGCGCGGCGAGGCGCGCGTGCACGCGGGCCTGCCCGGCAGGGTCGCCCCTGTAGAAGGCGGGCCGACTCACTCGATCGGTCAGCTCGGCTTGCTCCGTCTCGAGTGACTGAATCTTCGCCGGAGCCTGCTCGAGCTCGCGCTCGTCCTTGTAGCCGAGCTTCGCGGTCTTCGCCTTCCGGACGGGAGCGGGCTCCGCGCTCTTCCGCGAGGGCACGGGCTGCGCCGCCTTCGCGGCGGCGGCCTGGCGGAGTCTCACCCAGTCGGCGTAGCCGCCCACGTACTCCTGCACCCGGCCCTCGCCCTCGAAGACCAAGGTCGAGGTCACGACGTTGTCGAGAAAGGCGCGGTCGTGCGAGACGAGCAGGATCGTGCCCCGGTAGTCGACCAGGAGCTCCTCGAGCAGCTCGAGTGTCTCGATGTCGAGGTCGTTCGTCGGCTCGTCGAGCACGAGCAGATTCGCCGGCTGGGCGAACAGGCGCGCGAGGACCAAGCGATTGCGCTCGCCGCCCGACAGCACTTTGGCGGGGCTGCGCGCGCGCTCGGGGCTGAACAGGAAATCCTGGAGATAGCTGATCACGTGGCGGCGCTGGCCCTGCACCTCCACGTACTCGCGACCCTCGGCGATGTTCTCGATCACGGTCTTCTCGAGCTCGAGCACGGCGCGGAGCTGGTCGTAGTACGCGACCTCGAGCTTCGTCCCGAGGCGCACGCTGCCCCCGGTCGGCGTGAGTTGGCCGAGCAACAGGCGCAGCAAGGTCGTCTTGCCGGCGCCGTTCGGCCCGACCAGGCCGATGCGGTCGCCGCGCATGATGCGCAGTGACAAGTCGCGCACGATCGGGGCCTCGGCGAACGCGAACGAGAGGTGCTGCGCGTCGGCCACGAGCTTGCCGGAGGCGGCGCCCTCGTCGAGCGCGAGCCGCGACTTGCCCTCGACCTCGCGGCGCCGCGAGCGCTCCTCGCGCAGCGCCACGAGCGCGCGCACCCGGCCTTCGTTGCGCGTGCGCCGCGCCTTGATCCCCTGGCGGATCCAGACCTCCTCCTGCGCGAGCTTCTTGTCGAAGAGCGCGCGGTGCCGCTCTTCCTCTTCGAGCGCCGCGGCCTTCTTCGCGAGATACTGCCGGTAGTCACCCGTCCAGGAAGTGAGCGCGCCGCGGTCGAGCTCCACGATGCGCGTGGCCAGGCGAGCGAGCAGCGCGCGATCGTGGGTCACGAAGAGCACGGCGCCGCGGAACTCCAGCAGCTCCGCCTCGAGCCACTCGATCACCTCGATGTCGAGGTGATTCGTGGGCTCGTCGAGAAGCAGGAGGTCGGGCTTGCAGACGAGCGCTTGCGCCAGCGCGACGCGCCGCCGCCAGCCGCCCGAGAGCGCGCCGAGCCGCGCGTCCGCGTCCAGCTCGAGTCGCGCGAGGATCTGGTCGACGCGCTGCGAGAGGCTCCAGCCGCCGCGCACCTCGATCTCGTGCTGCAAGTCGTCCATGCGCGCGAGCAGCGAGTCGTCGAGCGACGTCGCGTGGGAGATGCGGTGGAACTCGGCGAGCAGTCGGCCGTCCTCCGCGAGGCCGCCCGCCACGACGTCGAAGACGGTGGACTCGCCGTCGAACGGCAGCTCCTGAGACAGGGTCGCGATGGAGAGCGCGGGGCGGCGCCAGATCTCGCCGGCGTCGGGAGTGAGTTCGCCGCTCGCGAGCTTGAGCAAGGTCGACTTGCCCGCGCCGTTGCGCCCGATCAGGCAGACGCGCTCGCCCGCGTCGATCTGGAAGCTCGCCTGCTCCAGCAACGGCTGGCGGCCGAAGGAGAGGGACACGCGGTCGAAGCCGAGGAGCGGCACCGGGCTCAGGCTTCGGCCGCGACCGCGCGGAACCGAGCCAGCAGCAGATCGCCGTCCGGCTCGCGCAGGAGGAGCGTGCGGCTCGCCGCATTCGGCACCAGTCCGCCCGCGGTCCAGTAGCGCAGGAGCTGCTTGATGCGGGCGGCGATGCCGCGGGCCGGCCACTGCCGGCGCTTCTGCATCGTGTCCGCGTAGTCGACCAGAAAGCGCGCGGCCTCGCCGCGAGTCACTCGGCGGCCGCTGAAGATCCAGGGATCGGCGAGCGCGCCGCGCCCCACCATCGCGAAGCGCGCGCCGGTCTCGCGGCGCATGCGCTCGAGGTCATCGTGACTCGAGATCCCGCCGTTCCCGCACACGGGGATCGAGACCGCGCGCACGGCGCGCGCGATGCGTGTCCAGTCGACGGCGTCGCAGTAGGCCTCGGCGCGGGTGCGGCAGTGCACGGTGAGCAGGCGCGCGCCGCCGTTCTCGGCCGCGCGCGCTAGATCCTCGATGCCGGAGGCGTCGTCCCAGCCGGCGCGGATCTTCGCGGTCACCGGCACGCGCACCGCGTCCACGACCACGCGCACGACGCGCTCGAGTGCGGGCGGATCGCGCAGCAGGGCCGAGCCCGCGCAGCCCGCGATCGCCCCCTTCGCCGGGCAGCCGAAGTTCAGATCGACGAGCGCC
>Ga0209131_1002221_pt1 | contig 13277 bp, 8 predicted proteins | sample GraSoi_2013_40cm_FD_185826 | JGI IMG/M metagenome (GOLD analysis project Ga0209131, IMG submission 185826) | Grasslands soil microbial communities from the Angelo Coastal Reserve, California, USA - Sample 9_17_2013_40cm (SPAdes) (version 2) | ecosystem: Environmental > Terrestrial > Soil >...
ACCACTTGCAAACATTGGGTGTGGGGCCAGAGGTGTTGGTTGGCCTTTGTGTGGAACGCTCCCTTGAGATGGTAGTAGGGCTGTTGGGAATCCTCAAGGCAGGGGGGGCTTATATACCGCTTGATCCCAATTATCCACCAGAACGGTTAGCCATGATGTTAACCGATGCTCAACCCCTGGTATTGCTGAGCCAAAATCATTTACTTGATGCGTTGCCAAACACCTCCGCTAAGATTATTACCTTGGATAAGGATTGGGCGACCGACGAATCCCTGACCAATCCGACGAGCACCATCAAGCCTGATAATCTGGCTTATGTGATTTATACGTCCGGCTCAACAGGTAGACCCAAAGGGGTGCAAATAATTCATCAGGCTTTAACTAATTTTTTAACTTCTATGCAACAACGACCCGGGCTGACAAACCATGACGTTTTCGTCGCGGTAACAACCTTATCATTTGATATTGCGGCTTTAGAAATCTATCTTCCTATAATTGTAGGGGCCAAAGTTATCATCGCTCCCCAAGATTCTGTGGCTGATGGTTCTCGTTTGCAGAATTTACTGTATGATCATAAGGCCACGGTCATGCAAGCAACCCCCACAACCTGGCGACTATTGTTACTATCGGCCTGGCAAAATGAAACCAAGATCAAGATACTTTGTGGGGGGGAAGTCTTGCCCAATCAGTTAGCCAAACAATTGTTAGCCCTAAGTCATTCGGTTTGGAATCTCTATGGACCCACCGAAACAACGATATGGTCAACTGTGCATCAAGTTAAAGAAGTAACCGATAAGCCAATTTCTATCGGAAAAGGAATTGCGAACACAAGCATTTACATTCTTAACCGGCGTTTAGAACCTGTGCCAATTGGCGGTGCTGGAGATTTGTATATCGGTGGAGCGGGAGTAGCCAGAGGCTATTTGAACCGTCCGGAAGCAACCGCCGAGAAGTTTATCCCCAACCCGTTTGGTCAGGGACGACTATACCAAACGGGTGATCTAGCTCGTTGGCTACCGGATGGCAATCTCGAGTTTTTGGGCCGGGCAGATGATCAAGTCAAGCTGCGGGGTTTTCGAATTGAGTTGGGCGAGATTGAAGGGGTCTTAAACCAGCATAGTGCGGTTGAACAATCCTTGGTTGCCCTCAAAGAACGAGCAGCGGGTGATAAACAACTGGTGGCCTATATCAAACCAACCCCGCAAAGCGTTGAAGCGACCCGTGCCGAAGCACATATAAGCCTGTGGCAAGCCCTATACGACCAGACCTACAGCCAAGCTGAGGCTCAAGCGCTGATCTTCAATATCGCGGGCTGGAAAAGCAGTTACACCGGGCAGCCGATTGCGGTTGAGGAGATGCGTGAGTGGGTTGATGAAACCGTTGCTCGAATTATGGCTTTAAAACCGCAGCGGGTGCTGGAAATTGGGTGTGGGACAGGGTTACTGCTGGCCCGGATAGCCCCCCATTGTGAGCGTTATATCGGGACCGATTTTTCAGAAGCGGCCCTTAACCATACCCGCCAAATGTGTGAGCAGCTTGATAATTTGGGCCATGTGACCTTACGGAAAGGATTCGCCGATGACTTTAGTGGTTTTGAAGCTAACCAGTTTGATACGATTATCCTCAACTCGGTGGCCCAATATTTTCCAGACATAAGTTATCTGGAACGGGTCATTGCCGGCGCATTACACGTTTTGAAAGCGGATGGTTTTATCTTTATTGGTGATGTGCGTCTCTACGATCTGCTTGAAACATTTCACACCTCAGTCCAACTGTATCAGGCCAATGACACCTTGACCGTACAGCAGTTGAAACAGCAGGTCCAACGCTATCAGGGACAGGAAAAGGAACTGTTATTATCGCCTGACTTTTTTCTATCATTGGCCCAACAGTATGACCCTATTTGTCATGTTCAGGTCCAGCCCAAATATGGTCAGGCGGAAAATGAGTTGACCAAGTTTCGGTATGATGTCATCTTGCATGTGGGTCACACCGTGGCCTTGCAAAGTGAGATCATATGGCATGATTGGCGCAAGCTGGAGCCAAATCTGAGTGCCATTGAGAGTCTGTTAGAAAGTGACGTGCCCCTCGGCATACGCCACTTCCCAAACCGCCGTCTCCAGGCCGAGCGATACGCCCAAGCGTGGCTGAGAGTAGCCGAGCCGGCAGCAACAGTGGCAGACTATCGACACAGGTTGGGTCAACAGCAGGAGGTCGGATTTTCTCTGAACCAACTGAGGCAGTTGGCCTTGAGTCATGGGTGGCAGGTGGAAGTTAGTTGGCTCAATGTGATGCATGATGGTGAATTTGAGCTTGTGTTCAGCCGCTCATCTCAACCCGCCCAATTTACCAAGCGTAGCCCTGGGATAGAGCGGTCAAGGTATGCTAATATGCCTGCTCAAAAGAACTTGGCGGCTGAATTAATCCCCCACTGGCAAGCCTATCTTAAGGAAAAGTTGCCGAATTACATGCTGCCAGGTGCCTTTGTTCTCTTGGATGAGTTCCCCCTGACCTCCAATGGCAAGATAGACCGCAGGAAATTGCCAGAGCCAGATCGTTCGAACCTGGTTACAAGGAGTGAATTTGCTTCGCCACAAACCACAACCGAGGATGCTCTGGCTATACTTTGGGGCGAGGTGTTAGGCCTGGAACAAGTCGGACGTGATGACAACTTTTTTGAGTTGGGCGGTCATTCATTGCTGGCTACCCGACTTATCGCCCGTATCCGTGACACCTTCAAGGTTGATTTGTCGCTGCAACGTTTGTTTGAAAGACCGACCCTCACTGCTGTTGCCGATTTCATTGACCACATCCAAACCGGCAATGAACAAGTAGACCGCTCAATCGGGAATAACTCGGCAGCAAACACGTCGCCATCCCCAACCCCCCTCCAGCTCCCCCCTCACTTGATTACCCTGCAGCCCGAAGGGGTACGCCGCCCCCTCTTCCTGGTTCATCCACTGGCCGGCCTGGTTTTCCCCTATCATGAATTGGCTCTACATTTGGGACCCGATCAACCTGTTTACGGTCTACAATCGATAGGGATTGCCGGCGAGGCTTCACCCTTAATCCAAGTCGAGGCCATGGCCGAGCACTATCTCGCAGCCATTCATCAGGTTCAACCGGCAGGACCTTATCAGCTGGCCGGCTGGTCCTTTGGGGGGAAACTCGCTCTGGAAATGGCCCAGCAGTTACAAAAAGGAGGGGAGTCAGTAGCCCTGTTGGCCATCATCGATACGCGCTTATATTCAACCGGCTTCGCGACTTTCTGGCATGGATCCAGAGTGTTCTTAACCAGCATGTTGCCTCATCTCTGGCCCTATATCTCTGATTTTCTTTATTTTCGGTCAGCGGAGCCAGGCGGGGAGACGAAGCGGCCGAAATTCAAAATGTCAGAGCTTAAGCGCCTCCTCCAAGTCTTCCAAGCGAATGTCCGGGCTGACAGTCGCTATAGATCCCAGAGGTATCCGGGCCGGGTGATCTTGTTTAAAACTGCTGCCAAATATCCAGACTCAACCTGGGGCTGGGGTGACATCGCGGCCAAGGGTGTTGAGCTACACCAAATTCCAGGTCATCATATGAACGTGTTACGTCCACCCCAGGTGCAGGTCCTGGCTGAAAAACTCTCGGCTTGTCTAGTCCAACCTGATGAGGTTATTACCCCATATCCGCTTCCTTAGCTCAATTGATACCTTGTTTTTGTGCGAATAGAGCGTGAGTCTATCTCTTGCCAAAAATCAGACACGAATAGAGGCAATTTCTATTCGCCAAACTCTCGGGAGGTGTACTTTTCCAAACAAATAATTAATAAGGAAGAGATTTGATGGACGATAATCATCCGTGGCAGCTATATCCGCATAATTTGAGTCTACTGAAAAATTATGTTCATGTTTGGTGTGTTCATTTAGACTCATCCACATCACAGTTTAAAACACTTGAGCACTCTCTTTCGTCAGATGAAATTGTAAGAGCCAATCGTTTTTATTTTCAGAAAGACCGCGACCGATTTATAGTTGCCCGTGGAATGCTACGCTTAATTCTAAGTCGGTATTTGTACATAGATCCAGGTCATTTACGCTTTTGTTATGGGAAATATGGTAAACCTTATATCACCACCGAGTTGAATGATAGTACTTTATGCTTTAATATGTCTCATTCTCATGAATTCGCTCTTTATGGAGTGACATGGGACAGACCAATCGGTATCGATGTAGAGGATGTCAGCCAAAAAGTGGATGTTCAGAATATTTCAGAAAGATTCTTTTCTTCAACAGAAAATAAAATTCTTGCGTTATTACCAGCGGAGAGGAAACAAGAAGCATTTTTCAGGCTCTGGACACGAAAGGAGGCATATCTAAAAGCGCGTGGAGAGGGACTCTCTGGACAATTGGACCAGTTTGATACATCATCTTTTCTAGATCTAGATTCAAATGTTGTTACTATTAATGATGGATCAATAGGTAGATCGCATTGGGCTGTCATCGATTTAGTACCACGTTCTAATTTCGTTGGAGCGATAGTAATAAAGGGTTTCAACTTAAACATTGAGTTCTGGGAGGAACGGTTATAGCCCAAATACCGATCTAGGTCTACCGAACGAATTGAAGAATGTCTAATACTGAGGAGATAAGAAATCGATGCAGTGAAGGAAATACTTCGAATAACAGAGTTTCATGATTTGGTTTTGCTGCTAGCGTTATTCTAACAAGCAGCCAATTTTGTACCGCCTCTTTAATCGTCCTGAAAAACATCTAGGTTTGCACGCCAAGTATTTCAATTAATGACCCGATTAGCAGTCGTAGCTACATAGAATAGGTCTCTTTCTGGACAATGCGATCTTGCAAACCGTAGCCCTTCGGGTTATGAGTCGTAATCCTATTACCGCAATATTTTACGAAAAACTCTTGTTTTTTACAAGGTATTCGGGTTTATGGTTCAAACACGCCCGAAGAATCTCGATTGACACAAGTGAGTATAACAAAACAATAAATGATAATCAATTCATTTGCACTAAATTAGGTCGGGTAATAATTGTATGCTAAATTGGCATCACGTTTCCACATGTCGCATCGTTAGTAGGCGTATTTCACTTCAATATATCGTTTCCTAGTTGTTGCAATTACTTGACTGCGATAATTTGGTTGCCGACTCCTAATATTCCGTGTTCTCAAGGATATTCTGACCATTGAGCATAATTCTTACGTTCGACTCACAATGTATAGCATACATACACGCTTCTCTCCTCTGAATGTCCTATAGAAACATGCTACTATTCCCTAACCAATTACCAGCTTACTAGGCAATCGAATCAAGAGAGAATCCTTCAAATTGCATGAAAGGACAATACTTAATGCAAAACAATCGTGAAACAAAATTTATCTCAGCAAAGACCCGCCAGCTTGATTACCCTAACATGATTTTCAGTCTATATTGCAACGCCTCCGCCAAATGTTTAGATTGGATTTCATCACGTCCAGCCAGATCAGGTTGAGGAGCATTTTTCGTCCTCCTGGACATTGGAATTGCTAGTCTTCTTTTCTCCATAGGATTCAACTCATAAACGGTATAATCTGATTACACAGAGACATCAATTTCTACCGTAGACTAAAATGAAAAATACCACGATCATAACAGTTTTACCTATTGGGGAAATTGACACAGATGCCGTCAGAAGTGAATTTGAATCTATTATTAGGGCCTTCAATGGCTTGGGAACATATCCCTTTGTTGTTGATCCCGTATCGGATGAGGAAAGCGCCCGGCAATCGGTTCAGGAGTTATCGGGAAGCAACCCTGATCTCCTTCTCATCATTCCGTTGCGTGGGCTCAGTGCGCAGGCAATAGAGACAGCTGTGCTAACGAGTCGTACGCCTTGCTTGATTTGTCCCATCCAGGGAAGATTCGCACTTCCCAGCAGCGCTCTGGCGGTCGGAGCATTACGAGAATCGAAGATCCCGGTTGAGTTGTTATACGCTCCCTCTGACAACCCTGATTTCATTGAAAGACTCCAATGTGTCACGAGAGCAGCCAGAGCCTTCTCAAGGATACGACAAAGCCGCATCGGTGTGATTGGCGGACTTTTTCCGAATCTTGTTTCGTGTCGGTATGATCCGCAAATAGTGAACTCGAGGCTGGGAACTACATTGGTTCCTATCTCTTTTAAAGAGACCCGCAATTCCATTCAATCCATATCACAACGCATGAGTGATGTTGAGCAATTACAACAGGAAATTACCACTTCGTATACGATTAACGACGTTGACTTGAACACTCTTGATAAAGGCATTCAACTTCATCTTGCACTGAAGCAGGTGGCTCTGGAGCAAAAGCTAGATGGGTTCGCCACAGAATGCTGGTCGGGATTTCCGAAGGAGCTCGGATTGAACCCTTGCATGGGATTTATCGAGGATGCGTATACACTTGCCTGTGAAGGTGACGTGATGTTGTGTATCTCGCTGCTGCTGGTTCGGTATCTGACTGGGTCAAGTGCCTACGTCGGTGATCTCTATGATCTGGACCTGGATGGAATCCTGACACTAATCCATTGTGGCGCTCCAGCTTCTCTTACATCAAGCGACGGAGAAGTCATGCTGTCAAAATCTCAACTGGCCCTGGAGCGAGGATTTGAAACCATGACTTGTCGTCCCCCCTTAGTGAATGGACCTGTAACGCTCTTTAGATTTTATGGACAGGAATGCGATAAGTTGCATTTGGCTTCTGGGGAACTGTTGGGCAGTGAACTATCCCCGAACCTGACAGTAAACATACAGCTCAACAGTAATCGCTGGGATTTCCTCGAACAATGTTTTGGTAACCACTATATCGTGGTTGCGGGAGATATTCGAAGTGAATTGAAACTGCTTGCGAAGTGGCTGGGGATCACGATATTTGAAACTTAAGATTGGTTGAAAAGGAGGAAAGAAGGATCAATGGTTCAATTAGCTGCATTTCCCAAATGCTACCTGGATGACATCATCGTTCACAAGTCCATGACGCTCTTCGATTGGATTGAGAAGGCTGGACAACTCGGTGTCGACGGCTTGGAGATGTATGATCTCTTCTTCGAGGACAAGGGTGATGCATATCTGGATAAGGTAAGAAAGAAATGCGAAGAATTTGATTTAACTTTGCCTATGATGTGTTTCTCCCCTGACTTTACGAATCCTGATCCGAAGAAACGCGTGGAAGAGCTTGGTAAACAGAAGAAAGCCATCGATTTGACAGCAAAATTGGGCGGTAAGTTTTGCAGGACTTTGTCTGGGCAGAATCGACCCGGATTGGATCGGGAAAAAGCTGTGAGCTGGTGCGTGGAAATGATCCAGGAAGCAGTTGCTTATGCCGAAGAAAAAGGAATAATCATCAATATCGAAAATCATTACAAGGATGGCTATTGGGAGTATCCTGAATTTGCCATCATGTCAGATATCTTCCTGGAAATTATCGAGCAAATTGACTCTCCCTATTTCGGCATCAATTTCGATCCCTCTAACGCGATTGTGGCCGGAGAAGACCCGATTGAGTTGCTGAAGAAGATTAAGAGTCGTGTTGTCACTATGCATGCAAGTGATCGTTATCTCATGGGTGGAAGTATCGAAGATCTACGGAAAATGGAAATGGATCCGCTTCACGGCTATGCTAAATCGATCCAACATGGCATCATTGGAAGAGGGCTGAACGATTATGATGCCATCTTCCGCATTCTCAAAGACGCGGGATTCGATGGATGGATTTCAATTGAGGATGGTATGAATGGGATGGAAGAGCTTCACCAATCAACCGAATTCTTGAGAGGAAAAATCAATCAGTACTTTGGAGGCTAGCCTCACAGGTTCATATTTCTTATCTCATCCTGAGAGATTAGAACCAGCGGTCTCAGGGTAAATCCGCCGTCGAGGACAATGTTAGCCCCTGTCGCAAACGATGCTTTGTCGGAAGCAAGATATGAATAGGCAGCACCCACATCGTTTGGCAGCCCGAGGCGACCCAGTGGAATGTTGCCCATAAATCCTTCTCCCGTTTGTGGATCATTTGCCGCTTTCGGCAAAACACCCTTCGCCCAATTGGGTGAGTTGATAAGCCCCGGAGAGACTGTATTGACCCGAATTCCATAAGGAGCAAGTTCAATGGCTGCCGTTTCAGCAAACACTTGGACACCTGTTTTGCTAACCCTATAGGCAGCCTCCTTATATGCAGGGTTAAATTGAATCGTCGAAGAGGTGAACAGCATCACCCCCTTCTTTTTCTCGACCATGTGTCTGGCTGCCTCGCGAGCACAGAGCATAGCCCCCGTCAAATTGACCGCTAGAATCCTGTTCCAGCATTCCAGAGTGATCTTGGTAATCGGTTCCCATTCAATAATCCCGGCATTGTTCACAAAGATATCGATGCTGCCCAGTTCACCGATGGCGGCTTGCACAAATCTGATCACTTGAGCCTCGTCAGATATGTCGACTTCCATCGCAAAAGCTTTACGTCCAAACTTCCTGATCTCCTCTTGAGTCGATTCCTTTCCGCTCTTAACACTAAGGTCACAATATGCGATATCTACACCTTCTCCCGCAAGGGAAAGACAGATATCTCTCCCAATCCCCCTCTCCCCTCCAGTCACAAGGGCATTCTTGCCATTTAATCCAAGGTCCATATTTTTAGCCTCCTAGCAGAGTCAGGATAGTTTGCAGTCTAGTGGGTCAAATGCAAATGAAAGCGCTGACACAACTAACTCCGCTTATTCCTCACTCACGGTAAGTTTCAGGTGGTACTCCATCGTTTGGCCGGGTGCCAGCATCACCAACGTGCCGCGCTCACGCTCTGCGGCGCGCCCTTCCACATGGCAGTTGGCTGGCTCAATGCCAAGCACATGCGTACCTTCACCGGGCATTTTCCATTGCACTAAAACTGGGAGGTTGAGCGTGTTCCAAGCAAGGTGGACAATAAGGGGCCTATCCGCTAATGGAAAATGTGGGTTGCACATCGTAACAGCGGCCATCCCATCGGCTGCAGTGGATAGATTCTCATGGTAGTAGACGCGCTCCCGATAGCCTGCTTGGGGAGAATGCCAGTTCTCCAGGCCTCCGAGGGGCAAGTCTGGTTCGCGCGGAATCACACTCCCTTCCGGGAAGTGGATTTCAGTCTGCTCTTCGAGCAGGGGAAATCCAAAGTTGAAGTGGTACAACAGCATGTGTGGGGCTGGTTCAAAACCGGCGTTCTCAACAACATCCCGGATTACAATTTCGTTTTTGCCCAATTGACTATGAATGTGGCGGGTCAAACGCAGGTTCCAGCCAAAGATGGATGTTTCCTCGACCTCACCTCGCACAACGGTGAAGTATTCGTCCCCTTCCCAATGACCTTCGGCGTAGACGTGCCGTGCCGGGGTGTGATGGGCGCGCCCGTGCAGCCCAAGTTCCTCGCCACCATCAACTCCTGGCGAACCTACCTGCGAGAGTCCGCAGGTCATCAACAGGCCGCCTGCAGCTGTACGCAGCCAGCCCAAGCCGCGATCGTCATAAAAAGCCGGATGTATCTCGCCATTTGGGGAAAGCCAACAGAGCGGGACACCGCCAAACTCGGCCAGCCCAATATCCAGGCCGCGTGAGGGCAGAATGGAATATGAAAGCCCAGCCCCAGTGCGAACCTGAATCTGCTCGACGCCAGACTCAGGACCCTCGGTTGATTGAACGCGGCGCAGACCTCCAATTTGTTCGATGCGCCCAACGTGGGCTTCTAGGGCGCGTCTTGTCCAATCCTTCCCGTAGAGTTTCATTATTAAGTTATCTCTGGAATGCGGCGGATGCGCGGGTCAGTGAATACGTCGCTCTCATCGTGGCTGGTGCTCGAGAACTCGGAGACGATGGCTCCCTGGTCACCTGCCTGGAACCAGTGCAGAGTATCGGGCGGGATTGTGTACTGCTCACCTTTATTGAGCGTAATCTCGTGGAAGACCGTGTAATGCGTTTCACTTCCAACTGGGGGTTTTCCGTGCAATTTTGGAGTCGGTTCGCCTTCGACATACAGCCAGACTCGACCCCACCTGCAACGGAAGGTTTCCATCTTGCCAGGATTGCCTGCCACCGTCGGATGGCGATGCTCTGGACAGGTTTGGCGTGGAAAAAGAATCAATTCCTTGGCGCAATAGCGGTCAGTGTTGATATATACTACCAGTTCGAGACCAGTCTGCTCCAGTTCGCCCAGACCGAACTCCGCCACTTCGATATTCTTGCGCTCTTCCGACGTGATAATAATCCCAACCTGTCGAAGCATTTGGGCAGCGCGCCTCTGCGCGCGCTGAACCTGTTTAAGCGTGATCATCTTTTTTCACACCTCCTAAATATTATTGCAACCTCAAACACATGGTCCGCGCCACAGGGCGCTCGTTGAGTCAAACTGCCAGCCGTGGGCGTTCAATTCCAAAGGCAGACGCTCCCATCCACTGGCCACGCGCCGGGATGTCTCCTCCCAAGTGCAGATTCCGCTCAAGGCATCGACTGCTTCAACGTTGCACGCCCCGACTGCTACTGCCATGGTCAACGCCTGCGTGGCTGGCAAGTCACGCAACAGCCCGGCGAGGAAGCCAGCGATTGTGGCGTCTCCTGAGCCAGTGGTGCCAGCGACTGCGGCCTTGAAACAGGGAGCCCATAGCTCCAGCCCAGTCCAAGCCTCGGGATCAGATGGGCGGGCCCGCCCGATCGAATCAATAATACTCCGATTACCAGTTCGCAGATACATCCCGCGGTCACCCAGCTTCAGGCCGACGATCTTCGTGCCCATAGCGATCAACTCCTGACCTAAATCCGAAAGCAGCTGCGGAGTGACCAGCGCTAGGATGTCCGACCCCGCAGCGATATGGGACAATTCTTGGTATGTCTCGCGACGCAGCATGAACAGGATTTCCTCTACGCTTGGTAGGAAAATATCCACATGCGGTAGGGTGTTTCTCAGGATGACATACCAATCCGCCTGACCGGCCTCAGATGACGGATCGGGGAAGGCCATATCCAGGGAAGTGGTAACGCCGGTGTGCTTGGCCTGGCGGAAGATTTCTGCCAGACAGGCCCCACCGTCGACGAACGTGGAACGCATGATTGGCGGATACCCAAAGTGGAATAGGCGAGCCTGTTCGAGAAATCCATATGGCACGTCGTTGATTTGGAAGGTATCGTTTGCACCGGGATAGTGCAAAAGGATGCGATCGACCCCGGGATAATTGATGATTATCGTGTAGGAGGTGCTTGCCGATGTATCAATAGCCATTCCCTCCGCGAGGCCGGGGCCACGGGCAGCAACGATTTGGCAGATGGCCCGACCGAAGAGGTCATCGCCGACTTTCCCGGCTAGGCCTACTGCAATCCCCAGTCGGCCAAGGGCCAGCCCAGTATTGGAGACCGCCCCACCAGTGGAATAAGTGACCGGCCCAGTAGCCACGAGGCGGCCAGGGAGGAAGGTATCTTCGAACGGTTCGCGTCCGGCTCCGCTCAGGTCAGGATGGATATCCAGGCAGATGTGGCCAGCAACCAGAGCCTCAAAATTAGGGCTCATTTCCGCTCCATTCTCAGGGTGACCACTTTCCTTGGAGCCAGGGTGACTCGCACCTGCCCGCTGGCTTCGCTGATCTGTGCGGCCTCGGTGCCCGAAGGCAGCCACGGACTCTCATCTAATCCAGCGAACTGAACATCCGCTGGGATGAAGGGCAATTGTATCGAAGCTTCGGTCACGTCATCCGAGGGGTTGTACAGACGCAAGATCAGCGCCTCGCCGGCTTCGGCTTTTTTTAGCGCGCTCAGGACAACGTTCCGGCCTTCGACCGTCAAGAAGGAACGCTTGGACGGGGCTGTGTTATTAGTGCGCATCCGCTCGTTTTTGTCCATCGCTGTTGTATAGCTACGCGGTGGATTATTGTAAACTAGCGCCTGTTGCCACACCTCGGCCTGGTTCCAAGTCCCAGAGTGGGGCAACACGGAAAGTGAAAAAGTCAGTTTGCGCTGGATCTGGGCTTCGGGAGTGGCGATATGCGGGCCAGCCCCCACGCTAGCGGTCTGCATGTCGAACCCCGCTCCCAGAAAGCCCACAGCACGTAGCAATGTGATGGCGACCTCGTGACGTTCTGTATCCAAAGCTTCATACTCAGGCAAGCCACGGGTGATAATGCACAACCCGCGTTGCCCGTCGGAAAGATCGACCCAACCCTGCTGTGGAAAAGTCGTCGGAGCATCCTCCACCCAAGCCTTCTCCGGAATTGGGACGACCTTAATAGGATGGCTGACCACATCGAACTGGGCGCTGGCGTGGGAAACTTGTGTATTGACATCGCTGGGGAAGACCATCCGCAAGCGGTGATCGCGGGCATGGTTGTCGAAGATCACCTGCACATCTAGGCGTGGAACTCCCTGTGCCAGCGAGACGATCACGCTGAGCGGGCAGGCCACACGCGTTTCGCTGCGTCTCTGCCCCAAGGCATCCAAGCCCTCTGGGATACGGGTTCGCTGCACAACGGGGCTATCCGCCAGGCGGCTGATGCGCGGCGCTAGGCCGAGGGTATTTTCCAACCGCTCTTCCAGCGGGTAGGAGTAGTTGTAACCATCCCCACAATCACCGCCGTCCTCGAGATAACCCAGGTCACGGTAGATTTGTCCAGTGGCTTTCACCTCTATGTTGAACGTGCCGTTCGCAGCGATCTGGATGCGCAGATGCTCGTTTTCGAGCACGTTATGCGAATGCGCAATAATGGCCGGCTTGTTAGGGTTCTCAGTTGGCGTGACCGCATAAACCTGGTAGCCAAAGGCAGGCAATTTCGCCACAAAGGATGCCTGCACATGCACCCCTCTCCTTTCACTAGCCGGCCCGCTGACCAATGGGCGCAATACAGCAGCGCGGCCGATCGACTCGATCTGAACAGGAAGCGGATTGTCTCCATCCAGCGGACGGATGCGCAGGCCCCGGAATTTGGGATCCGGCAGGATAGGTGGGTCGCCATACCACTGCTGGAGCACCCGCTGGTGGAAGAGCTCGGGGGCTTCCATGTCAGGCGCACCTTTGCCCATTGCATCCGACGAAGCCCAGCGGCGCATGGCGACCTCATTAAGGAAGAAATCCCACAGATCGACATCGACGGTGACGCCACCTTCCACGGGCCATGGCATGCCATTGAAAACTAGTAGGGCTGCCTCGTCCTCCTTCAAGCCTGATAGATCGATCCGGCGTGCCAACAGCTCGAAGCGCTCGCCCAGGACTTCCCCAGCGATCTCGGAGGCCCACGCGAAGCGCGTCTCCATTTGCGCGTG
>Ga0209131_1002226_pt1 | contig 13271 bp, 9 predicted proteins | sample GraSoi_2013_40cm_FD_185826 | JGI IMG/M metagenome (GOLD analysis project Ga0209131, IMG submission 185826) | Grasslands soil microbial communities from the Angelo Coastal Reserve, California, USA - Sample 9_17_2013_40cm (SPAdes) (version 2) | ecosystem: Environmental > Terrestrial > Soil >...
CCCGCCGTACTGGCCGAAGGAGTTGCCCGCCGCCGCGATGCTGGTGACGTCGATCTCGCCCGCGCGCTTGGTGACGAGGTTGATGATGCCCGCGGGGCTCGCCACGCCGAACATGAGCGCGTTGGCGCCCTTCAGCGTCTCGATGCGCTCCTTGTCCTCGGTCGGCACGGTGATCACGCCGACGGTGGGAAGGCCGCCGTTCAACCGGTAGTTCGAAAAGAGGTTCAGCTTGATGCCGCGAATGTTCACCGAGTCGTTGGCGGTGCCCTTCGAGTTCGCGGGCGAGACGCCGGCCACACCCTTGATCGCTTCGGAATAGCCCTCCTGCGAAGCCTGCTCGAGCTTTTCTCCCGAGGTGATCGCCTTGGTCATCGGCAGCGATTGCTGGTTGCCGAGCTCCTGCTTGTCGTACTCGGTCTGCGCCACTTTCTCCGGGCGCGTCGCCGGATACGGGCCGTAGAGGGCGGCGAGGCTCACGGTCTTGCGCTGGATCTCATCACGGATCTTCTCCGCCTGGCTGACGAGCGAATCCTGGCTGGCGGTGTTGCTCGGGAAGACGATGGCGACCGCGCCCACGGTGTTGCCCGCCGTATCGCGCACCGGCAGCTTCACTTCAAGGCGCGCCCTGTCGGCGCTCAACGAGGCCTTCTTCGCGGCCGTGCGAATGACCTCCAGGTCGCTCGCGTCCGCTTCCTTGCCGATGCGCCCGATGTTGGAGGCGACGATCGGATAGTCGGCGCTTGCCGGATCCTTGATGTGCAGGACCGTGACGAGGACCGCGGGTTGCCGCGACAGCGTGTCGTCCACGAGGTACTGCGCATAGGTGTCTACCGGGGTCTTCGGGTCGTACTGCGCGGGCGTCACGAGGTCCTCGGAGCCGTAGGCGATGCGCCTGCGCAGCCCGTCGCGAATCTCCTCGGCCTTCTTCACCAGCGCTTCCTGGTCGGTGCCGGCCACGTAAGGGAACGTCATCTCGACCGAGCCCACCGGGCGCCCCGTGACGTCCTGCAGCTGCACGGCGACTTCGACATTGTTGTCGCCGGTCTTGTTGATCTCGACGCGAGGCTCACCCGACTTGAAGACCGCCAGGTCGTCGGCATCGGTGCGCTGGCCCACGCGGTTGCGGCTCTTCGCGGCGACGATCACGCTCTCGGTCCCGTCCGGCGGAACGGCGTGGATGTCGAGCTCGATCAACTCCGGGTGGCGCGAGGCCGTGCGGTCGACGAGGTCCTGGGCGTAGTTCTTGCGTCCGGGGACCGGGCGCATGGTTTCCTGGATGTTGGGCCGGGCCTGGGCCAGGGCTTCCAGCGGGGTGCCGGCGACTGCGGCCATCAGGAGGCATTGGGTCAACGAGACTCCGGCCAACGCCAAAGTGGTTCTTTTCATGGTTCCGACTCTCCCGAGGTGGAATGCTTTTCCATTGCGCGAGACGGTAAGGTACGGGGCGTTCCTGAAGGAACCCTGACTGCTTCCTTAATTTGCTTTCAGGCAATCCTGCCGCAATGTGGGCTAGCATTGGCGCCATGAAAATCCTCATCGTCGAGGACCAGGACCGGCTGGGCAATTTCCTCGAGCGCGGGCTCAGGGAATGCGCCTACACCGTCACCTGGGTGCGCACCTGCAAGGATGCGCGCGACGCCCTCGCCGACTCCACTTACGACGTGATCGTACTGGACCTGGGCCTGCCGGACGGCGACGGCATCGACCTGCTGCGCCAGTGGCGCGGCAGCGGCTTCAACGAGCCGGTGCTGATCCTCTCCGCGCGCGACACGCTCGCCGACCGCATCAAGGGCCTGGACATCGGCGCCGACGACTACCTCCCGAAGCCGTTCAGCTTCGAGGAGCTGCTCGCGCGCGTGCGCTCGCTCGTCCGCCGGCAGTCTTCCGTGAAGCAAGTCGTCCTCGAGCATCGGGGGATTCGCGTGGATCTGCTGAGCCACACGGTCCAGGTGAACGGCGCGCCCATCGACCTCACCAGCCGCGAATACGCGCTGCTCGAGATCTTCATGCAGAACCCCGGGCGCATCCTCACGCGCACCCTCATTTCCGAGAAGATCTGGGCCTCGCATTACGACGTCGACACCAACCTGCTCGACGTCTACATGAGCCGCCTGCGCGCCAAGCTCGAGACCGCGGAAGGCAAGGCGCTCTTCAAGACCGTGCGCGGCGTGGGCTACCAGCTGCTGTGAAGTCGATCCGCGCCCGGCTCACCTTCTGGTACGCGTTTTCGGCGACGGCCACACTCGCCTGCCTCTTCATCGCCGGTTACTACATGCTGCAGAATCATCTGATCCGGCAGCTCGACCTGCTCAACGAGACGCAGTTCCGGCAGCTGCGGACCGCACTCGGCCCGAACTACAAATCGCTCACCCCGCCGGTGATCAACGAGCGCATTCGCGATACCACCGAGTCGGCCTCCACGCTCTTCTATATCGACATGCACGGGCCGATGACCAACCGGTTCTTCAAGTCCAACAATCTGCACGGCCAGTCGATCCCGGATATCCCCGGCGAGCGCGCCTACACCACGGAAGTACCGGGCATCGGAACCCTGCGCGTGAGCGAATTCCTCCTGCCGCCCTTCGAGGTCACGGTCGCAACCCCCCTCGCTCCCGTCTACGACGTGATGGAAGGGTACATGTACGTGAGCGCGGCGCTTATCGTGGTGATGCTGCTCGCCAGCATCGCGCTGGGCTATGGCTTGAGCCACCTGGTGCTGGGACCGGTGCGGATGATTCGCGCGACCGCGAACCGGATCCGCTCCGACAACCTCAAGGAACGCATCCCGGTCGGCGTCGTGAAAGACGAGATCTCCGATCTCGCGCAACTGCTGAACCAGATGTTCGACCGCCTCGAGACCGCGTTCGACCAGATTCGCCGTTTCACCGCCGACGCCTCGCACGAGCTGAAGACGCCGCTGTCGCTGGTGCGGCTGCACGCCGAGCGGCTGCTCGTCAACAGCAGCCTCGACGCGGTGCAGAAGGAGTCGGTGCACGTGCAGCTGGAGGAGATCGCGCGCGTGAACCAGATCATCGACGAGCTGCTCTTCCTGTCGCGCGCCGATGCGCATGCCATCACGATCGACTTGAAGGAACAGGGGCCGGCGGGCTTCCTGCACAGCTTCGCGCAAGACGCCACCGCGCTCGCCGAGCATCACGGGCGCCGCTTCTCGTACACGCATGCGGGCGAAGGCAATGTCGCCTTCGAGGAAAAGCGCATCCGCCAGGTGCTCCTGAACCTGTTGGCGAACGCGCTCAACGTCTCCCCGCCCGAGGGCCGCATCACGCTCAACTCGGTCGTGGCCGACGGCGTGTGGCGCCTGAGCGTCGAAGACGAGGGCCCGGGCCTGAATCCCGAGCAGCGCCGGCAGATCTTCGAGCGCTTCGTGCGGTTCGGCGCGCCCAGCTCGACCGACAAGGGCAGCGGGCTGGGGCTTGCGATCTCGCGCAGCATCGTGCAGCTGCACCGCGGCCGCATCTTCGCGGCGAGCCGGGAGGGGAGTCCCGGCCTGCGCGTGGTGATCGAGATTCCCGCTACAGCGGCTTGATCTCGACCTTGCGGAACTTGATCACGCCCTTGTCCTTGACGACTCCCGGCGCGTATTGCAGTCCGATGACGCCGTTGGCGAGCTTGCTGTTCCGCGCGTCGGCGGTCTTTACGCCGTTCAGCGTGACCACGAGGTGGTCTCCCTTCGCCACGATGTCGTAGGTGTTCCAGCGGCCGCCCGCCTTGGGCATCGGATCGACTTTCGACACGTCCACGATCGCGCCCGTCCCGTAGAGAGGATCGGGACGCTTGTCGTAGATGTTGACTTCGTAGCACACGGTCGCGGTGAGCTTCTGCGCATCGCTGCAACGGATGAAGATGCCGCTGTTGGCGTCGGAGTCGGCCCAGAATTCGGCGCGGATCTGGAAGTCGCCGTAGGTCCGCTTCGAAACCAGGAATCCGCTTCCCTTGTCGGCGACCACCGCTCCATCGACAATCTTCCAGTTCGCGTCTCCAACCTGGTTCCAATGGGCAAGCGACGAACCGTCGAAGAGCGTGGTCCAGCCGCCCCCGGCGGGTTCCGTGGCCATGTGCGAGCAGGCGGCGAGTGCGGCGGCGAGGGGAATTGCAAGGTAGGTCAGGCGTTTCATGGCGTTCTCCTCAGGGTGGTGGTGCGTTTTTGTTGTTGCAGCGGGGTCAGGCGTGGCCGGCGCCGCTGCCCCTGGCGCCGGAAAGGTCGGTGCGCGGCGGCAGCGTCAGGAACGAATGCAACGCGTGCCAGAAGCGCGCGCGATTCACGCCGAGGATGGCGGTGTGGGCGAGGCCGCCGATCTTCACCAGCTGCTTGTCGGGATGGGGAAGCTTCGCGTAGAAGCCCAGGATGTCCTCGTCGGTGGCGATGCCGTCGTGCTCGGCGCGCACGATGAGCACCGGGCATGTGACCTTCAGAGGATCGACGAGCGGCAGCTTGGTCGTCATGTCGACGTAGGTTCCGGTGGGGACCGAGTCGCCGTATTTCAATTCCTCGTCGGCGACGATGTCGCCCAGGATCGGCTCGGCCGCGCCCGAATGGTCCCGCGTGAAGACGCTGCGATAGAACTCGCGGCTCACGGGCCGGCGGTTGCTCGCCTGGTAGCGCGGCAGGTTCTTGGCGCGCTCCGCGAGCGTGGGCGCGTCCTTGCCGGTCCAGACGAAGGCGTCGAGCGCCAGCTTCTCAACGTGGTCGGGAAACTGGTTGGCGAATCGCGCCGCGCGAATGGCACCCGAGGACTGGCCGAAGAAGGCGAGCTTCGCGGGCGCGCCGCCGCCCTTCTCGATCACCGCCATCGCCGCCTTCAGGTCCTCGACTCCGCTCTGGATGTCGGAGTTGCCCGCGGTCTTCTGCGAGTGGCCGTAGCCTTCGTGGTCCATCGTCCACACTTCGTATCCCAGGCGCGCGAAGTGATCCATCATCGAGTAGTTGTCGCGGTTCGGGACGCTGAGATCGAACATCGTCTTGCCCGAGTACGAAGACCCGTGCACGCAGAAGAGGCGCGGCCGCGGCTCGGCGCCCTCGAGGCGCTTGCGGTAGACCCAGAGGCGCACGCCGTTCTTGTCGGCCCAGAATTCGTCGGCGAGGATCCGGCCGCCCGCCGAAGGCGCCGCGGCCGGGAGCCCGGGGGCCACGGAAAGTCCCAGGCTCGCCAGCAGCGCGTTGCGTCGAGTCGTCATACCATGAAGTATACGTTTCCCCTGCCGAAGGCGGACTCATGAAAAAGCCCATCTACAAGCACCTCTACGCGCAGGTGCTTTTTGCAATTTTCTGCGGCGTCGTGGTCGGGCATTTCTACCCCGAGACCGGCGCCGCGATGAAACCGCTCGGCGACGCGTTCATCAAGCTCATCAAGATGATGATCGCCCCGATCATCTTCTGCACCGTCGTCACCGGCATCGCCGGCATGGAGGACATGAAGAAGGTAGGGCGGGTCGGCGTGAAGGCGCTGCTGTATTTCGAGGTCGTGAGCACGGTGGCGCTCATCATCGGGCTCGCGGTAGTGAACATCTTCCGGCCCGGCTCCGGCATGAACGTGGACGTCGCAACTCTCGACACCAAGGCGCTGGCGAGCTACACGACCGCGGCGAAGTCCCAGAGCAGCGTGGATTTCCTGATGAACGTGATTCCGAACACCATCGTCGATGCGTTCGCGAAGGGCGAGATCCTGCAGGTCCTTCTCTTCTCGCTCCTCTTCGGCCTGGCGCTCGCCTCGGCGGGCGAGGACGGACGCCCGGTCGTCAATTTCATCGAGAAGGTCTCGCACGCGCTCTTCCTGGTCGTGGGGTTCATCATGAAGCTGGCGCCCATCGGAGCCTTCGGCGCCATGGCGTTCACCATCGGCAAGTACGGGATCGGATCCCTGCAGCAGCTCGCCGCCCTGATGGGCAGCTTCTACCTCACGTGCCTGCTCTTCATCTTCATCGTGCTCGGCCTCATCGCCCGGTGGGCGGGCTTCAGCATCGTGCGCTTCATCGCCTACATCAAGGAAGAGCTGCTCATCGTGCTGGGAACCTCCTCCTCGGAATCGGTCCTGCCGCGCATGATGGCCAAGATGGAGAAGCTCGGGTGCTCCAAATCGGTCGTGGGACTGGTGATCCCCACGGGCTATTCGTTCAATCTCGACGGGACGTCGATCTACCTCACGATGGCGGCGATTTTCGTCGCGCAGGCGACCAATTCCGATCTCACGCTGGTGCAGCAGCTCACCATCCTCGGCGTCCTTCTCCTCACCTCGAAGGGCGCCTCGGGGGTGACGGGCAGCGGCTTCATCGTGCTCGCCGCCACGCTCTCGTCGGTGCCGACGATTCCCGTCGCGGGACTCGCGTTGATCCTCGGCATCGACCGTTTCATGTCGGAGGCGCGCGCGCTCACCAATCTCATCGGCAACGGCGTGGCGACGATCGTCGTTTCGAAATGGGAAAAGGAGCTCGACCACGAGCAGATGCGCCGCGGCCTCGCCCGCGACGTCGAGACCGAGCTGGACGAGGAAGCCCACCTCAAGCACGCCTCGGAAGCGAAGGCGGCCGGCTAGTCCTATTGCAAGGCGGCGAGATACTGGGCGAGCGCCTCGATGTCTTTTTCGGGCAGCGCCTGCACCGCCGAAGTCATGTTGCCGTCCATGTCGAAGCGCGTGCCCGCCTTGAAGCCGCGCAGCTGCGTTGCGAGGTAGACGGCCTGCTGGCCGGCCAGGCGCGGGATGTGCTGCTGGCCCTTCAACTCGGGGCCGTGACACTGGACGCAGTTGTACTGCTCGGCGAGGCGCCGGTTCTCGGCGAGCATGCCCGGGTCGACCTGGGGCGCGGCCGGCTTTGGCGCCTGCGCCGAGAAGTACGTCCCGAAGTCATTGATATCCGCATTGGTCATGCTCGCGGCGATCGGCGACATCTGCGGATCCTTGCGGTTGCCCTCGCGGAACATCACGAGCTGCGTGGTGATGAACTGCTTCGGCTGCCCCGCGAGCGATGGAACGGCGGGGTTGGAGGAATTGCCTTGCGGACCGTGACACGCGGCGCACAGCGCCTCCGGTGTTGCCGCCATTGCCATGAAAGGCGCGACGGCGAGCAACGCCATCGCGCCTCCACGAACCAAACGCGTGCCGCTCACTTCTTGTAGCTGATCCTGTAGATGATCCCGTTGTAGTCGTCGGAGACGAGCATGGAGCCGTCGCGCATCACCAGCACGTCGACCGGGCGGCCCCACATCGGCGGATCCGCCTTCGGATCGGTGAGGAAGCCATCGAGGAACGGCTCCATCTTCGTGACGCCGCCCTTCTCATCCAGGACCACGCGCGTCACGTTGTAGCCGATCTTGCTGGTCTTGTTCCACGAGCCGTGCATGGCGATGAAGATGTTGTTTCGGTACTCGGCCGGGAACATCGTGCCGTTGTAGAAGCGCATGCCGAGAGGGGCGATGTGCGGGCCGAGCTTCGCCGTGGGCTGGTCGAACTCCTTGCACGAGCGGCCCTTGCCGAACTCGGGGTCGAGGAAATCGCCCTGATGGCAGAACGGGTAGCCGAAATTCATGCCCTTGGCGGAAACGCGGTGCAGCGTGTCGTTCGGCATGTCATCGCTCACCCAGTCGCGGCCGTGGTTGGTGAACCACAGCTGCTTGGTTTTGGGATGCCAGTCGAATCCCACCGAATTGCGCACGCCCTCGGCGACCCTCTCCATCACGCCCGTGGCCGGATCGACGCGGTTGATCGACGCCTGATAGTAGCCCGGCATGACGATATTGCCCGGCGCGCCGATGTTGAAATAGAGCTTGCCGTCGGGGCCCATCGCGAGGAATTTCCAGAAGTGTCCGGGCTGGGCCGTCGGATCGAGGTTGTCGATCACGACTTTCCCCTCGGGCGGATTGTCCAGGCGGCCCTCGATGCCGTCGTAGCGCGTGATGCGCCCGCGCTCGGCGACGTAGAGCGTGCCCTTGCTGAACGCCACGCCGTTGGGCGCCTTCATGCCCTTGAGGATCTTCTTCACCTCGCGCTTGCCGCCGCGATCGACGACGGCATAAACGTCGGTGAGATTGCGGTTGCCGACGAACACGGTGCCGTTGTCGCCGAGGGTGAGCGAGCGCGCCTCGGGTAACCCGTCGATCCAGACTTCGACCTGGAAGCCCGGCGGCAGCTTGAGCTTGTCGACCGGCAGCTGGCTCGCGGGCCTGCCGGTGAAGTGCGGTGCGAACGGATGCAGCGGCGAGCTTGCATGCTCGGCGGAGCGCCCCTGTTGCCACGACGGCGCGGGCGCGGCCGGAGCGGGCTGTGCGCCGGGTGGGGCGAGAGGACCCGGTGGTGTTCCAGGCGGAGCGGGTTGTTGAGCGAATGCGAACGAGGAAATCGATGCTGCGGCCAATGCCAGGGCAAAGTGTTTCAAGTTCCCCTCCTTGTTTTAGTCTCCGGTGGCGGGAGCGACGGCTTTCACGCCTTTGGTGACCGGTCCCTTGCCGGAATACCGGTCGAGGTAAAGGTAGATCACGGGCGTGATGAAGAGCGTGATCACCTGCGAGAAGAGGAGTCCGCCGACCACGGCGAGGCCCAGCGGCTGGCGCAGCTCCGCCCCGGTGCCGAGGCCCGCGGCGATCGGCACCGCGCCCATCGCCGCGGCGAGGGTCGTCATCATGATCGGGCGGAAGCGCAGCAGGCACGCCTTGCGGATCGCATCCGGCGGCGACAAGCCCTCCTCGCGCTGCGCGTGGAGCGCGAAGTCGATCATCATGATCGCGTTCTTCTTCACGATGCCGATCAGCATGAGGATACCGATGGTGGCGATGATCGAGAGGTCCATGCCGAAGAGCCACAGCGCGATGAGCGCGCCCACCGCGGCCGACGGCAGGCCGGCGAAGATCGTGATCGGGTGGATGTAGCTCTCGTAGAGCACGCCCAGCAGCACGTAGATCACCAGCAGCGCGCTCACGATGAGCCACACCTGGGTCGATTGCGACGACTGGAACGCCGCCGCGTCCCCGCCCCAGCTCACCAGGATCGACTCGGGCATCTTGATCTGGCGGCGGTACTGCTCGATCTTCTTCGCGGCGTCTCCCAGCGAGGCGCCGGGCGCCAGGTTGAACGACACCGTGATCGCCTGCAGCTGGCCCGCGTGGTTGATCGCGATCGGGCCGACCTTGCGCTCGACGGACGCGAGGCTCGAGAGCGGCACCAGGGCGCCGCCGCGGCCGCGCACGAAGATCTTGGTGAACGCCGACTCGTCGCGCCGGTCGGGATCGGAGGCCTGCAGGATGACCTGGTACGAATCGACCGAGGTGTAGATCGTCGAGACCTGCCGCTCCCCGAAAGTCGAGTAGAGCGCGGTGCGGATGTCCTGGATGTTCACGCCGAGCGAGTTGGCCTTGTCGCGGTCGATGTTGAGCTGCGCCTGCAGGCCCTTCAGCTGCGCGTCGCTCGTCACGTCGCGCAAGTTCGGATCCTGGCGCATCTGCGCCATGAGGCGATCGGAGTTGTCCTGCAGCTCGCCCGGCGACACGCTCTTCATCACGTACTGGAAGCGGCTCTTCGAGACTCTCCCGCCGATGCGCAGGTTCTGTATCGGGTTGAAATAGACGTTCACGCCCGGGATCTTGCGCATGTCGCGGCGCAGGCCCTCGAGCGCCTTCTCGATGTTCTCGCGCTCGCCCCGGGGCTTGAGCATGAGGAACATGCGCCCGTTGTTGGTCTCGTCGGCGCCCATCACGAACGAATCCACCGCGGGATTTTCGATGATCACGCGCCCGACGCGCTGCATCAGGTCGCTCATTGCCGTGAACGAGATGTCCTCCACCGCCTCGACGTTCACCGAGATCTGGCCGATGTCCTCGGTGGGGAAGAATCCCTTGGGCATGAACCACGCGAGGACGAAGGTGGCAACCAGCGTCGCGAGTGCGGTGGCGAGCACGGTGGAACGATGGACCAGGCACCAATCGAGTCCGCGCTCGTAGCGCTTGAGCGACCACTGGAAGGCTCGCTCGAACCACGCGGTATAGCGCAGCACGGGATCGTCCTCTTTTTCGTGCTTCAGGTAGCGGCTGGCGAGCATCGGCACCAACGTGAGCGACACGGCCGCGGAAACCATGATCGCGAGCGAGACGACGATGGCGAATTCGTGGAAGAGCCCGCCGATCACTCCCGGCATGAAGAAGATCGGGATGAACACCGCCACCAGCGAGACCGAGATCGAGAAGATGGTGAACGCCATCTCCCTGGAGCCCTGGATCGCCGCCTGGAAGGGCTCCATCCCGTTCTCGACGTGGCGCACGATGTTTTCCAGCATCACGATGGCGTCGTCGACCACCAGGCCCACCGCGAGCGTGATGCCCAGCAGCGAGACGTTGTCGAGGGAGAGGTTCAGCGCGCGCATGAGCGCCAGCGTGCCGATGAGCGAGATCGGCAGCGACAGCGTGGGAATGATGGTCGCCGACGGGCGGCGCAGGAAGAGGTAGATCACCAGCACCACGAGGAACGCGGTGATGGCGAGCGTGACCTTCACGTCGTGGATCGCCGCGCGGATGGAAACCGAGCGGTCGTTGCGGACCTGGATGTTGATGGAGGCCGGCATCTGCGCGATGAGCCCGGGCATCGCGGCGCGGATCGCGTCCACGGTGGCCACCGTGTTGGCGTCGGGCTGGCGCTGCACCTGCAGGTTGATGATCTGCTCGCCGCCGGAGGACCAGCTCGCGGTCTTGATGTTCTCGACGCTGTCCTGGACGTCGGCCACGTCCTCGAGGCGCACGGTGTTGCCGCCCGGAAGCGTGGCGACGATGATCTTCGCGAATTCCGCGGCGCGCGTCATCTGCTTGTTGGCCTGGATGGTGAGCGTCTGGCGCGTGCCTTCGAGCGTGCCCACCGGCGTGTTGGCGTTGGCCGCCTTCAGCGCGTTGGCGATGTCGTCCATCGTGAGGTTGCGCGCGGCGAGCGCATCCGGGCGCATGCGCACCCGCACCGCGTAGCGCTTCTGGCCGCCGACCTGGATCTGCGCCACGCCCGGCAGCGTGGAGAGCGTGGGCACGATGAGGTTGTCGGCGTAGCTGTTGAGCTCCGCCATCGACATCGAAGGCGAGCTCAGCGTAACGAAGAGGACCGGGGCGTCCGCGGGATTGACCTTGCGATACGAGGGCGGGCTCGTCATCTCGACGGGAAGGCTGCGCGAAGCGCGGAAAAGCGCCGCCTGCACGTCGACCGCAGCCTTGTCGATGTCGCGATCCTGGTCGAACTCGAGCGTGACCTGCGTGCGCCCCTGCGTCGACGAGGAGCTGATGACGTTCACGTCGGAAATCGTTGCGAATTGTTTCTCGAGCTGGGTGGCCACCGACGAGGCCATGTTGTCGGGGCTGGCACCGGGCAGGAGGGCCGTCACCTGGATCGTGGGCGTCTCGAACTTGGGGAGTGCCGCGATCGGGATGTCGTCGTATGCGAGCACTCCAGCCACGACCGCCGAGGCAGAAAGCAGCACCGTCATCACCGGCCGGCGGATGAAGACTTCGGAGAAATTCACGTCTTCTTCTTCCCCTTCCCCTCACCCTTTCCTACTTCGGGCTTCTCGGCCGCGGCCTCCGCGACGGTGGTTCCCGGCCGCACGTTCTGCGCGCCCTCGACCACGACGCGCGTTCCCGGCTCGATGCCCTGGACCACGGCGAATCCCTCCTCGACGTAGGCGAGCGTCACCGCCTTCGAGGAGACCTTCTTGTCCTCGCCCACCGTGTAGACGAACTTGCTGTTGGGTCCGGTCTGCACCGCCTGCGTCGGCAGCACCGTCGCGGCGTTGAGGGTGCGCGGCGCCAGATCGACGTTCACATACGCGCCCGGCCAGAGTTTCGCGCCGGGATTGGCGAATTCGGCCTTGACGCGAATCGTCCCCGTCGTCGTGTCCACCGCGTTATCCACGAACGTGAGCTTGCCGCGGAAAGTCTCGCCGCCATCCTGCGTGCTCGCGGTCACGGGGATCTCGCCCGCGCGCAGCGCCGCCTGGACTCCGGGCAGCTCCTTCTCCGGCAGCGTGAAGGCGACCGAGATCGGATCGATCTGCGTCACGGTGACCAGCACCGACCCCGGCGTTTGACTGCTGCCGGGCTGCACCAGGCTTCCCGCGCGCACGCCGATCGTGCCGGTGCGTCCCGCGAAGGGGGCGCGGATCACCATGTAGGCCCGCGCGACGCGCGTCGATTCCATGGCGGCGTTGTCGACGGCGAGCTGCCCGGTGAGCGTGTCCACCTGGTTCTGCACCGTGTCGAGCGCGGACTGCGAGATGAATTTCTGGCGGAAGAGCTCTTGCTGCCGCTCGAGGTTGCGCTTGGCGGTGGCGAGGTCGGCCTTGTCCTTCTCGATCTGCGCCTCGGCCTTGCGCATGTTGGCCTCTTCGGCGCGCGCATCGAGGGTGAAGAGCAGGTCGCCCTTGGCGACGGTCTGCCCCTCGCGGAAATGCACATCGAGCACGGTGCTCGTGACTTGCGCCCGCAGGTCGACCGATTGCAGCGCCGTCACCGTGCCGTTGGCCTTCAGGCGCACGGGGACGTCGCGCGTCTCCACTTTCGTCGTGACGACGACCACAGGAGCCGAGCCGCGGCTGGCGCCCTTGGCTTCCTGGGACTTGGAACCGAACCACCACCAGGCGAGGAGCGCCCCAATGATCAAAGCGCCGGCAATCCAGGGCCAGCGGCGGCGGGTCGGGAGGGAGGCGGAATTCATGAGCCTTTCATGATACTGCGGAGGCGGGGTTTCGAACGCTGTTCCTCCATGAGGATCGGCTGTTACTCTACTTGGGAAAGCGGTTTCCGGCCCAATCTGCCCCCCATGCGACTTCGCCTGACCCCGATCGCCCTGTTCCTGGCCCTCCTCCACGTTTACATCGGGATGCGGCTGCTTATTCCGTTCGGCGCCGAGGCCCGGATCGTGGGGACTGCGGCGCTGGCGGCTTGTTTCTGGTGGCTGCCCAAGGGCTGGCATGTGCGCGACGACCGCCGGCCATGGGCGGTGCTGCTGCCGTGGATCACGATGGGATTTTTCTCGTGGCTGCTGGTGCTCACGGCCGCGCGCGACGTGAGTGTTGCCGTCTCGGCGCTCGTCGTTACCCCGGAAGTCCTGGACGCATGGATTCGCGCTTCAGCCATCGCGGTCATGGCGCTTGTTCCCACGATCACGGCGGCTGGGTTCCTCATGGCGCGCCGCGTGGCGACGGTGAAGGATGTCGAGATTCGCTTACCCGGCCTGCCCCTTGAGCTCGAAGGTTTCACCATCGCGCAGATCAGCGACATCCACGTGGGCCCCACG
>Ga0209131_1002227_pt1 | contig 13267 bp, 8 predicted proteins | sample GraSoi_2013_40cm_FD_185826 | JGI IMG/M metagenome (GOLD analysis project Ga0209131, IMG submission 185826) | Grasslands soil microbial communities from the Angelo Coastal Reserve, California, USA - Sample 9_17_2013_40cm (SPAdes) (version 2) | ecosystem: Environmental > Terrestrial > Soil >...
GGCCTTGGAAGAATCGCGCCACATGATCGCCGCGCAGCCTTCCGGCGAAATCACGGAATAAAAGCTGTTCTCGAGGATGTTCACGCGGTCGCCCACGGCTATGGCCAACGCGCCGCCTGATCCGCCTTCGCCGGTGACCGTGACGATAATCGGCACCGGTAGGCGTGCCATCTCGCGTAAGTTCAGCGCAATCGCCTCGGCCTGACCGCGCTCTTCGGCGTCAAGGCCCGGGTACGCGCCCTGCGTGTCGATAAATGTAAAGATGGGGCGGCCGTACTTAGCCGCAAGTTTCATCACGCGCAGCGCTTTGCGATAGCCCTCCGGCTTCGGCTGGCCGAAATTGCGCACCAGCCGCTGCTTGGTGTCGCGGCCCTTCTGGTGGCCAATTACCGCGACGGGGCGCCCGTGAAATTTTCCCAGCCCAGCGACAATCGCCTTGTCGTCGCCATACCCGCGGTCGCCGTGCAGCTCGAAAAAATCGGTGAACAGCAACCCGATGAAATCCAGTGTGTACGGCCGCTGCGGATGCCGCGCGATTTGCGCGCGCTGCCACGGCCCCAGGTGCTCATAAAATTCCCGCCGCAGCTCGGCCACTTGCTGGCGAATGCGCTCCAGATCCGCGTCGCCGTTCGCGCTTCCGGCAAGATGGCGAAGATCCTCGACATCTTTTTCCAGGCGCTCGATTTCGCGCTCGCGGCTTCCCTGCGTCGGAGTTTTCTCTCTACGCGCCATCACATCACCAGTTCGATTGCCTGCGCACCACAAATTTGCCGCACCGATTCTATCAGTTCGGCCTTCACCGTCACGCGCTGTTGTGAATGCAGCACTGCCATCGAACCATCCGGGGCGTGCATCTCGAAGAGCACCGGGCTTGGTCCCGGTGAACCGGCAAACAGCTCTTCCAATCGATCGAGAGTGCTTTCGCTCAGAGACTCGGTCTCCAGACGTACACGAAACTCTGGGGCCGCCTTGCGCTCCGCGAGGTCTTCCAGCCGACGGGCTTCTTGCAGCGAGAGTCGCGTGCCTGCTTCTTCGATTTGCACGCGCGCCTTCAGCAACAACGGTGTTCCCGGTTTGAGGAGGTTCTCGAGCTTCGCAAAGCTTTCGGGGAAGGCGAGCAGCTCTTGCACACCCGTCATGTCTTGAAGCGTGTAAATAGCCCAACGCGCGCCTTTGCGTGAGCGCATCGGCCGCACTCCGACGATCAGGGCCGCTACTGCGACTTCTTTTCCATTGCGCTGTCCTTCGATTTCCGAGAGCGAGACCGTTTTCAACTCCTGCAAGCGGGATGCGTATTTCGCGAGTGGGTGGCCCGAAACGTAGAAGCCTAACATTGCGTACTCGCTGGCCAGCCGCTCTTCTTCGGTCCACGGCTCGGACTCGCGCATCTCGAACGCCACAGGCGCGGGTGCCGCTGCCGTGCCGAATAGGCCATGCTGGCCCGATTCCCGGGCCCGGGTGGCACGCTGCTGTGCCATCACAGCGTCGTCGACCGATGCAAGCATGCTCTCGCGTGCCCCCAACGAATCCATGGCGCCAGACTTGATCAAGCTCTCGAAGACGCGTTTGTTCAAGAAGCGCGATTCGATCCGCTCGCAAAATTCATAGAGCGAGCGGAACTCGCCCTGCGTCAGGCGCGATTCGCGAATAGCCTTTGCGGTGTTCTCCCCCACGTTCTTGATGGCGGCCAGGCCGAAACGAATGGCTTCGCCAACCGGAGTGAAATACAGGTCGCTCTCGTTCACATCCGGCGGCAGGATGGAAATGCTCATCCCACGGGCCTCGTTGATGTACTTCACGATCTTGTCGGTGTTCCCGGCTTCCGAGGTGAGCAGCGCGGCGATGAACTCGACGGGATAATGCGTCTTCAAGTACGCGGTCTGATATGCCAGCAAGGCGTAGGCGCAGGAATGCGACTTATTAAACCCGTAGCCTGCGAACTCTTCCATCAAATTGAAAATTCGCTCGGCCTTTTTCTCTGGAATCTTGTTGTTCGCGCAACCGGCCATGAATTTAGCGCGCTGCGCCGCCATTTCTTCTTTCTTCTTCTTGCCCATGGCGCGGCGCAGAATGTCGGCTTCGCCAAGCGAAAAACTCGCCAGGCGGTTGGCGATTTGCATCACCTGTTCCTGGTACAAGATCACGCCGTAGGTCTCTTCCAGAATTTCCTTTAGCTGCGGCAGATCGTAGCTGACTTTCGTTGTTCCGTGCTTGCGTTTGATGAAGTCGTCGATCATTCCGCCCTGGATTGGGCCCGGGCGGTAGAGCGCGTTCAGTGCCGTTAAATCTTCAATGCGCGTGGGCTGATAGCGGCGCAGGATGTCGCGCATGCCGTGTGATTCAAACTGAAAAATGGCGGTGGTGTCGCCGCGGGAAAAAAGCTTGTAGGTGTCCGCGTCTTCCAGGGCAAGCGTGTCCAGGTCGACCTTCACCCCGCGGTTCTGCTCGATCATGCGCACTGTGTCTTGCAAGACAGTCAGCGTGGTCAGCCCGAGAAAATCCATCTTCAGCAGGCCGATGCGCTCGAGCGCGTTCATGTCGTACTGCGTGGTGACTTCATCTCGGCTCGTCTTATAGAGCGGCACGATTTCTGTGAGCGGTCGCGGCGAAATCACGACGCCGGCCGCGTGTGTGGAGGCGTGTCGCGATAATCCTTCTAGCCGTAGCGCGACCGCCATCAAATCTTTCAACCGCTCGTCTGCGTTTACGGCGGCTTTGAGCTGGGGCGTTTGCGCCAGGGCAGGTTCCAGCTCGATGCCGAGGGTATTGGGCACGAGCTTGGCCAGGCGGTCAACCTCGGCATAAGGAATGTCCATCGCGCGACCGACGTCTTTGATGGCCGCCTTCGCCGCCATGGTGCCGAAGGTAATAATCTGCGCGACGTTTTCGCGACCGTACTTCTGCGTGACGTAGTCGATCAATTCGCCGCGACGCCGCATGCAGAAATCGATGTCGATGTCGGGCATGGAAACGCGTTCGGGATTCAGGAAGCGCTCAAACAGCAAGTTATATTGCAGCGGGTCTACGTCCGTGATGCGCAACGCATAACTCACCAAGCTGCCCGCGGCCGATCCGCGGCCCGGGCCCACCGGCACATCCTGCGTGCGCGCGTAATGAATGAAATCCCAAACGATCAGGAAGTAGCCTTCATAACGCATCTTCTGAATCATTTCGATTTCAAAAGTGAGCCGCTTCTCATATTCCGAAAGCGGATTGCGCAACAGGCCTTGCTGCGCTTGGCGCTCCAAAATCGGCAGGCGCGAGGCGAAGCCTTCGCGCACGACTTTCTCGAAGTAGCTCCCCGCCGTGTGGCCCGGCGGAACTTTGAACTCCGGAAACGGACTGGGGATGCGCTCGATCTTCACATTGCAACGATGCGCGATGTCCACCGTTCGGCTGAGCGCGTCCGGCAATTCGCCGAACACCTGCGCCATTTCCACCGCGCTCTTGAAATAAAATTGGTCGGTTTGAAATTTCATGCGATGCGCATCGCTCATCGTCTTGCCGGTCTGGATGCAGAGCAGCACTTCTTGCGCATGCGCGTCGTCGTGATGCAGGTAGTGGCAATCGTTTGTGGCCACCAGCGGGATACCCGTCTCTTTCGAGAGGCGAACGAGTTCCGGGTTCACGCGCTTTTCGATTTCGAGTCCCTGATCTTGAATCTCGAGGAAAAAATTACTTTTGCCGAAGATGTCGCGCAGCCGGTAGGCATTCTCTCGCGCGAGATCAAGCTTCCCCTCGACTACGGCCTCGGTCACGGGCCCTCGCAGGCACGCCGAGAGCGCGATCAATCCTTTGCTATGTTTTGATAGCAGGTCGTAATCAATGCGCGGCTTATAGTAAAAACCTTCGAGAAATCCCGCGGACACCAGCTTGATCAGATTGTGGTAGCCCTCGAGCGATTCGCATAGCAGAACCAGATGATTGCTGCCGCGAGTGCCCGGCTCGCCTTCTCCGCGCTCCTGGCCGTTGCTCCCGTTTGTTTTTTCGCCGCGCTCGTGGCGGCTGCCCCGCGCGACATACACTTCGCAGCCAATAATGGGCTTGACGTCGCGCTTGCTGGCCTCATAGAAGAAGTTGGCCGCCGCAAACAGATTGCCGTGGTCGGTAATCGCCACCGCCGGCATTTTCTGCCGCGAGGCTTCATCCAATAGTTCGGAAGTTTCGCAAGCCCCGTCCAGGAGGCTGTAATCGGTATGAACGTGGAGATGAACGAACTGCGGCTGACCCATGTCTCTTAATTGTAAATGTTGCGCGCGATAATTGCGACTCGCATTCTAACGTTTCCCACAGGTTGTTAACGCCGGGAAGCCCGACCAAATCTACTTCCGTCCGCCGCTCTTCTTCGCCCCCGGTGCACTCTTCGCATGCGAAGGTGCCGCCGGTTTTGCGCCCGGCTTGCCCGCTCCCAAGCGTTCGCGATGATGCGCCTTCGTTGCGGCTTTCGCCGCGGCGGCGGTCGCTTCGGTCTGCTTCCCCGCCGCTGCCGCGTGCGCTTTCTCCGCACCCTTAGCGCCTTTCTTTTCTTTTTTCTTTGGAGCTTCCTTGATCCCAGAGAGCTTCCGCAAAATCTTCTCGCGCTCCTCCGGAGTTTTGCCGCGGCCGGTCAACTGAATGGCAAAGACCTGTTCGACAATCGCGTCAAATTTTGGCCCGCGTTCCATGCCCAGCGCTTCCAACTCAGTCCCGACTGCGGGAAGCCCGATGCGGATGGGCCGCCATTTATTCAGATAGGCGCGGATTTTCGACAGCGCCGCAGAATTGCGAGACTCTGCGAGCAGATATGCGACCTGATCGAGCGGCATCTTCTCAATGAACCGGTAGGCATCAATCGGTGCGTTCAGCTTGCGGCCAGACAATTCCTTCGCCGCTTCGTCAGCCTCCTGCGCGAATCCCAGCACAAGCTCAGTCTCCGCGGAGCGATAGCCTGCCTTTGACAGCACGGCACCCTGTTCGCGATCTTTCAGCCGGCCCAGAACCGCCAAGAGCATAGGAGTCGCCAGGCGCGGACGGAATCCCGCGGTGAACAAATCCTCGCGGACCTTCATCAGTCGCGCAACCGCATCGTAGTCCGGATGCCGCTTCGCCAGATTGGAATTGATGGCTTCCAGCAGGTCGTGCTGCTCCCAGGCCTTCAGCACAACCGTGGGCCGCTCCTCACGCGCCACCGCGCGCAGCTCGCCGCCGGCATCTTCCGAAGATATGGCCTTGTGCAGCTCGCGCTCAATGGCCAGGTCAAACCATTCCTGGGTGCGCGCTTCGAGCTTGAAGCCCATGCGCGAAGAAAATCGCAGCACGCGCAGCAAACGCACCGGCTGGTTGGTAAAGCTATGAATGGTCAGCGCGCGAACTTCCCCGCGCTCGATATCAGACAAGCCGTTAGTAGGATCGAGCAGCAGTCCGCGGGACGCCGGATTGAGCGAAATGGCAATCGCGTTCAGGGAAAAATCGCGCCGCCGCAGATCTTCCATGATGGTCGACCACCGAATCTCCGGGCGCGTCCCTGGCCGCACGTAGTGATCGTCGCGGGCCGCCGAAATGCTGCCTTCCACATCGCCCCCGAACAGCACTTCGATGTGCCGCAGCTTTTCGTCCTCGAAGAGGATCTTCGCGCCGCCCTTTTCCAGCTCGCGCGCAATCTTGGACGGGTTCCCCTCTACCGTGAAATCCAGGTCACGCAGCGAGGCGCCTGTGATGAGGTCGCGCACCGTGCCGCCCGTCAGATACAAATTGAAGCCCATCGCCGCGGATAGTTCCTGAACGCGCATCATCACGGCGCGCTGCTCCGGCGACAACCGGCTTTCCAGCAAGAACATGTAATCTGGCATCGCTCTCCTTACCCTTTAGGGCAGCGCTTACCTCAGCGCGCCGCCCACTGCATATCCCCAGGGTTCTGGCCGCCAGGCACGTTTTCCGCCGCGCTCGCTCTTGCTAAGCGCGCGGATGATGAGCCTTGTAAATCTGCTTCAACCGCTCCTCGACCACATGGGTATAAATCTGTGTCGTAGAAATATCCGCGTGCCCCAGCATGAGCTGCACCGAGCGCAGGTCGGCGCCGCGCTCCAGTAAATGCGTGGCAAAACTGTGCCGCAGCATGTGCGGCGTGAGCGCCACGCGCAGGCCGGCGCGCCGCCCGTATGCCGACAATATCTTCCACACGCCCACGCGACTAAGCGCCGCCCCGCGGCGGTTTATAAACAGCGCAGGGCCCGAGCTTGCTTTCGCGTTCCGCAAAAGCTGGGGCCGCCCTTCCCGGAGATACTTGTCGACCATACCCAACGCTTTCTTGCCTACGGGAACGATTCGTTCCTTATCCCCTTTGCCGATGCAGCGGACATAACCCACCTTCGTATCCAGATCGTTCACACCGAGCCCGGTCAGCTCCGAAACACGCAGCCCAGTCGAATACAACACCTCTAGCATCGCGCGGTCGCGCAATCCCATCGGCGTCTTCGCGTCCGGCTGCTCGAGCAACTTCTCGACCTCTTCCAGCCGCAAATACCCCGGCAGATGCCGACGGATTTTCGGCGACTCCAGGTTGATCGATGGGTCCTCCGAAATCAGCTCCTGTATCTGGGCAAAACGGAAAAAGTTCCGCAGCGTTACCAATTGCCGCGCCACGGTCCGGCTCTCCAGCTTTAGCCGGTACAACCCGGCCAGAAAGTCCACCAGGTCGTCCCGGCCAACGCTCTCGAGCGTCAGCTTTCGCTTTCTCGCGAACTCGTCAAATTTCTGCAAATCGCGTTTGTACGCGGAAATCGTATTGACGGAGAGTCCCTTCTCCACCCGCACGTGCATTAAGTACGACGAAATGACCGCCGAGATTTCCATTAAATGTCCACGTACGCTGCCCCCCCGCGTTCGCGGCGCAAAGCAATCCCGTAAATCTCTTCCATTTCATGACAGCGAAAGATCCACGCCAGGCCCAGATATAGAGCCGTAGCCCCAACGATAAGGCCTGTAAATACCGAGAGTTGCACGAGAAATCGCGAATGCACGGTGAACTCCGTATAGTGCATGCCCAACCAGCAGGCCACGCCCATTATCCCGGAGCAAAGGGAAATCTTTGAAAAAGAACGCAGAATCTCCATCGTTCCCAGTGCCCCGTAGCGCAGGCGAAAGATGATGAAGAGCGCGAAGAAATCAAAAAAGCACGCGATCGCCGTCGCCAATGCGGGGCCGCCGTTCTGCACGCGCTTGAAGAAAAATTGCAAGAACACGATATTGAGCACCAGATTGATGATCAGAGACATCCGCCACAATCACGGGCGTCCTGGTATCCCGCGTCGAGTAGAAGGCCGGCACAATCAGCTTCACCGAAGCAAGCGCCGGCAGCCCTATCGCGTAATAGAGCAAAGCCCGCGCCGTCAATCGTGTAGACGCGGGAACGAACTGTCCGTGTTGGAATAGCACGCGAATAATCGGCTCGCGCAAGATCATCAGGCCGAGAGCGGCCGGTATGGTAATAAATGCCACAATTCGCACGGAAAACGTCAATGTTTTCTTTAGCGCTTCGTAATCTTTCGCGGCCGCCTGGTGCGACATCATCGGCAGGATCGCCGTGGCCACGGCAATGGCATACCCGCCAAGCACCAGCTCCATCACCCGGTCTGCGTAATAAAGCGCCGTCAGGCTCCCCTCGGGCATTTTGCTGGCCGTGGAAAAGTAGGTGTCCACGAATAAGTTGATCTGCCCGATTCCAATACCAAAGAACCGCGGCAACATCAGCCGCGCCACGTTTTGGATGCCGGGATGCGAGAACGATATCCCGAAATCGAACTTCATGCCCTTCTGTACTAGAGACGGCACCTGAATCAGAAACTGCAATGCGCCCCCGACGAGCACACCAACGGCTAGGGAGACTGCCGGATCCTTGAAATACGGCCAAACGGCGCCAATCGAAAACAGAATCACCGCCAAGTTCAAGAAGACAGACGTCGCGGCCGGTAACCCAAACGTATGAAAGCAGTTGAGGATACCCATGGCCAGCGCAGCCAGCGCCACGAAGAACAAATACGGAAAGATTACGCGGTTCAGGTTCACCGCCTGATCCCACGAAACGTTGCTAGCATCCGCCGTAAACACATGGATTACCGAGGGCGAGAACACCATTCCTAAAACGGTGATAATCGCGACCACGAATGCCAACGTCCAAAACAGGCGATTCGCGAAATCCCAGACTTCTGCCGTAGACTTCTCGCGCATATACGTCGTAAAAACGGGGATGAACGACGCGGTCATCGAGCCTTCCGCAACCAACCGGCGAAATAAGTTCGGAATCCGGTAGGCCAAAATAAAGGAGTTAGCGGAGAGGGAGGTCCCCAGCAGGAAAGCAATTCGCTGATCTCGCACATAGCCCAAGATGCGGCTTACAATGGTGACCAGGGATATGATCGAGGCCGACTTCAGAATCTGCTTTTTTTCGGTCAACGGACCTCGCTCCGTGGCCCTAACCCCAATGAAAACAATGAGTTGACAGAGAAAACGCGCTTAACATAACATACATTTTGACGTTTCGCAAATTTTACCCAGTTCATTACGTGCGGACCCTTTGAAGAACCGAGCCCCAGCCTCTACGCACAAGAAAGTCGTCGTCGTCCTCTTGGACAAGAAAGCCCTTCGCGGCTATCTGGGTCCAACACGACTCGGCCAGGCTGATCCTATCGACGTCCTCACGCAGGACGGCGAGCACGAGCAGATTCCGCTCGCGAAAGTCCGCGCGATTTATTTCGTCAGGGAATTCTCAGAAGACTTCGAGCCCGAGCGCAAAGCCTTTCTCAGCCGCCCGAAGCTCGATGGCCTGTGGGTACGTCTACGCTTCACCGACAACGATACGCTCGAGGGAGTCGTGCCCAACGACTTGCTCTCGTTGCTCGACAACGGGCTCCAGATCACTCCGCCTGACCTGAATTCCGCTACGGACCGCATCTTTGTCCCACGCAGCGCGCTTTCTGAAGTCACCGTTCTCGGCGTGGTGGGCATTGCCCGCCGGAAGCCCGCCGCCGTGGCTGCAGCCGCAAATCAACCTCGCCTGTTCACAGAATAGCCGGGAACGCGCTCATCTCGGGCGCCGCACCGGAGTATTTCTTTCATAGTCGCCCAAACCGCAAGGGAACTTACGTCGTCAGTACACGTATCCAGAGATGGATGCTGTCCCGAGGTGCCCATGCAATCCTTGCTCTCTGACCTACGCTATGCCGCCCGCGAACTTCGGAAACGCCCAGGCTTTACCCTGACCGCGGTGCTCTCTCTTGCGCTCGGCATTGGAGCCACGAGCGCCGTCTTCAGCGTGATTTACGCCGTGCTCATCGACCCCTTCCCCTACCCGGGCTCCGACCGCATTGTGGAGCTGCGGCTCGTGGACAAATCCGGCACGGACCGGTTCGCTGGCCCCAATGCCCAACAAGCAGACCAGCTTCGCCAGGCGAAGTCGGTGGAAGACGTCACCCTGATGGATTGGTGGAACCTGACCACCACGGACGGCGCTCTCCCCGAAGACGTACAGGCCATGTACATCGACCCGAACGCGCCGAATCACTGGGGCATCCGCGCATTGATGGGCCGCTGGCTGATTCCTTCGGACGCGCTGCCGGGACAAGCACCACAGCCCGTCGTGGTGCTGACCTACCATTTCTGGCAGCGCTATTTTATGGGCGACCCCCATGTGATCGGGCGCACCATTCAGCTTGTCCACAAGCCGTACCAGATCGTGGGCGTGATGCCGCCGCGCTTCAAATGGGGCGACCCGGACATGTACGTGCCGCTCAAGGTCACTCAGGACCCGAACATCCGCTACGCGGCTTCCATCAAGATTCGGCCGGGCGTGAACCTAGAACAAGCCGGCGCGGAACTCCAGCCCATCGTCGAAGAGTTCGCTAAGCAGGCGCCCACTCAATATCCGGACAAGTTCAAAGTCAAGCTGCGCAGCATCGTGGAGGTGTACGCGCGGCCGCTGGGGCCCACGCTGTATTTGCTGTTGGGCGCGGTTGCGTCGCTGCTGTTGATTGGTTGCGCGAACGTTTCCATTCTACTTCTGGCGCGAGGCACGGAGCGGCAGCACGAGCTTGCCGTCCGCGCGGCGATTGGAGCGGACCGTCTGCGCATGATTCGGCAATTGCTCACGGAATCGCTCGGCATCGCGACAACCGGCGCTGTACTGGGCATTCTCCTGGCCTGGCGAGGGCTGTCGTTCCTCGCATCGCGGCTACCGGAAAATTCGTTTCCCGCCGAATCCGTCATCAAGATGAATATTCCGGTACTTCTCTTTAGCGTTGGCTTGGCGTTTGTCACGGCCATTGTTTTTGGACTCTGGCCGGCGCTGCAGCTCTCGCGGCCAGAAATCGCGCGGCTGATGCAGACTAGCTCGCGCCGCGTGGCGGGAAGCGTGGGAGCGAGGCGCAGCCACGGCGCGATGGTCGCCGCTCAAGTTGCGCTGACGCTTCTCATGCTCACCGCGGCCGGTGCTGCGGGCAAAGGCTTTCTCCGCCTTGTGCATACGGATCTCGGCTACAACCCGCACAACGCGATGTCAGTTCCAATCCCGATCCACGAGAACACGCACGTCGCGTGGAAAGATCGCGCCGAATATTTCGAGCAAATCCGCGCCAAAATCGCCGCGATGCCTCAAGTCGAGGTGGCGGGCATCTCCACCAACGCGACACCGCCATCGAGCGGCTGGCGCCAGAACATTGAAATTATGGGCAGTACGGCGTCAGAGAAGCCTGAAGTGCGCGTGAACTTCGTCAGCCCGGAATATTTCCCGCTGCTGCGCATTCCGCTCGCGCAAGGGCGCCTTTGGGATCATGCCGAAAACATGCGCGGCGCCTCACTCGCCGTCATCAACCAGACAATGGCGCGCCAGTTCTGGCCCAATGGTGATGCGATCGGCCACCAGGTCCGGATACCTTCGCTGAAGGACCAGCCGCCCTATCAGCGTGCGGTTCCCGGCAGCGATGGCTGGCTGCAAATTGTCGGTATTGTTGCCGATGCGCGTGACGATGGTCTGCGGAATCCCATCAAGCCTGGGGTCTATATTCCTTTTACAACCCAGATGTGGATGTTTACACAGATTCTCGTGCGCACGCGCGTCCCGCCGCTTTCTCTATTACACGACATTCGCGCACAGATTGTGCAGATCGATCCGGAACAGCAGACCATGCACGTGCGCGACCTCGACCAGTGGATTACCGGCGAGCAGGAGTACGCGCAGCAGCGCCTTGTCGCAACCCTGTTTGGAATTTTCTCGATTTTGGCGCTGGCGCTCGCCGCAGTTGGCCTGTACAGCGTCGTGTCCTACGGAGTGGCGACCCGCACAAACGAATTCGGCATCCGCATGGCCCTCGGCGCACGAGCGGCGGATGTATTTCGCATCGTGCTTTCTTCGACGGCCGTAAACGTCGGCAGCGGGTTGGCAGCCGGCATTGTCTTAAGCATCGCCTTCGACAAGCTCGCCACGAAATGGGTGACGGAAAGCTCGCGCGACCCGCTGATCCTCGCGGGCGTAACGCTTCTGCTGATCATCGCCGCCGCGCTGGCGTGTCTCGTGCCGGCACGTCGCGCTGCCGCCACCGACCCGATGCAAGCGTTGCGCTACGACTAATCGTCTATACCCGATGATCGCCCGTGGCCTTCATGCTCAACCTTGGCTGCCGGTACGGTGATCCTAACGATCTCTCCCGTCGGTGGTCCAAATCCAACGTTGGAGACGTACAAGGCTCCGTCCGGCCCAAAGGTCATCGCCGTCGGAAAAAAGAGTCCTGTCGCGATCTCTTCCACTTCATCATCCGTCACACGGACAACCTTGCCGGTGAATGGTGTGGGTAATCCCGCGACGGTAGATGTCTCCAGCACATACATGTACCCTTCGCGGTCAAACGCCAATCCCAGCACGGTAGTGAAACCTGTGTCTGCTGTTTTCAAGTGTCCGCTCGGCGTGATCTTCAGCACTTTCGATGAACCTTGTGTAACCGGAAACGTGTTCAAGTTTCCCACATAGAAATTCCCGTGATACGCGATGGCCGTCGGCACAATGTGCCCCTGCGTAGCGGAAATGTCCACGACGCGGCTGATCTGCCCATCCGGAGTGATCACGTCCAACTCCCCGTGATTCGGCTCTACGGCGTACAGCTTGCCACGCACCGACGCCATGCCGTACCAGGTTCCGTCCGGTTCGAAGTCACCTGGGTTCGGATGAGCCACCGGGTGCGACTTCTGGAACGCACCAAGGTTCGCCACAAAGGTCCATGTTCCGTTTGGGTTCACGTTCGTGAACCGCAAGAACGTCGAGATCGGAAACGTGAATTTCGCTCCTAACTTCGTGGATCACGGCGCGGATGTTCCGCCCGGAACCCCACCCGGACCCCCTGGCGCGATTCAATACGTCGCTGGAGCGCTAAAGCGCTTCCCTGACCTGCACGTCCAGATTGAAGACATGATTGCGGAAGACGACAAAGTTGTGGTGCGAAATCACTGGACCGCAACTGATTCGCAAACGGGTAGAAAGCTCGAGTTCCGCGGCATCGTAATCTGGCGCATTGCCGCGCGACAAATTGCCGAGCGCTGGGCCTACCTGGAAGCTCCACACGCCGCCTCATAGCCTGTCGACCTGAGTGTTGACCTGAGGCAGTGGATAGCTGCGTGCTTCTGCCGCCACTCGCCACTTGTTCCCCATTGTGCGAGACTTCTCCAATAAAAGAGGAGTCCTGTCCATGAAACTTTCTGAAGTTGCGCAGAAGCTTGCCTGCCGCCTGGAAGGCGCGCCCGACACCGAAATTCGCGGCATCGCGGGCATCGAGAACGCCGAAGCGGGGCAAATTACGTTTTTGGCCAATCGCCGCTATTTCCCGCTGCTGAAAACCACGCGGGCGTCTGCCGTGCTGATCGAAGATGGCATTAGCCTCGATCGCGGGGCCGCGTCGCCTCCGATCGCAGCCCTACGCACGCCAAACCCATATCTCGCATTCGCCCACGCCATCGAACTTTTCTATCAACCGCCGCGCTACGAGCCCCGCATTGATCCCACCGCGGTTATTGCGCCGACCGCTCGCATCGGCGCGGGCGCGCACATCGGTCCTTACTGCTTCATCGACGAAGACGCGGACATCGGGCGCAACGCTGTGCTGCACAGTTTTGTCACGATCTATCGTGGCGCGAAAATTGGAGACAACTTCTTCGCGCACGCGCACGCGGTCGTCCGCGAATTCTGCCGCATCGGCAACCGCGTCATTCTTCAAAACGGGGTCGTCATCGGCGGCGACGGTCTTGGATT
>Ga0209131_1002232_pt1 | contig 13256 bp, 12 predicted proteins | sample GraSoi_2013_40cm_FD_185826 | JGI IMG/M metagenome (GOLD analysis project Ga0209131, IMG submission 185826) | Grasslands soil microbial communities from the Angelo Coastal Reserve, California, USA - Sample 9_17_2013_40cm (SPAdes) (version 2) | ecosystem: Environmental > Terrestrial > Soil >...
ACCGAGACCGCGGTACGCGGGCTGTGGAAGGCCTGGCGCAGCTACATGGCCATTTGATGCAGCTCGAGCTGCAGCTCGCGGTCGAGCGGTTGCATGCGCGCTACGTCCACGCCCTGGACACCGACAACCTCGAGCAATGGCCGAACTTCTTCACCGAGAACGGCCGCTACCGCATCACCACCGCCGAGAACGAGGCGCGCGGCCTGCCGCTGCCGGTGCTGTACGCGGAAGGCCGCGCCATGCTGCGCGACCGCGTCGCGTCGCTGCGCCACGCCAACATCTACGAGCCGCAGCGCTACCGCCACCTGGTCTCGTCGGTCCTGGTCGAGTCCGAGAGCGGCGCCGGCGTGAAGTCGATCGCCAACTTCCTCGTCATCCGCATCATGGAGAACGGCGAGGCGATGCTCTTCGCGAGCGGCCGTTATGTCGACCGCATCGTGCTGCCCGAAATGCTCTACGAAGAGCGCGTCGTGATCTGCGACAGCCGGCGCTTCGACACCCTGCTCGCCATTCCGCTCTAGGGTTACTCCCTTTTAGGGTTACTCCCTATTGCCTCCCGGTGGCGACCGGGCGTAACGTGGCTGCGATAGGGGGAGACCATGAAGAAGTGCCCGAATTGCACCAACCTCATGCCCGAGGACGTCACGCGGTGCATCCGCTGCGGCTTCGATTCCCCGCGCAGGGCCCCGCCGGTTTCGAGCGGCGCGCTGGTGGCGCCCGGCGCTGCCGGGCCGAAGAGGAGCCGCTTCGCCAACGGCTGGGCGCTCGCCAGGCAAAGCTTCCGCGTGCTGATGCTCGACAAGCAGCTGCTGCTGTTCCCGCTGCTCTCCGGCATCGCGAGCTTGGTGGTGCTCGCCGGCTTCATCGCCGGGGTCTTTGCGACCGGCATCGCCGAGCGCGAAGAAGCGATGAACGACGCCACCGCCTGGCTGCTGCTGTTCGCGTACTACTTCGCCAACTACTTCGTCATCGTGTTCTTCAACTCGGCGCTGGTCGCCTGCGCCATGGTTCGCTTCCGCGGCGGCACGCCGACCCTCGCCCTCGGGCTGCGCGAAGCGCGTGCGCGGCTCGGGCAGATCGTCGCCTGGGCCCTGTTCGCCGCGAGCGTCGGCGTGCTGCTGCAGATGATCGCGGAGCGCATCGGCTTCCTCGGTAAGATCGTCATCGCCGTCCTCGGCGCGGCGTGGACCGTGGCAACGTATTTCGTCGTGCCGGTGCTGGTGGTGGAAAAGCTCGGACCGCTCGATGCGGCGCGTCGCTCGGCGAGCATCGTCCGGGAGTCGTGGGGTGAATCGCTCGTCAGCAATGTCGGCATCGGCCTGGTCAGCATGCTGGTCACCGTGCTCCTCATCATTCCCACCGCGGTCGCGTTCCTCGTGCTCGCGATCAAGATGTCGAGCATCGCGGTGGCGCTGGCGGGCGTGGCCGTCGTGCTCCTGATGATCGTGATTGCCGCGCTGGTCGGCAGCGCGTTGAGCTCGATCACGCTGGTCGCGCTTTACCTCTACGCGACCGAAGGCAAGGTGCCGCAGGCCTACGCCGACACCGGATTGCAGCACGCCTTCGCCGCGCGCGCGTGACGCCGTTCCTGCTGCGCGAAGCACGGCCCGCCGACCAGGAGTCGATCCGTGCGATCGTGGACTGCGTGCTCGCTGAATACGGCTTGCAGGCCGATCCCGAGCAGACCGACGCCGATCTCGGCGACGTGCAGGCGAGCTACGTCGGGCGCGGCGGCGTGTTCCTGGTATTGACGGGCAGCGACGGCAGCCTCGTCGGCTGCGGCGGCCTCTACCCGGTGTCCGCCACCGAGGCCGAGATCCGCAAGATGTACTTCCTGCCCGACGCGCGCGGCAAGGGATATGGCCGGCGACTCTTGACGGCGCTGATCGGCGCGGCGCGCGACCGCGGTTATCGGCGCGTGGTGCTCGAAACCGCAGCGGTGCTCAAGGAAGCGATCGCGCTCTACCGCAGCGCGGGCTTCAAGCCCTGCGCGCGCGAGCGCATCGCCTGCCGCTGCGATCAGGCGATGGCGCTGGAGCTCAGCTAAGCCTTCGGCCGCGCCCGCGCCGCGCGCGGATGTCGTTCACCATGATGGTGAAGACCAGGCCGAGGCCGCCGATGGCCGCGGCGAGGAACAGCAGGATCGCGATCCCCGGGTAGCCGAACAGGCGAAACGAGGTCTCGACGCGCATCAGGAGCGCCGCGCCGACGATCAGCGCGGCGAGCACCAGTCCCGTGGCGATGCGGTTCGCCACTTTCTGCATGCCTTCCATGAGGCGCGTCTCGTCGATCGCGTTGACCTTCACCGCGAACTCGTTGTCGGCGAGGCGATCGAGGATGCGGTTGATGCGCCCGGGAAGGTGCTGCACGAAGTTCTTGAGCTCGACCGCGGTGCTGAAGAACGAGCCGAGCGAGAAGTCGCGCACGATCTGCTGTTGCGTGATGTCGGCGGCGTGGCGGCGGATCGCGGCGTTGGCGTCGAAGCGCGGCGCGAGCGTCAGGCCGATCTCGTCCAGGTTGAGCAGCGTCTTGCCGATCATGGCGAGCTCGGGCGGCAGCCGGATGCCGTGATCGGCGGCGACCTTGAGGAGCATCAGCACCGCGCGCCCGACCTGCGGCCGCTGCATCGCCACCTCCTGGTGCTGGCCGAGGATGTCCGCGACGCCGCGCCGGAAACCCGCGGTATCGGCGCCCTCGCGCTGCTCGGCGACCAGCAGCAGCACCTTCACCGCTTCGTCGGGACGGTTGTCGCTCACCGAGAGCAGGAGCTGCAGCAGCCGGTCCTGCAGCGCCGGGCGCACGCGCGCCACCATGCCGAGGTCGATCAGCGCGATGCGCTGACCGATGAGGAATACGTTGCCCGGATGCGGATCGGCGTGGAACAGGCCGTCGCGCAGCATCTGCTTGAGATACGCGCGGAACAGCGCGTCGGCGAGCCGCTCGCCGTCGAGCTCGAGGCGCGCGAGCGGGGAGAGCTTCGTGATCTTGACCCCCGGGATGAACTCCATCGTCAGCACGCGCGAGGTGCTATAGGTCATCACCGGCTGCGGGATGACGATCTCCGCGATCTCCTTCAGGTTGTTGCCGATGGTGACGAGGTGCAGCGCCTCCTGGCGGAAGTCGAGCTCGCGCAGCATCGACTTGCGGAATTCCTCGAACAGCAGCGCGAGGCCGAAGCGCCGCCCGACCTCGGTGTGCTCGTCGAGGAATGCCGCGACCTCGCCGAGCGCCTCGAGGTCGTCGAGCACCTGCTCGCGGATTCCCGGGCGCTGGATCTTGAGCGCGACCGCACGTCCATCGCGCAGCCTGGCGTAATGCACTTGCGCGATGGAGGCGGCCGCCACCGGCTCCGGCTCGATCGTCTCGAACGCCTTTGACAGGCGCACGCCGAGCTCGTCTGTCAGGATTTTCTCGACTTCGGCGTAACTGAACGCCTCGACCTCGTCCTGCAGCCTCGCGAGCGCGTCGGCATAGACCGGCGGAATGATGTCGGGTCGCGTCGAGAGCAGCTGCGCGAGCTTGATGTAGGTCGGACCGAGCTTCTCGACGTCGCGCGCCAGCTCGCGCGCTTCGGGAATGCGGGCCTCGTCGTCTTCCACCTCCTGAGGCAGCAACTCGTTCAGGCCGGCGCGGGTCACGAGATCGCGCCGTCCGTACTTGAACAAGAGGCGCGCGAAATCCTTGTAGCGCTTGAGATGTTCCGGCCGCAGGGAGAGGTTCACGGGCCCTGTACAGCAATTTACAGACCCGGCTAATGCCTCTTCAGGCGCAGCTCCAGGTGGCGCTTCACGTCCGGCCATTCGGACAGCACGATGCTGTACATCACACTGTCGCGCACCGTGCCGTCTCGGCGCACGGCGTGATGGCGCAGCACGCCGTCTTTCTTCGCGCCGAGCGCCTCGATCGCGCGCTGCGAGGTGAAGTTGAAGTTGTCCGTCCTCAGGCCGACCACCTTGCACTCCAGCGCATCGAACGCGTGCCCGAGCAGCAGCAGCTTGCACGCGGTGTTGACGTGGCTCTTCTGCCAGCGCTTCGCGTACCAGGTGTAGCCGATCTCGACGCGGCTCGCGTCCTTGATGATGTCGTGGTAGCGCGTGCTGCCCGCGATCGCGCCGCTCGTGAGCTCACGCACCACGAACGGCAGCATGTGCCCCGCGTCGCGCCCGGCGAGCGCCTGCGCGATGTACGTGTCCGTCTGCTGCGGCTCCGGCACGGAGGTGAACCACAGGCGCCACAGCTCGCCATCCGCGGCCGCCTTGGCGAGCGCATCGCGATGCTCGCGCGCGAGCGGCTCCAGGCGAACGCCATGGCCTTCGAGCGTGACTGGGCGCGGCTCTTTCATATGGCGCCGAGTCTACAATGGCGCGGCAATGGACAAGGACAAGACCAGGCAGGCAGTCGAGCAAGTGTTCCGCGACATGGCCGGCGCGATGACCGCCGGCATGGCGTTCGTCGGCACGCGCACCGGCCTCTTCCGCGCCATGGCCGGCAAAGGCGCGCTGACCGTGGAGGACGTGGTGCGCGCATCGAAGCTGGAGCGCCGCTACGTCGAGGAATGGCTGCGCGGCATGGTCAGCGCCGGCTATGTCGAGTACCACGCCGCCAAGGAGACCTATACGCTGCCCGACGAGATGGCCTATTTCGTCGCCTCGGAGGGCACCGACCATTTCGTCGGCGGCATGTGGGAGATGGTGCCGGCGCTGATGCGCGTCGCGCCGCGCGTCGCCGAGGCGTTCGAGAAAGGCGGCGGCGTGCCGTTCGCCGACTTCGGTCCCGACTGCGTCAACGCGCTCGACCTCATCAACCGCGGCCAGTACGAGAGCCGGTTCGCCGACTACTGGCTCAAGGGGCTGCCCGACGTGGTGGCGCGCCTCAAGAGTGGCGGGCGCATGCTGGACTTTGGCTGCGGCTCGGGCCGCGTCGCGATGGCCATCAAGCGCGCGTTTCCGCAGGCCGCCGTGAGCGGCCACGACGTCGATGCGGCTTCGATCGCCCGTGCGCGCGAAGCCGCTTCCGATGTGAAAATCGATTTCTCGACCGAGCTGCCGGGCGGCCAATTCGACCTGGTGACCATCTGCGACTGCATCCACGACCTCGCGGCGCCGGTGGAGACGCTGCGCCAGGTCCACCGGCTGGTGAAGCCCGAGGGCACGCTCTTCATCGTCGAGCCCAAGGCCGCCGACCGTCTGGAGGACAACCGCAACCCGGTGGCGACGATGTTCTACGGCTTCAGCCTGTTCCACTGCATGACGCAGTCGCTCGCGCGCGGCGGGCCGGGCCTTGGAACCTGCATGGGACCGGGCCAAACTGAGAAACTGGTGCGCGAAGCGGGCTTCCGCGGGTTCAGAATGCTCGACATCAAAAGCATGACCAACCTCTTCTACGCCGCCACCCCATGAACAGAGAACTCGCGCCCTCATTGGCACCCTCGGGAAAGCTGCGCATCGGGCTCAACTATTCGAACTTCCTGCTGGTGCTGGGCGATGAGCCCAACGGCGAGCCACGCGGTATCGCGCCCGACCTAGGGCGCGAGCTGGCGCGCCGCGCCGGCCTGCCGTTCGAGTTCGTCAAGTTCGACGCGGCGGGCAAGTTGTTCGACGCGGTGAAGAGCGCCGCGTGCGACGTCGGCTTTCTCGGCGCCGAGCCGCAGCGCGCCGACGAGGTGGATTTCACCAGCGCGTACCTCGAGATCCCGGTGACGTTCCTGGTGCCCGCGGGCTCGCCGATAAAGCAGATTGCGGACCTCGACCGCGAGGGCGTGCGCGTCGCGGTATCCGAACGCAGCGCCTATGATTTGTTCTTGACCAGAAACCTGAAGAAGGCGCAGCTGGTGCGCGCGAAAGGCATCCCGGCGTCGTACGACGCGTTCATCGCGCAGAAGCTCGAAGCCCTCGGCGGCCTGAAGCCCAAGCTGGTCGAGGAGCAGGCGCGCACCCCGGGCTCGCGCGTGCTCGACGGCCAGATCACCGGCGTGCAGCAGGCGATCGGCGCGCCGAAGGGACGCGGCGCGGCGTCGAAGTACCTGCGCGAGTTCGCCGAGGATGTGAAGCGCTCGGGCCTGGTGGCACGCATCATCGAGAAGCACGGCGTGAAAGGCGTGAGGGTGGCCCAATGAATGAAATGCGGAACTCACTGCGCGTCTATTGGCGGCCGGGTTGCTCGAGCTGCGTCAAGGTGAAGGAGTTCCTGAGCAACCTCGGCGTCGAGTTCGAGTCGATCAACGTCTCGGCACGGCCCGAGGCGATGGACGAGCTGCGCGAGCTCGGCGTGCGCACGGTGCCGGTGGTGGCGCGCGGCAAGGAGTACGTGTTCGCGCAGGAGCTGGCCGACGTTTCCGAGTTCATCGGCCGCAAGGTCGATTTCCGCAGGCTGCCGCCGCCGGCGTTGCACCAGAAATGGCAGACGGTGCTCGCAGCCGCACAGCGCCATGTGATGCAGATACCGGCCGAGCGCTTGCAGCAGCGCGCGACGCCGGGCCGCGACCGCAGCATCCGCGACCTCGCCTATCACGTCTACCAGGTGCCGGACGCCTTCCTCCAGGCGGTGGAACACGGCGCGCAGGATCTGACCGCGGTGTACAACGCGCCGCCGCCCGCGAGCGTGACCAGGGTGGAGGACATTCGCGCCTATGGCGCCGCGGTGGCAAAACGGCTCGATGCGTGGTGGCGCCGCGACGGCAATGGCGCGGCGGGCGCGAAGGTCGAGACCTACTATGGCGAGCAGCCGCTGCACCACGTGATGGAGCGCTGCACCTGGCACTCGGCGCAGCACGCACGCCAGATCATCGCGGTGCTGGAGGGCTTCGGCATCAAACCGGACCGTCCGCTCAGCGCCGAGGATTACGCCGGATTGCCGCTGCCAGCGGGGCTCTGGGAATAGACCTTTGCTGCGCCTGCTCGTCGTCTGGCTGATCAACACGGTGGCGCTCGTCGCGGTCGCTTACCTGCTGCCGGGCGTGAGCGTCGCGAGCTTCGCCTCCGCGCTGGTCGCCGCGCTGGTGCTCGGCCTGGTCAACACGGTGATCCGGCCGATCCTGATCCTGCTCACGCTGCCGGCGACGATCCTCACGCTCGGCCTGTTCATCTTCGTGATCAACGGCCTCTTGTTCTGGTTCGTCGGCTCGTTCATCCAGGGCTTCGTGGTGGCCGGCTTCTGGTGGGGCGTGCTCGGCGCGATCGTCTACAGCCTGATCTCGTGGCTGCTGTCCGCGATCGTGCTTCATCGCCGGCCGGCCAGCTCGCCGCACCAATAATTACGTACTTAGTACGGAATTACGCGGTGCGCTCGGAGCGCTGGGCCGACGAGAACAGCGCGGCGAAGGCCTGAGCGTCGAGCGGCGGGCTGAAGAGATGGCCCTGCCACTGCTCGCAGCCCAGGGCGAGCAGCTGGTCGAGCTGGGCGGGATTCTCCAGCCCCTCGGCAGCGACGCCGACGCCGACGGTGTGGGCGAGCGTGGCGATGGTGCGCACGATGGCCTGGTCCTCGGCATCGGTGGCGATCGATTGCAGGAACAGGCGATCGATCTTCAGCTTGTCGATCGGCAGCTGGCGCAGGTAGGCGAGGCTCGAGTAGCCGGTGCCGAAATCGTCGATCGCGAAGCGCACCCCGAGCGCGCCGATCTTGCGCAAGGTTTCGGCGTTGTCCGCGAAGTTCGACATCAGCACGCGCTCGGTGACCTCGAGCTCGATGCGCGAGCCGTCGACGCCATGGGCGGCGAGGCAGCTCTTGACCCGCTCGACGAAAGCGTCGCCTTGCGCCAGCTCGGGCGCCGAGACGTTGACTGCGAACCATGGTTTGCCGGGAAGCTCGCGCTGCCACGCGCCGACCTGCGATACGGCGCGCTCGAGCGTCCATTCGCCCACCGCGCGGATCAGTCCGCTGTCCTCGGCCAGCGGCACGAAATCCTCGGGGCCGATCAGGCCGCGCGTCGGATGCTGCCAGCGCACCAGCGCCTCGGCGCCCACGATATCGGAGCGTCCGTGCACCACCGGCTGCCAGTGCAGCACCAGCTCGCTGCGCGCCAGCGCCGCGCGCAGCTCGTTTTCCACGCGCAGGCGCTCCGCGGCGCGCGCGCCGAGCGTCGGATGGTAGAAGCGGAATGCGGCGCCGCCGGATTCCTTGGCGCAGTACATCGCCGCGTCGGCATGCTTCAGGAGCTCGCCGAAGTCGCGCCCGTCGCGCGGATAGAGCGCGATGCCGATCGAGGCGCCGACCGTGAGCGTGCGGCCTTCGATGGTGAACGGCCGGCCGAGGATCGACAGCAGCCGCTCGCCGAGGGTCGCCGCCTCCTCGCGCGACTTGAGATCATTCCAGAGCAGCGCGAAATCATCGCCACCCAGGCGCGCCAGCAGGTCCTCGCGGCGCAGCGCGTTGCTCAGCCGCTCGCTCACCGCGCGCAGCAGCGCATCGCCGGCGGCATGGCCGAGCGTCTCGTTCACCAGCTTGAAGCGGTCGAGATCGATCCACAACAGCGCGAGCTGCGAGCGTGCCCGCAAGGCGTTGAGGATCGCCTCGCCGCTGCGCTCGGCGAGCAGGCTGCGGTTGGCAAGTCCAGTTAGCGCATCGCGGCTCGAAAGCTGCTCGATGCGCGTCTCGGCCTGCTTGCGCGAGGTGACGTCGGCGGCGGTGCCGCGGTAGCCGATCCAGCGCCCCTCGGCGTCGTGCAGCGGCACGCCGGAGAGCGATTGCCAGAGGACGCCGCCCGACTTGGTCATCACGCGGTGCACCAGATCGCGAAATGCATGCCCATCGCCGCCATGGTTGGCGAACCAGTCGCGCATTGCGCGCTCCTCGCCGAGCGGCACGAACTCGGAAAGGCGGCGCCCGAGAAGCTCGCCGCGCGCATAGCCGAGCAGCGCCTCGACGCGCTCGGATAGATAGGTGTAGCGCCATTCGGCGTCGGCTTCCCAGACATACTCGCCGGAGACCGCGGCGACATCGCGGAAGCGCTGGTCGGCCTCGCTCACCGCGAGCTCGGCGCGCTTTTGCGCATCGATGTCGGCGACGATACCGGACATGCGCAGGCCGCGGCCCCCGGCGTCGCGCTCGGTGACGCGGCCGCGGGCATGCAGCCACTTCCAGCCACCGCCGCGCAGCGCGGCACGGAATTCGGTTTCGTATTCCGCCACCGCGCCTTTCAGCGCACCCACCCAGGCAGCGCGCGCGCTCTCGCGCTCGTCCGGATGAATGGTGGCGAAGAATTCCGCGCCCCGAGTGACGGTGGGCGAGTCCGCGTGGCCGAGAAAGCGCACCCAGCCGTCGCCCGCGTAGAGCTCGTCGTTCACCGCGTCGTAGTGCCATTCGGCGAGATTGCCGCCGTCGAGCGCCATCTCGAGGCGCTCCTTCGCCTGCGACAGGCTGCGCTCGGCGCGGCGCTGCTCGGTCACGTCGCGCCCGACGCCGCGATAGCCGATGAAGTCGCCGTGCGCGCCATGGTGCGACTGGCCCGAGATGATATGCACCTGCCGGGCGCCGCGCTCATCGGCGCGTGCGATCTCGAGGTCGAAGAACGGCAGCTGCTTGCCCAGCCGCTCGAGATGCGCTTCGAGCGCCCGCGCCTCCACCTCGACGCGCGGGATCTCCCAGAAGCGCTTGCCGTAGGTCGGGCTGTCGCCGAACAGCGTGGCCACCGGCCCGCCGCCAGAGAGCCAGGTGATGCGGTGCTCGGCGTCGGTCTCCCAGAACCAGTCGGCGGACAGCTCGGTGAGCCGCTTCAGCCGCTCTTCATGCGAGCGCGCTTCGGCGAGCTCGCGCTCGCGCCGGCCGCCGAGCAGCACCATGACCAGATAGGCCACGGCCGCCGAAATGGCGGCCAGGACCAGCGCGTCGGTGAACGGATTCAGGCTCCGTCGCGCACCGGCGGCGCGACCTTGAGCACTTCCTCGATGGTGGTGAGCCCGGCGCCCACCTTCATCGCCCCGCTGATGCGCAGCGGCTTCATGCCGTCCTTGAACGCCTGCTCGCGCAGCGCGCCGAGGTCGGCCTTCGCGTTCACCAGGGTCTTGATCGCGCTGTTGAACAGCAGCGTCTCGTAGATGCCGATGCGCCCCATGAAGCCGGTCATGCGGCACTCGAGGCAGCCGACCGGCTTGTAGAGCCGCGCCGGATGCTTGGACTTCCACGGCGCGACCAGCGCTTCCCACGCCTCCTGGTCCTCGCTGCGGTTGAGATCGGTCTTCTGCTTGCAATGCGTGCACAGGGTGCGCACCAGGCGCTGCCCCATGACGCCGTTCAGCGTGGCGTTGAGGAGGTACGGCGCCACGCCGAGCTCGAGCAGGCGCGCCACCGCGGCCGGCGCATCATTGGTATGCAGGGTGGAGAGCACCAGGTGGCCGGTCAGCGCCGACTGCACCGCCATCTCGGCGGTTTCCAGGTCGCGGATCTCGCCCACCATGATGATGTCGGGGTCCTGGCGCATCAGCGCCCTCACGCCTTCGGCGAAGCCCAGATCGATCGCCTGCACCACTTGCATCTGGTTGAAGGACGCCTCGACCATCTCGATCGGGTCCTCGATGGTGCACACGTTGACTTCGGCGGTCGCCAGGCTCTTCAGCGTCGAATAGAGCGTGGTGGTCTTGCCCGATCCGGTGGGGCCCGTGACCAGCACGATGCCGTTCGGCCGGTTGGTCATCTCCAGCCAGCGCTTGTGATCCTCCTCGGAGAAGCCGAGCTCCTTGAAGTCGCGCACCAGCACTTCGGGATCGAAGATGCGCATCACCAGCTTCTCGCCAAAGGCGGTGGGCAAAGTCGAAATTCGCAGCTCCACCTCCTCGCCGGCGAGCGTGCGCGTCTTGACGCGCCCGTCCTGCGGCCGGCGCTTCTCCACCACGTCCATGCGCGCGAGGATCTTGATGCGGCTGGTCATCGCGGTGAGCACCTGCGCCGGGATCTGGTAGACCTGGTGCAGCACGCCGTCGATGCGAAAGCGCACGATGCCGTGCTCGCGACGCGGCTCGACATGGATGTCGCTCGCGCGCTGCTCGAAGGCGTAGGACCACAGCCAGTCGACGATGCGCACCACGTGCGCGTCGTTGGCGTCGACCGGCTTGTCGCCCTTGCCGAGCTCGACCAGCTGCTCGAAGTTCGACAGCCCGCTCGCGCCGCTCGCGCTCTTGCCGGCGCCCTTGATCGACTTCGCCAGGTTGTAGAACTCCACCTGGTAGCGCTCGATATCCTGCGGATTCGCGATCACGCGCTTGATGTCGCGCTTGATGATGCGCGCGAGCTCGGGCTCCCAGTCGCGCACGTTCGGCTCGGCGGTGGCGACGGTCGCTTCCTTGCCCGACACCCCGACCGGCAGGATGCGAAAGCGCGTCGCATAGGCCGAGGACATCACTTCGGTGACGCCGGCGAAGTCGATCTTCAGCGGATCGATGTGCAGGTACTCCATGCCGACGCGCTTCGCCAGCCACTCCGTGAGCAGCTCGATCGACAGCGCCTTGCCCGGCGCCGTGGCATGGCGCCACTTCTGCTCGGCGATGCTGACCAGCGGATGCGACGCGCCGCGGTAATAGCGGCGCTCCTTCTTCAGCTCTTCAGCGGGCGCGGCGGCGACCAGCTGGTCCTCGACCAGCCAGTCGAGCACCTCGTTGAGCGTCAGCCGGTGACCGGAAGTTTCCGTCTTAACTACTTGTTGCATTGGCGAAAGACTATACCGCAAACTTCCGCCCGCCATTCCCGGATCTCTGCACTCGATCAACGTTTCCAACGGCGGCGTGCCAAAACTGTCACGCCCTGGGTGCGCTGTTCGTGCGCGCGGCCTCGAAGGCGACCGGCAGCGCGACCTGCGCTACCACGGCGGCCCGTCGCGCGCGGTGTGCCTGTACTCCCTCGACCTGATCCGCACCTTGCAAGCCGAAGGCCACCCGATCGAGGCCGGCTCGATCGGCGAGAACTTCACGCTGACGGGCATCGACTGGCAGCAGATGCTGCCCGGCGCGAAGCTGGAAGTCGGTGGCGTGCTGCTCGAGCTCACCGACTACGCGGCGCCTTGCAGCAATCTCGAGCCCTACTTCCTCGGCGGCAAGTTCAAGCGTGTGTCGCAGAAGGCGCACCCGGGCTGGAGCCGCTTGTACGCGCGCGTGCTGCGCGAAGGCACGGTGCAGGTGGGCGACGCGGTGCGCGCGCCATGACTTTCCGGCTCGAAGGCGGCTGTGACTGCAAAGACGTGCGCTACCGCATGGAGAGCAAGCCGCTCTTCGTGCATTGCTGTCATTGCCGCTGGTGCCAGCGCGAGACCGGCGCTTCGTTCGCGCTCAACGCGATGATCGAATCGGATCGCCTCACCGTGCTCGGCGCAAAGCCTGAGCTCCTCGACACGCCCTCGCAAAGCGGCAAGGGTCAGAAAATCGCGCGCTGCCCGAAGTGCCGCATCGCCGTGTGGAGCCACTATGCGGGCGCCGGGCCGCTGTTGAGCTTCGTGCGCGTGGGCACGCTCGATGATCCCGACCGGCTGCCGCCCGACATCCACATCTTCACCGCGTCGAAGCAGCCCTGGGTCGTGATCCCGCCCGGCATGCCCGCGGTCACCGAGTACTATGACCGCGAAAAATACTGGCCCGCCGAGAGCCTCGAGCGTCGCAAAGCCTTCCTGCCGAAACTCGAGGCCTACCAGGCCGAGCTGAAAAAGAAATCCGGCTGATATCCGTTTCCCCTCCAATCTGCGGATTGGAGGGGAACTGCTACCCTCTCGCCGTGCGAAGCGCGCTTGCCTCGGAAGTGAAGTTCCGCGAAGTCTGGGCGTGGAGCATGTACGACTTCGCCAACTCCGCGTACACCACGGTGGTCATCACCGCGGTGTTCGGCGCGTACTTCGTCGCGGGCGTCGCCGGCAACGCCCCCTGGGCCACCTTCGCGTGGACCGCGGCGCTGTCGGTCTCCTATGCCGCGATCCTCTTCACCGGTCCGCTGGTGGGCGCGTGGGCCGACGCGCATGCGGCGAAGAAACGGCTGCTGTTCATTTCCACGGTCGGCTGCGTCGTGTTCACCGCGGCGCTCGCGTTCGTGAAGCCGGGAGACGTGTTGCTCGCGCTGGCGCTGGTGGCGCTGTCGAACTATTTCTTCGGCACCGGCGAGAACCTGATCGCCGCGTTCCTGCCGGAGCTCGCCGACTCGCAGGCGATGGGCCGCGTTTCGGGCTGGGGCTGGAGCTTCGGCTATCTCGGCGGCCTCACCGCGCTGGGCATCTGCCTCGCCTACATCATGGCGTCAGGCAGGCCGGCCGCCGAATCCGTGCCGGTGACGATGCTGATCACCGC
>Ga0209131_1002237_pt1 | contig 13244 bp, 8 predicted proteins | sample GraSoi_2013_40cm_FD_185826 | JGI IMG/M metagenome (GOLD analysis project Ga0209131, IMG submission 185826) | Grasslands soil microbial communities from the Angelo Coastal Reserve, California, USA - Sample 9_17_2013_40cm (SPAdes) (version 2) | ecosystem: Environmental > Terrestrial > Soil >...
CGTATTGAAGAAGGCACCCCAGACTCCCCAGCGGGCAGCGGCATCGATATCGGCGTCATCCAGAACGATCATCGCGTCCTTGCCCCCGAGTTCAAGAGCAACTGGGATGAGATGTTCGGATGCGGCTTGGAGGATCTTTTTCCCAGTGGGCGTGGAGCCTGTAACAAAAATGTAATCAGGCTTGGCTTGTGTCAGCGCCGCACCGACTTGCCCGCCACCATGCACGACGCGCACAAAAGGAGCCAGTTCAGGAACGCTTTGGATCAATCGCTCGATCAATACGCCAGTTGCCGCTGTAACTTCAGAAGGCTTAAGCACTACGGTGTTGCCAGCCAGCAAAGCCGCTAGCACTGGAGGCAGCGATAACGTCAGTGGATAATTCCAGGGCGCGATCACCGCTACAACACCGTGAGGGCGATACTCTACGTAGCATTGTTTGAAGAGATAAAGCCCGGAGGAGACGCGTTTCTTCTTTAGCCATTTTGGAGCCTGCGAGCAGTATTGAGCCAGCATATCCACTGTGACGAAAAGTTCGATTAACCCATCCTGACGGCTTTTCCCGCAGTCCTGATTTAGAACGTTTGTGATCTCGTCACGTTTGTCAATGAGCAGTGTTTGAAATTTGCGGAGAATACGGATTCGTTCTTTTACAGATTTACTACTCCAGATGGCAAAAGACTGGCGCATTTCGTCAACAGCATTTTTTACGGCATCAGTTGTCATCATTTTAACTTCACCGAACTTGACTCCGGTCGCTGGATTAACAAAGAACAATGTGTCGGTTTCCATAGCTGACTCCTGATATGCTGGACAAAACTAATGAATTATACTTAATGGTAACTTGAGTGAATTATAGTCCGCTTCGAATTTTTCTGTTATTCAAATAAACATAAAACCAAAAGAGGAGACTGAATATGAACTACAAGCTTTGGATTGATGGGAAGTGGGAAGACACCAAGGGTGGCAGTATCATGTCTATTGAAGACCCTACCACTGGCAAGGAAATCGCTGAGGTAATTGACGCCAGCCGCGAAGATGTAGATCGTGCCGTGCAAGCTGCCAAGCGCGCCTTCTATGATGGACGCTGGTCAAAAAAAGCCCCGGGCGAACGTTCCAGGATCCTTTGGAAATTGGCCGACTTGCTCGAATCCAATGCTGAGGCGCTTGCCAAAGTTGAATCTGAAAATACTGGCAAGCCCTATCAATATGTGAGCCTCGGTGGCGATATTCCTTTTGCAGTGGATAACTTGCGCTTCTTTGCCGGGGCTGTGCGTGATACGCATGGTTCGCACGCTGGCGAGTTTATGCCCGGTTATACATCTATCTATAGGCGTGAACCCGTCGGTGTTGTCGGTCAGATTGCACCATGGAATTATCCGCTCATGATGGCAGCCTGGAAGATTGGTCCTGCACTCGCCGCTGGTTGTACGATCGTGTTGAAGCCCGCGCCAGGAACGCCTCTCACAACTCTTATGTTCGCCGAAATTATCAAAGAGGCAGGCATTCCTGATGGTGTTGTCAATATTCTCTCAGGTGGTAATGAAGTTGGTCAGGCAATTGTTGAGCATCCTGATGTGCGCATGGTAAGCCTCACGGGTTCTACTGGAACTGGTAAGAAGATCATGAAGACCGCCGCAGATACGCTCAAGCGTGTTCATCTTGAATTGGGCGGCAAGGCTCCTTTCATTGTATTTGATGATTCCGATCCAGAGTTGGTTGCCGCAAAAGCCTCCATAGCAGCTACTTTGAATACGGGCCAGGATTGCACTGCTGCGACCCGTCTGTATGTTGAAAAGGGTAAAGCCAAGGTTATGCAAGAAGCCGTCGTTGAAGCGATGAAGAATATCAAGGTTGGCTTGCCATTTGAAGATGGTGTGCAAATGGGTCCGTTGATTTCCAAAGTTCAGCGTGAGCGCGTCTCTGGTTTTGTTGATCGCGCGAAGTCGCAAGGCGCGAAGGTACTCACGGGCGGTGGCGTGCCGAAAGGATTTGAAAAAGGTTATTACTACGAACCGACTGTCATCTCCAACGTTCAACAGGATTGGGAGATCGTGCAGAATGAAGTCTTTGGTCCTGTTGTGACTGTGCAGGAATTTACTGATGAAGCTCAGGCCTTATCAATGGGTAACGATGTGTTATACGGACTCGCCGCATCGGTCTTCACCAGAGATATCGGACGCGCGATGCGCCTCTCTTCCCAGCTGGAATTTGGTACGGTTTGGATCAACGATCATCTGCCGCTGACATCTGAGACTCCTCACGGCGGCTTCAAACAATCTGGTTTCGGCAAGGACTTGTCTGCCGAGGCTATTGGTGATTATCAGATCACAAAGCATGTGATGATTGCACAGGCATAACAATAAAGGAAAAGCATGACCAATCAACTCTATACTGAAAACTTCCCTCACATGGCGCCGGTCTGGACGCGTATCTTCAACTTCGTTGCTGATCGCGCGGAAGGTTCGTACATTTACACTGACGATGGACGCAAACTACTCGACTTCACTTGTGGTATCGGCGTGACAAATACAGGTCACTGTCATCCCAAAGTCGTTGAAGCAATTCGCGAGCAGGCGGGACTATTTTTACACGCGCAAGCGAATATCGTTATCCACAAGCCTATGCTGCAACTCATCGAAGAACTGCGCACCATTGTCCCACCTTCGATTGATTCTTTCTACCTCGCAAACTCAGGTGCAGAAGCCTTGGAAAATGCGATCAAAATTGCGCGCGTGGCAACTGGCAGACAAAATGTGATCGTGTTTGGCGGATCCTTCCATGGACGTACTGCAGGCACGATGGTATTGACCACCTCCAAGACGGTGTATCGTGCAGGGTTTGGTCCTCTGCCATCTGGCGTGTTCGTCTCACCCTATCCGTATGCCTTCCGCTTGAAGATGACTGAAGCCGAGGCATCAGATTATGCATTGGAACAACTCGAACACCTGCTCGCATCCCAAACAGCTCCAAAGGAGACAGCGGCTATTTTAATCGAACCGGTTCTCGGCGAAGGTGGATACGTTGTCCCACCGAAGGCATTCATGAAAGGTTTACGCGAGCTTTGCGATAGGTACGGCATCCTACTTATCTTCGATGAAGTTCAATCTGGTTTTGGGCGCACGGGCAAATGGTTCGCACTCGAACACTTCCACGTTGTTCCGGATATCATCACCGCCGCAAAAGGGATTGCCTCCGGCTTGCCGCTTTCCGGCGTTTTCACGAGCACTGACCTCATGCTCAAACTGGATGTTGGCTCTGTGGGTGGGACGTATGGCGGCAACGCGATTGCCTGTGCGGCTGGAGTCGCCACCATCCGCGCGATGCGTGATGAAAAGATGTTGGAGAATGCGACTGATAAGGGCATTCAACTAATGACCGGACTCCGTAAGTATCAAGAGGAATATCCACAGATTGGTGATGTACGCGGACTTGGTCTGATGATTGGTACTGAGTTTGTGGATGGCGGCAGTCAAGTTAAAGCCAAGCCGATGGTCAAAAGCATTATTCGTTCTGTTGAAGAAAAGGGCATGTTACTGCTCTCCTGTGGAACCTATGACAATACCCTGCGCTGGATCCCCCCGTTGAATGTTACCTCTGAGCAAATCAATGACGGCTTGAAGATTTTTGGGGAAGCATTGAAAGAAACTATAAAATAGTCGAAGGTCAAGGGTCAAACGTTCCGACTTTCGGCGTTTGACCCTTGACAAATTCAAATCATGGCAAATACACTCGATAGAAATAAACTCAAGCAATTATTAGAAGCTGAAGAACAACTCTTCCACAAGAATCACCCCAAATCCTACGAACTTTATCAGCGTGCACGCAAGTCTTTGCATGGCGGCGTGCCGATGTTATGGATGATTCGCTGGGCAGGCTCGTTTCCGGTTTTCGTCAAAGAAGCGAAGGGTGCACACTTCACCGATGTGGATGGCAATAGCTATATCGACTTTTGTCTCGGCGATACAGGTGCGATGACCGGTCATTCGCCGGATGCAACTGTCAATGCGATCAATGAACAGATTCAAAAAGGTATTACGCTGATGCTACCGTATGAAGATGTGATTTGGGTGGGTGAGGAATTGCAACGTCGCTTCAAACTTCCTTACTGGCAGTTTGCCCTCACTGCCACCGATGCAAATCGTTTTGTATTGCGCATGGCGCGCATGCTCACTCAACGCCCCAAGATTCTTGTCTTCAATTATTGCTATCATGGTTCCGTGGATGAAACCTTCATCACACTCGATGAAGAAGGTACGCCGATGTCGCGCCCTAACAATATGGGTCCGCAGGTCAATCCGCTGCACACCACTAAGGTTATCGAGTTCAATGATATCGCTGCGCTTGAAACGGCGCTCTCTGCGCGTGATGTTGCGGCAGTCCTTGCCGAACCTGTAATGACGAACATTGGCATTATTCATCCTGAACCTGGCTATCATGATGCCTTACGTGAATTGACTCGTAAATACGGGACCTATCTCATCATTGACGAGACTCACACCATCTGCGCGGGACCTGGCGGATACACCGCTTCATTCGACCTTGAGCCTGATTTCTTGACCCTTGGCAAACCCCTCGCTGGAGGCGTCCCCGCCGCAATCTATGGTTTTACCGAAGAAGTGTCGCAGGCCTTCGCAGAGAAACTCGCCATTGACGATGCTGATGTTGGAGGAATCGGTGGAACCTTGGCGGGCAACGCCTTGTCCATTGCTGCGATGAAAGCCACGTTGCAAAATGTGTTGACCGAAGAGTTCTACGCCAAGGCAACGAAACTGCAAGAACAATTTATGGCTGGGGTTGAATCCATTATCAAAGAATTTGAATTGCCGTGGATCGTCAAACAGCTTGGCAATCGTTCTGAATATTGGTTCAAACCAACTCCGCCAAAAAATGGCGGCGAAGCCCACGCTGCCCTTGACCCTGAACTTGACCGCTACATGCACCTCTTTGCATTGAATCGTGGTATCTTGATGACACCCTTCCATAATATGGCATTGATCTCCTCCGAGACAACCCAGACCGATGTAGATTATCATACGAAGGTATTTCGAGAAGCGATACAATCTTTATTTGAATAACCATGTCATTGCGAGGAGGGCTTTAGCCCGATGAAGCAATCTCCTCATCGTAGTGGAGATTGTTTCGCTCACTAGCGTTCGCTTGCAATGACATAATGGAGTACAAAATGGCTGAATACAAATCACAAGTGTGGCGCGTGAATGTCCGCGAACAAACTTTGAAATATGAACCCATTTCTAACTCACAGATTATGTATCCGGCGGGAAACCGTCGCGTAAATATTTTTCCGCTTCTTCAACGGGGATGGCTTTGCTAAAATACCACCCTTGAATGTGAGTGCAATGCAGTGACTTATAAAACGCGAGCTGATCTTTTGTTTCCACACCTTCGGCAATAACATCCAATCCCAAGTTCTTTGCAATGGACACGATTCCTTTTACGACAATTAATTCGCTGGGAATTGAGTTCTCGCGTGGGGCGAAATGCTTATCTATTTTCAACGTATCGAACGGGAATTGCGCCAAACGCCCAAGTGATGAATAACCTGTGCCGAAATCGTCAATGGCGAGCCGCGCTCCAAGGTTTTTGATCTGGCGCAGGATTGGCAGCATATTTTCGACATCCTGAAAAACGATGCCTTCAGTCACTTCAAGTTCGAGCAACTCCGGCGGCGTCTGCAAGTTGGCTAAAATTCTGTGAAGGACCTGTATCAAGTTCTTTTGTTTCACCTCTCGTGCTGAGATGTTTACGGCCACACGCATGGGTAATCCCATTTCTCTCCAATTATTGATTTGGGTGCATACGTTCTCCAGCACCCATTCCCCCAACGGCACAATCAAACCTGAATCCTGTGCGAGCGCAATAAATTTTCCCGGGGTAAGGAGCCCAAGCGTGGGATGCTCCCAGCGCAGTAATGCTTCCAAGCCAATGACGCGTCCTGTGATGGTGTCAACTTGTGGTTGGTAATAGATTGATAACTCCCGTTGATCGATGGCGTGGCGAAGTTGATTCCCCAACGCCAAACGTTCCAATACCTGCGTCTTCATCTCTGTGGAAAAAAACTGATAATTGTTCTTTCCTATTTCTTTTGCCCGATACATGGAACGATCCGCGTTTTGGATGAGCGTATCCAGATCCGCACCATCCGATGGGAAAATGCTGACACCGATGCTGGCTGTGACAAAGACCTCGGCTTCCATGACTTTAAATGGTTCAGATACGGACCGCCCGATCTTTTCAAGAATTGGAATGGCATCGTCTGCAGTTTCAAGCTGTTCCAGGATAATGGCAAATTCGTCGCCGCCAAAACGCGCAACAGTGTCGCTCGCGCGCACACAACTCTTTAGGCGACTTACTGTAAGTTGCAGGAGCCAGTCCCCATGCTTGTGTCCAAATGCGTCGTTAACCGATTTGAACCCATCCAGATCCAAAAAAACGATAGCTAGCATATCGCCTGTCCGTCGAGCTAGGTCCATCGCGTGCAATAAGCGATCTTCAAACAAGACGCGGTTGGGGATCTCTGTAAGAACATCGTGAGTAGCCATGAATTTGATGGCATCGTCCGCAATCTTTCGTTCGGTTATGTCCTCGATAGTTCCATCGAAATATAATACATTTCCATCCTCATCTCGTATTGCCCTGGCGGTGACCGCTGCCCAAAAATGAGACTCATCATCCCTTTTGTATTGAATTTCCATGTTGGCAACATGGCCGTGGCTATGTAGAGCGGTCAAAAGGTTTTCCCGATCGCTTTTGTTTACATATAGATCTATTGCATTGAATTCACCCAAAGACCCATGTGTATCTTTCCCGAACATCTTTAGGTAAGCTGGGTTGGCTGCAAAAACCCGGCCTGAGGGGGAGCTTCGGAATACCCCAACAGGAATATTTTCCATCAGCGTGGCATAACGGCTTTCGCTTTCCAATAAAGATCGTTGCACTTGCTCTCGTTTCAAAATTTCCGATGAGAGGTTATCCAGCGCCGCGCGTAATTTTACGCCCATTTGGTTGAATGAAAGCGCAAGATCGTTTAATTCCATAATCCTCGAACGGTCAGCAACAGCCCCACCCCACTCCTGATTGGAAAGCGCTTTTGTGGCTTCGATAAACTGGGAGATCGGTGCACTGATCCTCCGCGCCAAACCAACGCTCAGAAAGAAGGAGATAATGACAGCAAAAAAAATGATCAATCCAGCAATTTGATTGTCTGCTACGATTTGCGACGTAAAATCTGACTCGGGCACAACGACCACAATCAACCAATCTACTCCGTATTCGTCGCGCAGAGATAGCACCTGCGCGAATTGATGTTCATTAGAAATGTAAAATTCAAAATCCTGTTTGCCGGGAATGTTTTCATACCCTTTATATTTCTTGAACAAGAACTCCGCTGCGTTGTGGATTATTGGCGTCGCAACGTCGCGTGCGTCGAGTCGCTCATTTTTTCCGTCGTTATTTTGGTCGACAAGCAGGATGTCGTTACTCGATGTCGCAACCATTAATCCAGCACGATCTATAATAAAAATCTTGCCCGATTTGCTGACATATTGTTTTCGTAGAAAATCGCTGATCTGTGAAAGGAAAATATCGACTGAACATACTCCAATGAGGTTGCTGTTTTCATCATAAACTGGGGAACTTGCTGCAATCGCCATGTCTTGCCCGGTAAATAAAACGTAGATATCGCTCCAGATAGGCGACTTGTGCGTTACTGCACTGATATACCAGGGGCGCGTCCTCGCATCAAAGTTTGGCACAGATATATCAAGATTGCCAACCGTGCTATTGGAATTGACAATGTATTTTTCAAACACTCCAGGTTGTAAATCTGCAGTGTTGTATACATAGAAATTTCCACCCGCTCCTTCACGTCCGCTTCCAACAATTCCCCCATCCGCGTTTCCAAAATAAACGCTTGATACCGTCTCGTAAACCTTGACCTGTTCCAAAAAATGGGATTGCATGCCCGCTACATTGTTTGGGAGAATGCTTCCCTGGCGCATCATACTGACGTTGAATTGATTAATCTGACGCGGCGTATCAAGAAATGCATACAAATGTTGTTCAATTCGCGCTGCAACCTCACCGCGCAACTGTTGGGCGATCGTGTTTACTGATTTTTTTCCGTTGCGAAAAGAAATGTACCCAACCAGCGCGGCAATGATGATGATCTGCGCAGCAAACGATGCAATTAAAATAACGCGTAGCGAAACCTTTTGGGTTATTCTGGTAAATAAATTCATTGTAAAGGCAGGAGGCTTTATAGATTGTCCTCACTCCTATCACCAAACATCCGCAGGATTCTTCGATTGGCTATCTTCGCCGGACAAAAAACAAACGCAGTATTCTACCTCGTAGAATCGTCTCACATCAAACCGCCATGTACATTATCATAAAACCATTTTTTATACAATATATTCCAAGTATGTTTTGTTGTAAAATACTAGCCGGTCTGTAAAATTGGCGTTTAGATTTACCCTATAAATTCCAAGAGCCGAATATCACGGGATATAATCCTGCTCACAGGAGAAAATCATGGCTGAATATAAATCTCAAATTTGGCGTGTAAATGTGCGCGAACAAACTCTGAAGCATGAACCTGTCCCTGAGACGTGGAAACGCCTTGGCGGGCGTGGATTGTTGGCACGCATTTTGCTCGATGAAGTGGATGCGAAGTGTGATCCATTGGGTGCAGGGAATAAACTTATTTTTGCGCCCGGCTTATTGGTGGGACATATGCTCTCCTCAACCGACAGAATTTCGGTGGGTGGCAAGTCTCCGCTGACAGGTGGAATCAAGGAAGCCAATGCGGGCGGGCGGACAGGTTTGCACATGACTCACATGGGCATCTTTGCTCTTATCATTGAAGACCAATCCAAAGAGGACGGATTTTGGGTGCTGCATCTTTCACTTGCGAATGGCGCGAAGTGGGAACGCGCTGATGATATTGTTGGTTTGGGAGTCTACGCCACTGCACCGAAATTGTTAGAAAAATATGGCGATAAGGTTGCCATCGCATTGATCGGTCCTGGTGGTGAGATGAAGCTGAAGGCCGCGGGGATTCAGAATATTGATAAAGATCGAGTCCCAGCGCGGATTGCTGCTCGTGGAGGACTCGGCGCGGTGATGGGTTCGAAGGGTTTAAAAGCCATCGTGTTCGATAATGCCGGTGGGCAGAAGCCGCCCATCGTGAATCCTGAAGCGTTCAAGGTTGCACAAAAAGATTACACCAAGTCCGTGATGGAACATCCGCAATCCATCACCTATCGTGATTACAGCACTGCCGCCATCGCGCCGATGTGTCAAACGTTTGCGGCATTGACCGTGAAGAATTTTTCACGCGGTACGTTTGATAAAGTGGAGAATATCGGTGGCGATGCGCTGCATGAATTCACCACGACGCGTGGCAAGCCATCTGACCCATCACATGCGTGCATGGCGGGCTGTACGATCAAATGCTCGAATATCTTTGGCGGGGAGGATGGCAAGATCATCGTCTCGCCGCTTGAATATGAGACGATTGGTTTGATGGGCGTAAACCTTGAGATCGATTCGCTCGATTCAATTGGACGTATGAACTGGCAGGTCAATGATCTGGGACTTGATTCGATTGAGATTGGCGGCGCGCTTGGTGTGGCAGCGGAAGCGGGTTTGATGAGGTGGGGAAACGAAGAAGATGCACTGAAGCTGATCGATGAGATTCGCAAAGGCACCAAGTTGGGGCATGTGCTTGGCAATGGCGCAGCTAGTGTTGGAAAGGCGTATAACATCGAGCGCGTACCGGTAGTGAAAGGACAAGCCATGTCTGGTTATGAGCCGCGTTCGATCAAGGGCACAGGTGTGACGTATGCGACCACCCCGCAAGGCGCCGATCACACCAGCGGACTTACCATCCGCGCAAAAGTGAATCATCTTGACCCGAATGCGCAAAAGGACGCGTCATTGAATGCGCAGTTGAACATGGCTGGTTATGATTCTCTTGGCGCTTGCATCTTTGCAGGCTTCGGTTACGCCGCAACTCCTGATGAGGTGGTGAAGCGCCTGCTTGAAGCGCGCTATGGTTGGCATGATTTACCCGATAATATTTTACAGGCGATTGGCAAGGAGGTCATCAAGATGGAGCGCGAGTTCAACAAACGCGCGGGCTTTACAAAGGAAGACGATCGTTTACCCAAATGGATGACCGAAGAAGCGATACCTGAAAATGACGCGGTGTTTGATGTGAGCGAAGAAGTGCTTGATCATATCTTTGATGGAATTGAATGAAAGCAAAGCTTCCGAAGTCATTGAGACTTCGGAAGCTTTGCTTTGTACGGCTGTAATGACGAGCCTCTATTTCTAGCGCTCGCATCATAGAGTTTCATCCGTGCGAGATTCATCAGGCCCAGCGGCGTGAAATCTTTGGTGTGCCAGGGATTGAAAGCTATTTGTTCCGTATCGGTTTGTAGCTGCTGATCTAAATTCTGTTTGAGAATAGTCAGTGCGGCGATACAAATAGGCTGCGAATCGGATTCCTTCCACTCGATGTACACGTCTTCGGTCGGCGTCTTCATTTCATCCACAAAAAGCTGGATGCAGAATTCAAAGTGCAAGTCAGTCTCTTTCAAAGCCTCCAGCAGTTTTGCCTGCAAATAATTATCCTTTGCTGGAACGCCTTGAAAAACAGATCGCACCACACCCGCTAACTGTTGCGTGGACGATAGAGTCTGGGAACCAGCCCACGGTCGAATCAAATAACGAACAGAGGTATCGCCGAATTTGTACGAAGAGCGGCTCCAATATTGATTCATCTGAAGTGGCTTGAAACTGATCGGCGGTTCGAGAACCTGTCCAAGGATTCGCCGCGCCTCCTTGAAGCCATATTTCTGGATCAATTTGATAGGGGCTTTCGCCGTACTATCCAAAAATATTTCTGTGACCTCAACGGTTTGGAGCGGACTGCGCGCAAAGGAGGTCGGCGTGTTGATCATCAGAAAATCTTGAATGTTCGAATAGTCATCTGGCTTGAGTGCGGTTCCCGAGATTGTTTTTACTCGAAATGCGCAACCGCGTTGATCTTTTTCCAAATCTCCCAGCATTTCACCCCGTGCATTTGAAAAACGAACCAGCGCGTCATATTCTGTATTCGGCTGAAATAATCCAACTTGTAAATGTTGAGGAATATCGGAGTTGACTTTGAACTTTGCCCGCACACCCATCCCTTTGGCATGAAAGACGCGTTTCAGCGGTATGGAGTGACCCCTTTGTTGCGCAATTTCCCGCGCTTTAATTTGCATCTGCTGGATGCGCTTTGCCAGATCATCGAACATCTCTTCTTGATCCATAAGTGGCTCCTAATAAAAGCAATATATAACAATGGTTCCGAAGTCTCAAAGACCTCGGAAATCTTTTATTTGTACGGCTGTTTCTTGCACTCGCGTCATAGACTTTCTTGCGTGCGAGATTGATCAACCCCAATGGCGTGAAATCCTTGGTGTGCCAGGGATTGAAAGCCATTTGTTCCATATCAGTCTGTAATTGTTGATCCAAGTTCTGTTTGGGAATCGTTAGCGTGGCAATGGGAATAGGCGGAGAGTCCAATTCTTTCCACTCAATATATGCATCTTCGATGGGCGTCTTCTGCTCATCCACAAAAAGTTGGACACAAAACTCAAAATGTAGATCTTCTGCTTTTAGCGCCTCAAATAATTTTTCACGAAAATAGTTTTCTTTTTGTGGCATTCCTTGGAAAACGGATCGCAATACCCCAGCAAATTGTTGACCTGAAGATAATATTTTCGACCCTGAAGAGGGTCGAATCAAATAACGGACCGAAATATCTCCGAACTTATAAGAGGTTCGGCTCCAATATTGATTCATCTGTAATGGCTTGAAGCTGATTAACGGCGCGAGAAAGACTCCTAATATTCTTCGCGCCTCTTTGAATCCATATTTCTTGATGAGTTTACCAGGAACTTTCGCTGTACCTTCCAATAATATTTCACCGACCTCAATAAATTGCACCGGATTACGTGCAAACGAGATAGGCGTATTCGTCATGAGAAAATCTTGGATGTCAGAATAATCGTTGGGTGCGAGCGCTTCTCCCTGGACTGTCTTCACACGGATCGCTGCGCCACGTTGATCTTTTGCCAGATCCCCAAGCACTTCGCCTCTGGCGTTCGAAAAGCGGACTAATACATTGTATTCAACGTTGGGTTGAAAGAGTCCGATTTGAAGATGCTTTGGGATATCTGCATGGACGTGGAACTTCGCGCGGACACCTGTCCCTTTGGCATGAAATCCCCGTTTTAGAGTAGCAGCTGGATTTTGTTTTTGAGCCATTGCCATCGCTTTGAGCTGCATACGTTTCATGCGTTCGGCTAGATCGTTAAGCATCTCTTCTTGATCCATAGTAGTTCCTTGAAAAATGCTGCAAATATTTTTAATAATTGGGATGAATATAAAGATTATAGCACTCACATACAAAGACCTCCGAGATTTTTAAATTCTCGGAGGTCTATTCTGGAGCCACCGACGAGAGTCGGACTCGTGACCTAACGATTACGAATCGTTTGCTCTACCAACTGAGCTACGGTGGCGGGTCAGCGGCGGGGATTATAAAGGATTCTAACTAAAGTCGCAAGTTTTCAGCCTTACGCGTCGTCTGATACACGGTGGAAAAAACTATGTTACGCATCGCAATGCTTTCTTATCACACTTGTCCGCTGGCGACGCTCGGCGGCAAGGACACTGGCGGAATGAATGTTTATGTCCGTGAACTCACGCGTCAACTCGGGCAAAGGGGCATTCATGTCGACGTGTTCACGCGCTCGCAGGATGATCACGTGCCGCATGTGTTGCATGAGCTGGGTTTCGGCAACCGCGTGGTTCATATACCTGCTGGACCAGAGCACCCCGTCTCTAAACAAGAGATGGCGAATTACATTCCAGAATTTGTGGAAGGCGTCAAAGCCTTTGCTTGCGAAAAAGGGATTCAATATGACATTATCCACAGCCATTATTGGATGTCTGGACTCGCTGCCGCGGCTCTTTCTGACCATTGGGCTGGTACGCCTATGGTACACATGTTCCACACTTTAGGCGAGATGAAGAACCGTATCGCGCGCTCGGAGTCAGAACGCGAAGGCGAGTATCGGCTCAATGGTGAGAGACAGGTGCTCGGGCGTGTGGATCGAATCACGGTCGCCACTTTGGCTGAGCTGACTCAGTTACGTTTCCTTTATAAA
>Ga0209131_1002238_pt1 | contig 13242 bp, 5 predicted proteins | sample GraSoi_2013_40cm_FD_185826 | JGI IMG/M metagenome (GOLD analysis project Ga0209131, IMG submission 185826) | Grasslands soil microbial communities from the Angelo Coastal Reserve, California, USA - Sample 9_17_2013_40cm (SPAdes) (version 2) | ecosystem: Environmental > Terrestrial > Soil >...
CGATCTCTCGGAAATCCTGGGCCGCATCGCCAGGCTCAAGGACACCGATAGTGGGGTGGAAGGCAAGATGCAAGACATTCGCAATTATGTGACGACCGGCGGAATTCCGGAAGCCGCGCTGATCAAGATGGCCAAACTTGGCTTCGTGGTCGATGACTGGATGAAATCCACCGACGTCAAGGTGAGCGCCGTGCAATGTTGGACGGCGATGGAAGAATACTTCGGCGTGGTGCCCTGCACCATCATGAGCATGATGAGCGACAATCTAATCCCCAGCGCCTGCGAAGTGGACGTCTGCGGCACGCTCAGCATGCATGCTTTGGCGTTGGCGTCGGAGACTCCCAGCGCGCTACTCGACTGGAACAACAACTATGGGGACGATCCGAACAAGGCTGTCTGCTTCCATTGCAGCAATCTTCCCAAACATTTCTTCCAGGACGTCCGCATGGATTTTCAGGAAATCATCGCAGGCACCGTGGGGAAGGAAAATACCTTCGGAACCATGGTGGGCCGCGTGAAGTCGGGGCCGATGAGCTTTGCCCGCTTCTCGACAGACGACACGGCTGGGGCGATGCGCGGATACGTGGGGGATGGCGCTTTTACGAATGACTCCCTCAACACTTTCGGTGGCGCTGGAGTAGTGGAGATTCCCCGCTTGCAGAACTTGCTGCATTACATCTGTGAGAACGGTTTCGAACACCATGTTGCGGCGAACTTTTCGACGGTGGCGGGCGCGGTGCATGAGGCGGCGGTGCGGTATTTGGGCTGGCAGATGTACTGGCATCGGAACTAGACGCGAGACACCACATGGCCATTGTTGCTGGAGTCGATTTCTTCACCCTGCAGCGGAGAGCATGAAGTCACTCACGCGCGGACGATGGAAGTACATCATAGAGCGGCTGCACCGGGCGCACCGCATCATTCTCATCGGCGACCGAAATAGCCAGAACCCGGATTTTGTCGTTATCCGGCAGGGTGAGGGTCTTCGCACCAGCCGGCAGGTCAATGGGATACGCGAATAGATAAGAGTAGCGGTAGGACACATTCTCGCCCGCGGCGTTGTGATGATGCGAACAATACCACGCCAGATCGGCACGCTTGATGTAGCCCGGCTTGATGCCCGTCATCTGTCCGTAATCGTCGTGTGAGGTGTCCTTCGAGGTCCACAGCCGGTCATCCCACTGTCCGATGAATCCTCCCCAGCTCTCGACGTTCAAGTCGAATGCAGTGTCGCCGGCCTTGAAGGTGGCCTTCTGGTCGCCGTTCGCCGAAGCTGCCAGTACGTAGACGCGATTATGATGGCCGGCCGGCAGGTCAAGTGTCTGTCCCTTCGCAACAACCGCGTTGGGGGAGCCTGTCTTTGCGGGCGCAAGTTGGAATTTCACATCGTTGAACGTAATCTGCGCGGGCAGCATTTCCGCCGGTAGGGCATTGCCCTTACCGTCAAATCCGCCCTCAGACTTTGCGCCGTCATTGCTTGCGGTTGCGAGGTCATAGCGCAGCGTCACCGGAACAGAATGGACTGCCGCAACTCTGGTTCGAGGCGCGACTAGTTTGAGGGCGAAGGTGCGCGGCTGATAGGCGGAGAAGGACGTCAGCAGCGCTCCCCCGTGTACGTTCGCTGGTCCCACCGGCTGCTCCTGCCCGTTGACTTCGCGCGCGGCGGTAATCGGAGCGCCGAACGATACTTGGACGTCAGGCTGAGGTTTACCATCGAGTTCAACCATGCGCACGATGACCTCGTTGCCCTGTTCGGCCTTCTTCAACGCCAGTACTCGAATCCGTGGGTTGCTGATCTTGAGGAGAGAGAACTCCCGACCCAGCACCCCAACGTGTTTGGGAGTTTCAAAGGCGACGAGAGGATCGTTCAGACGCTGTGCCTGCCAGTCGGTCTGGCTCTGCCGCCAGCCGCCGGCGTGCCCGGCGATTCCGTATACAAACTCATGATGTCCAATGTCCTGCGTGCCTTGGTCGGCGTAACCGCCGCGCGTTCCGGGGGTACGGATCAGAGTCAACCGAATGGTGCGGTCGTTCGGTTTATCCGATCCGTTCTTGCAATCGGTCAGGATGGTGACGCCGTATTCGCCGTTCATGTCGGTCAGGTCAATCCACTGGTGGGACGGCACTTCAAACTTTTTCGGCTCGGCGGTCGGCCGCTCGATTGTGCCAATGTCCCAGTTGTAGGTAGCAATCTGGTTCGAAGCAATCAGAGGGAAAGTCGCTTTGAGGTTGGATTCTTTGGCGTTCCAGTCGACTACGTTTGCGAATTCCACGCGCTTGCCCGCATCCCCGGCCGAAAGTCGGATGGTCTGGACGAATCGGGAGCCCGCGGTCTCCCGTGCAACTTCGACAGCCACGCGTGCCGGACCGTTTTCCACCACTCGAATCTTCGCTGGACCGCCGACGTATGCCTTCGGTGCCGCCTGCTCCTGATCCCAATCCATATTCCAGGCGGGCCAGTGCTCAGGGTTATCGTAAGAGATGGCAAGGCGCGCCGGAGCGGACAGCAATTCTCTGTTTAGAGACTTGTCGAAGATGCTGGCGACATCGCCATCGGCGTTCAGTTTCACGCGGTAGTACGGGTTCTCAAGCGCGTTCTCCGACACTTTCAGTGTGGCCGCGCCGGCCGCGCCCGCACCAGGCTGAACATCGTAGACCGCGTAGCCGACGGACGGCGCCTTGGCGACAAAGATCACCTTGCCATCCGAAATCTGTGCTGGAACTTCCCTGCCGTCTGGACCGGTCACGCGCACTGCTTTCGGCATGCCTGGAAAGATCACGCTGGCTTCCACCACATCTTCGCGCGGGATGTTCAGAGGATTGAAGACCACCAGCGGAACGCCTTTCGCCTCGGTGTTCAACGCCGCACTAACGGCTTCCGTAGCATTGTTGAGCACGCCAGCGAACTGGTTCATCGCAATCACGTCATCGTTCCAGGCAAACTCGTAAGACTTTGGAGTGGCAGTGCCGGCCGCAATGTCGTGAAAGTGGCCGCCCATCACCAGCGTCCAAGCATCGTTGAGACGCTGCATTGGATACGGTCTCGCGCCCAGCCATTCTGCGGCAATCGAAGCTTTCTCCGCGGCGTCGGCCAGCAATTCTTCTTTCCGCAGCCAACGCTTCTGGTACGCCTGCGATGTCAGTGATCCGGCGGAGTGGTTGGTCAGTTCCATCTCCCCCGTGTAGTGTGGAAGTCCCGCGGCCTGCGAGGGTGTGATGTCGAGGAACATCTGCTCGGCATTGGCGGAGATCACGTGAACGGGGCCATCGCCAACCTTTACCGGTGGCCCTTCTGAGTGCGTCGGCTGATTCCCGAAGAGTTGGTTCTCTGCTGGCAGACCGGTCGTCCCTTTGGTGACGATGGCTTCGAGGCGTTTCACGAAATCCTCACGTGGAGCTCCGCCGATGTCGCCTGTACCGTAGTAGTGATAATCCGTGTAGACGCCGCTGACTTTGCCGTTCTGCTCGACTCGCGCCGCCCAGTCGCCCTGATGATGTTCTTGTGCCCGATCCTGATCGATCCGGGCAAGCGCTCTTAGTTGGTTTTGCAGGTGTACGGATTCCTCAATGTCGTTTGGATCAGATTCATGCCCGCTGTTCTGCTGCTGATCTAACTTCGTTCGCACAGCTTGCCACTTCTTTTGTACATCTCGAAGTGTGGCGTCGGGAGACAGCGGAGGCAGCGGTTTGCTGAGATCGGTCTCAATGCCGCCGTCGTAGGATCCCGGATTGAGCCCGGCCAGTACGCTCTCACCATCCGGTCCTACCCAGACGCCCACGTTGAATGGAGTGCCTTCCGGGGTCTTCTCAAGCGATTCCGGACCACCGCCGGGAGCCGAAGATCCCCACACCAATTTCTGCGTCGAGAATCCCTTTACCCCAGAGTGCGCAAGAATAGTCGGCAGCGACGACGGAAATCCGAAACAATCGGGCAACATGTATTCCGCGCTGGCTTTGCCCAGTTCTTTGCGGAACCAGTTATTCCCATACAGGACTTGCCGGATGATCGCTTCGGCACTAGGTGCGTTGACATCCCCCTCCTCCATTGACGATCCAGTCGGGAACCACCGGCCCTCATTTACATACTTCTTCACCCTGGTAAAGTCGGCGGGAAAATATTCCTTCATGAAGCGGTAGCGGTTGGCGCCGCTGAAATTAAAAACATAATGGGGATACTTATCGAGCAGAGTGAAATTGTCTTCCATGGTCTTGCGGATATATTCGTCGATGACCTGGGGATACTCCCATCGCCATTCAGTATCGAGGTGCGCATAGCCAACCACGTAAAGGGTCGGCTGCTTGCTCAGATCGGGCTTCTCGGTAGTTTGTGCATCGGCGGTGGTGAGCAGCATCGGGCAGGCCAGTAGGATTGCTATCAAAGAAGTGCGGAATCGTCGCATCGGAACTCTCCAAGGAACTCCTTCGAGTCCCTTTCTTTCTCAATCTCCGGTATTGTTACATGTCACTGGACGATGACGCTCACGGTTTGGCGCTGTTGCGCATGAGTTAGTGTGGAACTGGGTCAGATTGTTCGCATCTTCACCAACGGTCTTGAGCTTGTAGGTTCCAGCAGGAGTTCCGGGATGGCCGCCTTACTTCTACCGAGCGATCAATTCCACTCCAAGCTCCGCCAGAGCGACGTCTTCACTCGAAGATAAACCGCTGACTGCGACCGCTCCGATTACCTCGCCGTTCTTCCACACCGGAATCCCACCACCCCATCCCACATATTTCGGATCGCCGTAATACGCAATGTCATGTCCCCGCTCTGGGTTCCTAACCTTATCTCCAATTTCCTTGGTCGGCTTGCGCTCACGCGCGGCGGTCCATGCCTTATTCATGGCGATACGGATGGATGAAACAGGCGCGCCGTCCATTCGGGCAAAGCAGATAAGGTCGCCGTGCGAATCGGCGACGGCAATCGCCGCAGCCTTTTGCATCTGCAAAGCTTTATCAACGATCAGTTCGACAGCCCGCTTCGCCTCGGAATAATCAATGCTGTGGACTGTTCTCATGGAGGGAAGGATACAACACTCTGCAGGAGAACTCTCGGGAACGTCGGGAATGGTAAATCCGGCCCTAACCGTGCTCGATTCAACTATGCAGGTTGAACTAGAAAGACCGAGCCGGAAAGTAAATTTTCCGGCTCGGTTGATAGGTGTCTCAAGTTCAGAAAGTTCAAAAGTTAAGTTTCAATCCGAACTGAATCAAGCGCGGCAGGTTGACTGTGTTGGTCACCACGCCAAAGTTGGAACTGGTGAGAGTCCCGTTCGGCGGTCCGAATTGCGGATGATTAAACAGGTTGAAGAACTCGGTTCGGAACTCAACATTAAACCTTTCGGTGATGGAGGTTCTCTTGAACACTGCGAAGTCGAAGTTAACGACTCCCTGCTGCCTAATCGTAGCGTCTACTCGAGGTTCATTGCCGAAGACCCATTCGTTGTTCGGCCCTCCTGTCGCAGCATTGGTCCCGCCAGGCTGAGTGAAGCAGGATGTGTTGAACCACTCCGAGACCCGTGAAACCGAGCTTCCGGAGGTTGATTTGTGGCAGCCGGAAACATAGTCAGGACGAAGCGTGCCGACGCCGAACCCGTCGGCAGTCATCTCATTAGACCCCCCCCAGGCCAGCTTTACCGGGAAGCCACGCTGGAAGGTCGTGATGCCATCCAATCCCCAACCGGAGACTGCTGCTCCGGCAATGCCGTGAACATCCGAGAGGAATCTCTTGCCGCGTCCAAAAGGCAGGTCAAGTACATAACTGATGACAAGTCGCTGGGAAACATCCTGGGATGACAACGAGCGCTCGCCCTTCAAGTTGTTCCAGTCCTGCACTGCGCCTACGCCGCCGGTCGTGCCTCCTTCCAGCCACGAGGTAAGGGTATCCGTGTTAGACATGAGTTTGGCGTTCGTGTAAGCCACCAGCATGGTTCCTCCACCCTGGAACCTTCGGGTTACGGTTGCCTGCAGCGAGTTATAGCTGCTGCTGCAGCAGCCGAAACCGTTGAGGTTCACCGCCGCATACTGCGGGTACGGACGCTCCAGCTGACCTTGCTTTAGATTTCCGGCTCCCAGGTTTCCCGGGAGGCTGTTAACGGGATTGCACAACGGGCAAACAAAGGGATAAGCCCCAACCGCCTGGTCAATGGTGACGCCAGCGTTCGGGCTGCAGGGCGCGGTACAGGGAGCGTACTGCGATGCAGCCTGCGCGAGGAGGCTGTCTGGGATCTGGTTGATATTCGTGTTGAATTGCTCCAGATGCACGCCGTGCGACCCAGCATAGGCTACGTCAGCAAAGAACCCCCACGGCAACTCGCGCTGGAAGTCCAAGTTGTATTGCTCGAGATATCCGTATTTCTGGACGGTATAGCCAGTTGCCGAGAAGTTCGACTGGTTCAACGCATACTGCGATACATTCGGCTGGGGATTTCGGCCAGGTACTGGGATCAGGCTCGCCGCCGAGTTCTGACCGAACGGACCCTGACCGGTACAAACAAACGGACCGCCGCCGGAACCGCCGCCAGTGCAACTGTTAGCGTTGAGCGTGGCGGCCGGAAGCAACCCCCCATCAACGCTGGCAAAAAAGTTAGAAGTTGCGCTGCTCACCGGATCGACGTAAGGATTCGTCCCAAACGACACGTAGTTCGGAATAAAGAATATTCCATAGCCTCCGCGAATCACAGTCTTGGAATCCACGGAATAGGCGAAACCAAGTCTCGGCAGGAACTCCTTCTTCGAAAGAGGCAGGTTGTTGCGGCTGTGGTTAACGCCAGTCTTGACCAGGAACAGGTCTCCCGGGCAGGCGCCTCCCGTTCCACCGCAACCGGTCACCGAAGAATTCGTCGTAGTGGGATTGAAGTAGGTCATCTTGTCAAAACGTTCCGACCAGGGTCCTTGCAATTCATAACGCGCGCCCAGGTTCAACGTCAGCTTGGAAGTTACATGCCACGTGTCACCGAAGTACAAAGCGCGATATGTCTGCTTCCCCGAAACTGGGCCCGAGATTACCAGAGACCCGGTAGTCTGATTACCGAAAGCGGAACCCTGTCCATTGCCGTACCCGAGCAGGAAATCGGCGTAATCCTTGCCGTTCCCGTCCACCGTTTTCGCCGCGTCTGACGTCCATACACCGGTAAAAGAGATCAGGCCGCCGCCGGTGTTGGTTTGGAGGTAGTTGTCGTAACCCTCTTCGAGCTGTCCGCCCCAAACAAAAGTATGACGACCGCGGATCATTGTGATCTGAGGCGAAATGTTGAATTGCGTATTGAAGTCGTTAATCGCGCTCTGGCCCTGACTGCACCCAACGACCGGATCGCTTAGACCAAAGCATGGCGTTAATGGCGTACGCTCAATGTCGGGCACGGCTGCGTTGTAGGCGGACGGCCATCCTGGTTGTTGCGACATGTCGAACCCCTGGTTGATTGGCCCTCGCAGATAATGAAACCGGCTGGCGCTGACGTTCACATTGGCGATGGTGTTCGGGCTGATGGCATAGTTGTAGCCGATAGCGATGCTCTTGCTGCGGGTATTCTCCGCGCAGCGGTCTTTGCAGAGGCCGGTGCCGAAGGGGTCCTGCGCCAGACTGAGCAGCTTCCAATAGGCAAAGCGACCAAACAGGCTCTGCTTACTGTTAATGGTTTGATCAACGCGGCCCACGTAAGCATCTGTGTCGCCGCCGGTGCTCGTGGCTTTAGAAAAATTAAGGTTCGTTCCGCCCAGGTTCGGCTGCGCTATGAGCTTGTCCAACAGATAAGCTGACGTGGGGTTAATTTGAGCGGATATGTCATTGTTGGGAATCGGTTGGCGTAAGCCGGTCGTGAGGTCGACCGAAAGCGGGTCGTATAGCTGATGGATGGTATTCCCGCCGGAATCTGTGTCCAGGCAGACGCCGCTGCCGTTGAATCCCGTAGTGCATAAATCGGCAAAATTTCCGCCGCGCTCGGCAACCGTGGGGACGGTCGTCGTGAACACTGTCCCCGTCCGGAGGCGGAATCCCTCATAACTGAAGAATGCGAAGGTCTTGTTCTTGATGATCGGTCCACCAATCGTAGCGCCGAATTGGTTCTGAGTGAAGGGCGGTGGATTGTTCTTCGCGCCGCTTTCCAACTCTTGTCGCTTGTTAAAGAATTCATTTGAATTAAGGATCTTGTTGCGCAGGTATTCATAACCGGAGCCATGCCATGTATTCGTTCCCGACTTCGTACTCATGTTGATGACACCGCCGGCAAACTTGCCCCATTCCGGGCCGAGATTGTTGTCCTGGACCTTAAACTCCCCAATCGAGTCCTGGGTCGGAACCTCAAAAGGCAGGTTAATATAGCCGATGTTCATAGGTTGGCCATCCAGGAATTCGGCCCCCTCATTTGCGAAGGCGCCGCCGATCTGGTAGTTGGCAAAGTCGAAAGGATTCTTGCCAACCACGTTGCCCTCCGTGTTGCCTTGAGGAATTACTGACGGCGTGATAGTCGCCAGGTTGTAAATATTGCGGCCATTCAGTGGGAGTTCGTTGGTTTCTCGCTGATCAACGACCGTACCAAGCGACGAAGTTTCCGATTGCAGCAGCGGCACCTCCGACGTGACTTCCATCACCTCACTGACCTGGCCCACTTGAAGAGCGGCATCGACGTGCGTACTCTGCTGCACTTCGACCGTCACTGGGACGACTTGGCTTACCTCGCCGACCTGGAGGGCGGCATCAATCTTCGCCGTTTGCTGCACTTCGACCGAGACCCCCGTGCGAACGAAGTGCTTGAAGCCCTGCTTTTCCACGTCAATCCGGTACTGGCCGGGGAACAGGTTTACGAACGTGAAGAGTCCGTCGCTGCCGCTGGATTGTGTGCGCTTCTCCGCTGTGCCAAGGTTGGTCAGCGTCACATTGGCGTCCGTAACTGTGGCTCCGGAAGTGTCTGTGACGGAGCCAGCTATCGAGCCGAAGGTTGACTGCGCGTATGCGGATAGGCACGATCCTGCTACAAATAAATTCAGCGACAGAACAATTGTCCAGAACCTGCGAGTATCCATGTGTCCTCCAGCGGGCATTCGAGAATGACGTGCTAACGACACGAAGCGCGCGTACAACCGTACCGCTCCCTCTAGTGTCTCTACACTATTACGGGGCAGCGAAGGGATGTGTACCACATTTGAGTTAGCAAGAAGGGATCAGTCGAAGAAGTATCAGTCGAAATCGGCGAAAACAATACGTGTGTGGAATATTCACCGAACATAACATAACTCATACATAACCCATGCTAGGGGTGGTTCGCTTCCTTCCGTAGAAGAGCGTATAGAAAGGGCTTCCCAGTTGGCTTGGGACTGCCGACATGGGGTTCTACCGTTACGAAGACGGCATCAATCGCGGCAAGCTGTTTCGCGTCATCGAGACGCAGGACCCAGCGGCGGTTGGACTCGCTGTCCATATATAGAATGCCAAGATTCATGGCGTGAGGCTTCTCGACGAGTTCCCCATCTTTTTGGCCCCACACCTGGAAGATGCTGGCTTCCTTCACACCAGCCTGACGGTCAAGATCAAAGGCATAAAAAATCAGGGATTTACTCTGCGTGTAAAAGATGCGCCCGAAAGGCTTACGGGTCCGGCTACGGCTGTCAACATCGAATACGTCAGCAATGTAGAGTTTGCGAGCGCCCATGAGTTCGCGGATATCGCGATCCGAAGCCAGAAACTTTTCGTCGTCTCCGAGCCTGCGTTCCTGATCTCGACTAGCGGCCGTGAGATCAGTGATCCTCGACTCGAGCGACGCTGTATGCAAAAGCGTCCGGTCATGTTCTGCACGAAGGCTCGTGAGCTCGGACTTAATGGTCTGGTACGATTGCTCCGCCTGCTGAAGCTGAAGCGTCAATCCGTCACGTTGTTCTGAAACCGATCTCAATTCCTCTTTGGTCTTCCCGTCTGCGGCTCCGAGTTCCCGGGAACGATCTTCTAACGCGTGCAGCGCGGTTCGCAATCTGCCGACTTCCTGCTCCTGTCGTGCGTTCTGTTCCTGTATCTGGAAGATTCTCGCCGTCTGCGACGCCACCAGCTCGGCACTCGACTGCCTCTCCGCCGCAAGCTCTTGCACCTGCTGCTGCGATGAATGCGATATCCGCTTTTCACCGATGTGGGTGCGCCTACCCATGCTGTAGGCGCCAATCACGACCGCAATCCCAAGACAAGCCGCGAGGCCGCCCTTTACCCAGGGATTCGCCGCGATTCCCGATAGCAATTGAGGCGGGTTTGGATAGGGGAGTGGATTTGTCAAAAGGGCGTCTGGCAACTCTTCCACGCCAACGTTGTCCAGGCGGGCCAGCAGCTTTTCGCGCGCGCGCGAACTATCCCAATTTCTCCGGTCCGGTGGATCATCGTAAGCCACGCCAAGAAATGGCATTCCAGCGGTAATCAAGAGTTGATACTGGTCATGGATTTCGCGACAATCCTTGCAAATCCGCAGATGATGCTTCAGTTCCAGCCACTCACTCGCGCTGAGCGTACCTGAATTCGATAAGGCGCTAAGTTCTTTGAGTCGTTCGTGGCCATCGTGACGCTTTTCGTTCAGCATCAATGGTTTCCCCGGAGCCTCTGTACAGATGGGCTCTTCCGTAAGCGTTCCAGGCCACGGTAAAAATGGTGGCGGACATTGCCAAAAGGCTCATGAAGTCTTTCGCTGATTTCTCTCAACTCCATTCCTTCAAAATAAAATAACTCAATCGTCCGCCGCTGCATCGCCGTTAGATCCTCGAAGGCTCTCTGGAGGTGGTCGAAGTTGATCTTTGCCCCGATCTCTCGTTCCACGTCAGTCTTTCCCACCAAAGTATCGTCCAGAGACTCGATTTCTGTACCACTATAAAAGCCCCTGCGTAATAAATGAGTTCTCCGGTCCAGTGCGCGGCTGTAGGCGACTTGGACGATCCAGGCTTTGGCGCCGCCCTTTCTTTTGTCGAATAGCGTCGAGCGTTGGTAAATGTAGAAAAAGGCCTCCTGAACGACCTCTTCGGCCTCACTATAGTCATGCAGAATCCGAAATGCGATGCTACTCACTAGCCGGGCGTATCGGCCGAACAAGGCCTCCAGAGCGCTTGCATCCTTTGCCTGCAAAGCAGCCATTAACTCTTCATCGCTGGGAGACCGGAGCGGCGCTGCTTCTGGCAGCGCGACGGAATATCCCTGATTCCTGGTCCAAGCCAAGGGAAATGCCAGCGCGCGTCCATTTGGGGGAGAACTCATATGGAGTTTCGGGAAACATACATCAACGCCTAATCGGTTTTCCAGATAAAAGCGCACCAAAAAAAGGCAAAGGAAACGTTTTGCCGTCTTGGTACAGATTAGCCCCAGATGCCGTATAAATTCGCTGGAGCATCTACCCGGCTCGGAATCGCGGTTGGAATATCTTTATCAGTCTGAAAAGCTCCAGAACTTGCGCAGCAGAGTACATTAGGATTCTTATGCGCAGAGGGGTCCGAGCCTTGTTCTTAAGCGCCCTACTCGCAGGCGTTCTTCACGCACAGTCCACCAGCGCATCGTTGACCGGCCGCATCACCGACCCTAATAAAGCGGTGATTCGCGAGGCCACGATTACAGCAATCAATACCAGCACAGAGGTTCACTATCAGGGACTTACCAATGAGACAGGGGCTTACTACATCTCGGATTTGCCGCCGGGAAGATACCGCATTGAGGTGGAAAAGCTGGGATTCAAAGCCGTGATCCAGTCAGGCGTCATTCTGCACGTGCAAGATGCCGTAGAAGTGAATTTTGAAATGATCCTGGGGTCGGCGTCGGAAAGCGTAACGGTCGAAGGAAGCACGCCTCCCCTCGATACTGAATCTTCTACCATTGGCACGGTGGTGGAACAGCGGAAAGCGAACGAATTGCCGCTCAACGGTCGCAATGTCTTCAATCTGATCGTTCTGGCTCCGTCCGTGATTCCGCAGGGGAGTTCCACGGGCACACCCGTCGGCGTAAATCCCTTCGGCTGGAATAATTACCAGGTTAACGGGTCGTTCGGAAACCAGAGCGCCGAGTATCTCGACGGACAGCCCCTCAACATCGGTTACATCAACTTGCCCATCCTGGTTCCAACGCAGGACTCGATTCAGGAGTTCAAAGTCCAAACCAGTAATCTGGAAGCCGAATGGGGCAAATTTGCCGGTGGAGTCACCAGCCTGAGCACGAAGGGGGGAACCAATTCGCTCCACGGCGAAGCTTACGAATATTTGCGCAATCGCATATTTAACGCGAATGATTTCTTCCTCAACAGCGCTGGAAAGCCCAGACCACCCTGGGTGCAAAACCAGTTTGGAGTGGAAGCCGGCGGTCCGTTACATCTTCCGCACCGGAATGGCCGGAATCGAACGTTCTGGTTCGCGAGCTGGGAGGGATTTCGGCTCCGCACCGGGGAACCCTTCACAACGACCGTTCCAACGGCAGCGGAACGAACGGGCGATTTTTCTTCCATCAGTACGCAGATCGCGGATCCCTGCGCAGGTATTGTGAACGCCCAAGGAGCGTGCCCGGGCAGCAATGCTAACCCTACGCCGCTGGCTGGCAACGTCATTCCCGCGGACCGGATCAATCTTACTTCAAAGGCATTGCTCGGTCTTTGGCCCGCACCGAACGCTCCGGGCGTGGTGACCCCGTCAGGAACCATAAACAACTTCAACACGGTCGCCAGAACAGGCGGAGACCAAAACCAGGTTGTCGCACGCATCGACCAGGACATCAGCAACAAGCAGCGGCTGTTTCTCCGATTCAGCTATTGGAATGTGCTGGATCTTCCCATCGATCCCCTCGGCAATGGCTTGTGTGTCGATCGTTGTTCGGAGAAATACGCGACCTACGCGCTTGCCGCTGGATACAACTACAACATCGATCCCACGACGGTTTTCGATTTCAACGCCAGCGTCAGCCGCTTCAAATATAACCGGACTCCGAAAAATGCCGGATTCGACCTGACGTCGATCGGCTGGCCGGCGAGCTACAACACCGTTGTCCCGGCTATCATGCGAACCCCACCTACCCCGTGCGTGGCCAACATCAGCGACAACATCATGTGCACCCAGGGACAAAGCTTCATTCAGGACCGTGATACGCAGTACTACTTATCCCCCAGTCTTACGCTCATGCGTGGACGCCACCGCTATCATTTTGGCCTGGAGTTCGAAACCGGATACGAGAACTACGCGCAGACGAATGTAGCCAGCGGCGCCTTCGATTTTTGTGCGCCGAGCCAGGCCTGCTTCACTGGATTTTCC
>Ga0209131_1002240_pt1 | contig 13235 bp, 10 predicted proteins | sample GraSoi_2013_40cm_FD_185826 | JGI IMG/M metagenome (GOLD analysis project Ga0209131, IMG submission 185826) | Grasslands soil microbial communities from the Angelo Coastal Reserve, California, USA - Sample 9_17_2013_40cm (SPAdes) (version 2) | ecosystem: Environmental > Terrestrial > Soil >...
AGGCGGACCCGGTCCAGGACCTGCCGCTCGACATCTACAACCTGACCAAGTATCGCCGCTCGAACCAGAACACCTGCATCAACCAGCGCCCGATCGTGGGCAAGGGAGATCGGGTGAAGGCGGGCGACGTGATCGGCGACGGGCCGGCCACCGACCAGGGCGAGCTGGCCCTGGGCCGCAACGTGCTGGTGGCCTTCATGCCGTGGGGCGGCTACAACTTCGAGGACGCGATCCTGGTCTCGGAGCGCCTGGTCAAGGACGACCGCTACACCTCGATCCACATCGAGGAGTTCGAGGTGCAAGCGCGGGATACCAAGCTCGGTAAAGAAGAAGTTACTCGGGATATTCCCAACGTGTCCGAGGAGGCCCTCAAGGACCTCGACGAGTCGGGCATCGTGCGGATCGGGGCCAAGGTGAAGGCCGGCGACATCCTCGTCGGCAAGATCACCCCCAAGGGCGAGACCCAGCTGACGCCGGAAGAGAAGCTGCTGCGCGCGATCTTCGGCGAGAAGGCGGGCGACGTGCGCGACACCTCGCTCACGGTGCCCCCCGGCATCGAGGGCACCGTGGTGGACGTCAAGGTGTTCTCCCGCCGCGGGGTGGACAAGGACGACCGCGCGAAGTCCATCGAGGACGAGGAGATCGCGGGCCTGGAGAAGGACTACCAGGACGAGATCGCCATGGTCGAGATGGAGCGCGACCAGAAGCTCAAGAACCTGCTGGTGGGCAAGACCCTGGTGCAGGACCTCGCCGACCCCACCACCAAGGAGCGGCTCGGCAAGAAGGGCGACAAGATCGACCGGCCGGACATGGACAACCTGTCCTGGCACGAGCTGAAGAAGATCAAGATCAAGGAGGACGAGGGTCTCGTGGTCACCGTGAAGAAAATCGAGGACCTCGCCGACGACCAGATCGCGTTCTTCGACCGGATGCTGGAGGAGCGCGTGGGCCGGCTGCGCCGCGGCGACGACTTGCCGCCGGGCGTGATCAAGATGGTGAAGGTCTACGTGGCGGTGAAGCGCAAGCTCTCGGTCGGCGACAAGATGGCGGGCCGCCACGGCAACAAGGGCGTGGTCTCGCGCATCCTGCCCCAGGAGGACATGCCGTACCTCCCGGACGGGACGCCGGTGGAGATCGTCCTGAACCCGCTCGGAGTGCCGTCCCGGATGAACGTGGGACAGATCCTCGAGACCCATCTCGGCTGGGCGGCCCGGGCCCTCGGGCTCTGGGTGGCGAGCCCGGTCTTCGACGGGGCCACCGAGGCGGAGATCACCGCGCACCTCGGGGATGCCGGACTGCCCACGTCGGGCAAGACCCGCCTCTACGACGGGCGCACCGGCAAGTCGTTCCATCAGGAAGTCACGGTGGGCTACATCTACATGCTCAAGCTGGCCCACCTCGTCGACGACAAGATGCACGCCCGCTCCATCGGGCCCTACTCGCTGGTGACGCAGCAGCCCCTGGGCGGCAAGGCCCAGTTCGGCGGCCAGCGCTTCGGCGAGATGGAGGTCTGGGCGCTCGAAGCCTACGGGGCCGCCCACACCCTGCAGGAGATGCTGACCGTCAAGTCGGACGACGTGGAAGGGCGGAACCGGATCTACGAAGCCATCGTGAAGGGAGAGAACTTCCTGGAGCCGGGCACGCCGGAGTCCTTCAACGTGCTCGTGAAAGAGCTGCAGAGCCTGGCGCTGGACGTGGAGCTCATCCCGAAGGACGGCAAGAAGCCGTCGTAAGGAGATTCATCGAATGCTGACGGATCGGCCTTTCGGCAGCCTGGTACGCGAGGACAAGCCTGCCAAGGACCTGTGGGGCATCCTGGACCGCCACCCGAAGCCGCTGAGCTTCGGGGCGATCCGTATCAAGCTCGCATCGCCGCAGAAGATCCGGGACTGGTCGCACGGGGAAGTGAAGAAGCCGGAGACCATCAACTACCGGACGTTCAAGCCGGAGCGCGACGGGCTGTTCTGCGCCCGCATCTTCGGCCCGACCAAGGACTACGAGTGCGCCTGCGGCAAGTACAAGCGCATGAAGTTCGCGGGCGTCATCTGCGACAAGTGCGGCGTCGAGGTCACCCGCGCGCGGGTGCGCCGCGAGCGGATGGGCCACATCGAGCTGGCCTCCCCGGTCTCCCACGTGTGGTTCTTCAAGGGCCTGCCCTCCCGCATCGGGCAGCTCCTCGACATGTCGCTGCGGGAGCTCGAGAAGATCCTCTACTTCGAGGAGTACGTGGTGGTGGATCCCGGGCGGGTGCCCGGACTCAAGAAGAAGGACCTGCTGTCGGTGGACCGCGTCCGCAAGCTGACCGAGGAGCACGGCCACGAGGCCTTCTCCGCGGGCATGGGCGCGGAGGCCATCCGGGAGCTGCTGCGCGGGATGGACATGGACGTGCTCGCCCGCGAGCTGCGCTCGGGCATGGGCGTGGAGACATCCGCTCAGAAGAAGAAGAAGATCGTCAAGCGCCTCAAGGTGGTGGAGGCGTTCCTCAAGTCGGGTAACCAGCCGGAGTGGATGATTCTCGAGGTCCTGCCGGTGATCCCGCCCGAGCTGCGCCCCCTGGTGCCGCTCGACGGGGGCCGCTTCGCGACCTCGGACCTGAACGATCTCTACCGGCGCGTGATCAACCGGAACAACCGGCTGAAGCGCCTGATGGAGCTGCGCGCCCCCGAGATCATCATCCGCAACGAGAAGCGGATGCTGCAGGAGGCGGTCGACGCCCTCTTCGACAACGGGCGCCGGGGCCGGGTCATCACCGGGCCCAACAACCGCCCGCTCAAGTCCCTGTCCGACACGCTCAAGGGCAAGCAGGGTCGCTTCCGCCAGAACCTGCTCGGCAAGCGGGTGGACTACTCCGGGCGCTCGGTCATCGTGGTTGGCCCGTACCTCAAGCTGCACCAGTGCGGCCTGCCCAAGAAGATGGCGCTCGAGCTCTTCAAGCCGTTCATCCTCCGCAAGCTCGAGGAGCGGGGCATCGCCTCCTCGATCAAGGCGGCCAAGAAGTACGTGGAGAAGGAGCGCCCCGAGGTGTGGGACATCCTGGAGGAGGTCATCCAGGAGCACCCGGTGCTGCTGAACCGGGCCCCCACCCTGCACCGGCTGGGTATCCAGGGCTTCGAGCCCATCCTGGTCGAGGGCAAGGCGATCGAGATCCATCCCCTCGTGTGCACCGCGTTCAACGCGGACTTCGACGGGGACCAGATGGCGGTGCACGTGCCGCTCTCCATGGAAGCCCAGATGGAGACCCAGGTGCTCATGCTGTCCGCCAACAACATCCTGTCGCCCTCCAACGGGGCGCCGGTGGCGGTGCCGACCCAGGACATGGTGTTCGGCATCTACTACATGACCAAGGAGCGCCCGGGGTCCAAGGGCGAGGGCCGGCTCTTCGCGGATTCGGAAGACCTCCGGATCGCCTACGACAACGAGGACGTCGACCTGCAGGCCCGCATCCGCCTGCGCTACAGCGGGAGCATCATCGAGACCACGGTGGGGCGCACCCTCTTCAACGAGATCGTGCCGGAGCCCCTCCGCTTCCTCAACAAGGAGCTCAAGAAGAAGGAGATCGGGCAGCTGATCTCCGACTGCTACAACCGGCTCGGCAACGAGGCGACCGTCACCTTCCTCGACGAGCTGAAGGACATCGGCTTCCGCTACGCGACCCTGTCCGGGCTCAGCATCGGCATCGTGGACATGCACGTGCCCTCGGCCAAGGGTGAGATCATCGGGCGCGCCCGCCAGAACGTCAACGAGGTGGAGCAGCAGTACCAGGACGGCGTCATCACCAACGGCGAGCGCTACAACAAGGTCGTCGACATCTGGGCCCACGTGACCGAGCAGATCGCGGACCAGCTCTTCAAGGAGATGGAGGTACGCGCCGACAACGGCGACTTCAACCCCATCTTCATGATGGCCGACTCCGGGGCGCGGGGATCCAAGCAGCAGATCCGGCAGCTCGCCGGGATGCGCGGCCTCATGGCCAAGCCGAGCGGTGAGGTCATCGAGACCCCCATCACCTCGAACTTCCGCGAGGGCCTCACCGTCTTGGAGTACTTCACGTCGACCCACGGCGCCCGCAAGGGCCTGGCCGACACCGCGCTGAAGACCGCGGACTCCGGCTACCTCACCCGCCGCCTGGTGGACGTGGCCCAGGACGTGATCATCTCCGAGTACGACTGCGGCACCGTGAAGTACATCGAGGCCTCCCCGCTCATCGAGGGCGGCGATATCATCCAGTCGCTCCGCGACCGGGTGCTCGGCCGGGTGGCCGCGGGCGATATCCGCGACCCCTACACCGGCGAGATCATCGTGCAGGCCAACAGCGAGATCATCGAGGACCTCGCCCAGAAGATCGAGGACTCGGGCCTCGAGCGGGTCCGCATCCGGTCCGCGCTCACCTGCGAGTCCAAGCGCGGCATCTGCGTGATGTGCTACGGGCGCAACCTGGGCACCGGCAACCTGGCCGAGCTCGGGGAGGCGGTCGGCATCATCGCGGCCCAGTCCATCGGGGAGCCGGGTACCCAGCTCACGATGCGGACCTTCCACATCGGCGGCACCGCGAGCAAGGTCGTGGCCACCTCCCGGCACGACGCCAAGAACCCCGGGGTGCTCACCTACCACAACATCCGGTGGGTCGAGAATCGCGACGGGGAAGTCGTGGCCCTCAACCGGAACGGCGAAGTGATCCTGCACGACGAGAAGGGCCGCGAGAAGGAGCGGTATCCGGTCGTCCCCGGCGCCAAGATCAAGTTCCGCGACGGGGCCCGGGTGCCCAAGGGCGGCGTGACCATCCTGGAGTGGGACCCGTTCACCACCCCGATCCTCACCGAGGTGACGGGGACCATCGCCTTCCGGGACGTGATGGACGAGGTGACGATCCGCGAAGAGATCGACGAGGTCACCGGTCTGGCCCAGCGGGTCATCATCGAGGACCCGGAGAACAAGCTGCAGCCGCGAGTGTCGGTGAAGGCCCCCGCGGGGAGCGGGGAGGCCCCGGGGGCGGTGGACGCGCTCGGCGAGACGCGCGGCCGCTACATGCTGCCGGTGGGCGCCTACCTGCTGGTGGGCGACGGCGCCGACGTGCACGCGGGGGACATCATCGCCAAGATCCCGCGGGAGTCGACCAAGACCAAGGACATCACCGGCGGTCTGCCGCGGGTGGCCGAGCTGTTCGAGGCGCGCAAGCCCCGCGAGCAGGCGGTCATCACCGAGATCGACGGGGTGGTGGAGTTCGCCGGCTTCGTGAAGGGCATGCGGAAGATGATCATCCGCGCCGACGACAGCGAGACCAAGGAGTACCTGATCCCGAGCGGCAAGCACATCTCGGTCCGCGAAGGCGACCGGGTGAAGGCGGGCGAGGCCCTCATGGGCGGCTCGCCCAACCCGCACGACTACCTGGCCGTGCTCGGCGACCGGGAGCTGCAGCGCTACCTCGTCAACGAGGTGCAGGAAGTCTACCGGCTGCAGGGCGTGACCATCAACGACAAGCACATCGAGATCATCGTGCGCCAGATGCTCCGGCGCGTGCGCATCGAAGAGGTCGGCGGCACCGAGTTCGTGGTGGGTGAGCTGGTGGACAAGTTCGTCTTCCAGGACGAGAACGACAAGGCGGTCACCGCGGGCAAGTCGGCCGCCACCGCCCAGCCGGTCCTCCTGGGCATCACCAAGGCCTCCCTGTCCACCGACAGCTTCATCTCGGCCGCGTCCTTCCAGGAGACCACCCGGGTCCTCACCGAGGCCGCGATCAGCGGCAAGGTCGACGACCTCCGCGGGCTCAAGGAGAACGTGATCGTGGGTCGGCTCATCCCGGCCGGGACCGGGCTCAGCAACTACACCCGGGTGGAGGTCCTGAGCCAGGGCGGCGAGGAGGAGGCCCCGGTCGAGGTGGTGGCCGAGGTCGCCCCCGATCTGGCCGAGGCGGTGGACGGGGACGACGATACGGTCGCCGAGGCCGGGTGAGAACCGTCCCGGAAGGGACAATTGACAAACGTGCACCTGTCAGATATAAAGTTAGGGTTTTGGCCCAATTGAGGCCATGAGAAAGCCGACGAATAACTATGCCGACGATTAACCAGCTGGTCCGGCAGGGCCGCGAGGCGGTGCGCAAGAAGTCCAAGACGCCCGCCATGGAGTCCTGTCCCCAGAAGCGTGGGGTGTGCATCCGCGTGTACACCACGACCCCGAAGAAGCCGAACTCGGCGCTCCGGAAGGTCGCGCGCGTCCGCCTGACCAACGGCCTCGAGGTGACGTCCTACATCCCCGGGGTCGGCCACAACCTGCAGGAGCACTCGATCGTGCTCATCCGCGGGGGCCGCGTGAAGGACCTCCCGGGCATCCGGTACCACATCATCCGGGGGTCCCTGGACACCGCGGGGGTGGCGGGACGCCGGCAGAGCCGTTCGAAGTACGGCGCCAAGCAGCCGAAGGCCAGCGGAGCCTAGGATGCGCAGGGCGGGGGCGGCACGGCGGGAGATCCTTCCGGACCCGAAGCACGGGAGCCGGCTGGTGGCGAAGTTCGTGAACATGATGATGTACGGGGGCAAGAAGAGCACGGCGGAGCGCATCATGTACGACGCCCTCCAGGCGATGGAAGAGCGCGCCCGCCAGGACTCGCTGAAGCTCTTCAAGAGCGCGGTGGACAACTGCAAGCCGGCCGTCGAGGTGAAGTCGCGGCGGGTCGGCGGCTCCACCTACCAGGTCCCGGTCGAGGTGCGGCCGGACCGGCGCACCGCGCTCAGCATGCGCTGGCTGATCGGCGCCGCGCGCCGCCGGGCGGAGCGGAGCATGGCGGACAAGCTGGCCGCCGAGCTGCTCGACGCCGCCAACAACCGCGGCACCGCCGTGAAGAAGCGAGAAGACACTCACAAGATGGCGGAGGCCAACAAGGCGTTCGCGCATTACCGCTGGTAGCGACGAGATGCACAGAGGGGGGCCGTGACCTCGCCCCCCTCTTCTCTTGAGTCCAGCCGCCGGCCCTAGGGAGAAGACAAGCAGTGGAAGCGCAGTACCCTCTGGAAAAGACCCGGAACATCGGCATCATGGCCCATATCGATGCCGGGAAGACCACGACCACCGAGCGGGTCCTCTACTACACCGGCCGATCCTACAAGATCGGCGAGGTGCACGAGGGGACTGCCACGATGGACTGGATGGTCCAGGAACAGGAGCGCGGGATCACCATCACCTCCGCGGCCACCACCTGCTTCTGGAAGGACTGCCGGATCAACATCATCGACACCCCCGGCCACGTGGACTTCACGATGGAGGTGGAGCGCTCCCTCCGGGTGCTGGACGGAGCCCTCGCCATCCTGGACGCGGTGTCCGGGGTCGAGCCCCAGACCGAGACGGTGTGGCGGCAGGCGGACAAGTACAAGGTGCCCCGGATCGTGTACGTCAACAAGATGGACCGCATCGGGGCCGACTACTACCGGTGCCTCGCGATGATGAAGGACCGGCTCGGGGCGCACGCGGTCCCGATCCAGGTGCCGATCGGGCGTGAGGACGGCTTCCTGGGCCTGGTGGACCTGATCGACCGGGTCGCCTACGTGTGGGAAGACAGCGAGGACCTGGGCGGGACGTTCAACACGGTGGAGATCCCGGCCGACATGGCCGACGTGGTCAAGGAATACAGGGAGAAGATGATCGAGGGCCTCGCCGAGGTCGACGACCACCTCATGGAGAAGTACCTCGGGGGCGAGACCGAGAAGATCACCCCGGCCGAGCTCAAGGCCGCGGTCCGGGCGGGGACCATCAGCATGAAGGTCTTCCCGGTGATCTGCGGCGCCTCGTTCAAGAACAAGGGCGTGCAGGCGATGCTCGACGCGGTCGTGGACTACCTGCCCTCGCCCATCGACATTCCGCCGGTGACCGGGGTCAATCCGGACAACGGTCAGCCCGAGACGCGCGACGCGGATGCCAAGGCGCCGTTCTCCGCGCTCGCCTTCAAGATCATGAACGACCAGCACGTGGGCCAGCTCACCTTCGTGCGCGTGTACTCCGGCACCCTCAACCAGGGTACCGGTGTCTACAACTCCACGCGCGAGAAGAAGGAGCGGATCGGCCGGCTGCTGCGGATGCACGCCAACAAGCGCGAGGACATCGACTCGATCTCGGCGGGCGACATCGCGGCGGTGGTGGGGCTGAAAGATACGCGCACCGGCGACACCCTGTGCGACCCGGGCAAGCCGGTGGTCCTGGAGGCGATGGACTTCCCGACCCCGGTCATCGCGGTGGCCATCGAGCCCAAGACCAAGGTCGACGAGGAGAAGCTCGGTCAGTCGCTGGCCCGCCTCGCGATGGAAGACCCGACCTTCAAGGTCAACGTGGATCCGGAGACCAACCAGACCCTCATCCACGGCATGGGGGAGCTGCACCTCGAGATCATCGTCGACCGCCTGCTGCGCGAGTTCAAGGTCGAGGCCAACGTCGGCAAGCCGCAGGTCGCGTACCGGGAGACCGTCCGCCAGAAGGCGGAGGCCCAGGGCCGCTTCGTGCGCCAGACCGGCGGCCGCGGCCAGTACGGCGACGTGTGGCTCGAGGTGGAGCCGGGCGAGCCGGGCTCGGGGGTGGTGTTCGAGAACGAGCTGAAGGGTCCCGCCATCCCCCGCGAGTACGTGCCCGCGGTGGAGAAGGGCGTCAAGGAAGCGGCGGAGACCGGCGTGCTGGCCGGGTACCCGGTGGTGGACGTGCGGGTGGCCCTGACCGACGGCAGCTATCACGAGGTCGACTCGAACGAGATGGCGTTCAAGATCGCCGCCTCGATGGGATTCAAGGAGGGCTGCCGCAAGGCCAAGCCCGTCCTGCTGGAGCCGGTGATGGACGTCGAGGTGGTGACGCCGTCCGAGTTCCAGGGGGCGGTCGTGGGCGACCTCAACAGTCGCCGCGGCAAGATCCTCTCGATGGAGGCGCGCGCCAACGCCCAGGTGATCCGCGCCAACGTGCCGCTCGGCCAGATGTTCGGCTATGCGACCGACGTGCGCTCGATGACCCAGGGACGGGCCACCTATACGATGCAGTTCGCCCGCTACGAGGAAGTGCCCCGCAACCTTGCCGAAGAGATCATGGCGAAGAGCCGCGGCGAGGGGGGTTCCGCCCGCGGCGGCTCCCGCTAGCCCGCTACAGGAGAACGAATCATGGCCAAGCAGAAGTTTGATCGGACGAAGCCGCACGTGAACATTGGGACGATAGGGCACATCGATCACGGGAAGACGACGTTGACGAGTGCGATCACGAAGGTGCTGCACACGAAGTTCAACGCGGTGGCGGTACGGGACTTTGGGACGATCGACAATGCGCCGGAGGAGCGGGAGCGGGGGATCACGATTGCGGTGTCGCACGTGGAGTACGAGACGGCGAACCGGCACTACGCGCACATCGATTGTCCGGGGCACGCGGACTACATCAAGAACATGATCACGGGGGCGGCGCAGATGGACGGGGCGATCCTGGTGGTCGCCGCGAACGATGGGCCGATGCCGCAGACGCGGGAGCACGTGTTGCTGGCGCGGCAGGTGAACGTGCCGAGCCTGGTGGTGTTCATGAACAAGTGCGACATGGTGGACGACCCGGAGATTCTGGACTTGGTGGAGCTGGAGGTGCGGGAGCTGTTGAAGAAGTATCAGTTCCCGGGGGACGACATTCCGGTGATCCGGGGGTCGGCGCTGGGGGCGATGGAGAAGCCGGAGGACGCGAAGGCGGCGGAGAGCATATGGAAGCTGATGGAGGCGGTGGACAGCTACATACCGACGCCGCCGCGGCCGGTGGACAAGCCGTTCCTGATGCCGATCGAGGACATTTTCACGATCACGGGGCGGGGGACGGTGGTGACGGGGCGGGTGGAGCGGGGGATCGTGAAGGTGGGGGAAGAGATCGAGATCGTGGGGATGCAGGCGGAGACGAAGAAGTCGGTGGTGACGGGGGTGGAGATGTTCCGGAAGCTATTGGACGAGGGGCGGGCCGGCGACAACATCGGGGCGTTGCTCCGCGGGATCGATAAGGACGAGGTGGAGCGGGGGCAGGTGCTGGCGAAGCCGGGGTCGATCAAGCCGCACAAGAAGTTCAAGGCGGAGGTGTACGTGCTGGGGAAGGACGAGGGGGGGCGGCACACGCCGTTCTTCAACGGGTACCGGCCGCAGTTCTACTTCCGGACGACGGACGTGACGGGGGTGTGCACGCTGCCGGGGGGGGTGGAGATGGTGATGCCGGGGGACAACGTGACGATGGCGATCGAGCTGATCCAGCCGATCGGGATGGAGAAGGAGCTGCGGTTCGCGATTCGGGAGGGTGGGCGGACGGTGGGCGCGGGCGTGGTCTCGGAGATCGTGGATTAACACGCCATGGCTACCGTGAGCGCCGACCAGAAGATCCGGATCCGCCTGAAGGCCTACGACCACAGTCTTCTGGATCGTTCGATGAAGGAGATCGTGGAGACGGTGCGCCGTACCGGCGCGCGCGTGACCGGGCCGGTGCTGCTGCCCACCATCATCAACCGGTGGACGGTGCTGCGCTCCCCCCACGTGGACAAGACCTCGCGGGAGCAGTTCGAGATGCGGACGCACAAGCGACTGATCGACATCCTGGATCCGACGCCCCAGACGGTGGACGCGCTGATGAAGCTCGATCTCCCGAGTGGTGTAGACGTCGAGATCAAGCTCTAGCCAGCTAGATAGAGATAGCGAGAATCCCGTCATGGCGATGAAAGAGGGGCTGATCGGCCGCAAGAAGGGCATGACCCAGGTCTTCGGGGAGGACGGCAACCTCATCCCGGTGACCGTGGTCGAGGCGGGTCCAAGAAGAACGTGACCAAGCCGATGGCCGGCCTCTACAAGAAGGCGGGCATGCCGGGGGCGATGCGGGCGCTGCGGGAGATCCGGCTGCAGAAGACCGAGGCGGTGAGCGCGTACCAGGTCGGCCAGACCCTCACGGTGGATCTGTTCAGCCCGGGCGAGTTCGTGGACGTGGTGGGGGTGACCAAGGGCAAGGGCTTCGCGGGCGGGGTGAAGCGCTACGGCTGGTCGGGCGGTGATGCGTCCCACGGCTCGATGTTCCACCGCCGGCCGGGCTCGATCGGCGCGTCGTCGGATCCGTCGCGGGTGTGGCCGGGCCATCACCTGCCGGGCCGGATGGGCGGCGACCGGCGCACCGTGCTCAACCTGGTGGTGGCGCGCGTGCTCCCCGAGCAGAACCTGATCCTGCTTCGCGGCGCGGTGCCCGGGGCGATCGGCGGGCTCGTGGTGATCCGCAAGAGCGTGAAGCAGACCAAGGCGCAGCAGCAGAAGGCGCGAGAGACCAAGTAGCCATGCCCAACGTTCCGGTCAGCGGCGGCACCGGCAAGGCCCAGACGCTCGAGCTGTCCGACGACGTGTTCGGCGGCACCCCGCGGGTGCCGCTGCTCCACCAGGCGGTGGTGAAGGAGCTCGCCGCGCGGCGCACCGGCACCCACTCGACCCGCGGGCGCAGCGACGTCTCGGGGGGCGGGCGCAAGCCGTGGAAGCAGAAGGGCACCGGGCGCGCGCGCCAGGGATCGATCCGGGCCACCCAGTGGAAGGGCGGCGGCAAGCCGTTCGGGCCCCGGCCGCACAAGTACGACAAGCGCCTGCCCACCGAGATGCGCCGGGCCGCGCTGCGGGAGGCGGTGGCCGCGAAGCTGGGGGCGAGCGAGCTCCTGGTGGTGGAGTCGCTCGGGGTGACCGACGCAAAGACCAAGACGCTGGCGACCCGGCTCAAGGGGCTCGGCATCACGGGACAGCCCACCCTGCTGGTGGTCTCCGAGCTGTCGGACGGGCTCAAGCGCGCCGGGCGCAACGTGGCGTGGCTCTCGCTGGAGACGCCCGGGCACGTGTCGGTCTACCAGCTCATCCGGAGCGAGCGGGTGGTGTTCGAGAAGGCGGCGCTGCTCGCGCTGCAGGAGACGCTCAAGTCATGAGGGATCCGCGCTCGGTGCTCGTCCGTCCCCTGATGACGGAGAAGAGCATGCAGCAGAAGGAAGTCACGAACACGGTGACCTTCGAGGTCGCGGTGGACGCCAACAAGGTGGAGATCCGCCACGCGGTGGAGAAGGTCTTCAACGTGAAGGTGGCCGACGTGCGCACCCAGGCCCGCGAGGGCAAGTGGAAGCGCATGGGCAAGTTCGAAGGGCGGCGCCGGAGCTGGAAGAAGGCGATGGTCACGCTCGCCCCCGGTCACAAGATCGAGCTCGTGGAGGGCGCCTAGCACCATGGGAATCCGTACGGTCAAGCCCACCTCGCCGGCCCGGCGTTACATGACCTTCGTCACCAACGAGGACATCACCAAGAAGACGCCGGAGAAGAGCCTGCTGAGCCCCAAGCGGCGCACCAACGGGCGCAACGGCTACGGCCGCATCACGGTGCGGCACCGGGGCGGCGGGCACAAGCGCATGCTCCGCGACGTGGACTTCCGCCGCGAGAAGTTCGGCATCCCGGCGAAGGTCGCGGGGATCGAGTACGATCCGGGCCGCTCCGCGCGCATCGCCCTGCTCCACTACCGGGACGGGGAGAAGCGCTACATCATCGCGCCGCTCGGGCTCAAGCCCGGCGACATCCTGATGTCGGGGCCGCAGGCCGACATCCTGCCCGGCAACGCGCTGCCGATCCGGAACATCCCGCTGGGCACCCTCGTGCACAACGTGGAGCTGCAGCCCGGCAAGGGCGGCCAGCTGTGCCGCAGCGCGGGCACCCTCGCCCAGCTCCTGGCCAAGGAGGGCGACCACGCCAATATCAAGCTGCCCTCCGGTGAGGTGCGGCAGGTCAAGCTCGACTGCATGGCCACCATCGGCCAGGTGGGCAACCTGGATCACGAGAACGTATCCGTCGGCAAGGCCGGTCGCGTGCGGTGGAAGGGCTTCCGCCCGACCGTGCGGGGCACCGTGATGAACCCGGTGGACCATCCGATGGGCGGCGGCGAGGGTAAGGGCAAGGGCAACCATCCCATGACGCCCTGGGGCAAGCCGACCAAGGGCTACAAGACGCGGCGCGGGGCGCGACCGTCGGATCGCTACATCGTGACCCGGCGGACGAAATAGGGAGCGGGACAGACCATGGGACGGTCAACGAAGAAGGGCCCGTACATCGAGGAGCGCCTCGAGAAGCGCGTCGAGGAGCTGAACCGCACGCGTCAGAAGAAGGTGCTCAAGACCTGGTCGCGCCGGTCGACCATCATCCCCGAGTTCGTGGGGCACACCCTCGCGGTGCACAACGGCAAGAAGTTCATCCCGGTGTACATCACCG
>Ga0209131_1002241_pt1 | contig 13235 bp, 10 predicted proteins | sample GraSoi_2013_40cm_FD_185826 | JGI IMG/M metagenome (GOLD analysis project Ga0209131, IMG submission 185826) | Grasslands soil microbial communities from the Angelo Coastal Reserve, California, USA - Sample 9_17_2013_40cm (SPAdes) (version 2) | ecosystem: Environmental > Terrestrial > Soil >...
CGGTCGCGCACGTGCGCGGCGGCGGCGAATACGGCGAGACATGGCACGCCTCGGGCCGCAAGGCGACCAAGATCAACACCATCCTGGATCTCGTCTCCGCCGCCGAATTCCTCGTGAAGTACGGTTTCACCAATCCGAAGCGGCTCGCGATCATGGGCACCGGCGCGGGCGCAATCCCGGTGGGAGGCGCGCTCGTCCGCCGTCCCGACCTTTTCGCCGCGGCGGTCGCGCGCGTGCCGGTGATGGACATGCTGCGTTTCGAGCAGGGAGTCGACGGCCCGGCCAACATTCCCGAATTCGGCTCGACGGCCACGCCGCAAGGCTTCGACGCGTTACGCGTGATGTCGGCCTATCACCAGGTGCGCGACGGCACCCCTTACCCAGCGGTGCTGCTCACCACGGGCATCAACGATGCGCGCACCGATCCCTGGCAACCCGCCAAGATGGCGGCACGACTGCAGACGGCGACTTCCAGCGGCAAGCCCGTCCTCCTGCGCGTCGACTTCGAATCGGGCCATGGTCCGGGCACCCCGCGCGCCCAGCAGGAGGAGGAGCTCGCCGACATCTACGCGTTCCTCCTCTGGCAATTCGGGGAGCCCGCTTTCCAGATCCCCGCCCCATCGCCACCCCCCGAACCACCCGCTCCGATCGCAGCGCCCATTCCCGCACCTGCGCCCGAGACGACGAAGTGAGGTTCTCCCTCTCCCCTTGAGAGAGGGCCGGGGAGAGGTCAATCAATTCGCGTTGAGGCAGGGCGTCGAAGTTGGGCCAATCTGGATCGCGCCGAGCGGACTTGAAAACGAACGGGGTTTCGGCTCGCAAAAAGCGGGTCTGGCCGCCATGCATTGAACGACTCCGCGATCGTTGACCAGCCCGCCCTTTTTTGCGAGACGCCGTTCGTTTTCAGGTAGCGAGGGCCCCGCGACACCAAGTTGCGGCGCGATCCCGTGCGGGACAACTTCGGCGCCCTGCCTCAGCGCAAATTGTCTGACCCTGTCCCCGGCCCTCCCCCAAAGGAGAGGGAGAACTTCCGGGGGGTCGCGCGCTCTTAGCGTGATGGACCAGAGCGAACTCACGAAGGCGCCGCCGAGCACCCAAGCCACCGCGCGGCAGGCACCCAAGACCGGCAGCACCATCGGCCGCGCCTTCGAGATCTTCTTGCGCATCGGCGCCTACCTCGCCTGGTTCACGGCGTGGCGGCTGAGCCTGGCCAATCGTCCTACGCCCGCGAAGCGCTTCGCCGACCTGTTGCAGGACCTGGGCACGACTTTCGTGAAGATCGGCCAGCACCTGAGCCTGCGCACCGACCTCTTCCCGGCCGACTACCTCGTCGAGCTGCAGAAGCTGCAGGACGACGTGAAGCCCTTCCCGGTGGAGGAGGCGGTCGCGGCGGTCGAGAAGGCGTTCGGCAAGCCGCCGGCCATGCTCTTCATCCGCTTCGACGAGGTGCCGTTCGCGGCGGCTTCGGTCGCGCAGGTGCACACCGCCCGCACATTCGCGGGCCGCGAGGTCGTCGTGAAGATCCTGCGCCCGGGGGTCGCGATCCAGGTCGACCGCGACATGAGCATCCTTACCGCGATCGTGCGCTTCCTGTCGCGATTCTCCACCGTCCTGGCGCGCTACAGGGCCGAGGCGGTGGTGCGCGAGATCTGGGCCAACCTGAAGCGCGAGCTCGACCTGCGCGAGGAGGCCCGCAACACCCATCGCTTCGCCGAGGCCTTCAACGGCTCCGAGACCATCGTCATCCCCGATGTCGTGCAGGAGTTCTGCAGCGAGACGGTGGTGGTGCAGGAGCGCATCTTCGGCCAGCGCGTCGACGCGCTCGCGAGCGCCGGCAAGAGGGCCGACCTCGCGCAGAATCTCATCGATGCCTACGTGCGCATGTTCTTCGTGCTCGGCTACTTCCATGGCGATCCGCACCCGGGCAACATCATGGTGACCGAAGAGGGAATGCTCTCGCTGCACGACTTCGGCGTGGTCGGCAGCCTCGACCGCCCCACGCGCCACTCGCTCGCCGCTTTCATGCTCGCCTTCACCGAGCAGGACACGGAGTGGGTGCTCGATTCGTGGCTGGAGCTGGGAATGCTCTCCAAGACTTCCGACCGGGAGAAGCTGCGCCCGGCGGTGGCGGCGATCATGTCGGAGTATTCGCGCCGGCCGATCAACGAATGGTCGGTGGGCGAGGCGTTCTCGCGGCTGCTCGCCGCCACGCGCGACTTCAATTTCGCCGTACCGCTGCATCTGCTCGTGCTCGCGCGCGCGACCCTCCTCCTCGAAGCCGTCGTGCGCCGGCTCGACCCCGGCTTCAGCCTGCTCGATTCGCTTTCGGCGCGCTCGCGCGAAGTGATGGAGACCGCGCTCAGCTCGGGCAACAAGGACACGCGCCGGCTGCAATTCGAGACCGCGATCGCCGCCAACGAATGGCAGCGGCTTCTCGCCTCGTCGCTGCGGCGGCTGCGCGAGGAGGGCTTGCACATTTCGGTGGACCACGAGGGCCTGCCGGAGCTCTCGGCGCAGATCGTGCGCGGCTCGAGCATGGTGTCGCTCGCCCTCGTCACGCTGGGTCTGTATCTCGCGGCAAGCCTGCTCATGCAGCATGCGATGGGGCCGCGGATCATGGATCTGAACGTGCTCGCCTGCGTGTTCTACATCGTCGCGGGCTGGTTCACCCTGCGGCTGGTTCGCGCCATCGGCAAGAAGGTCTAGCCCCGGAAGGAGCCGTCATGATCGAGCTCAGTGTTCCCAACATCACCTGCGATCAATGCGCCGCCACCATCAAGCGCGCCGTGAAGGGTGTGGACGAAGGCGCCAGCTGCGACGTCGACGTGGACGCAAAGCGCGTGCGCCTCGAAAGCCCGTATCCGGTATCGGACTTCATCGAGGCGCTCGAAGAGGTCGGTTACGCGGCGATGGTACCGAGGGTCTGACTTCAGCGTTCGAGCATGTGCAGCTGCCACAGGTCCTTGTGGCTCATGTGCAGCATCGGCTGGATCGCGAGCAGCCCCGTCTTGCCGATGCTCGTCTCCAGATAGCGCATTTCGGAGAATTTCTCCCGGGTGGCCTCGTCCACCGGCACGTCGAAGCCGTTCTCGCGCATGATGAGGATGCCCTTGGCGCGCAGCGCCAGCTCGGTATAGATGCGCAGGTAGCACAGCACGTCCGCGACCACCGGGCCCTTGAAGCGATCCTTGAGCGTATGCAGGTAGCGGCCCACCGGTGAATCCGAGAGCTGCCCGGAGTTGATGAGGGCGAGCATCTCGGTGTCGGCGTCGAATCCCTTCCCGAGCCAATGCCCGAGCGCCTTCTCGCTGAATTCGAACACCGCGTAGAGGGCGAGCGGCACGACCACCGCGATGCCGAGCGTCGAGAGCTTGGGCGAAAGAAAGAAGTGGTTGAACGCCGAGTGCAGCAGCACGGCGAGCGCGAGGCCGGGCAGGAAGGCCCGCAGGCGTGCCCGTCCCGCGCGCTCGAGCATCGCGAGCCCCATCACCGCGAAGATCGCCGTGGCGCCTCCGTGCATGATCGCGGTGCCGAAGCCGCGCACGTTCCAGGTTCCCATCTGCGCGTCGGGATAGAGCTGGAGGTAGTGGAGATTTTCCGTCATCGCGAAGCCGGTGCCGACTGCGAACCCGAAGATCGCCGCGTCCACCAGGAAGCCGATGCGATTGTGCCGGATCAGCGCCACGATCACCGCCGCTTTGAGCAGCTCCTCGGTGATGGGCGCCACGTAGCGCGAGAAGGCCGTGGCGTCGATCGCGATGTTGAAGAGCAGCAGCCCGTTCACGAGGTACGCCGCGCCGGCCGCGATGATGCCGCACCCGACCACGGCGATGACGGTGCGCAGGTTCACCAGCTTGTAGCTGTCGAGATACAGCAGCGCCGCCAGGAAGCACAGCACCGGCAGCAGTCCCACCAACCCTCGTAGCAGCACGTCGGCCATGTGCCTACATGATCTTCAGCGAGAGCATCCACTCGTCGCCGGCGCGCTTCTGCCCGCGGAAGCCCGCCGCGTAGCCGGCCGAGAGCGTCATCTCGTACCAGTGCAGGACGCTGAAGCGCAGGTCGATCTGCGTGCCCGCGTTGGCGTAGCGGTTGCGTCGCGACGAATCCGCCGGATCGGTCCACAGGGTCGAGGCGAACGCGGCCGATCGCAGCCACGTGAGGTGAAAGGCCGGCGTGCCGACGGACTCGAACACCACGGGCGGCAGGTTCACCTCCGCCATCTGGCGCGCGAAGCTGCGGCCGTTGATCTCGTTCAGCTCGAACCCGGGAAACGCGTAGTACTCGCGGTAGCGCTTGATCGACCGGCTGTCGACGTAGTTGTTGCCGAAGCCGCCGAAGAAGAAGTTCGCGAACGGGTCATCCCTGCGGCCGCGCGCGGCGCCCGCGGCGCTGCGCAGCCACACCGAGGCGTGCGCGCCGATGGGAAAGCCGAAGTCGAAGTCCGCCCGCAATTGCGGATTCGTCGCACCGCTCGCCTGGTTGGCACCGACCACGACATCCCAGGCGAGTCCCTTCTCGTCGTCGACCGCGCCACGCGAGCGGCGCACGTCGGTGTAGTAAAGCCCGGTCTGCGCGGTGACAAGCCTTGTGGAAGTCGCCGCGATGTTCTGCGATTCCGGCAACGCGTCGAGCCGGTTGTAGAAAGCGACCTCGGTCTTGAGATCGAGCCTGCGGGGCTCGTCGAAGATGAGTGAATGGTCGTAGCCCACGGTCGCGGCGAGGCCCCTGCGGCTGCGCAGCGTCGGGCCGAACAGGTCGTAGAAGTCCGACCGGTTCCACGACAGGCCGGCATGCCAGCCGAGGTAGCGGTACTTGATGCCGAGGTGGGCGCGCTCGTCGAGCGGCAGGTTGGTGGAAGGCGTGTAGGCCGCGGTGATGTCGAATGCCGCGAGCGAGAGCAGGTCGTCGAAGTAGAAGTGATACCCCAGGCCCGCGTAATTCTTGTAGCCCTGCAACACCGGATAGGCGCTTTGGAATGCAATGCGCTCCAGGGGAACATAAGGGCCCCTGGCGGTGATCAGGGCGTCCGGGTCGACTGCGCTGGGCGGGGCGACTTGCCAGGTCGTCACCACGGGGTGCTTCGCGGCAACCTCCGCGCCGAGGAAGGTGATGGCGCTCACGTCCTTCAGGACCCGCGGCTCGATGATGGCCGGGACGAACCCCGCGCCGGTGTAGTGAAACACTACGAGGCGTCCGTCCGCGAGCGGCACCGGGCGGAAGTAACCGCTCTCCGCGTTGGATACCGCCTCGATGGCGCCGCTCGCCACTTCGTAGCGGAAGATATTGGAAACCCCGGTGTAGTAGCTGCTGCCGTAGAGGTAGCGCGCATCGCGCGTGAACACGAAGCTTTCCGGCACCGACTGCCCGAAGCGAAACTCGCTCAACGGCGCGAGATCGCCCGCGCGCACCCTGGCGAGCTCCCACACGCGCAGGAATTGATCTCCATTCACCTCGCTCACCGAGGCCGACAGCAGCCGCCCATCCGAGGAGATGTCGAGATCGTAAGGCACGACGCCATACGCGAACGTGTGGACCTGGTTCCACTCGGCATAGGGATGCGGAATCCGCACCAACGTCGCCAGGCCGTTGTGGTGGCGTACGCCGAGGAGCGATCGGTCGGCCGGGTTGAACACGAACTCGCCGATGCGCGCATCCTTGAGCAGCAGCGTTTCCTTGCCGCTCGCGAGGTCGAGCGCCACCAGGTCGCGCAGCGCGTGGTTGTCGGTGGCGTAGAAGAGCGTGCGGCTCGCCGGGTCGTAGGCGAGCGACGTGACCTTGTACAACATGCTGTCTTTCACGTCCGCCAGGCGCCGCACGTCTCCGCTGCGGGTATCGAGCGCGCCGATGTGGGCGACCACGCCGGGATAATCGAACGCCGCGTAGAGCGTAGTGTTCGCCTCGTCGTAGTAGGCGCGCGAGGCGGAGCCGACCGCGGTCGCGACCAGGTCGCGGTGCGGCGTGATCGGTTGCTGGCGCACCTGCGCGAGATTGCGCCGCTGGAAGTCGCGCTCGAAAGCGATCCAATCCTGCCACGCCTGCTCCAGCGGCATGCCGAAAACGTGCTGGAACTGGTCGGCGTAATGGCGCCGGCTCCCGGCGTCGCGCTTCAGCCACGCGACCACTTTCTCGGGCGTGTGCGCGTAGGCGAGCCAGGTGAAGAAGCGCGTTCCGTAGAGGTACGCGTTGGCGCCCACCTGGAAATCCACCCGGGTGCCGCGCGATTCCAACCCCAGCGGATCGTAGAAAGGGGCGTCGTCGCGCACCATGGCGCGAAACACCATCTCGTAGAAGCCGCCCTGCGCGCGGCCCAGCCCGCCGCTCATCCAGGTCTCCATGAAGACGGCGCTGCCCTCCGCGTACCAGCGCGGCACCGTGAAGCGCGGCACCGTGAGATAGCTGTAGAGCAATGTCTCCGGATGCTGCTCCTGGGGAAACACCTTGCCGCGGAAGAAGCGGCGCCAGTTCCGGTCCTCGCCCGAGGAGTAGTCCGTCGTCGCGACGTGAACCAGCTCGTGATTCATGATCGAGTACATGCGCTCGCTCGCCGAGTAGGTCTCGAAGGCGTAGGAGACCGGCGCGATGTCGAAGCGCAGCGTGTTGCGCGGCAGCGGCGAGGCGCTCGCGTTGCCGTAGTCCGAGAAATCCTTCAAGAGGACCGTGGTGCGCTCGTAGGGCTCCCAGCCCAGCACGCGACGCTGCCACGCGAGCGAATTGGTGAAGGTGCGCACCGCGTATGGGGCGAGGTAGGCGAGCGTCGGATCGAAATAGACGAGCTCGAGATCGGCCGTCTCCACGCATGAAAGGCCGAGAGGGCTCTCGGCCGCGTGCACCACCGGGACCAGCAGCAGCATGAGGCAGAAGATGCGGCAACGCATGCGGCGAAGGATAACCGGTTTGGAAAACAGAACCGCCGGCGCGAGGCCGGCGGTCGGTGAAGCGAGGCGCTGCGCGTTACTGGCTCAGACCTTTATTCTGCATGTTCGACTGCGCATTGGTCTGGGCATTCGTTTGCGCGCTTGCCGCTGCACTCAGGTTGGACGCGGCGGCGGCGGCGAAGGCGCTCGAGTTCGCCGACATGGCGGCGAGCGCGCTGGGGTTGGAGGCGAGAGCCGCGAAAGCGCTGGGGTTGGCGGCCAGCGCAGCGAAGGCACTCGGGTTGGCCGCCATGGCGGCGAAGGCCGCCGGGTTGGATGCGAGCGCCGCGAAGGCGGCCGAGTTGGCCGCGAGCGCGCTGAAAGCCGCCGAATTCGCCGCCATCGCCGCGAGCGCCTTCGACTGCGCCGAGAGAGCCGCGAGCGCGCTGGGATTCGCCGCCAATGCCGCGAAGGCACTCGCGTTCTGCGACATCGCCGCGAAGGCCTGGTGATTGGCCGCGAGTGCCGCGAAGGCTTGCGAGTTGGCCGCGAGCGCGCTGGGATTCGCCGCCAATGCCGCGAAGGCACTTGCGTTCTGCGACATCGCCGCGAAGGCCTGGTGATTGGCCGCGAGTGCGGCGAAGGCTTGCGAGTTGGCCGCGAGCGCGCTGAACGCCGCCGAGTTCGCCGCCATGGCCGAGATCGCGGCCAAGCTTGCGTTCAGGGCCTGCGCGTTGCTGGCGAGCGCGTTGAACGCCGCGGGCGCAACCGCCATGGCGGCGTTGGCGCTCGCATTGGCCGCCGCTGCGGCAAAGGCCTTCGAATCGCTCGCCAAAGCGGCGAAGGCGCTCGGGTTGGCCGCGATCGCGGCGAAAGCCTTGGGATACTGCGAAAGCGCGGCGAACGCGTTGGCGTTCGCGGCCATCGCCGCCAACGCGGCGGGTTGCGCCGACATCGCCGCGAAGGCCGAGGCATTCTGCGACATGGCCTGGGCAGCGGACGGATTTTGCGCAAGCACGGCGAAGGCCGCCGGATTCTGCGCGAGCGCGGCGAACGCGTTGGCGTTTCCAGCCATCGCCGCGAAGGCCTTCGGCTGTTGTGCCATCGCCGCGAATGCATTGGCGTTGGCCGCGAGCGCCTGGAGGGCCGCCGGATTCTGCGCCAGCGCCTGAAACCCCGGATCCTTCAGGAGGCGCTCGACGGCGTCGCTCTGCATGAGCTGCGCGACCGCCTGGTCTCCCAGCTTCACGTCCTGGGCCTGGATCTGGGGCGCCCGGTAGCGCTGCGCGGGTGCGACCGTTCCGGTCGCGCTTTCCCCGGTGTTGGGGAAATCGAGCGCGTGGTGACCGACGAGCACGACGCCGACCAGCGCCAACCCGACTCCGATATAGATGTTGCGTTTGCCGTTGGTGCGCTGGCTCATTATCTTATCCCTTGAAAACATTGTTGTTTCCGGATTCGGGCCCCGGGCTCGATGCGACTCCAGGCTACTTACACGCGACCCGGGAAAAGGTTGGTCCCGCCCTCGATCGAGCTTTGCGAGCACCGCGGCGACCAGGCCCTCGGGAGGGTTGGCCGGGGGCACGCGGGCCAGCACGGCGAAGACTTCCGTCAGCTCCTGGTAGCGTGCGCGCGCGGCCGGATCGTCCTTGAGGATGCGATCGAGCTTGCGCACCTCGTCCGGCGTCGCCTCCCCGTCGAGGACCAGGCACATCAATTGCAGATGTTCGGGTTTGCTCATGTCAGGCGGGGATGAGGTCCTTGAGGAGCACGCGGAGGCGTTGCCGTGCCTCGAACAGCCGCGACTTTACCCTCTTCTCGTCGAGGTCGAGGATTTCCCCGATTTCCTGGTAGCTGCACTCGGAGAAGTGGCGCAGCGTGAGCACGGCGCGATCGCCCGAGCGCATTTTCATCAACGCCGCCTGTACGCGGCGCGAAAGCTCGGCCTCGCTCGCGCGCGCCTCGGGCCCGGCGCTTTCGCGATCCGGTGTATCGAGTTCGCCTTCCAGCGGATCCTCGCGGCCGTTGCGGCGCAGCAGGTTGAGCGATTCGTTGAGGGCGATGCGATAGATCCAGCTGAAGAAGCGGAATTGCGGATCGTAGTCGTCGAGGTGCTCGGCGACCCTGAGGAACACGACTTGCGCGATGTCGCTTGCATCCTCCCCATTCCCCAGCACGCGGTATGCGGCGTTGTAGATCGGCCGTTGGTAGCGGATCACGAGCTCGGTGAAGGCTCCGCGGTCGCCGTCGCGGTAACGCTCCATCAGCAGCTGGTCGCGGTCCTTATCCACAATTACACGGGGCGGTCGCGAAAGTTGGCCGGAATTACTCGGCCGGCTCGATTTCGAAGATCTGGTCGAAACCGGAGTACTGGAAGATGTCCTGCAGGTGGCGGTTCACGCCCGCCAGGCGCAGCTTGCCCGCGGAGGCCATCAGGCGCTTCTGGGTCTTCAGCAGCACGCCCAGGCCCGCACTGGATATGTACTCGAGCCGGCTGCAATCGAGCGTCACCGGCCCCTGGACGCGGTCGAGGAAAGACTGCGCCGCCGGGCATTGCGCGGCATCCAGCCGCCCCGCCATCACCACCTTGCCATCTGCGCCGAAATCGATTGCGAGCATCTTCTTGTCCCTGACCTTCCTGGGGTCCCGCCGGTCCACCGCCGTCTTGCGGAAGGTGATGCGGCTGGTGCGGCTTTCCTCAAGATACTGGTACTCGATGAAATCGACCATCTTCTTGATGAGATGCAGGCCGAGGCCCCCGGGCGTGCGCTGCTCGATCGGCAGGGTCACATCCACGTCGCCCGCCCTCGTGACGTCGAAGAACTCGACGCCCGGGTCGGTCAGCGTCACTTCCACGCCGCCCGGCACCCGGGTGAGGTCCAGGCGCACCGCGGCATCGCTCGTAGGGCTGTATTTGACCATATTGGTGAAGAGCTCCTCCAGCGTGAGGTCCACCACCGGCAGCAGCCGCGCGTCGAGCTGGTGGGTCGAGAAGACCTCGGAGGTGAACGCGAAGAGCTCCTCGAGGGAGTCGAAGCTGCGCTTGAAGCTGCGGCTATGGATCACGAGAGGGCCTTGCGCTTCAGCAGCACCACGGTCATGTCGTCCTCCTGCATCGCGTTGCCCGCGAACGCCTGCACCGCCTCGAGCAGGATCGCGGAGAGCTCCGCCACCGGCCGCGCACAGTTCGCCCGCACGATCTCCTCGACACGCCCCTCGCCGAACTCCTGGTTGCGCGCGTCGCGGTATTCGTAGATGCCGTCGGAGAGGAGCACCAGGATGTCGCCCGGCCGCATCTCGACGGTGACCGCGCTCTTGAGCTGCGTGATCGGCATGGCCGCGAGCGGAAAGCTGGTGGGCTTGTAGTGCGTGCAGGCCCCGCGCGCCGCGTCGTAGAAAAGGATCGGCGCCTGTCCGCCGCTGTGGAAGCGCAAGCGGTGCGCGGCGGCGTCGAGCAGCCCGATGAACGCGGTGATGAAGCGATCCTCGGCGAGGAATCCGCTGAGCTGGTTGTTCACCTGCGTGAACGCGGTCTCGAGGTCCGCGCCCATGCGAAACGCCATGCGCAGCATCGCCTGCATCTGCGTGACCGAAAGCGCGGGCGCGATGCCGTGCCCGGTCGCGTCCCCCAGCACCACGAGCAGCCCCTGCTCGAGGAGCGCCAGGTCGAACGTGTCGCCGCCCGTGAGGTCGGCGGGCCGGAATGTTCCGTACACCTCGTAGCCGGGCACCGAAGGCATCGTCGCCGGCAGCGTGCTCATCTGCACCACGCGCGCCATCTCCAGCTGCTGGCGCATCTTCTCGCCCTCGATGAGCGACTCGGTCATGCGCACGCGCTGGAGTGCCACCGCGCACTGCGCGGCGAGCACCGTGGCGAGCGCCTCGTCCTCGGCCTCGAAGACGCCGTGCTTCTTGTTCAGGACCTGCATCACGCCGACGAGCACATTCTTGTGGTCCACGAGGGGGAGCGTGAGCATGCAGCGCGTGCGGAAGCCGTAGCGCTTGTCCATTCCCGGATCGAAGCGCGGGTCGGCGTAGCAATCGCGCACGTTGATGGGCTGGCGATTGCGCGCGCAAGTGCCCACGAGCCCCGTGCCCGCTGGAATGCGGATGGGCGCGATGTCGGTGGCGACTTCGAGGATCAGCTCGTCGGCCTTGGGGTCGTACAGCCAGACGGTGCCGCGCTCGGCGTCGAGGACCTGCTTGGCGGCGGCTACGACTTCACGCAGCATCGTGGTGAGGTCGAAGGGCGCGGCGAGCTTTCCGGTCAGGGCAAGAATCGGCTCGAGGTCCTGGGCCGAGAGTGCGCGAGGCGCTGATGTGGTGCTCATGGCGGGAGTATGCAGGTTCCACGAGTAAGGCAAAATATTACCCATGACGAAACCGAGAACCGGACAGGCCCCGAAATGGCCGATCAGCCGCGACGAATTCCACGAGCGCTTCCAGCAGAAATTCGTCGATCCCGCCTTCGAGAAGGAGAGGGAGGCGATCGCGCGCATCGAGGCGATCGCCTGGGAGGCCTACAAAGACGACCGCAAGTCGCCGCGCACCGCCAAGGCCGGACCCGGCTTCGCCGATCCCGATTTCAAGCTGTCGGTCGAGTGGCTCGAGACGCGCGAGCGCCTCCTGAAGGCCGGGGCCCGGCAAAAGGACCCGGCGACGAAATCGCGCGTGCTCGTTGTCTGCGGCTCTTCGCGCAACGACGGCACCTGCCCGGGCGAGATCTCGAAGACCTATCGCCTCGCCAAGCTCGCCGAGGAAACGTTGCACGCCGACGGCATCGAGACCGACTTCCTCGATCTAAGCCGCCTAACCTCGGACTACTCACTGCGCATTTATCCGTGCAAGGCATGCGTTTCCACCGCGCAGCCGCTGTGTCATTGGCCTTGCAGCTGCTATCCCAACCACGCTTTCGAGCAGGTTGGCGACTGGATGGCCGAGATCTACGAGCGCTGGGTCGCCGCGCACGGCGTGATCCTCGCCACGCCCGTGAACTGGTATTACGCGTCGAGCTCGATGAAGCTGATGATGGACCGCCTGGTCTGCGCAGATGGCGGCAATCCGGATCCCACGCTGACCCACGGCAAGGACGCGGAGAAGGCGAAGGAAGTCGAGCTGCAAGGCTGGCCGTTTCCGCAGCACCTCAAGGGGCGCGTGTACGGCCTCATCGTTCACGGCGATGTGGCGGGCGTGGAAGACACGCGCCGCGCGCTTTCCGACTGGCTCGACTGGATCGGCTTCATCGACGCGGGCTTCAAGGCGCGCCTCGACCGCTACATCGGCTACTACGAGCCCTACGCCACCAGCCACGAGGCCCTCGACCGCGACACGGACGTGCAGGAAGAGTCGCGCAATGTCGCGCGCGCGGTCGCCAACGCGGTGCGCGAGCTGCGCGCGGGAAAGCTTTCCGCGCCCGATGCGAAGCTGCAAAGGCCGCGCCCGAAGTGATTCCACGCCGTCCGGCCTCGAGGCCGGACGGCTCGTCCGGCGCGTCGTTGCACTTCCGACGAGGAAACGAACATGAAGCACAGGATCATTGCGCTTGGCGCCCTGGCGCGGCCGCGCCTGAAGCAGGCGAGCGCCGATCTCGCCAGGGAGATGTCCCGCGCCGGCAATTTCAGCCGGCTCACGGAGTCGCGCGAGCAAGTGTTCGTCATCGAGGCGCAGGCGCAGCTCTCGCGTGAAAACCCGTTGGGCATGCCCACCACTGACAAGGAACACAGATGAACGCACACAAACGCAAATGGCTCTCCACCATGACGGTCCTGGTAAGCATTGCCGGCGGCCCGGCGTGGGCGCACACCGGCCCGCATGAGGACAAGAAGACCGCCTATGATTATTCGAAGGCCGAGGAAACCGCGTTCGGGAAGGCCGTGGATCCGAAGAAGGCGAAGCGTGTCGTGAATATCGAAATGAGCGACACGATGCGCTTTACCCCAGCCGAGATCGCCATTAGGCGCGGCGAAACCGTGCGCTTCGTGGCGAAGAACACCGGCAAGCTCATGCACGAGATGGTGCTCGGCACGAAGAAGGAGCTCGCGGAGCATGCCGAGATGATGAAAAGGAATCCCGAAATGGAGCACGACGAGCCGCACATGTTGCACGTCGCGCCGGGGAAAACGGGCGAGATGGGCTGGCAATTCACCAAGGCGGGTGAGTTCCTCTATGGCTGCCTCGTGCCCGGCCATTTCGAGGCCGGCATGGTCGGCAAGATCAAAGTGGCGGATGCCTCGTCCACAGCACGCGTCGGCGAGGGCGTCGAAGGCGAAGTCCGCAAGGTCGACAAGGGGGCGGGAAAGATTACCTTGAAGCACGGCCCGATCCCCAACCTCGACATGCCGGCCATGACGATGGTGTTCCGCGTCAAGAATCCGGCGA
>Ga0209131_1002243_pt1 | contig 13225 bp, 8 predicted proteins | sample GraSoi_2013_40cm_FD_185826 | JGI IMG/M metagenome (GOLD analysis project Ga0209131, IMG submission 185826) | Grasslands soil microbial communities from the Angelo Coastal Reserve, California, USA - Sample 9_17_2013_40cm (SPAdes) (version 2) | ecosystem: Environmental > Terrestrial > Soil >...
TCCCACGCGCCGCTTTTATGTGTCCGCGGCAGGTTCCACGGCGCCGTTCAGAGGGTTCCCGAATGACACCCCGCCCTGTGAGCTCATATCCACAAGAATCTACAATCGCAGCCAGCGGACACAGAACCCGGTTGGGTGCGACTTCGGGGTCCTGCCTCCCGGGTGCCCGCCGCGGGCTCTCGCGTGTTGGAACTCCACCGTGATTTCCTGGAGCGCCGAGCTCGGTCCGGCAGCGGCGAGCCGAGTGCTGGGATCGTCGAATCTCGCGATTAATAGCGCTGGCACCATAAGTCCGCCACTCCAGGTCCCGCAGTACCTGCAGCCGAGTGGCTGGGCAAGCGTCGTATTTGACAGTTCCGCTGCGGCGTTCATCGGGCTTCAAAGTCCCGGCGCCTTTGTCGGCGAGGATCTCAACACCGGCGCGCTGGGGGGCCAGGCCTCCGGTCCACTGGGGCTGCCCGTCGTGGGGTTCATGGTCCGCACGTTCGTCAATGGAACGCTCACATGCTCCGCCACCCGCTGCCAGGGAAACTATGGGAGTCTTTTCCCTCACAAATACAGCCGATACGCGCTGCCTTATCCATGACCGACATCTGGAGACGAGAATCTCTAGTGGCGTACACGTTGGTGGCGCTTTCGAGCCCGTGTCTCGTTCAGGCGGTCTATCTCAATACCGAGGGGAAAGGTCAGGCCCTGATCTATCCGTACTACACCACGCGTTCCGCCGACGGAAATGCATTCAACACCTATGTCACCGTTTTGTCTCACCGGCGTTTTTTTGGGAGCAGCTCCACCGCGACGGCGATCCGCGTGCGGTTTCGGGAAGGAAGAAACGGTCGCGAGGTCGCGAGTTTCAACCTCTACCTCGGGGATAGCGACGTGTGGACGGCGGCAATCGTGCCGACGAGTGACGGCGCGAGGCTGATCACGTACGACGAGAGTTGCACCAGCCCGCAAATACCGCTGGTGAGCCCGCTGTCTTCGCGACAACGCGTCCTGGATTTCTCAAACTCCGCCTACACCGGCCCGAATGCGGACGGCGGCGACGAAAGCCTCGACCGGACGCGCGAGGGGTACATCGAGATGATCGAGATGGCCTCGTTGTCCGGAGCCGCCGCGGCGGCCGTCACTCACAATGCGGCCGGCCAGCCGGCCAACTGCGCCTATGTGCAGAGCCAAGATCCGGTGAACGTGTCGGCCCCCTCGGGCGAGCTCTCGGGTTCGGGAACGCTCATCAACGTCGCGAGTGGCCTGGATTTCGCGTACAACGCGGAGGCCCTTGCGGGGCTCACCACGCAGCCGCTCTACCGCGGTCCCGCGGATCCCTATCCCGACTGGAATGCGAGCGAGGTAACGCCGGTCAGCAACATCGTCGCCGATGGAAAGCGGTATCGCTTGCTGTGGGCGAGCGGGCTCGAGGCGGTGGACGCGGTGTTCATGCGCACGGGCGTGCTCAACGAATTCATCCGCGACGCGGCGACGCTCTCACAGACGGACTGGGTTCTCACATTTCCGACGCGGCGATTGCACGTGACGCCGGCGGCGACTACGGCGCCGTTCCTGGATGCCGTTTCCCCCTCGTCCAGCTGCGCGGCTCTCTATCCGACCACCTTCACCCGTGAGGAGCGCGACGATTTTTCTTTTCGCTGTCCCCAGATTGATTTCGGGGGCCCCTGTCCGCCAGCGCCGCTTGCATGTTTCGCCTCCACGATTCTCGCCGCGACGCCCGCGGCGAATACCGCGCCGTCCGGCGTCCTCGGTTCGACGAGCCGGCACTCCGCCACGTATCTATGGCCGCCGAATTTCGCCAACGGATGGAGCCAGGTCGCGTTCGCCGACCGCCTTGGGCCGTCACGCCATGAATTGAGAAGCCTGCCGTCCTCCACCGTGCGCGATCTCGCCACCGACCAGGTCACGACCGGATCACAGGTGATAGCGGGTCTTCCCGTGCTGGGGCTGATGTTGCGGACCTTCGTGAACGGAACGCTCGTCTGCGCGAGCGGCAGCTGCCAGGGCAACTACGGCGGCAATTTCCCGCACAAGTACCGGCGCCAGATCACGCTGGCGCCGTGAGGAACTCGCACAGCAGCCGGTGGAAGTGGTGCACGCCGCGCTCGCGCGTGGGCGAATAGCGGCCGCGCTTGTAGAAGCGCGAGCGCACGCCGCGCTGAACGGCTTGAACGATCGCCTCGTCCTCGGCTTCAACGCGATCCAGCGACGCCCCCGCGCCGGTTTCCAGCTTCGATGCATCCCAAACGTAAGAGCGGAAGGCGACGCGTGTGCGGTCGAGTCCTTCGGGCTGCACCACGTTCAGCGACAGTCCCCACGGATAGAAGTTGAGCATCAGGTTGGGGAAGATCCACCAGTACTGCGCAGCCGGTGCGCCATCCTTCGTTTGCGCGCGTTGCACGTTGGAGTAACGGAAGAGCTCGCTCGCGTAGTTCGCGTAGTCGACCACCTCGTTCAGCCCTGCGTGCACGAACGGGATGTGAAAGCCCTCGAGATAATTCTCGACGTAGAGCGCCCAGTGCGCGTTCACCTCGTAGTCGCGGCTGTGCGTTGCATCGAAGCGCATGCGATCGAACGGCATCGCCCTGACGGAAGCTTGCATGTCGGCGAGGAACGCCTCGAACGGCGCCGCGGGATCGATCGCGGCGAACGCTTGTCCCGCCCATTCACCGAAAGGCACCGCGGGAAGGTTGTCCGAGGGCGACGGAAAGTTCTTCGCGTCCTTGAACTCGGGCATGAAGGTCATGCGTCCCGCGAGGTCGAAGCGCCGCGAATGGTAGCCGCAGCGGATCTGCTTCGCCTGGCACGGCTCCTTCACGAGGATGTTGCCGCGGTGGGTGCAGACGTTCGAAAGGCAACGGAGCACCCCGCCCTCGTCGCGCGCGAGCAGCAGCGGCTCGTCGAGAAGCCCGGGGAGGAGATTTCGCGGCGAAAGGCTTTGCGCGGACGCCACGTCGGCGAGATCCCCGATCCATTGCCAGGAGCGCGCGAAGATTTTCTGGCGCGCGAGCTCGTAGGCGGCCGCGTCGCGATAGAAGCGGGTGTCGATCGTCGCCGCGACCGTGATGTCGGGATCGACGGCGTAGTCAGTCGAGGCTGGCGAGGACACGCGCGGGCTCGAGAGTGACGAGGCAATTGGTGTGGCCCAGCGGGCAGACGCGCTGGAAGCACGGGCTGCACGAGAGCTTCAACGAGATCACGCGCGCCCGGGGTGAAAGCGGCGGCGTGAACGCGGGGCTGGAAGAGCCGAAGAGGGCGGTCGTCGGCCGGTCGAGCGCCGCGGCGATGTGCATGAGCCCCGAGTCGTTGGTGACGACGTGCGCGGCAAGCGACATGAGGTCGATCGCCTCGTCCAGCGTGGTGCGGCCCGCGAAGTCGATGCAGAGGTTCTCGGAGAGGCGCTGGATCTCGGCTGTGATATCGGCGTCCTTCTGCGATCCCAGCAGCCATACCTGGTAGCCGCGATTCGCAAGTGTGGCGGCCAGCGACGCGAAGTGGCGCGCGGGCCAGCGTTTCGCCGGGCCATATTCGGCGCCGGGCGCAAACACGGCCGCCGGCCGGGAAGCATCGAGGCCGTATTTCGCGAGTGTCACGCGCCGCGCCGCGTCATCGACGCGGAGCCGTGGATTGGGAAGGCCGGGCTGCAACGTCTCTCCCGCGCTTTGTGCGAGCGCGGCGTAGCGCTCGACGATGAGCGGGAGTGCCGCTTCGTCGAGGCGGCGCGCGTCGTTCAGCAGCCCGAAGCGCATCTCGCCGCGATAGCCGGTGCGAAGCGCAATTCCCGCATGCCAGGGAATCAACGCCGACTTGAACGTGTTCGGCAGGACGATGGCGCGATCGTACTGCGGCAGCGTCTTCGCGAAGCGCCGGCGCGCAGCGAGCTTGAGATCCCCGTGGCCGAACGGCAGCGCGTGCGTCGCGGCGACTTCCGGCATGCGCCGGTACACGGGCAGCACCCACGGCGGGGCGAGCACGTCGATCGACCCTTGCGGATCGCGTTCCTTCAGCCGGACGAGGAGGGGATGGGAGAGAACCGCATCACCGATCCAGGATGGAGCGACGACGAGCGTCCGCGGCATCAGTGCCCGTGGGAGCCCGCGTCGCCGACCAGCTTGTAGAGGGTGCCGCAGTAAGGGCAGCGCGCCTCACGCGTCTGCTCGATCGGCAGATAGACGCGCGGGTGCGTGTTCCAGAGCTTCTGCGAAGGAAGGGGGCAGTGCAGTGGAAGATCGGCAGCCGTGATCTCGACGCACTTCTGATCAAGCTCGGACGGCAGCGACATTTTCCGTTTGCACCGGCGAGAGCCAATGGTGGTACTTGCGGTTGCGTCCGTGGACGATGTCGAAGAATGTCGTCTGGATCTTCTCGGTGACCGGACCGCGCGAGCCCTTGCCGATGACGCGCCGGTCGAGCTCGCGGATCGGGGTTACCTCCGCCGCGGTTCCGGTGAAGAAAGCCTCGTCGCAGATGTAGATGTCGTCGCGCGTGAGCCGCGTCTTCTCCACCGGGATGCCGAGATCGGCGCAGATCGACTGCACGCTGCGCCAGGTGATGCCGTTCAGCGCCGTGGTGAGCTCCGGGGTGTAGACGCGCCCGTCCTTCACGATGAAGATGTTCTCCCCCGCGCCCTCGGCGACGAAGCCGTCCGTGTCGAGCAACAGCCCTTCGTCGTAGCCGTCCTGCGTGGCCTCGAGGTTGGCGAGGATCGAGTTGGCGTAGGTGGTCGCGACCTTGGCGCGCGCCATGGTGACGTTCACGTGGTGGCGCGCGAAGGACGAAGTCTTCACGCGAATGCCCTTCTTCAGGCCGTCCTCGCCCAGGTACGCGCCCCACGGCCACGCGGCGATGGTGACGTGGACCTTCGCGCCGATGGGAGACACGCCCATTTTCTCCGAGCCGTAGAAGGCGAGCGGGCGCAGGTAACAGCTTTCGAGCTTGTTGGCGCGCACGACTTCGCGCTGCGCATTCATCAGCTCTTCACGCGAGTACGGGATCTCCATCATGTAGATCTTCGCCGAGTCGAACATCCGGTCGGTATGTTCCTTCAAGCGGAAGATCGCCGTGCCGATCTCGGTCTTGTACGCGCGCACGCCCTCGAAAACCGCCAGCCCGTAGTGCAGCGAATGGGTGAGGACGTGGGTGGTTGCGTCGCGCCATGGCACGAGCTTGCCGTCGTACCAGATGAAGCCGTCGCGGTCTGCCATCGACATGGGAAAGGGGGGCTCCGAAAGCGATGCGGATGACACGGATTGTGCCATAATCGCCTCGGTTGCTGCACCACAACAACAGGCGGAATTTGACACGGCATGCCCCAGGATTCGTCCCCTGAATCGCCCCTGAAACTCGCAACGAACGCGCCCGCCGAAAAGAGCGTAACGGCGCCCCTCACGCCCGAAGAGAAGCTGTCGGGCGACATGCTGATGCTCACCACCGGCTTCATGATGTGCGCGGCCGCGCTCTGGCTCGCCATCTACTGGAGCATGGGATACCAGTACTCGACGGCGATCCCGCTCATCTTCCAGGGCCTCTCGGTCCTCACCATCGGCCTTTACTGGAAATACCGCCGCATCTACCTCTTCGCGGTGATCCAGCTGGCGCTGATCCTGTTCACGCCGTTCGCGATGCAGTGGTCGATCGGCAACTTCGTGAACGCCTCGGGCGTGAGCCTGTGGGGCCTGATGGCGCCGGTGGGCGCGGTCACGGTGCTCGGCACGCGCCAGTCGATGCCGTGGTTCTTCGCCTGGCTCTTCATGACGGTGATGGCGGGGGTGTTCGACTACTTGCTGTCGGGAACAGTGCAGCGCTTCGACCTGCAGACCGTGGCCGTGTTCTTCGTGCTCAACTTCGCCGCGATCTCGGTGATGATCTATTCGCTCTTGTGGTACTTCGCGAGCGAGAAGCAGAAGCTGCGCACGCTGGTGGACGCTTCTCACGAGGAGATCAAGCACGAGAAGGAAAGAAGCGAGAAGCTGCTGCTGAACGTGCTGCCTCCCGCGATCGCCGAGCGCCTGAAGAGGAACGAGGTCAACATCGCGCAGGGCCACGCCGACGTGACGGTCATGTTCGCCGACATCGTCGGCTTCACGCGCATGACCGAGGAGCTCTCGCCGGTGGAGACGGTGAAGATCCTGAACGACGTGTTCTCGATCTTCGACGACATCGCCGACAAGCATCGCGTCGAGAAGATCAAGACCATCGGGGATGCCTACATGGCGTGCGCGGGCCTGGACACCGGGTCGCAGATCCACTACGCCGACGCGGTGGCGAGCATGGCCCTCGAGATGATCGACAGGATCGCCGAGTACCGCAAGCGCACCGGCGAGCGCGTGCAAGTGCGCATCGGCATCGGCACCGGCCCCGTGGTGGCGGGCGTGATCGGCAAGAAGAAGTTCATCTACGACATGTGGGGCGACACGGTGAACGTGTCCTTCCGCCTCGCGGCCGATGCTCCGGCCGAGACCGTCATGGTCGACCTCATGACGCACCGCAGGCTCTACAACCGCTTCCGCTTCGAGCCGGGGCAGGAGCTCGAGATCAAGGGCAAGGGGCGCATGCAGGTCTTCCAGCTCACCGGCCGTCACGAGCGCAGCAGCTCCACCACGGCCGCGGCTTAACCGAACACTTCCTTCCAAACCCGCCTCACCGCGCCGCGCTCGCTCTCGAGCTCGCCGGGCGCAAGCCGCACCCTCTCCTCGTCGTTCAACGCCGCCTCGTGCGTGCGCCGGCGCATCGCGAGATAGGCATCGGCCGCGGCGACGGCAATTTCGCGATCCACGAGCCCCAGGTCGGCGCAGCGCTTGAGCAGCGTGTGGTTGCCCTTGTTCTCGCGCAGCGTCGCGTGCTGCGGACCGTGCGCGAGCACCAGCGCCTGCACCGAGAACTCGAGGTCGATGATGCCGCCCTCGACGTGTTTCAGCTCCCGGGCTTCGGCGCGATTCTCGACGCGCATTTTCTGGCGCATGGCGATGATCTCGGCGAGAAGCTTTTCGGGATCGCGCGGCTGGGCGAGGATCTCGTCGCGCAGCAGCTCGAAGCGCTCGCCAAGCTGCGCGTCTCCCGCCGCGAACCGCGCCCGGGTGAGCGCCTGGTGCTCCCACGTCCACGCGCGCTTCATCTGGTAGTCGCGAAAGGCGCCGAGCGAGCTCACCAATAATCCCGACGCGCCGTCGGGACGCAAGCGCAGGTCGGTTTCGTACAGCACGCCCGCGCCCGTGTGGCTTGTCAGCCAGGTGTTCACGCGCTGCGCCACGCGCGCGAGGCGCTCCGATTGCGCGCCGATCGCGTCGTCGTAAAGAAAAATGATGTCGAGGTCCGAGCCGTAGCCCAGCTCCTTGCCGCCGAGTTTTCCGTAGCCGACGATGCAGAATCCGGGGATGGGAGAGGCAGAAGCGCCCAGGCTCTTCGTGGCCTCGTTCAGCGTCACGTCGAGGATCACGTCGGCCAACGCCGAGAGCTCGTCGGAGAGCGCCATCACGGCGAGCTCGCCTTCGATGTCGGCGATGGTGAGGCGCAGCATGTGGCGCTGCTTGAAGTGGCGCAGGTGGTCGAGGAGCCGCTCGACGTCGCCGGAGAGGGCGGCGCATTCCGCGGCGAGGGCCTCGCGCTCGGCTTGCCAATCGCCCAGCGCGAAGCTCGCCGCCGTGCGCGTGAGCTCGTCGAGCAGGATCGGATGGCGCGCGAGGAGCCGTGCCGCCCACGCGCTCCTCGCCATGAGGTGCGCGGCGCGCCGCAGCACCTGCGGATACTCGACCAGCAGCGAGTAGTACGCCTCGCGCCCATCGATCGCCTCGAGGAGTGCCAGCAGCCGCGTGGCGGTGCCTTCCCCGCCGCCTTCCGCGGCGACCGCGTCGACGAAATGCGGCAGGAGCTTCTCGAGCTTCGCGCGGATCGGCGCGGAGAGCGACCGGTAGCGCCGCGACCGCGTGAACTCGATGAGGCGCGCCGCGACCGCACTGTGGTCCACGATGCCGGCCTCGGCGAGGTCGCCGGCGAGTCCCTCGGGATCGGGTGCCGCCTGCGGATCGTTCAGCCACGCGGAGAGCTTCGCGGATCCGGCCGCGGGTTGGGTGTCGAAGAGCGCGTTGAAAGCCTCCTGGACTTTGCCGCGATGCAAGTCGATCGCTTCCTGCAGCGCTTCGTAATCGGGATAGTCCATCGCGGCCGCGATCGCGGCGCGATGTTCCGCGGTGCGCGGCAGCGCCTGCGTCTGCTGGTCGTCGTAGTACTGCAGCCGGTGCTCGAGCCGCCGCAGGAATTGGTAGGCGGCCGAAAGTGCCACCGCGCGCGCGGGCTCGATCAGGCCGCGCTCGGCGAGGGCGTCGAGCGCAGCCCGCGTCGAAGTCGTGCGCAGGCCCGCATCCCGTCCGCCGCGCACGATCTGGAAGAGCTGCACGCAGAACTCGATCTCGCGGATTCCGCCCGGGCCCAGCTTGATGTCGTCGGTCTTCCGGCGGCGGATGGCGGCTTCGAAGATGCGCGAGTGCAGCTCGCGCAGCGCCTCGAGCATGCCGTAGTCGAGGTAGCGTCGATAGACGAAGGGATCGACGCGCTCGGCCACGCCCTCGGCCGGCCCCGCGACCACACGCGCCTTGAGCCACGCGTAGCGCTCCCACGGCCGCGCCTGGGCGATGAAGTACTCCTCGAGCGCGGCGAGCGAAGTGGCGAGCGGCCCGCTGTCGCCGAAGGGGCGCAGCCGCATGTCGACGCGAAACACCTGTCCGTCGGGCGTGAGCTCCGAGAGCAGCGCGATCAGGCGCCGCCCGACCGCGGAGAAATGCTCGTGGTGCGAGATGCGCTTGGGCCCGGACGTCTCGCCCTCGTGGCCGTAGAGGAACGCGAGGTCGACGTCCGAGGAAACGTTGAGCTCTTCGCCGCCCAGCTTGCCGAGTGCGACCACCGTGAAGCGCGCTCCGCCTGCCGGCTCGCCATGCGCCGCGGCGATCTCGCGCTCGGCTTGGGCCACGGCCGCGGCGATGCACTCCTCCGCGAGCGCGGTCATGGTGGCGAAGACTTCGGCCAGCGGGGCGAGGCCGTTCAGGTCGCGATGGGCGAGGGTGACCATGACGCGCTCGCGCAAGCGCCGCAGGCGTGTGGCGATGGGCTCGCCTTCCCCGGCGAGGGCGGCACGCATCTCCGAGCGCTCAAAGGGCCGGGCCTGGCGCCGCCGCAGGTCCTCCAGCACATCCGGTCGCGCGTTAACCACACGTGCCACGTACCGGGAGAGGCGAAGGGTGCGTTCGAAGTCCGAATTTAGCGCTGGCGCGGCGGGGCGATCCGTCATCGAGGCGCTACAATAACGCACAAACGATTCGATCCCGGCCCGGGCCGGGATTACCGCCCAGAGGACTGCCGAATCAAGGCCTTACCGCGAACCTCTCTGCGCCTGGCGGCGGGCGCCGCGGCGTTCCTCTTCGTAGCCTTCGCGCTTCTCGTGTTGTGGCTGCGGTACTGGGCGCTGCCGCACGTCGACCAGTATCGCGACACCATCGTCTCCTCGCTCGAGAAGGCGTCGGGAATGGCTGTGTCCGCGAAAGCGATTCGCGGCGGGTGGGAAGGCTTGCGCCCGCGCGTCTCGCTCGAGGGTTTCGCGATGGCCGATCGACGCGGCAAGGTGGCCCTGGCGTTCGAGCGCGCCGAGGTGACGGTCTCGTGGTGGTCGCTGCTCGTCGGGCAGGTGCGTTTCCACGACGTCGACTTCTACAAGCCCGCTCTGGCGCTGCGCCGCGGCGCCGACGGGCTCATCTACCTCGCCGACAAGCCGATGAACACCGCGGGTCCCGACGACGGCGCCTTCACCGAATGGCTCCTCGCGCAGCCGCGCCTGGGCATTCACGGCGCCGTGCTCGCATGGCGCGACGAGAAGTCCGGCGCCCCCGAAATCGAGTTGACCGACGTGGAGATCGCGGTGCGCAAGGAGCACGGGCGCCACCTCGCCGCGCTCACCGCCACGCCGCCGCGCGAGCTCTCGGGGCGCATCGACATGCGCGCCGAAGTCTTCCTCACGCGCGAGGGCAAGCGCTGGCAGGCGCAGGGCGATGTTTACGTCGAGGGGCGCAACGCCGATCTCGCGAAGTTGCGCGCGCACCTCCCGGTGCCGGAGACGCTGCGCACCGGAGTGGGCAGCCTGCGCGTATGGGCGCGCTTCACGCACGAAGGCCTGCAGGAAGTCGTCGCCGACTTGAACATGCGGGACGCCCGCGGCCAGTTCGCCTCCGACGTGCTCCCGCTCGAGCTCGCATCGATCTCCGGAAGGGCGCGCTACAAGGTCGAGCGCGACGGCTTTTCCTTCGCCACGCAGGGACTGAGGTTCCGCCTCGCGTCGGGCCTCGAGGTGCGCCCGGGCAATTTCTTCATCGCACGCAGCGAACCCGCCGGCGCACTGGCGAAGGGTGAGATTCGCGCCGACGGCATCGACTTGAAGATCGCGGCGACGTTGCTCGACTATTTTCCGGTGCCGCGCGACCTCAAGGCGCACGCGCTTCGCTACGCCCCGCGCGGGCGGATCTCGGAGGCGCACATCGCGTGGACGGGCGGAGGCGGGGCGCCGGTGAAGACGTACGCGTTGAAGGGACGCTTCGACGAGCTCTCGGTGAACGCGGTCGATTCGTTTCCCGGCCTCTCGGGGCTCACCGGCCACATCGAGGGAACCGAGGCGGGCGGAATTGTGGTGCTCGCCTCGAAGGGCTTCACGTTCGAGCAGCAAAACCTCTTCCGCGCCCCGCTCGCGGTCGATTCGCTCGACGCGAAGGCCACGTGGAAGCACGTCGGCAACGCGCTCGAGGTCACCATCAGCGACGCGGTCTTCGCCAATGCCGACGCCGAGGGGCGTTTCGCCGGCACCTGGCGGTCGCTGCCCGAAGCGAAGGAGCGCTCTCCGGGACTCGTCGACATCAAGGGCACCCTCGCGCGCGCGGTCGCGAGCCGGCTGGCGAACTATCTTCCCAATCGCGTCGCGGCCACTCGCGATTGGCTCGACCGCGCCGTGGAGTCGGGCACCGGAAACAACATCGCATTCGCGCTGAAGGGCGACCTCTGGCATTTCCCCTTCGGCAACGACGACGCCCAGGGGCTTTTCCTCCTCGAGGGAGACATCCACGGCGCGCGGCTGAATTACCACCCGGACTGGCCCCCGGTCGACGACATCGAGGGGCATTTCCGCTTCCAGAACCGGAGCATGGAAATCCGCACCGATCGCGCGGCGATTTTCGCCAGCCGCGCGACCGAGGTGAGCGCAGTGGTCGCAGACTTCGGCGCCAAGCCGCCGGTGCTGGTCCTGAAAGGCGACATCGACACCACCGGCGCGGACACCGTGCGCTTCCTGCGCGAATCGCCCCTGGTGAACGGGCCTGGAGCGTTCACGCGCGCAGTGGCCATCGAAGGACCGGGGCGCCTGAAGCTGCAGCTCATCTATCCGTTGTGGGGCACCGACCCGTTGCGCGTGATCGGCGACTACACGTTCGCGGGCGCCACGGCGAGTGTCGCGAAGACTCTCGCGATGCGCGATGTGCGCGGGAAACTCTCCTTCACGGAGCGCGGCGTGCGCGCGCCCGAGATCACCGGCACGCTCTTCGGCAAGCCCGCAACGCTCACGATGGCGACGCAACCCGACGGGCAGGTCGTCACGCAGATCGACGGCAAGGCCGACGCCGCGGCGATGGCCGACTACGTTCCCGAAGCGATCGTTGCGCGGCTGGCTGGTACCACCGACTGGAAGGCGCGGGTCGTTTCCGGCAAACAGGGAACGGAGCTCACCGTCACCTCCGATCTGAAGGGCCTCGCCTCGAGCCTGCCCGAGCCGCTCGCCAAGGCGAGCGCCGATGCGCGTGCCTTCACGCTCACCATGTCGCGCCTCGGCGCCGAGAGCGAGGCGACCACGGTCACGATCGCGGAGCGGATCCACGGACGCTTCACGCGCGCAGGCACGCCGGGTGCGGAGCACTGGCAAGCCGCGGTCAAGTTCGGCGCCCCGGTCTCGAGCGAGCCGGTGCGCGACGGCCTGTGGCTCTACGGCGCGCTTCCCACGCTCGACGTCGATGCCTGGCAGGCGGTCTTCGCCGCGTCGCGCGATGCCTCGGGCGCGGCGCCGCCCCCGGGCCGCATGGAGCTGCGCGGCGTGGACATGAACCTCGGCAGCGCGCGTTACTGGGGACGGGATTTCCACAACATGCGCGCGCAGCTCGAGCGCTCCGGATCGCAATGGACCGGCAAGCTCGAGAGCCCGCTCGTCGCGGGCGAGGTGCAGTGGAGCTGGGCGGGCAAGGGCCGCATGGTGGCGAAGCTCGAGCGCCTTTCGATCACCGAGCCGGCGGCGGGAAGTGCCGCGGCCGAGCCGCAGCAGGGAACGCAAAGCGACCTTCCCGCGCTCGACGTCACCGCGGAGCGCTTCGAATTCCGCGGCAAATGGCTGGGCAAGCTCGACCTGAAGGCCGAGCCGCAAGGCGACGAGTGGCGCATCGACAAGCTCGACATCGGCAACGCGCACGCGCAGTTCCAATCGACGGGCGCATGGCGGCGCACCGCCACGGGCTCGATCACCACCCTCGCGATCAAGCTCGATACCGAAAACCTCAACGCGCTGATGGGACAGTTCGGTTTCGGCGACTACATGAAGCGCGGCACCGGCAACCTCGGCGGCAACCTGGTGTGGCCGGGATACCCCTACGATTTCGCGCTGGCGAACCTCGCGGGCACCTTCAAGGTCGACGCGCGCGGCGGCCAGTTCGCCAAGATCGAGCCCGGCGCGGGCAAGCTGCTGGGACTGCTGTCGCTTCAATCGCTGCCGCGCCGCGCGATGTTCGATTTCCGCGACGTGTTCAGCGACGGCTTCGCCTTCGAGCGCATCCACGGAGACGTGAAGGTGGCGCGCGGAATCCTGTTGACCGAGGGCTTCGAGATCAGCGGGCCTTCGGCCTTCGTGAGCCTTGCGGGAGAAGTGTCGCTGCCGCAGGAGACGCAGACGCTCAACATGCACATCGTTCCCGAGGTGGGCGAGGGGCTGGCGCTCGCCGCCACGCTGATCGGCACGCCGGTGCTGGGATTGTCGACGCTGCTCGTCTCCAAGCTGTTGAAGAACCCGCTCGGCAAGGCCGTCGCCTACGAATACCAGGTCACGGGGTCGTGGGATAATCCCCAGGTCACGCGCCTGTCCGCGCCGCCACCGAAAACCGCAGCAACGCAGGATTCCGCGGCCACGGTGAAGGCGACGAATCCGTAGGCG
>Ga0209131_1002245_pt1 | contig 13209 bp, 11 predicted proteins | sample GraSoi_2013_40cm_FD_185826 | JGI IMG/M metagenome (GOLD analysis project Ga0209131, IMG submission 185826) | Grasslands soil microbial communities from the Angelo Coastal Reserve, California, USA - Sample 9_17_2013_40cm (SPAdes) (version 2) | ecosystem: Environmental > Terrestrial > Soil >...
TGCGGCGCGGCATGATCGTGGAGGCCGCTCCCGCCGTCTCCGGTCCAAGGCCATCGGATCGCAACATCGCCATCGTGGCCGAGGACGGCGCCGGCATCTACAAACCGAGCCGCCATGTCGAACTCATCCGCGACAGCTTTGAGCGCCAGGGCAAGGACCCCGAGGCCTTCGTACGCTTTCACGTGCGCCGCCTGGAGGCGCTACGCCGCGCCGGCCACGTGGAGCGGATCGATGCGGATCACTGGCGCATCCCCAAGGACATCGTCGACCGGGGCATGGCCCATGACGTTAGCCGGGGCAGCGACGGTCTGCGGGTCCGCACCCTTTCGGCCCTCGACCTCGAACAGCAGATCGGCAGCGACGGAGCGACCTGGCTCGACCGGGAACTGGTCGCCAGCACTCGCACGCCTCTCGTCAAGACCGGCTTTGGCCGCGACGTAGCGTGGGCCCTTGACCGGCGTGCCGAGCGGCTCGTCGAGACCGGCCATGCCAAACGCGAAGCTGACGGGGCGTTCGTCCTGCCGCGGAACCTGGTCACCACTCTGGAGCGCCAGGAAGTCGAGCGGGTCGGGCGAGAGCTGGCGAAGGTGCGCGGCATGAATTTCCACCCCACCAAGGCGGGCTGGCACGTCAGCGGTACGCTTGCAGGCTCGACCGACCTCGCAAGCGGGCGCTACGCCATGATCGAGGACGGGCTCGGGTTCAGCCTGGTGCCGTGGCAACCGGTGCTCGACCAGCGCATCGGCCGACACATCACCGGCGTTATGCGCGGTAACGGAGGCATCGAGTGGAATTTGGGGAGGAAGCTCGGGCTGGGGCTGTGAAGGAGCCGCCTCAAAGCCGAAAGGACATGATTGCGGCTCATGAAAATCACGGCGGCCGCGAAAGTGAGTTTCTTTGAGCGTCTCCAAGAAAAATATTTTTTGCCTTCTTCATCTTTCCGGAACTGCGATGATGTTGGATGCAGGCGCCGTTGGTTCGCTGCTGCTTGCTCTAATGCGATGATGTGACTGAACAAATTGCATTGACGACACGCCCTGTCGAACCCAATTCTGACTCTCGATCAATTTCTTTTCGATCGGGAGCCAGCAATGATGGGCGACCCAGATTGCCCGGAGAACGAACTCCACGGCATTGCTGCAAACGACAACGCCGGCGGCGCTGCTTCGGACGTCGACGCTTTACGCAACGCTGTGTTCAAGCTGGCACGAATGTTTGGTCGTCAAATTGCGCGCCAACACTTCGCCGCGATCCGAGCCGATAACGACAACAACGAGGCGAAGCCAAACACCGACACTTGAGGAGGCTGGGTCGATGAGGATTGCGATCTATGCCCGATATTCTTCCGACCATCAGGACGAGCGCTCCATCGAAGACCAAATTCGGTTGTGCCGGGAGCGCGCCTGTGCGATCGGCGGTAATGTCGTCGGTACCTACACCGATTACGCCATCTCAGGCGCGCATCTGAAAAGCCGACCGGACGCCAGCCGTCTGTTGAGGGACGCTCAGGACGGCTGTTTTGATGCCATTCTGACTGAAGCCCTGGACCGGTTGTCGAGAGATCAGGAGGACGTAGCCGGGCTCTACAAGCGGCTACGTTTTGCGGGCGTAAAAATCATCACCTTGTCCGAAGGCGAAGTCGACGAACTTCACATTGGCTTCAAGGGCACGATGAATGCCCTGTTCCTGCGCGATCTCGCTGCCAAGATCAGGCGAGGTCAGAGCGGTCGCATTGCAGCCGGCTTGGCCGCCGGCGGCCTCTCCTACGGCTACCGGGTCGTTAAGAAACTGGACGACCGCGGGGAGCCTATGCGCGGCCTGCGCGAGATCGACGAGGAGCAGGCCGAGGTGGTGCGGCGCATCTTCCGGGAGTTTGCCGCTGCACGGTCGGCACGTATGATTGCGGCCGGACTGAACCGCGACAAAATCCCCTCTCCGTTCGGCGGCGAGTGGGCTGCTTCGACCATCAACGGCAATCTCAAACGCCGCAGCGGCTTCCTCTACAACGAAGCCTATGTCGGCTTGCTCGTCTTCAATCGCCTCTCAATGTTCAAGGATCCGGAGACGGGCAAGCGAGTGTCCCGGCCAAATCCGCCGGAGAAATGGCAGGTGGTCGAGGTACCGCATCTCAGGATTGTTTCGGACGATCTCTGGGACGCCGCTCAAGCGCGCAAGAAGCTATACGGCGGCAAACGCACCCACGAGCGTCGGCGTCCAAAGCACATGTTCTCCGGACTTGTCCGCTGCGCCGTCTGCGCGAGTTCATACACCGTCAAGAACCGCGATCAGCTTGCTTGCTCGGCTCACCGGGAGAAAGGCACCTGCAATAACAATCGCACAATCCGGGTCGAGGAATTGGAGCGGCGGGTTTTGCAAGGAATCGAACGGCGCCTGCTAGCCCCGGATGCCATTGCGGAATTTCTTCTGGAGTATCATGCCGAGCAGAAGCGGCTCCGCGCCGCGACCACGAAAAAACGCCGCGAAGCTGAAAAGCGCCTTGGCGTCATCATGCGGCAGATCAAATCCATCATCAGCGCGATCGCCGACGGCATTGCCACCCGGGAAATGAAAACCACGCTGCTCGAAATAGACCGTGAGAAGGAAGCGCTCGAAAACGAATTGCTCAGCTTCGAGCAACTCGATACCGTCGTAGAACTGCATCCGGCCGCCGTTGATGCTTATCGCCGCGCGGTCGCGAACCTGCAGAGCGCATTGACATCGGACGACAAAGAGCGTCGCGAGGCGATGGATATTATCCGTTCGCTCGTCACGAGCATCGACGTAATCCCGCAAGAGGGGCGAGGGCAAGTCGAGCTGCATGTCTGCGGCGCCTTGGCAGAACTTCTCAACCTGCCAAATCGGCGTCCCGGCGAACCGCCTGACGCTGTAATGATGGTAGCGGAGGAGTGCTACCGCCTTTCCCCACACCTGCCGAATATACGATATTGCCTTCGTTCCTGCGCTTAAGACGAAAAGCGAAGATCACAGGCTTCGCCCGAGTCAAGTTGACCCCACGTCGAGTGAAATCTGCGAGGCTGCTCTGCTCTCAGGCGAACTCGTGAAGGACGACCGCGAGCTCGCTCGACATGTCGATCATGACGCTATGACCGTAGCGCATCTTCATGATTTGCGATCCAGATGCGCCAGATTGGAAAGCAACGCGGCAGGTGAAGTACAAGGGTAGGGTGGATTGGGCGAAGGCCGCCGCCGCAGGCACAAGGCGGGAATATGCGCGGTCGAGGCCCGCGCTAATCCGCCCTACGCAGTATAGGTTACTCGTAGAACGCCGGCGCGAGCTTGAGCGACTCGCGCTGCGGCTTGTCGTGGTTGATCCAAATCTCGCCGTGCTTTGGCCAGGATGTCGGCCATGCGCGCCATCGACGTCGCGGACTTCGCCTGAATCGAAGTTGAAGCCGGGAACGATGCGGCCATCCCAATTCGACCGGAAGTGCACGCATCGCCGGTCAGCAACCGCGTGCCGGCCTTCGGCAGCTTGACAAGCAGCGACTCGCGGCCGGGAGTGTGGCCCGGCGTCGAGATGATGGTCACGCTGCCGCCGCCGAACACGTCATAGTCGCCTTCAAGCTTGGTCACCGGATGCGCCGGACTGAAGCGCGGTTTACCGTTGGCGTCCGGCCATTCGTACTCGGCCTTCTGCACCAGCAGCATCGCCTTCGGGAACTCTTCGACATTGCCAATGTGATCCGGATGGGCGAACCTGTTTACGTCAGTCACCGTCACACACATTGCCAAGGCTGCTCGATCGAAGTGAGGCCTACAGCCGACCTTGCTCGACAAGTCGGCGACGGATGGTTTGAATTTGCGCCTCGCCCTTCGCTAGGCCTTCGGGGCTGGTGTGAACTGAGTATCTGCCGAGAACTAGGCTGTGACGATGGGGGACGCCAGAGCCAAGGACGAATTCGCTGTCATCAGATGCAATGAACTCAACCGCTGCGGTGCCGGGCTCGAAGACGGCGATTTCACCGTGCGAGACCGTATGCGGCGTCGTAACTTCGCCTTTGCCAACCGCTATCCACAGCACGGTATGATCTCGGGGCGGTTGGTACCTCCAGGTCTCGCCAGACGTTAGAGTCACGGCCAAGTAGTTGATGGCAGATGGCGCTCGGATCGCGCTTACCGACCCTTCGTGCCGTCCAAGCAGAACGCGAGCCGGCCCGACGACGGGTACATCGCCGGCGCTCTGGTAGAGGCTCAAAGACTCGCCGAGTTCGAGATGTGGCGGCAAGGCGATCCAGAGCTGGAAACCGCGGGTGCGGCCGGTGTCGCCGGCTCCGCCACCGTGCCACACTCCAGCGCCCGCTTGCATCCACTCAATGGCACCAGCACCAAGCACGCCTCTCGCGCCATTGGTGTCTTCGTAAGACACACTGCCTTCCGCGATGTAAGTCAATGTTGCGATGCCTGAATGAGGGTGCAGGCCGAAGCCGTTGAAGCTCTTTCCCTCATTTTCAAAGAGATCGAGGAAGACGAATGGCTTTACGATCTCGCCGAGGTCACCCGGACTGATCAGTCGAGTGATCGGGCCGTGCACATGGCCGCGACTTCGGTGAGCGATTTGGCGGATGGGATTGGATGCTGAAACAGCAACTGCGGACATGGAAAACTCCTCAGGTAAGACAAGTGAGGCGATGTCGAACCACTGGCGAGCAATGGTTCGAAGTCGCAGTCGAACTAGGCGATCGCATGTGGGGTGCTGGCGCGCTCGGCGACGCCATTTGCGCCCCACCGCGCGTCGACGCTGAATTTTCCGGTGCCGAAGGCGGCAACCTGAAGCAAGCCACCCGTGATCATCAGATTCTTGAGGAAGTGGATCATTTGGTTCTGATCGGCAAAGTCGGTGTGAAACGCGAGGGCGGTTGCGACCGTGAAGATGGCTAAGGCAACGGCTGTCAGACGCGTTCTCATGCCCAACAGAAGCAACAGGCCGCCGCCAACCTCGACCGCCACGGCAATGGCGTAGCCAACCCATGGCAGCGGTAGTCCGGCGGCAGCGATGTAGCCTTGGGTGACTGCAGGCGCGGCGATTTTCCCGATCCCGCTGAGGAAGAATGGTATCGAAATCAGGGCGCGGCCGAGGACTGCCGCATAGTGTGAATCCTTGAACATGAGCTTGATCCTTGGTTTGGGTCGGAGAACCAAGTGCTCCCTCCCCGACCTGAGTGACCGATCGAGACACTTGGGCTTGGCTTCTTCAGCGTTTAGGTAGCGAGTCCAGGTACCCGGCAAAACTGGTAAAATGCCGGAGTTAGCGTTCAGGGATTTTGAAATGCCGAACCCGGGCACTCCGACCATCGATCAGCTCAAAGTTTTCTTGAGCGTTGTCGAAGCGGGAAGCTTTGCGGCCGCCGGCCGGCGGCTCGGGCGGGCAACTTCGGCGATCAGCTACACAGTTGCGAACCTGGAGGCTCAGCTCGGTGTGACATTATTTGATCGCGAACAGACGCGGAAACCCACGCTGACAGAGGCGGGTGCCGCCATCCTAGCGAAAGCTCGCAGTGTATCGATCGGGGTTGATGACCTTCGCGCGACGGTGAAAGGCCTACTCGAAGGCCTCGAGGCCGAGGTCGTGCTGGTGGTCGATGTCATGTTGCCGACTACGCGGCTGGTAGACGCCGTGCAAGCGTTCGAGGCGACATTTCCGACCGTTAAGCTGCGCCTTCATGTCGAGGCTCTCAGCGCCGTCGGGCAGATGGTTCAGGCCGGTGTCGCCAACATTGGAATCGGCGGCGGTCTGCACACCACTGAACCAGGGCTCGAACAGATTCATGTGGGGGATGTCGAAATGATTCCTGTTGCCGCGCCCAATCACCCGCTCGCGCGCGGCAATCCGAACCCTCCCGGTGCTGCGCGGAGATACAGACAGCTCATCCTGACCGTGCGCTCCCCCTTCTCCGAGGGACAGGATATGGGCGTTTTCTCTGCCGACGGATGGCGCATCGCCGACCTTGGGGCAAAGCACGCCCTTCTCCTTGCAGGACGCGGATGGGGAAACATGCCGGAGCCAAGCGTCCGTGCTGACCTCGCGGCAGGCCGCCTCGTTCGGTTGCAGCTTCCGGAAGTGCGCGGCGGCGCGTATCCTTTGCGCGCGATCTATCGCACCGATAGCCCACCCGGCACTGCAGCCGCTTGGATGATCCAGAAGTTCGTCGATCAAGACGCGATAGAGCGTACGAAAGCCACGGACAGCCACGGCAACCGCTCACGTCCGATCAGGGGTGGCCGACAGGCCCGCATCAAGTAAATCGGCGTTGATCGCGTCATCGAAGGGTCGGTGGGCATCCCAAGCCGACCTCCGCAAGCCTCGTATGGGTGAGCGAGGGTCGCCTTTGCCACCTCGATGAAGGCACGCTGCCGCCATACGCAAAGCAGGTGCGCAGGCCGATGTGATCTCCGCCGATCTCGCTGCCGCCGATGCTTACAAGCTCGCCAAGCAGATCCGCAGCATCATCGGCAACCTCCTCGCGTGGGGGATCATTGGATTGTGGAGGGGATCGGTGTATTCGGCGATGTCGAGATCTTTTTGGACGATACGCCTCACGTCGGAGAGGAAAGGCCAGTGGGCGCCGACGCCGGTGCGATACTCATTCGTCTCGGTGATGTTGTCGGTGCTAATCGTGACCAGCCGGCAATAGGCAACCTCCAGCTCACGATGGAGTGCAACAAGGCCTTCAGCCTGCCGGCGGTCCTTGGGGCAGAAACCTCCGCGACTGAGGACGAGGACCATCGGATTTGTCCTTGCAGTTCGGAGAGCTTCCGGCGTTTCGTGGCGTGCGCGGCATCGAATTGACCGCCGCCGGACGGGCCTTTCTCGACCACGCGCGGCTGGCGCTGGCCCAGGTCGAGGCGGCCCGGGAAGCGGCCCGCCGTACCGCGGAACCGGCCAAGCTATCCTTTGCCCTTGGCTTTCTGACTGGACAGGAAATGGACTGGCTGCCCGAAGCCATGCGCATTCTTCGCGATGAACTTCCCAACATGGAGGTCACCGTCTCCAGCCAGTATTCGCCGCAACTCGCCGACGCGCTCACGAGGGGCAAGCTCGACGCCGCTTTTATGCGGCCGGAGGCGCAAAGGCCCGATCTGGCCTATAGGCTGGTTACGAAGGAGCCGCTGGTCGCCGTCTTGCCGAGCGATCACCGTCTCGCCTCGTACGATGCGATAGACCCGCACGACACTGTCGGCGAGACGTTTGTCAGCGTCTCGAATACGGCTCCTGCGCTGCGGGTCGTCATCAACAATTATCTGGAACAATCCAATCTCAGTATCCGGCCGGATCACGAGGTCGACAATCTCGCGATCGCAATGTCTCTGATCGCCTCGACGCGGGGTGTAGCGCTGTTGCCTGCCTACGCACAGAACTTCATGCCCTGGTCCGTGATCAGCCGTCCGATAAAGGGTAACACGCCAACGATTGATCTGGTGATCGGCTATAGCAAGGCGAACACATCGACGACCCTGAAGCTATTCCTTTCAAGACTGGACGAACTGATCGCTCGCGTATCGAAAAAAGCCCGGCGATCACGCCGATGAGAGCGAGGGAGACGCACGTTGAAGGACGCAGAGGTTCATTGTCGCGGCCAAGTCAGTACGGGGAGGCGCGTTCACGCTGATTAGAGCCATCCCTATTCGGCGACCATGGTGTCGAACGGGCCGAGCTCGCTCGCGACGACGGCGCGCAGGTTCTCGCGCAACCGCGAGGCCTCCCGATCGCCATACGCACGCTCGAAGCTCCTTTGCGCCTCTGCCCAGTGCCTTTGAGCGCGCCGGAAACGCGCTTCGCCGGCCTTTGTCAGGCGCAAGACCTTGCTGCGCCGGTCGGAAGTATCCGACTCGATCGCGATTAGACCGTCGCGTTCAAGGGGCCGGATATTACGGCCAAGCGTCGTGCGATCCACGACCAGTTCGGCGGCGAGTATGTTGATCGACATCGGGCCGTGACGCTTGAGCCTCGCGAGGATCCCATACTGGGTCGTACGCAACCCGGCGGCCGCAAGATACCGATCATAGAACTGGGTGATGTAGCGGGCGGCCTGGCGCACCGCGAGACAGTTGCAATCGGTAGAGTTTGGAAGCGGTCTTGTGGCCATGGGCAACCTTTGGGCGACACGCCCTGCGTTCTTGCCTATCTTGCGTGCATATACTCCCTTTATGTCAATCCTCAAACCCGGTGTGACAACGCATCCTTCTGTTCGGGCAATTGAGCGCTCTCGAACCGCAGCTGTGCTCCGGGTTGCCGGCTCTTCAGCCGAATGGACGAAGGTCCTTCGCGCGGGCCGGCAAGCGGCGGTTGCGACCGACGGCGGGTAACAATCGCCAGCTTCGTCATGCGTCCTTCGCAGCCCTGTGCTGCAGTGCAATATCGATCGGCATCCGTTGACAAAGGTGCATATGCGTCCATCTAGGCGCATATACACGCGTGTCCAAAAGCGCGACTAAGGCATGATGGAGACCGATTCATGACGAACATCGTCCACGCCGGCGAAGTGCAAGCGCCAACATTGAAATCGGTACGCCGGCTGGCGGTCCTGCTCCTGCTCGTCCCCGCGCTCGCAGCCTGCGGACAGAGCCAGTCGCAACCACAAGCCGCCACGCCACCGCCGCCGCAGGTCACGATTGCCAAGCCCGTCACCAGAATGATTGCGGACCAGGATGAGTATGTCGGCCGCTTCGTCGCCGTCGAGTCCGTGGAGGTGCGGGCGCGCGTTCCGGGGTATCTGGAGAGGATCCATTTTGAGGACGGCCAGCTGGTGAAGGCGGGCGATCTTCTGTTCACGATCGATCGCCGGCCCTTTCAGATCGCGCTTGCTCAGGCACAGGCCAGCCTGGCGCAAGCCAAGTCCACGCTCGCGTTCGCGGAAAGCGATCTCGCGCGCGCGCAAGGCCTGACGGTTGGCGCCGTGATTACCCAGCAGACCTTCGACCAGCGCACCCAGGCCAAGCGCACCGCGGAAGCTTCAGTCGCCGCCCAACAGGCCGCGGAGCGCCAGGCGGCGCTCGACCTCGAATTCACTGAGCTGCGCGCGCCGACGCCGGGGCGCATCGGCGACCGGCGCGTGGCCATTGGCAATCTCGTGACCGGTGGAACATCGGGAAACACCAGCCTGCTGGCCACGATCGAGTCGATCGACCCCATCCGCTTCGAGTTCACCCTGGATGAGGCCTCCTACCTGCGTTACGGGCAGTACGCCGACGACGGCGCGGGAGCGGCCAACCGCGGGTTGACTGCGCCGGTCAAGCTCAAGCTCATCGGTGAGCCGGCGTTTTCCCACGAGGGCAAGATCGATTTCGTCGACAACGCTATCGATCGCTCTTCCAGCACCATCCGTGTCCGCGCCGTGTTCGCCAATCTGCGGGGAAAGTTCACGCCCGGCATGTTTGCCCGTGTTCGGATGGCGGCTGCACCGCCCAAGAATGAGCTGCTGGTGCCCGAGGCCGCCGTCGGGGCCGAGCAGGTGCGCAAGTTCGTGCTGGTGGTCGACGCCGAGAACGTCGCCCGGCCGAAATACGTCACGCTCGGGCCGGTCGTCGATGGCTTGCGCGTCGTCACGCAGGGCCTGAGGTCCGACGACAACGTCATCGTCAACGGCCTCATGCGGGCGCGGCCAGGCGCAAAGGTTACCCCACAGCAATCGAGCACCGCTTCAGCATCGACGGCCTCCCTGCAAGTCGACGCCAATTGAGCGAGAACCGCATATGCGCCTCTCCCACTTCTTCATCGACCGGCCGATCTTCGCCGCGGTCGTTTCGATCGTCTTCGTCATCGTCGGCGCGGTGTCCGTCGGGCGGCTGCCGGTCGCGCAGTATCCGGAGATCGCGCCGCCGGTGGTGAGGGTCAGCGGTCAGTTTCCCGGGGCGAGCGCAGACGTGGTCGCCGACACGGTGGTTGCTCCGCTCGAGCAGCAGATCAACGGCGTCGAGAACATGATCTACATGACCTCGAACGCGACCGGAGATGGCCGCTTCCAAATTGACGTGACCCTCGAGCTCGGCACCAACCTCGACATTGCGCAGGTCCAGGTCCAGAACCGGGTCGCGATCGCCCAGCCGCGCATCCCCGCGGACGTCCGCAATATCGGCGTCACCACGGCTAAGAGCACCCCCGATCTGATGATGGTCGTGCATCTTTATTCCCCGGACAAGTCGCGCGACCCGCTCTTCATTTCGAATTATGCCACCGTCGAGGTCACGGACCAGCTGAACCGCATCTACGGCGTCGGCGCCCTCACCGTGTTCGGGGCCCGTGACTACTCGATGCGAGTCTGGCTCGATCCGGACCGGCTGTATGCGCTTGGGCTCACCGCGGGGGATGTTGTCACGGCCCTGCAAGGCCAGAACGTGCAAGTCGCTTCCGGCGTGCTCAACCAGCCGCCGGTTGCCCAGCCGCGTGCGTTCCAGATAGCGGTGCGGACGCTCGGACGGCTGGTCGACCCGAAAGAGTTCGCCGAGATCGTGGTCAAGCAGAGCTCGGCCGCGGTCGTTCGCCTCAAGGACGTGGGCCGGATCGAGCTCGCCGCCGTCGACTACTCGACCAACTCCTATCGCGATCTCGACCCTGCAGTTGCCCTCGCCATCTACCAGCTGCCGGGGTCAAACGCGCTGGCGACGGCCGAGAAGATCAAATCGACAATGGATGAGCTCTCGAAGAAGTTTCCGACAGGCCTCGAATACACCATCATCTACAACCCGACCGAGTTCATCCAACAGTCCATCGATGCCGTCACCGAGACCATCGCCGAGGCGATCGTCCTGGTCGTCCTGGTGGTTATCCTGTTCCTGCAGACCTGGCGCGCCGCGGTCATTCCGATCGTGGCGATACCGGTGTCGCTGATCGGCACTTTTTTCTTCATGGCGATGTTCGGGTTCTCGCTCAACAATCTGTCCCTGTTTGGCCTGGTGCTCGGTGTCGGGATCGTGGTCGACGATGCGATCGTCGTGGTCGAGAACGTCGAGCGCAACATTGCCGCCGGCCTGGCGCCGCGTGATGCCGCGAAGCGGAGCATGGATGAGGTCGGCTCGGCGTTGATCGCCATCGCCCTGGTGTTGTGCGCAGTGTTCGTTCCGGCCGCCTTCATCACCGGACTGACCGGCCAATTCTACCGGCAGTTCGCGCTCACTATCACCGGTGCGACGGTCATCTCACTCATCGTGTCATTGACGCTGTCGCCCGCGATGTGCGCGCTGCTCCTGAAGCCGCATACCAGTCATCAGCGCTACCGGTGGTGGGCACGACCGATCCATGGATTCTTTCGCGCCTTCAATTTTGGTTTTGACGCGCTCGGGCGTGGCTATGGCTGGTTCGCGGCACGGGTCGTGCGCTTCGCCGTGTTGATGGCGGTTGTGTACGCCGGCGTGATCCTGTTCGGCCTCAACGAGTTCCGTAAAACGCCGATTGGCTTCATCCCGCAAGTCGATCAGGGCTACCTCATCATCGTAACGCAGCTTCCGGGCGGCGCTTCGCTCACCCGAACCGATGAAGTCAATCGCCGCGTCGCGGAAACGGCCTTTCAAGTGCCCGGGGTTACCCACGCCGTCAACCTCGTCGGCTTCTCCGGTGCCACTTTCACCAACGCTCCCAACTCGGGTACCGTCTTCGTCGCCCTCGAGCCATTCGCCGATCGCGCGAAGGATCCTCGGAAATCGGCTCCGGCGATCCAGGCTGCCCTCCTGCAAAAGCTGTCCGCGATTCAGGAAGGCCTCGTCCTCGTCATAGCTCCGCCGCCCGTCCGCGGCATCGGCACCGCCGGTGGCTTCCGCATGATGGTCGAGGACCGCGCCGGGCGAGGGCCGGAGGCGCTTCGGGCGGCGGTGTCTGCCATGATGGGTCGCGCCGCGCAGACGGCTGGCCTGAGACAGGTCTTCTCGTTGTTCGAGAGTTCGACACCCCAGTTGTACCTCGACATCGACCGCACCAAGGCGCAGATGCTCGGCATCAACGTGCCCGACGTGTTCGGTGCGCTGCAGACGTATCTCGGCTCCTACTATGTCAACGACTTCAATCTGCTGGGACGCACCTTCCGCGTAACGGCGCAAGCGGAGGACTCCTACCGGCTCGATCCGAAGGACGTTCTCCAGATCAGGGTTCGCAATTCGAGCGGGAACACGGTGCCACTCGGCTCATTTACCACCGTGCGCGACGTAACCGGGCCCTATCGCGTGCCCCGCTACAACCTCTATCCCGCCGCCGAGCTCGACGGCGCTCCGGCCCCCGGCTACTCGCAGGGCCAGGCCATCCAAACCATGCAGCAGCTCGCCGCCGAGACGCTGCCCGACGGTTTCACCTATGAGTGGACAACGCTCGCCTTCCAGCAGATACGGGCGGGCAATACCGCGGTTTTTGCCTTCGCGCTGGCGGTGGTGTTCGTATTTCTGGTTTTGGCCGCGCAATACGAGAGTGTGACGCTACCGCTCGCGGTGATCCTCATCGTGCCCATGTGCCTCATTGCCTCGATCACTGGCGTGCTCCTGCGCGGACAGGATAACAATATCCTTACCCAGGTTGGCTTCATCGTGCTGATTGGTCTTGCGGCAAAGAACGCGATCTTGATCGTCGAGTTTGCCAAGCAGCTCGAGGACCGGGGCCGTGACCGCTGGGCTGCGGCCGTGGAGGCCGCGCGGCTGCGGCTGCGGCCGATCTTGATGACGTCGCTCGCCTTCATTTTCGGTGTCGTGCCACTGGTATGGGCGACGGGCGCCGGCGCCGAGCTCAGGCAAACGCTCGGTACCGCGGTGTTTGCCGGTATGATCGGTGTCACGGCGTTTGGATTGATCTTCACGCCGGGCTTTTACGTAATTTCCCGGTGGCTTGCCACCCTCGGCCGCAAGGCGATAACTAGCGCGGTGGCGTTTTCAGAGCCGGCCGAATGAGCCATGAGCGTTTTTCCAAAGATTCCGAGGTGTTGCATTTTTGTGTTAGGAGATTGTTGCCGCGTGCCGATCTAAGCGCGAGTGTGGCCCAGCGTGGTAGAGCACCTCGTTCGGGACGAGGGGGTCGCAGGTTCAAATCCTGCCACTCCGACCAACAGAATCAATAACTTCGGAATATCTGGGATCGCTCGCACCTCGCGCGCGGCCAGAAATGCGGGACGAAACCCTCACCCGCCACCGCCTGGCGAAAAAGCGCCCGCGGGTGCAAGCCGCAGGCGCTCCAACGATCGGCCAGAAGCCTTCCTCAAGACTCTAACCGCGCCAAGA
>Ga0209131_1002247_pt1 | contig 13204 bp, 14 predicted proteins | sample GraSoi_2013_40cm_FD_185826 | JGI IMG/M metagenome (GOLD analysis project Ga0209131, IMG submission 185826) | Grasslands soil microbial communities from the Angelo Coastal Reserve, California, USA - Sample 9_17_2013_40cm (SPAdes) (version 2) | ecosystem: Environmental > Terrestrial > Soil >...
GCGTCGTCCACAGCCAGGGAGTCACGATCGCAATTGCTGCGGCCACTGCCAATCCCCAACGCATGGCTCTTGCGTTTGACTTTTCCGGTGGTGCCGATGCGGTGAGCCAGCACAGCACGCCAAGGAGTATCATGGACAGGCCTAAGATGTTCAGGACGTCGACGCGCAGCAGATCCGTCCACGGCGCCTTGGGATAGCCCAGCAGGTACTCTTGTCCGCGAAATAACAAACCCAGGCCAAAGATTTCGGCTCCGCGCAAAATCGTGGTGCGCGCGATGGCGTTGCGGGCGACGCCCTTCTCGCGCAAACGCTGCGTCACCAATGCGGACGAAATGCCAGCCAGAAAAATGAACAGAGGCGCGGGCAGCGTGGCCAACAATTGCGACCATCCATACAGTCCTGACAGCCCCGATTTCCGCGCATCCGCGTTGAGCCAAGAGTTATAACAGTGCGCTTGAAACATCAGCACGCACGCCAACCCGCGCAGCCAGTCGATGTACGCAAGGCGCCCCGGTTTCGGAGTCGCCGCACCGCCCAGGTTCGCTAGTTGAATTTGGTCCGCCATCTTGTTGCGGCTACAATCTCCTTGTAACGCCGGCATTCATGCCGGCGTTTTCTTTGGACCCTGATAAACGTAACAAATTTAACTTGGCCGGCAATCGCCAACTCGGTCCGCTTTCCACCCTCGGTCTTTGGGCTGCACTTTGTTTTGGCGGCGGCCTGTACGCTTCCTGGCAAGGCTATGGCGGCCGCGGGTTCGCCGCTACGCTCACCGTATTTTCATTTTACTTCGGCGTGATGCTTCTGTTCGCGGCGCGCGGCGTTTCTGAATTCCTATCTGCCCGTTTCGGCTCAGGCGCGGGCTACTTGCTTGGCGCTGCTGCATTTCTTGCATATCTGATTTACGCCATTGGAACAAATACTTTCGCATTTTCGCGTGCGGGAGCCGTAGCCGCCATAATCTTCGTTCCGCTTGCGCTGGCCGCTTCTGCCGAGCGTAAGCCTGCCGGCGCTTGGCAGGATTTTGTGACCGTCGCCGGGATCTGGGTAACCGTAAAATTTTCTCCTTCGCATTGGCTTTGGCCGTATCCCGGCGGACACCTGGCTTACGTTTTCACCGTGCTTCTCTGCGTCAACGTTGCGCTTGCCGCTTTCGTCCTGGTGCGCAAAGTCCCTGGCATCGGCTATAACATCGGCTGGGGCAGCCGCTGGGGATTTTTCGTCATCGCCAGCTTCCTGGCGTTCGGCGCAATCGCTATCCCACTTGGTATCAGCGTGCACTTCATCCAATTTGCGCCACAGTGGCACGCGTGGCGGTCGCTGCCGTTCGTCTCCCTTGCGATTCTCTTCTTCACCGCGTGGCCGGAAGAGTTTCTTTTCCGTGGGCTGCTGCAAAATATATTGTCACGGTCCAGCAAGAGCGATCTCGCTGGCTGGTGGACCGCTTCCGTTCTCTTCGGCTTCTCGCACATTACTAATTTAGGTTTTCCCAACTGGCGCTATGTGATCCTCGCATCCATTGCCGGTCTGTTTTATGGCTGGACGTGGCGGAAAAGCAATTCGATTTTCGCGTCCGCTTTGGTGCACGCGTTGGTCGACGCGACTTGGCACTTCTTCTTCCGCACGACTTGACTTCGCTGCTTGACGCTCTAGCGAAGCTATTTCCTTTGGTGATGTCGTTAAACACGCAGTTTGCCGGCTCGGTCGGAGTGGAAGCGCAGCTTGCGCCGGACTTGTTGGCTAAGGCGTACAAGACGTTATTGGCGTTACCCTGGCGAGGTGCGGGATTGCTGGTGTTTGACTGCTTCTGGTTGACGAGCGCAATGATTCCCGCAAAGGCAGGAGCAGAGGCCGAAGTGCCGCCGACCAGCTCGACGCTGACGGAACCAGAGTTGACGTAGCAGGGGCCTATGCGGTCGCCTTGGCACAGGACGTAAGCGGTACCGTTGAAACCCACGCCGGCAAACAGGGACACATCGGGCTGATCACGGTGGCTATCGTTGGGCATGCCCGCGACCCCCAACTGCCATTTGGGTTTTGGATAGCGGATGAGCCGCAACCGGTCAATCCAATCTGGGCACAATTCTGGCTCCAGGGGGTCTCTGGGATGTAGCTCTTAGCGGATGTTCCCGTCGCATCGTTGGTGGCGCTCCAGTAGGCCACCAAGTTGTTGATCTGGTCAAAATCCGTGCCACCCACGGAGACGTTGTAGGGAGTGGAGGCTAATCCACTAACGGCTAGCCCTTGCGTTGCGGGCTGCGGCTTATTGAAATCGTCGCAACCGGCGGAGCCGCCATCCCCAGACGAAACCATCACGGTGATACCTTGCGCCGCAGCCTGCTCCCAGACAGTACTGTAGAAGGCGTTCCCTGCGGAGCCGAGAACATTTTCGCAAGCTCCGTAGCTCACGCTCATAACCGCAGCGATGTTGTGCTCGACGATATAAAGCGCGGACAAATCGATGCCCGCCGACGCGGGAGTCGAGGCGGACGCCACAAATTTTATGGTGGCTCCAGGCGCGACAGCGCCCGACCACTGGACATCGAGATCGGCCTCTGTTTCTTCGTCGACTGAAGTGATTCCCGGATCCGCGCCGTTCACAACGATGTTGGTGGCATCAAAATTGGCCGGGAGCCCGAAAATGCTGCGGAACTGTTGCACGTCCTGAACGTTGAGATCGGTTTCGCCGACGATGGCAATGGTCTGACCGGTGCCGTCGTTTCCCGCCGTCAACAGGGGCTTTGTGTTGTAGATGGTGGCAAAATCACCGGGGCCCAAGCCGTAGAAATTCCCGGAACCAAAAGGATTGGGGAGGGTCAAGAGCGGCTGTAAGCCCGGCTCCCCGATCTTGCGGCGGAATTCTCCAACGACTTTGGCGTGCGATCTTTTCGGGAAATCGTGCAGGGACACGACGCCGGCGACAACTGGAGCGAGCGCTGCCGGAATTTGCGGATCAGCGACGTTGGCGGTGTGTTCTTCCCCGTTCATCACGAAGTGGTGGATTTCCGTATGAAACGCGCTTCGCACTTGGCCGGCAGTCCCGGAAAATTCGATGACCATGCGGCCTGGACCTACATTGATCTGCGAGAATCCTTGCGAAGCGAGCCAGTGCGTGATGACTTGAATGTCGGCATCGGCGACGCCAAACTGCCGGCCGAATTGCTCTGGTGTCAGCCACGCGTGATAGTTGGGAGAGGATTTGCTCTGTTGTTGGTCGAGCAGTGCAGCGCCTGCTCGTGGTCCGGGCTGCGCTGCAGGAGCAGCAAGACGCGGCCCATGGGCATGGCGTCGCTGACCGCACCGCGATCGTATTCGGAGCGGGCGAGCGGGTGTGTGTTGCCGCGGAGAACGACCATTTGCAGAGGATCTACGGCCTGCATAATGCGAGGCGCAACGCTGATATTCTGTGCGTAGCCAGAATTGGTGAAGGAGAGCAACAAAGAAAAAAGCGACAGGGCCACGCGAATCAGGCCGGGAAATTGGGTCCGCATACAGGGCGAACCTTTCTACTCCGATACACGGGCTTCGCCCGCAAGGTCGGTAGCATTAAGGCAGAGCAACGGTCGAGGACGTAACCGCTATACGAGCTACGGAATAATTGCGCAGAGGGCTTTTACAACTCTTTAAGGGCACGTGTCAAGAAATAAACTAAGAGTAGAGCCGCATGCGAAGAAAAAAAGGTGGACCGCTAACCATTGCCTACGTCTTATTAGTTGCCTTCCTGTTTGTGGCGATGATTTTCGTTCTTTATCCCCGCGCTCGTAGGCCGATCATTCCGAACGTCTGTCCAATCGACGGCCAAGTTGCAGAATGGTCTAAGCGGAAAGGCCGAAGCGATTGTGAGTACGGGCATTTCAGTGCGGTCGAAAAGACAACGCACACTTGGTTGGCAGGTTGCCCGTAGCTGACGGCGGTGCCGCACAAGAGCATCACTTGTACCGGGATACCTCACGTGATTGTGTTAGCTCTGTATCGCAGCGGGGTGATCCACCGCGATCTGAAACCCGGCAACATCATGCTGACCAAGAGCGGCGCCAAGCTGATGGACCTTGGCTTGGCGAAGCCGACGCTTCAGATCGCGACTTCTGTCTCCGGCCTTAGCGTAACCGTGAGTACGCCGGCCGCGAGTGTTGCCGCCGGGTATCGAGGTATCACGTCGACGGATGCTTTAGAATCTCTGCCAAAGCATGCAGCCGTGCCGAGTCAGCCGGGTTCTTCGCCGTGGCGGCGCTCTTTTCCAACGACGGCGCCATGTCCTTCAATTTCGCCAGCTTGCTCCGGCTCATGTGCGAACTCTCTGCCTTTTGGATCGCCTTCCGGAGATCTGCGATGCGTTCTGCCGGCAAGACCTGCGATCGGGAGAGCTGGTCCACGTACGCCTTGGCCACTACCAACTGTGCAGGCCACTCGATCCTTTGCTGGTTCTGCACATTCAGCTCAGGCACCCGCACGGCTTTCGCCGCGTCGATTTCGTTCTGGGTTAGAAACTTGGTCGGGGTCAGTTCAAAGACGTCCAGGCCGCGAGCAATCTCCGAACCGTAGATGTAGCCGTTGTACCAATATGCCGACCACTCGCCGCCCAGGACGAGTATCTTGGGATCAATCGGGCCGCGGTCAAAGTTCGCAATCTCGAAAGGTTGCGCGGGGTCAGTGAAATCCATAACGGTGATGCCGCCCTGGTACCAGGCCTGCACTTCGATATCGCGGCCGGGGACCGGGATCAACGAGCCGTTGTGCGCCACGCAGTTCTCCGTGTCCCCCTGTGCGGCGGGCAGCTTGTAATAGTTCGCGAAACTGAGCTTGTCGTCCTTCAGACGGAAGATCGCATCCGCGCCCCATTTGTTCGGGTCGTTCGCACGGCACCGTGCGCCCAGGCCGCCGCCCCACTCGTCGGTGAACACGACTTTGGAGCCGTCGTTCGAGAACGAAGCGGAGTGCCAGTAGGAATAGTTCGGATCGTTCACTGCGTCGACACGCTTTGGGTTTACGGGATCCTTAATGTCGAGCACAATTCCATTTCCGGAGCACGCGCCGGCTGCCAAGCCAATCGCCGAGTACACCGTGATGTCGTGGCATTGGTCCGTGTCCGCCGGCTTCTCGGCACCCTTCTTGCCATGAGTGCCGCCATTGTTCAGGCCGTTCATCGCGCCGGTGCGGGCATCTATAAATACCCGAGGGCTGGAAATCACTTTCGCGTCCTGCGGGGCAGCCACCGGAACCTTAATTACTTCGATGCGAAAGAGCGCGGTGTTCGGATCTTTGTCTGGTTTTTCACCTGAGCATCCCGCCAGTTCTTCCGGCTGACGTACAAACGATGTGCCCGATACGTAGATGTAAACGTTGTCTTTATCGTTCGGATCCAGCACGAGAGTATGCGTGTGCGATCCGCGGCACGTCTGCACCGCTGCCACCTGCTTCGGATTCTTGATGTCCGAAACGTCGAAAATCCTCACGCCGCGAAAACGCTCTTTCTGCGCGGTCGGAATGCGACGTTTTTTCCCTTTTTCTTTGTCTTTGTCTTTTTCATCCCCCGCGGGCGGCGGAGGCTCCGGCGGAAAACCCTCGGTGCCGCAATTCAGGCGTCCGTTGGGCATCTCCACCGACATGAACAACAGATTTTTGTACACCGATACATCACCCTGCCCGCCCGGGCACACGAGGGAAGTCAGCAAGGCGGCGTTCGCCGGACTGGAGATGTCATAGATATTTACGCCATAAAAATTCCCCTGGAAGAGGTGGTTGCCCTGGAAGGCAAGGTCCGAGTTCGCGAAAGCAAGCTCCGCGATAACCAAATGCATCGGCTTTGATAATTTTGAGATGTTGGTCATGCCGAGCTGGCCGATCATCTTCTGCACCTTCGGATCATCGGGATCGGAAGCGCCCAGTTGAAAGGCGTCTGGCTTCTTGAGCAGTGTGAGATGCTTGATGCCCATGGACATTTCACCTGCGTCATAGAGTCCCGGGGTCAGCTTGGCGCGCGGATCGTTCGTGTCCGACCCAGTCATTCCCGGTGGTAGCGATGGAGCCGGTTCTGGAGCGAATGGATTGTTTTCCTCTTCATCCTTGTCTTTGCCATCCTTGTCCTTGCCATCTTTATCCTTGCCATCCTTGTCCGCATCCGCAGCTTCCTGCGGGGGCGTTGAGGTTGCAGATGTGTGCGCCGGCGGCGGGGTTGCGGGCGCCTGCGCGTGCATCCGGCTCTCACCGAAGCATAAAATAAGCGCGGCCAGCGCCACGCTAAAGGCAAAGCTGGGCAATCGGTTCATCGTTTCTCCTCAGAGGTTTCTTTCTCCAACATGGTCTGCATAATTCGGATCTCGGCGCGTTGCGTATTGTCGGCATCCGTCGCGAAGTTGAACAGATCGGCGTCCTGTCCCGCGCCCGCGGTGTCGAACAAATCCTTAACCATGGTCAACGCGCCATTGTGATGCTGAATCATCCCGGTCAAAAACAAGTGGTCGAACTCGGCGCCCTTGGCCTTCCGCAGTGCTTCCATCTGCTCCGGGGTAAGCATACCGGGCATCAGAACCATCTTTTCGTGCGACATATCCATGTTCGGCATTTCCGGCATCGGCATGGAAAGCGGTTCTTCTCGTGCCGACAGCCACCGCTGCATGAACTTAATTTCCTCCGACTGCGAGCTACTGATTCGCGCTCCTAGCAACCGCAGATCCTTGTTCTCTGTATGCGATGCGATCAGTGCGGTCATCTCGACCGCTTGTGAATGATGCATGATCATGCCCTGCATGAACTCCACATCCGCTTGCGACCTTGGCGGCAGCGCGGCCTTCGTGGATGCCGGCAGCGTCTTGCTCGGCTTACCCGGCGCACCCGGCTGCACCACGACAGGCTTCCCCGTATCAGACTGCTGCGCCCGTATGGCTGAGGGGAAGAGCCCAGGGGAAGCGAGCAAGATGCCACACAGCACCGCAGATCCCCTTGCAGAGCGAAGCTTGCCCTTGCGGCGAAAACGATAAAGCTGCCAGTTCGGCACATAGCCAAACGTCTTTCTCACGCTAATCGGCGCTCTCACGGTAAAAGGAAGCATGCTGCGTCTTTCATTGATACCGTTCGATCCGTTTTGATTGTGGAACAAATGCCAATTCGACGGCCGGATGTGGATGTAACGTGGTACGTAGGCGGACAGGGTAGGTGTGAGTTCAGTTTGCGCGTTTTCTCCGGACCTTCGCGTTCCAATTAAAGCACCAAGGCGGCCAAGAACTATGCCGACGATCACGCCGAGTCGCAGCATAGACCAAGAGCGCTGGCGATAGCAAATGCTTAGCGGATGGTAGTGGTGTCATTTGAAATTACAGCGGCACTACAGGAGAGCCAAATTTGGCTCGATCCCACTGGCTAATTGGCCCGAATGCATGGGCCTGAACAGGAGTGGTGTTTCCTTGTATCAAGGCAATGCTGAAAACCAAAAAGGGACACGCTGGTTTGCGGTTATGCGAACGTTTCTTGCCGAAGTCAGGCTGGAGATAAAGGACGTTAGTTGGCCTGCTTGGCGAGAGGCCCGAACCGCAACAATCACTGTAGTGTTTTTTGTGCTTATGCTAGCCGCCTACCGTATACGTTGATCGAATTTGCTTTCATCTGATCGATCAAATGCTGCTCCGGCAACGGTAGAAGCCGGAAAGCGATCTGGAAAAGACGTTGTCTGAACATAACTGGAGGCGCTTGGATTGTCAGGCGATGACGTGATATTCGGTCTTAACTAGGCCGCTCGGATAGTGCTGCGTCGCTACGTGACGGAGGCGCAGGTCGCGCGTTAGAGTGGCGAATAGAGGAATTCCGTCGCCTATGAGGACAGGAACTCGGGTGATGATGAGCCGCTGAACGAGACCTGCGCGCAGAAATCTTTGAATCGTGATCCCTCCGTCGACGTAGAGGTTGTGCACACCGCTAGCAGCAAGTTTCGAGACGATTTCAGCCGGGGGGCCGGACATCTGCTCCACAACCGCTCCAGAGACCTTTGACAGATCGATGGGTCTGCTGCTCAGGACCACTATGCGCTTGTCGCCATAGGGCCACGCTGGAAATTTCAGAACCGTCTCGAACGTGTTCCGGCCTATCACGAGCGCATCGACGGTCGCCATGAACTCGTCATAACCGTGGGGCTCGCCGCCTCCTGGCGGCAGAAAGTCGAGATCGCCGTTCGGGCGTGCAATGAAGCCGTCGACGCTGGTCCCGACAAAGACTGATACCGTCATCGTAGACTCCTTGCCTGTTCACGCCTACACGCCCGTGCTTTCGCGCGTCATCGTTTTCGCTCTCTTCGAGGCGCGTCCGCGGCAACTCTAGCGTAACGTCAAACTGTAAATCCACGTTGCCGCGTTAATTAGGCAGCGGTACCCGTTGCAAAGGGGCGCGCATCTTAGTGAGTCCAAGGGATTACGGCGGCGAGAGGGAGATTGACGTGGCGAAGGAAACCGCAAAAATTGTCCGCTTCCATGCGATCGGCGGGCCGGAAGTATTGAAGATTGAGGAAGAACCAATTCCGGAGCCGGGGAAAGGCGAGGTTCGCCTGAATGTGAAAGCGATCGGGCTCAACAGGGCGGAGGTGATGTTCCGCAGCGGCAACTACCTGGAATCTCCCGTCCTGCCGTCAAAGCTCGGCTATGAGGCGGCCGGCGTGGTGGCGGCAGTCGGGCCGGAGGTGGACAAGAGCTGGCTGGGCAAGAAGGCCAGCACTCTTCCGGCGTTCCTCATGACGCACTACGGCGTGTATGGAGAAGTTGCGATTGTTCCGGCCAACGCCCTGGCAGTTTATCCAGAGAAGCTGACGCCAGAAGAGGGAACATCCATCTGGATGCAATACCTGACGGCATACGGAGCACTGATTCAGTACGCTCAGATTACGAAAAACGACTTCGTGGTTATCACCGCAGCCAGCAGCAGCGTGGGAATTGCCGCTATCGAGATGGTGAAGGCGGAAGGCGCGATCAGCATCGCAACGACGCGAACCTCCAAGAAGAAGGCCATCTTGACAGAGGTGGGAGCAACCCACGTGATTGCAACGGAAGAAGAGGACTTCCTGGCACGGGTGAAGGAGATCACGGGTGGCAAAGGCGCTCGCGTGATCTTCGACCCTATTGGGGGCAACGGGATCGAGCTGCTCGCGAAGGCGGCGGCATTTGGCGGAACCATCTACGAATATGGAGCACTTGCGCCCGAGCCCACACCGTTTCCGTTGTATACCGCGCTGAGCAAAGGGCTGTCGGTTCGCGGATACACACTGCGCGAGGTACTTTCTGTCCCCAAGCTGAGGGCGAAGGCTGAGCCGTATGTCTTCGACCACGTCAAGGCCGGCACCTTCAAACCGCGTATAGACCGCGTGTTTCCTTTTGCCCAGATCGTAGAAGCGCACCGCTACATGGAGTCAAACAAACAGATCGGCAAAATTGTCGTGACGGTGTAGGGAGGATTACATGGTCGGTTCGGTTGGATTGTTTATCGGCGAGATCCACTTGCGGGAGATCAGAGATTTGAGCGATTGCACCATGTCCGCTAAGCTACCTTTTTGCACGACGAGGTCAACGCCTGCAGCGGTGGCCAGCGTCGTGCCGCCCAGCGACTCGGTGTAGGCCGAGAACAGAACGATCTGCGTTTTTGGCAGGACACGTTTTAGAACGGTAGCCGCCTCAATACCGTTCATTCCCGGCATTTTCAGATCAAGCAGAATCAGGTCTGGCCTCAGTTGCTCTGCTTTCTTGATAGCCTCAAGACCACTGCCGGCTTCACCGCAAATTTTGAACGTGACATCTCTCTGCAGGAAAGTTCGTACGATGTTGCAGACGTCAGGGCTGTCATCGACGATCAGCACGTTGTAAGGCATCGAACAAGTGTGGGTGAGGCATTCAATTTTGAACAATACAGCGATTGCTGTACATAGGTGCGTGGACGAGGTGATGTGTCTTTCCTAGTTACTAAGAGGAAACATCGGTGAAAACTACAGTATTCGCTGTATATCACAGCTATATTCCCGGTTGTTAGGCTCGCCGCGCATGTCCGGAATCCTCATCGTGGACGATAACGCGAGTATCCGGCAACTGCTGCATTCGTTTATCGAGAACAGCACCGGCTTTAAAGTATGCGGAGAAGCGGAGAACGGCGCGGATGCGCTCGAACGAGCAAGGAAACTGGAGCCCGATTTGGTTTTGCTGGACCTGACGCTGCCAGGCATGACGGGCACGCAGACGGCAACGGCTCTGAAATTGGAATTGCCGGACATGAAGATCATCCTGTTTACCTTTCATGCCGACGGCGTTAATCAGTCGCTTGCTTCCACCTTCGGTGTTGATCGTGTGATCGCCAAATCGGACAGCATCCGCACGCTTGGGGAACATCTGAAGGCGCTGCTGCCCCCGGTCAACGGTACGACGCGACAAGGGGGCGCTACCCGGACACAAACAGCAAAGCGCGATCGACCTTCGTAGTACATCCGTCATGCCTAACGGCATTCTTGTTGTTGACGATAATGCGAACATCCGCCATCTGCTACGAACGTACGTGGAGAGCAACGGCTTCACAGTATGCGGGGAGGCCGAGAATGGCGCGGAAGCCATTGAAAAGGCAAAGGAACTGCAGCCTGCTTTGATTCTGCTCGATCTGACCATGCCGGTGATGACCAGCACAGAGGCGGCGCCGATTCTGAAGCAGGCGATACCCGACGTGAAAATAATCTTATTTACGTTGCATGCCGACGGAAATAAACCGTTGGCCGCGACGGTAGGCGTTGACCTGGCTCTATCAAAAGCTGACAGCATCAAGAAGCTGGGAGAGCATCTGAAGGCGCCGCTCGCGCCGGGAACAGTTTGAGCGGGCCGGAAAACTTCGTAAGGGTTGAACTAGTCCGCGCCGAAAATTCCAGGTGTCGTTTGGCTTGGGCGTCAGCCGAAAAGCGGGATTATTGCCTCGATGAGGGTGCCAGGTTCGGCGCGGGCGAAGACTAGCTCGCCGCCGAATTGGCGAATGCGCTCGCGCATGCCACTGATGCCCACGCCTAGCCGAGGGGCCGATCTCGTGCCGGCCAGTTCCGCGGGACAACCCTTGCCATAATCGCGAACTCGGATGATGACGCGGTCTGTTTGTTTTTCGATCTCCACGCGGGCGGTCTCGCTTCCAGAGTGACGATAGACGTTGGTGAGCGATTCCTGAATGACGCGAAAAGCAGTTACTTCGATGTCTTTGGGCAGGCGGGGAAAAAGCTGCGGCTTCAAATCCAACGAGATCCGAATACCGCTTCTTTTTGCCAGGCCGTCTACATACCAGTGAAGGGCGGGACGCAAACCGGCTTCATCCAGCAGTGGCGGATGCAAAAGGTACGAGAGATTACGGACCATGCTCAAGGCCGTGTCGGCGAGCTGGCTGGCGTCTTCGTTTCCTTTTTTGCAGTCCAGCACCATTTTGAGGCCGCTGAGCTGCTGGCCTAGTTCATCGTGCAGTTCGCGAGCGATCCGACGGCGTTCTTCGTCTTGAATTTGCAGCAACTGCGCGGAAAGTTTTTGAAGCTCCAACGTGCGCAGCTCGATTACGCGTTGCGACTCGTCGAGTTGCCCGACGCGGGTGCGCAGCTCTCTGTTCAGCTCTTGAATGCGCTCTTCCCATTGCTTGCGTTCGGTCATGTCCTGCGTGACCTTGGCAAACCCGGAGAGGCGACCATTAGGGTCGCGCAGAGGTGTGATAATTACCGAAGCCCAAAAGGCCGAGCCATCCTTCTTTACGCGCCAGCCCTCGTCGGCGAAACGGCCTTCGCGTTCGGCGAGCGTTAACTCGCGCGTGGGCCAGCCGCTCTGGACAGCTTCCGGAAGGTAAAACTTGGAAAAGTGTTGGCCGACGATCTCGTCCGCAGTGTAGCCCTTGATTGCTCTCGCACCCTCATTCCACGTCAGGACGTGGCCATCGGGGTCGAGAACAAAAATGGCGTAGTCCTTTACGCTCTCGACGAGAAGACGAAAAAGCCCGCTGTTCTGGCCTACGGGTTCCCGCGTGCTGGTCTGAGCGATAGCAATGGGCGCTAGACGGTGTTCTGCCACAGAGCTCCCCTGGAGGTTGGAGTCGTCAAATGTTCGACCCTAAAAACTTACCGTCATCGCCGGTTATCGCAATACAGTAGTTTCCTTAGGGATTGCTCACGCGTTGCGATGCTCGTTCTTCAGGGTGCCGAGCAGGAGATCTTGCAGCCAAAATACGGCGAGGTCCGGAGTCGGGGATCGAGACATTTTTGCCTCCTCAGGTGGATGAGGGAGACCGTTTTCGCGGCGGCTGGCTAAGGGCGCGGGGATGCCGGCGGTGTCCTAATTTCGGCGGCGCATGCGACCGACGCTCGCTTGGTTTATGTTATGTATGGATATGGATAACTGCAAGTAGCGGCCACCTAAAGGCGGCCGCGACAGTGAGATGCTCCCGGTCCGTACCCCTCCGGTGCCCCTCCCCCCGGTTTTTCATAAGTGTTCATTTTAAAGGGGGTTAAAGTCGTTTGTTTTGATACAGTTTTGCAAGTGTTGATTCTGAAGAACTTGCATTGTACGGGAACTGTGGAGGTGCGAGCGGCCAAAACCATTTAGGAGAATGGTGTTCCTGGGTGCGAAAGCAAAAACGCCAGCAAGGATGCTGGCGTTACGATGCTAACACGCAGTTTTATACAGAGTTTACGGTACACGAACGGTAACAGCTTGTCAAGGAAAAAGAATTAGGTGACAGCCGCGTTTCGCGTAATGCTGTCAAATGGCGTCAGCTTGCGCGCAATGCGGACATGGGCTCGATCCGTGCGGCACGTGCCGCCGGCAAATACCCTGCGAGCCCGGCGACCGCCGTTAGCACCGCCACCACTGCCCCGAAGGTAAGCGGATCGGTGGGCGTCACGCCGAATAGCAGCGACGACGCCAAGCGCGTCAGCACCAGAGCGCCGACGATCCCGAGCGCAACGCCGACAACCGCTAACCGTAGCGTCTCACGCAAGACCAAGCGCCGCACGATGGCCGGCGATGCGCCTAGCGCCATGCGGATACCAATTTCGAGCTGTCGCTGGCTGACTGAGTACGAAATCACGGCATAAATTCCCAGCGAAGCCAGAATCAGCGCAAACGCCGCGAAACCGGCCAGCAGAATTACCACGAAGCGCCGCGGCGAGGCCGCTTTGTCCACAAGTTCCTGCAATGTGCGGAGTCCGGTGGTAGGCAGGTTGGGCTCGATTGGC
>Ga0209131_1002250_pt1 | contig 13192 bp, 7 predicted proteins | sample GraSoi_2013_40cm_FD_185826 | JGI IMG/M metagenome (GOLD analysis project Ga0209131, IMG submission 185826) | Grasslands soil microbial communities from the Angelo Coastal Reserve, California, USA - Sample 9_17_2013_40cm (SPAdes) (version 2) | ecosystem: Environmental > Terrestrial > Soil >...
CACCGCTAAGTTGGCCAAAACGCCGGGACCATCCATCGCGTCTTTCGAGATTGGCAGTATTTCGACGGCCCGTCGTGCCTCCTTGATAGAATCCTCCTTCCGCGCGAGCAGAGCGTCGACGATGCCGTCCGCGCCGACACCGCTGCGGATCAGGGTCGTCGGCGACGGCAGCCCGCGAATCGTGATCTCGAGTCGTGCGAGCACCGCCTCGTCCGCCCCGGGCAGCGCCTGCACGAGATAGCCGCCGGCGGCCGCGATGCGGCCGTCGCTCTCGACGAAGACGCCGGCCGCTAGCGCCGACGGGGTCTGCTCGCTCGCGGCGAGATAGTGCGCGATGTCCTCGGCGACCTCGCCGGAAGTGAGCGGCACGATGCCCGTATACGGCTCGCGCCAGGCCGGGTGGTAGCGAACGACCGCCAGAATCCCCTTGCCGATGGCCGCCGCGACGTCGAGCTTTCCGCCGCGCGGCGGCGGATGCACCGAGGGATCCGTCACGTAACCCCGTGCCCGGCCGAGGTGATCGGAGATGACGGTCACCTGACCGATGGGTCCGTCACCGCGGAACTGGAGCTGCAGTGTCTCGCCGTCGTCGGCGCCCGAAGCGATCAGCACCGCGCCCATGAGCGCGCGGCCGAGCGCCGCGCTCGCGGTCGGCGCGGTGCCGTGTCGCCCCGCCGCTTCGGCGACCAGACCCGTGGCGACGAGGGCGCGCACACTGAGTCCGCCATCGGCGGACACGGTGCGCACCAACTCACACGGCGTGATCGGAGTCTCGATGGCTAGAGAACGAGCTCGGCGACGGTGCGCACCGCCTCGAGCTGACCCGTTCCCAGACACATCGTCCCCGCCGGCGACGCCTTCCAGGCGGCGATACGGTCGCGAATCCGCTCGCGTGGGCCGACGAGCGCCACCTCGTCGACCAGCGCGTCGGGAACCGCCGCCACGGCCGCCCCGCGATCACCGGCGAGAAACGCGTCCTGGACGCGAACCGCAGCTTCCTCGTAGCCGAGACGCTTGGCGTAGTCGTTGTAGAAGTTCTTGCCCCGCGCGCCCATGCCGCCGATGTAGAGCGCCAACATCGGCTTCACCGCGTTTCTACACTTCTCCAGGTCGTCGCCGAGGACGCAAGTGACGAACGGCGCCACGTCGAAGTTCGCGAGACTCTTCCCGCCGCCAGCCTTCTTGAAGCCCTCCTCGACGTGGGCCGCGAACACCGACCACTTCTCGGGTGACATCCAGATCGGGAAGAACCCGTCCGCGACCTCGGCGGCGGTCTTCACGCCCGCCGGACTGATCGCCGCGGTGTAGATCGGCAGGTCCGCGCGTCCGTGCAAGATGCTCTTCAGCGGCTTGCCCAGGCCCGTGGCGCCGGCTCCGGTGTATGGCAGGTCGTACTCTTCGCCGTGAAACTCGACGGGCTTCTCGCGTTTCAGGATCGAGCGAATGATCTGGATGTACTCGCGCGTCCGAGCGAGTGGCTTTCCGTAGCGCACGCCGTGCCAACCCTCGACGACCTGTGGACCGGACGGTCCAAGGCCCAGGACGAAGCGGCCGCCGGAGAGTGCGTCGAGAGTCATCGCGGTCATCGCGCACATCGCAGGCGTGCGCGCCGGTATTTGCATGATCGCGGTGCCGAGCCGAATCCGGGTGGTCTGAGCCCCGACCCACGCGAGCGGCGTGATCGCGTCCGATCCGTACGCCTCGGCGGTCCACACAGAGTCGAAGCCGAGGCGCTCGGCCTCGAGAATCAGGTCGACGGGCATTCCCATGCCTCGACCGGAGTATCCGACGGTCAGTCCGAGTCGCATTGAAGTCTCCCTTCCCGAAGATTCGTCGACTGCGCCGATGCTACACCCGGACAAACGCTCGGCGCAAAGACGCGGGGCGCTTGCCTGTGCACACGTCACAGACCGAAATCTGGGCACGAGTCGCAATTCCTCTCGACACTCTCGACATCGCCTCCTAATCTACGCGCGTGTTTCACGACTCATCTGTCCAGTATCCGGATTACAGCATTGTTTGCATTGTCTTTGCTTTGGGAAGGGAGTTCTGTATGTCGTGGCAACGCTCAGAGCAGTCTCTGGTGAGACGACTCGATGGTTCGCGTGACCGTAATAGCGGAGGTGACTGGCGTGGCAACTAAGAGAAAGAAGGCTGGAGCGCAAGGCACGAGCCGCAAGCGCACGAACCGACTGTCTCCAGCAGGGCGCAGGGCGATCTCGCTGGCGGCCAAGCGCCGTTGGGCGAAGTATCGCGGTAAGCGCAAGAAGAAGTAGTTCGACGACGACGGACCACCAACGTCATCGCAACGTCGGGGTGAGCGCCGCGTGCGGTGCTCACCCCGCGTCTGCTTTGCGCGCCGGAAAATCCCGGGGGAATGAGGACGATCTCATGCTGCGCCGTTTCATCGTGTGTCTCACTGCATCCGCCGCGCTCAGCGGCTGCATCCTGTACGCGCCGGTCGATCTCGGCTCACTGGGCGGGCCCGGTGAGCTCCGCGAGACCCTCGTCGAGGGAACGAGCGGGCCCAAGATCGTGCTGGTCGAGATCTCCGGCGAGATCTCGGACCTCGAGGACCGCGCGAACTTCTCGCTCACCCAGCGCCCCAGCATCGTCGCCGAGACCAAGAACGTCCTGGAGCGGGCGGCCGCGGACGACGACGTCGCCGCGCTTCTGCTGCGCATCAACTCGCCGGGCGGCTCCGTGGCCGCGAGCGACACGCTCTACCACCAGATCAAGGCCTGGAAGGAGGAGAACAAGAAGCCCGTGTTCGCCTTCTTCAACGGGATCTCGGCCTCCGGCGCCTACTACGCCGCGATGGCCGCCGATCACATCGTCTCGCATCCCGCCGCGGTGACTGGCTCGATCGGCGTGATCATGCCCGGGCTCAGCATCGAGGGCCTGATGGAGAAGTACGGCGTCGCGGATCAGACGCTCACCAGCGGCCCGTACAAGGACGCCGGCTCGCTGTTCCGCGACATGCGGCCCGAGGAGCGCAAGCAGCTCCAGTCCGTGATCGACGATCTCTACCGGCGCTTCACGAGCGTCGTCGCGCAGGGCCGACCCGGGCTCGACGCGGCCAGGATTCGCACGCTCGCCGACGGGCGCGTGTACAGCGCGGACCAGGCGCTCGCGGCGGGCCTCGTCGACGAGCTCGGCTACCTCGAAGACACCGTCGCGGCGATCCAGAAGCGCGCGGGCATCAGCGAGTCGCGGGTCGTCGTGTACCACCGCTCGAACTCCGTGCGCGAGAACATCTACAGCCGCGCCCTGGGCGCTCCGGACCTGTCGCTCTCGGCGCTCGAGCTCGGGCTCGCCTCGCTGCGCAGGAGCGCCCTCGCCCCGGGCTTCTACTACCTGTGGCCGGCTGCACTGACTCGCTGAGCGCCTCCGCCGGCGCGGCGCAGCCGTCGCGCTCCGTGCACGCCACGCGCGCCTGTCACTCGCCGTCGGCAAACAACGGTCGCACTGCACTCAAGGCTTGCGGGCGAAAACACGAACCGAAGCCGAGATGCGCAGGCTCACGATCACGCTTCGGATTTGTGCGTACGCGGCCCTGACGGGTTTCCTGTTTGCAGTCTTCATGGTGGGCTTTCTCCCCGCGCAGGCGAGGCGACTGGGCAGCAGCGTCATGGCCGACTCGGCGGTGACTATCGCGGCCCTGTTCGCGGCCGACCTCGAGCCGGCATACGCCGCGGGCGCAGCCGGCGGCGATCAGGCCATTCGCGCCGCCCTGCGCCGCCTCGCGGGCGAAGCGGGGGCGTCCGAGGCTCAGCGCCCGGGTGCGCAGGGGCTGCGAGTCACTCGCGCGACCGTCTACTCGCAGTCCGGCGAACGCGTCGCGGGTTACAACGACGCGGAGCGCGAGCAGTCGAACGCGCGCCCGCAGCGCAGCCCCCGGGTCGAGCAGCTCGAGGACACGCTGCGCGTAGCCGCGCCGATCTTCGGCGACGGCGACTACAAGGGCTTCGTCAGCATCGACTTCTCCACCGCGACGCTCAGCGAGCTCGCGCAGCACACCGTCTGGGGCACCCTGCTCGCGTCCCTCGTCCTGGGCGCGGCGCTGATCTCGGTCGCGTTCTTCGTCGCCCGCTCGATCGGGGCGCCGGTCGAGCGCCTCGCCGGCGCGATGCGCGCCCTCGCCCGCGGCGAGGGCGATCTCACCTTCCGGCTGCAGGTCGAAGCACAAGACGAGGTCGGCCAGCTCGCGGAGCAGGTCAACCTGTTCTTGGCCAAGCTGCAGTCCGTCATGCGCGAGGTGGCCGACAACGCGACCACGCTGTCGGCCTCGTCGGACGAGCTCGCGCGCATCTCCGATCGGCTGGTCGAGAACAGTCAGTCCATGAGCGACGGCGCCAGTGCGGTCGCCGAGCGCACACACGAAGTCTCGTCGAGCATCGAGGCGGTCGCGGGCGCCGCGCAGGAGGCGACCCGCAACGTCTCCGCGGTCTCGAACTCGACCGCGCAGATGAGCCAGAACATGGCGCAGGTGTCACTCGCGGCCGAGGCGGTCGCCTCGAACGCCGTCGAGGTCGAGGGCTCGATACGCGACATCTCCGACGCCATGGCGACGATCCGCGGCAACACCGAGAAGGCCGCGACGGTGAGCCGCCAGGGCGCCGAGAAGGCGACGCCGGTTCAGCAGCTGCTGCGCGAGCTGACCCAGAGCGCGGAGGCGACGGGCAAGATCGTCGCGCTGATCCAGAAGGTCGCCGACCAGACGAATCTCCTGTCGCTGAACGCGTCGATCGAGGCCGCGTCCGCCGGCGACGCGGGCAAGGGCTTCGCCGTGGTCGCGAACGAGGTCAAGGACCTCGCGCGCGAGACCACCGAGGCGACCAAGAAGATCGAGCTGCAGATCAGCGACATGCAGAGCTTCACGCGCCAGTCAGTCGGAGCGATCGGCCAGATCATCGAGCTCATGGAAGGCGCGCACGCGATCAACTCGGCGATCGCCAAGGCCGTCGAGGACCAGACGCAGACCTCCGCGAAGGTGTTCGAGGCGACGAGCGATTCGACCAAGATGATCGCCGACGTGACCGGCAACATTGGCGAGGCTTCGAACATGGCCGCCGAAGTCGCGGGCAAGGCTTCCGACCTGATGCGCGGCATCTCGAACATCTCCGAGAACGCCGGCAAGGCGTCGCGCGGCGCGCTCGAGGTCGGGTCACACATCGAGGCGGTGCGACTCTCCGCGGTGGACTCGTCGAACGAGTCCGCGGCGGTGCGAAAGCGCTCGCAGGAGCTCCAGGAGCTCTCCACCAAGCTGAAGTCGATCGTCGTCCAGTTCCGCACCTGACGCGTCCCGCTCGGCGAAGCCGAGCCACCCTACTTCGCTCGGCTGCGCCATCGGGCGCGCCACCCTGGCCGAGTCAAACTCTCGCGCACCGCGCCTTCGGCTTGCGGTCGGAGTACGCGAGCTATGCCGAAAGGCTGACCTCGAGACTCGTGGTGCCGTCCCGATCTTCGGACGAGATCGGAAGGCCGTCGCGGAACACGATCCAGCGGGTGTGACCTGCGGGCACGCGCGGACCGGGAGTGAGCACACCGACGAGGTTCAGCGGGTCGGCGGCGGAGACGCGCACGAGCTCGCCCGTGTCCGGGCGCGAGCGGGCGCGGCGCAGGCGCGGGATCGCGTCGGGCAGCGCGAACTGCTCGCCGGTGAAGCCGGTGACGAAGCGGCCGCCGCGCACGAGCCCACGCGCCTCGAGCCGGCGCAGGGCGGCGTGCACCGCGCGCCAGCCGTCGGGCAGCCACTCGCGCGCGACCAGGTCGCGGAACACGACGCCGTAGCGGCGCAGCAGCCGCCAGGCGAGCGCCTCGGCGCGCTCTTCGCCCTCGGGCGCGGGCGCGAGCGCCGCGAGCTCCACCCAGCGACCTTCGGGCACCGGCAGTCCGCTGGGCAGAACGCGCGAGCGACCCGGGCGGCGGCGCGAGTCACGTCGCTGCGAGCCGCCGAGCAACCGGCGCAGCGGAGCGAAGCCGTCGCAGCTCACGAGTCCCTGCGCGACCAGCTCGCGCAGGCCCTCCTCGAGCTCGACGGGCAAGAGGCGGGTCGCGGCTTCGATCTCGCGCGCGAACAGCGCGCCGCGCCCCCGCAGGACGGCGAGGACGCGCTCGGCCGGGCCGCGCAGCGTGTGCTCGCGCGCGGGCGCCGGGCCGGCCACGTTCAGCAGCTCGTCGAGCTCCGCGCGCGGGAAGACACCGATCGGCGTCAGGCGCGACGGCTGCGTACCGTGCTCGCCGGTCGCGGGCATCACGCGGCCCCAGGCCGCGGCGCCCGAGAGACACAGCGCGTCGAGCATCGCCGGCTTGTAGCCGTCGACGCGCGCCGGCAGCAGCTCCGCCTCCCAGGCCGCAGCGGCGGCTTCGAAGCCCGAGAGTGTCTCGAGCGCGCGCAGGAGCCCGCCCTCGCCCGCGAGCTTCGTGCCCGGCGCGACGTGCTGCCACTCCAGCAGGAAGCGCAGCAGGACGCGCGCGCTGACCGGCTCGATCTCGCGCCGCAGTCGCGCCAGGGTGTAGCGGTGGATGCGCGCCAGGAGACTGCGCTCGCAGAACTGCTCGCCGGCGGCGCTGCCCTCGAAGCGCCCGCGCACCGCGATGCCGCGGCCCTCGAGCCGCGCCAGCGACGACTCGACCGCGGGCGCGCCGACACCGATGCGTGTCGCGAGCGCGGCGGCGGTGACCGGCCCGAGCAGCGCCAGATGGCCGCGCAGTGCGAGGTCGAGCGCGCCCTCGGCGTCCGTGACCCGCTTCGCGATCGCCTCGGGCAAGGTGGGCTCGGGCACCAGCGCGAACTCGGGGAAGAGCGCGCGCACCAAGGGCGCGCTCTCGCTCGCGAGCAGGCGCGGCTCGTCGGCGCCGTGCACCCGCGCCGCGCGCCCTGCCGCGAACAGCGCTTCGAGCTGCGAGTCAGCGCACGGCAGGTCCGCGCGTCTCGCGACGACGAGGTCGCAGAGCAGCTCGTGCAGCTCGTCCGCGTCGCGCGGGCCGGGCGCCGCCTCCTCGCGCACCTGCGCGATCGCGGCCGCGTCGAGCCGGACGAGGTCGCGCGCGTCCGCGGGCAGCGCGTGACGCATCGCCACCGCGCGCGTGCGCCGCTCCTCGAGCGGCGCGTCGTCGAGGAACGCATATGGCCGCGCGTTCAGAATCTCGTGCGCGAACGGCGACGGCTCGACCGTGTCGACGCAGCGCATCCGCGCGCTGCCCGACTCGAGCGCCTCGAGCAGTGATACGAGGCCGCTCAGGTCCGCGGCCTCCGTCGTGCAGTCGCGCAGCGTCTGCGCGACGAGCGGATGGTCGGGAATCTCGATCGGGAAGCTGACGTTCTCCTGACACGCGGCCTGCTCCGGAAATGCCGCCGCGAGCAGATCGTCGGCCTGCATGCGCTGGATCGCGAACGGCACGCGACCCTTGCCCCGCGAGCGCAGCACCGCGAGCGAACGCGTCGCGTTCCAGCGCCAGCGCGCGGTGAACATCGGCGAACCGAGCAGCGCCTGCTCGAGCACCTCGCCGACGGTGCGCGAGGAGAGGAAGCGCGGCAGCTGCTCGAGGTCGAAGGTCTGCGGGTTGCCGAGCGACAGCACGATCGCGTCGTCGGTCGCGGCGGCCTGCAGCTCCATGTTGAAGGAGGCGCAGAAGCGCTTGCGCAGCGCGAGCCCGAAGCCGCGGTTGATGCGCCCGCCGTTCGGCGAGTGAATCACGAGCTGCATTCCACCCGCTTCGTCGAAGAAGCGCTCGGCGAGCAGCTCGTTGCAGGTCGGCACGAAGCCGACGGCGCGCTTCTGCGCGTCGACGTAGCGCGCGATCTGGCGCGCGCCCTGCGGCTCGAGCCCGCACTCGGTCTCGAGCCACTCGGTCGCGACTTCCTCCCCCGCGTCGAGCTGCGAGGCGACCTCGGCGCGCAGGTCGGAGACCTCGGCGGACAGCTCGGCGGTGCGCGCGGGCGCCTCGCCGAGCCAGAACGGGATCGAAGGCGGTGCGCCTTGCGCGTCGGTCACGCGCACGATGCCCGACTCGACGCGCCGGATGCGCCAGCTGTGCGTGCCCAGCAGAAACACGTCGCCGGCCATCGACTCGATTGCCCAGTCCTCGTTCACCGTGCCCACGGTGGTGTCGTCGGGATCGAGCACGACTCGGTAGTCGCCGATCTCCGGGATCGCGCCCCCCGACATCAGCGCCGCGATGCGCGCGCCGCGCCGCCCGCGCACGCGCCCGTTCACGAGATCGCGGTGCAGGTAGGCTGCGCGCTTCCCCCTCGGTGTCTCGAAGCCGCTCGCGAGCATCTCGAGCACGGCGTCGAAGTCGGCGCGCGCGAGCGCGCGGTACGGCCAGGCCTCACACACCCGCGTGTAGAGCGCGTCCTCGCTCCAGTCCTCGGTCGCGCACGCGGCCACGATCTGCTGCGCGAGGATGTCGAGCGGCGCCTCCGGGATCGTGATCCGGTCGAGTCGGCCCGCGCGCACCGCGCGCACGACCGCCGCGCACTCGACGAGCTCGTCGCGCGACGTCGGGAACAGCCTCCCCTTGGGGCGCAGGCCGAGCGCGTGACCCGAGCGGCCGATGCGCTGCAGCGCCGTGGCGATGCTGCGCGGCGAACCGATCTGACACACGAGCTCGATCTCGCCGATGTCGATGCCCAGCTCGAGCGACGCGGTCGCCACCAGCGCGCGCAGCTCGCCGGCCTTGAGCCGCGCCTCGACCCGCAGGCGCCGCTCGCGCGAGAGACTCCCGTGGTGTGCGGCGACGTTCTCGGCGCCGATGCGCTCGCCGAGCCGGTGCGCGAGTCGTTCGGCGAGCCGCCGGGTGTTGGTGAAGATCAGCGTGGTGCGATGCGCCGCGGTGTAGCCCGCGAGCACCTCGATCAGGTCGTCCCACTGCTCTTTCGACGCCACGGCGGCGAGGTCCTCGCTCGGCGGCACGTCGATCGCGAGGTCGAGGTCGCGCTGGTGACCGAGGTCGATCACAGTGCACGGCCGCTCGGCCGTGCCGACGAGAAAGCGCGCGATCGCGTCGATCGGGCGCTGCGTGGCGGAGAGGCCGATGCGCACCGGCGGCTTCGCCGCGAGCGCGTCCAAGCGCGCGAGCGAGATCGCCAGGTGCGATCCGCGCTTGTCGCGCGCGAGGGCGTGGATCTCGTCGACGATCACGGTGCTCGCGGTGGAGAGCAGCTTGCGGCTGCGCTCCGAACCGAGCATCACGTAGAGTGACTCCGGCGTGGTCACCAGGATGTGCGGCGCGCGGCGCAGCATGCGCTGCCGCTCCGACGGCGACGTGTCTCCGGTGCGCACCGCGGCGCGCAGCGGCGGAAGCTCGCAGCCGAGCCGCTTCGCCTCCGCGCGGATCTCCGCCAGCGGCTGCTCGAGATTGCGCTGGATGTCGTGCGAGAGCGCGCGCAGCGGCGAGACGTAGATCGCCTCGACCTCGTCGGTGAGTGTGCCCGCGAGAGCGCGCCGGACCAGGCGGTCGATCAGCAGCAGGAACGCGGTGAGCGTCTTGCCGGAACCCGTCGGCGCGGCGATCAGTACGTCGGCGCCGCTCGCGATCGCCGGCCAGCCGGCCGCTTGCGCAGGCGTGGGCGCGCGGAAGCGCCGCTCGAACCAGGCCCGGACCGGCGGGCTGAGATCGAGCGCCGGCGTCATCGAGTCACTCCGGGAGACCGCTCGCCTCCGGCAGGCCGAGCATGAGGTTCAGGTTCTGGATCGCGACGCCGGACGCGCCCTTGCCCAGATTGTCGAGCACGGCGACGAGCAAGACGTGTCCGCTCGGGTGCGGGACCACGCGCAGCTCGATGCGGTTGGTGTCGTTGCACGCGCGCGGATCGAAGCTGTACTCGTCGGAGTCCAGCGGCTCGCGCATCGGCAAGAGCTTTACGAAGCGTTCACCGCGATAGCGCGCCTCGAGCGCCTCGAAGACGCTCTTGCCGCCGGCGAGCGCGGGCACGTAGCCGGCGTGCAGCGGTATCTCGACGCGCATGCCGCAGCGGAACGGCCCGACCGACGGCACGAAGGCCGGGTCGTGAGCCAGTCCGGCGTAGCGCTTCATCTCGGGCACGTGCTTGTGCACGCGGTCGAGCGCGTACGGCGCCTCGAAGACGTGCGTGAGCAGGCCGCGGCCGGGATCCTCCCAGCGCGCGATCATCTCGCGCCCGCCGCCCGAGTAACCCGAGAGACCGTGGACGTGGATCGGCGTCTCGCGATCGAGCAGGCCCGCGTCGACGAGCGGCCGCACGAGCAGGATCACCGCCGCCGACCAGCAGCCGGTGTTCGAGACTGCGCCAGCGCCCGCGATCTCGGCGCGCTGAGCGGGCGCTAGCTCGGGAAGCCCGAAGGTCCAGCCCGGCGCGATGCGGTGCGCGGTGCTCGCATCGAGCACGCGCACGCGGCTCTCGCGCGCGAACTCGGCGGCCTCTCGCGCCGCCGCCTCGGGGAGACAGAGAACCGCGACGTCGGCCCCGGCGATGGCGTCGCGCCGCGCGCCCGCGTCCTTGCGCAGCGACTCGGGCAGCTCGACGACGGAGAGGTCGCTGCGCCCGGCCAGCCACTCGCGGATGCGCAGGCCGGTCGTGCCCACGTGGCCGTCGATGAAGACGCGGGGCGGCATGCTCGCGAGTATAGCGAGCGGAGCCGGTCACCCGCCGGTCACCCTCCGGCCGCGCTCAGGGCGCGGCCGCGGCGGGAGGCGCGGAGTCCGTGCGCAGGTCGAGGGCGCGATCGCGTGCGGCGTCGCCCGCGGCGCGCACCTCCGCATCGAGCGCGCCGGCGCGGAGCTCGAGCACGCGGCTCCGCTCGCGCAGCTCGGCGAGCGCCCGGGGCAGCTCGTCGGGCGCGAAGTAGATCCGGAAGCGGAACAGTGCGGCCGTGCCGCGATCGCTCTCGACCGCGAGCTCGACGTCGTTCGCGCCCGGCGCCAGCTCGAGCCCGCCCAGCAGCCGGGCGCGGTCGTCCTGCAGCAACTCACCGCTCGTGGCGCCCGTCGTCCGGTTGCGCGCGACGACGCCCCCGATCCGACTAGCGACCAGCGCCGGCAGGACCGCGTCGATCGCCTGCGGCCCGGGCACGCGCACCAGCGCGCCGCCCGTGCGGTCGGCGAGCTGTCGCCACGGGAGCGCGCGGCGCTCCGGCTCGAAAATCAGCGGGGTCACCGTCACGTCTCGGTGCAGGCGGCGCGCAAAGCGCACCATCTGCATCGGGTCCGACGCGCCTTCGCCGCGCGAGAGCCGGTGCGACGCGGGACAAGGACTCAGATTGCGCTGCGCGCCCTCGGCGAAGCGCCCCGAGAACGGCGCATCGCCGTCGGTGAGCACCACGATCTCGCGTGTGACCCCGGACGGCGTGTCGTCCAGCCAATCCGCCGCGGTCCACAGCGCGCACACCGCGTCCGTTCTTCCCTCGCCCTCAGGATGCTCGGCGCGGAAGCGCGCGAGCGCGACGCCCAGCTCTGCGGCCGACGCCCCGGGCTCGACGATCGGCCAGGTCGTCTCGCCGAACGCGATGACGCCGAACTCGAGCCAGTCGCCGCGCAATCCGTCGCTCAGGTGCTCGAGCGCGCGCCGCTCCGCCTCGAGCACGGAGACACGCTCGTGAGTGCCATCCGCCCCTGCGAAGTCGCCGAGCGCGTTCGCACTCGAGGAGGCGTCGATCAGCACGACGACCCGCCTCGGCCCGCGCGCCGCGGGGAACAGCAGCTGACCGTCGATCGCGATCCGCCCGGCCTCGACCACCGGGACGAGCACGGCTCCCCGCCGCTCCGCCGTCACGAGCGGCCAGCGGAGGTCGAGGCCGAGGCTGGCGAGCACCTGGCCAAAGCGCTGGTCGACCGGCCATTCGGCGCGCACGCGCTCGCCGAAGCGCGCGCGCACCGCCTCCGGCCAGGGCCGGCTTCCGGGCGCGAACAGCAGCTCGACCTCCTCCGGGGTCCGCGCCTCGACCGCCGGCAACAGATCCGCGCGGTAACGCGCGGGCTCGGCGGAATCCGCCCCCGTCGCCGGCGAGGCGCAGAGCAACATCGCTGCACCCAAGCCTGAACAAAAGCCCAGATAAGACAGGAGCATGGGTAGGGTGCCCATGCGATCACCAGTCGGGAGCATGGGTAGGGTGCCCATGCGATCACGAGTCGGGAGCATGGGTAGGGTGCCCATGCGACCAATAGAAAGGGGATGGCGCACGCTCCCGGGCAACGGCGGATGCCGATGGAAACCTGAGGGCGCCAATTCCCGTCAGAACACTCGGAAATTGAGGGCGCTTGCGCGGCTATTTCCGACCCCCGTAGACTGGTTTCGGGGCTCAGGTCGGGACCGCGAGGAGTTGAGATGGCCAAGCACGAGATCCCGCCGAAGGTGCTCGAGGAGATCCACTCGGGGAGTCTCGCGAAGCTGTCCGCCGAAGAAGTGCTGCACTGGGGCTTCGAGCGCTTCTTCCCGCGGATCGCCTTGTCCGCCAGCTTCGGCTCGCCGGACGGGATGGTGCTCCTGGACATGATGCACCAGATCGACCCGGCGAAGACACGCGTCTTCACGCTCGACACGGGGCGCCTGCCGCAGGAGACGTACAACCTGATCGACCGCGTGCGCGACCGCTACGAAGTCGAGGTCGAGGTCTACTTCCCGGACCCGGAGCGCGTGCAGAAGATGGTGCGCGCGCACGGCATGAACCTCTTCTACGAGTCACCCGAGAAGCGCCAGCTCTGCTGCGGGATCCGCAAGGTCGAGCCGCTCAATCGCGCGCTCGCGGACCTCGACGCCTGGATCAGCGGCCTGCGGCCGGAACAGAGTGTGACTCGTGCGACGACCGCGCCGGTCGAGATCGACGACGTTCACGACGGGCGCATCAAGCTGAACCCCCTCGCGACGTGGACCAAGGCCGACGTCTGGGCGTACGTGAACAAGCACGCCGTCCCCGTGAACGCGCTCCACGCCAAGGGCTATCCGTCCGTCGGCTGCGCGCCCTGCTCGCGCGCGATCAAGGAAGGCGAGGACGAGCGCGCCGGCCGCTGGTGGTGGGAGCAGCCCGAAAACCGCGAGTGCGGAATTCACACCGGCTACGAAGAGGAAGGCTCGGGGATCTGACGATACGCCCCGCGTGGGCGACGTTGACGGAGATCTCGAGCCGCGCTTTCCTCCGCCCGTGGGAGATTCGGCGCCGCGCCGCGGAGGGGTGCGCGCGGTAGTCTCGGCTGTCGTTCTCGTCGCGGT
>Ga0209131_1002253_pt1 | contig 13190 bp, 13 predicted proteins | sample GraSoi_2013_40cm_FD_185826 | JGI IMG/M metagenome (GOLD analysis project Ga0209131, IMG submission 185826) | Grasslands soil microbial communities from the Angelo Coastal Reserve, California, USA - Sample 9_17_2013_40cm (SPAdes) (version 2) | ecosystem: Environmental > Terrestrial > Soil >...
TCGAGAGCTTCCGGCCCGGGGTGGCGGCGCGGCTCGGCTTCGGTTATCCGGACGTGTCGGCGCTGAACCCGCGCATCATCTATCTGTCGGTCTCCGGTTTCGGCCAGGCCGGGCCGGATGCGGAGCGCCCGGCGGTGGATACCGTGTTCCAGGCCTTCACTGGCCTCATGTCGGTGAACCGCGGGCTCGACGGCATCCCGCACCGCGTGCCGGTGATCGTGATGGACATGGCCACCGCGCTCAGCAACTTCCAGGCGATGGCGGTGGCGCTCTACGCGCGCCGCGACGAGCCGCGCGGCCGCTACATCGAATCGAGCCTGCTGCGCGGCGGGGCGACGCTGCAGGCGGTTTCCATGATCCAGCACCACCTGGAGGACGGGAAGCCGCAGCCCGGCCTCACGCCCTCGGGCACCTTCAAGGCGAGCGACGGCTGGATCAACCTGACGATCCTGCGCGACGCGGAGTTCCCCGTCCTCTGCGACGCGCTCGAGATTCCCGCGGCCAAGGGCGATCCGCGCTTCGCCACCAACGACTCCCGCTTCGCCAACGTGGCCGCGCTCAACGCGGCCCTCGAGCCAGCCTTCACCCGGCGCACCACCGCGGACCTCTCGGCGCGGCTGCGGGCCGCCCGGCTCATGCACCAGCGCGTGAGCACGTACCTCGAGTTCCTCGACGACCCGCAGGTGAAGGCCACCGGGGCGGTGGCCTGGATCGAGCAGCCCGGCATCGGCCGCGTCCCGGTGCCCCAGGTGCCGGGCCTGCCGCCCTTTCGCAGCGGCACCCCGCTCGCGGTGGCGCCCTCCCTCGACCAGCACCGGAAAGAGATCCTGGCCGAGCTGGAGTAGGGCGATGGACGTGTCACTCGCATGGAGGCCAAGTGGAATACAAGCTGTTCGCGGTCAGGGTGTTCGTCACCGACTGGAAGCGCGCGATCCGCTTCTACTCCGAGACGCTGGGGATGACCATCGCCTACCAGAGTGACGAGATCGGGTGGGCGCAGATGGCACCCGGCGAAGGGCAGCTCGCCCTCGAGCGGGTCGATCCGTCCGATGAGGAAGGCCGGGCGCTGGTCGGGCGCTTCGTCGGTGTGTCCCTTCAGGTCCCTGACATCTTTGCGACCTGCAAGGTGCTGGCGGAGCGCGGTGTCGAGTTCGTTGGCCCCCCGGAGAAGCAGTCGTGGGGTGGTGTGCTGGCCCATCTCCGCGACCCCGATGGAAACATCCTGACCCTGCTCGGCCCCCGCGGTCCCGAGCAGTGAGGCCTCAGCGGTAGGTCGATCAGCTCCTGCCGCCGCCATCTCGGCGGCTGTCAGGCTCGCGCGAGCGCCGGGACTGTCCCCGACGCTCGCTGCCCGCCAGCACGAGGCGCTCCGCCGCGGTGTGACCTCGGCGCAAGCGGGTGAGAGCAGGGCGGGCTCCTGACCACGGCTGCTTGCCGTCGGGAGCCCGGGTCCAGCAAGAACGCGCAAGTAGCCGCCGGAATCCTTCTGCTCGCAGGAGCCCTCCTACTCGATGACAGCCAGCCGGTGTCTGGCGAGCCGGCGACAGGGGGGGCACATGGGCGAGCTCGAGGGGAAGGTGGCGGTCGTGACGGGGGCCTCGAAGGGTATCGGCGCGGCCATCGCGAAGGGACTGGGCGCGGCCGGGGCCGCGGTGGTCGTCAACTACGCCTCCAGCCGGGAGGGCGCCGACCGCGTGGTGGCCGAGATCACCGGCAAGGGCGGCCGGGCCGTCGCGGTCCAGGGCGACGTGGCCAAGGCGGCCGACGTGCGGCGGCTCTTCGAGGAGACGCGGCGAGCCTTCGGGCCGGTCGACGTGCTGGTGAACAACGCGGGGGTGTACCAGTTCGACCCGATCGAGTCGGTGAGCGAGAGCGAGTTCCATCGGCAGTTCGACACCAACGTGCTCGGCCCGATCCTGGCCATCCAGCAGGCGGTCAAGCACTTCGGGCCCAAGGGCGGGAGCGTGATCAACGTCAGCTCGATTTCCAGCACCGCCGCGGTGCCGAACTCGGCGGTCTACTCGGCGACCAAGGCCGCGCTCGACGCGATGACCCGCGTGCTCGCCGCGGAGCTGGGGCCACGCAAGATCCGGGTGAATACCATCGCCCCCGGTGGGGTGGAGACCGAGGGCCTGCATCGCATGGGCATCTCGGGTAGTGACTTCGAGAAGCAGATGGTGGCCCAGACCCCGCTCGGTCGCCTGGGCCAGCCCGACGACATCGCGGGCGTCGCGGTATTCCTCGCCTCTGACGCCGCGAGGTGGCTGACCGGCGAGCGCATCGCGGCCTCGGGCGGGTTGCGGTAGCCCGGCTCGGAGGAGCCGCGCGCGGCGAGATCAGCGGAAAAGGTCGATCAGCTCCTGCAGCGCCGCCATCTGGTTGCCCTTCGCGGAGGAGGGCACCACGATCAGCGTCTTCACGCCCGCGGCGTACCAGGCCTCCACGCCGTCGCGCACCTCTGATGCGCTGCCGTAGAGCGTGACCTGGGAGAGCCAGCGGTCGGACATGAGCGACGGGATCGTGTCCTCCTGTCCCGCCGCGATGGCCTTGCGGATGGCCTGCATCTCGTCCTCGAAGCCCGCCTCGATCCAGTAGTTCTGGTAGTTCGGCAGCTTCACGTAGCCGGTCAAGGTCTTGCGGTTCACCGCGGCGGCGGCCGCGCGGTTGGTGTCGATGCAGGTGGGCACCATGTTGCCGATGAAAAAATCGGGACCGGTGCGCGCGGCGTCGGGGAGGGCCTTGAGCGACTCCGGCATGTGCGAGCGTGCCGCGTTGGCCCACACTGCGCCCTGGGCGATCTCGGCCGAGAGCGCCGTCATCTTCTTTCGAAGAGTCGCGAGCGTGATCGGGGGCAGCTCGCCCGCCAGCTTGGCACCCGCCCGGAGATCCTGCACGAAGCGGCGCATGTCCTCGAGCGGCTTGCCCGGCTTGATGCCGAGGCGATCGTGCGTCGGGCCGTGGCTGATCCCGACGCCGAAGCGGAAGCGCCCGCCGGACAGCTCGTGAATCAGCGCGGCGGTCTGGGCGAAGTCGAGGGCATGGCGGGTGTAGATGTTGGAGATGCTGGTGCCGAAGGGGATGGTGCGGGTGGCGAGCGCGATGGCCTCGCAGAGGCCGAGGCCGTCGCCCAGGCTCGGGCAATAGAGCCCGGTGAAGCCCTCCTCTTCGAGACGCTTGGCCATCTCCACCGTGGCCTTGCGGCGGCCGGGGACGGCGGCGAGGCTGACCGCGGGCTTGCGCGTCACCGCCACGGGACCGCTCCGCCCCAGCGGTTGAAGGAGGTGGTCTCCGTGGTCGGCTTCCGCTTGCTCGGGCCGTACGGCACCGCCGGGTAGCCGAGCGGGATGCAGAAGTGGAAGGTCATCTCCTTGGGGATGTCGAACATCGCGTGGAAGCGGTCCATGACCTTGGCGTGCAGCGTGGTGGGCAGCGAGCCGATGCCGAGCGCGTGCGCGGCCAGCATGAGGTTCTGGCAGGCCGGGATCACCGAGTTGGCGCCGCCGCCGGGGGCGGTGAAGGCGAAGACCACGCACGGGACGTCCTTCATGTCCTCGGACAGGCCCATCGCCGAGCGGTGGTTCTTGTCGGTGAGCGGGATGTCCTCGGGCTTCGTCCACTTGTGGTCGTCCCAGCGCTTGGCCCACCACGCTTCCTTGTAGAGCGCGCCGAACTCGCGGATCTTCGCGCGGTCGTTCACGATCAGGAATCGCCCGGCTTGGTTGTTGCCGCCGTTGGGAGCCTTCACCGCGGCTTCCATCAGCAGGTGGAGATCCTCGACCGGGATGGGATCGGGGCGGAGCTTTCGAGTAGACCGCTGGGTGAAGATCGCGCTGCCGATGGGCATGGTCAGACGGTCCTGCATGGACTTACCTCCTGAGGGTGGACGTCACGCGGCGAGCACGCGCTCGAGCCAGCGGGCGACGTCGGCGATCTCTTCTGCCGAGACGGAGTGCGGGATCGGGTACTGGTGCCAGTCGATCCGGTAGCCGAGCTCGCCGAGCTGCGCGCGCCCCTGCTCGGCCATGGCCTGCGGGATCATCGGATCGTGGAGCCCGTGCGCCCAGAAGATCGGCACGTCGCGGTTCGCGGGCGACAGCTCGGTGTCGAGCGCGCCGGAGAGCGGCAGGTAGCACGAGAGCGCGAGGATGCCGGCGAGCCGGTCCGGGTGGCGCAGCCCCACGTGGAGCGCCATCGCGCCACCCTGGGAGAAGCCGGCGATCACGAGCCGGCCGGCGACGATGCCGCGCTGCCGCTCCCGCGCGAGCAGCGCCTCGATCTGCCGCGCCGACTGGCGCACGCCCGCTTCGTCCTCGCGCCGCACGCCCGCGAGCGCGCGGATGTCGTACCACGCGCGCATGACGTGCCCCTGGTTGATAGTGACGGGCCGGAGCGGGGCGTGCGGGAAGATGAACCGTACGCGCGTCGGCGCGGACAGACGCAGCTCGGGCACGATCGGCTCGAAGTCGTGCCCGTCGGCGCCGAGCCCGTGCATCCAGATCACCGCCGCGTCAGGATTCGGCGCGGTCTCGATCTCGATCGCTTCCAGCAGGTCTACCGGCACTCCTTCACCCAGTCCGCGGTCTCCACCGTCACCCGGTAGCGCGCGCCCGCGTCGGCCACCGGCACCGCGAACACCGAGCGCCCGCCCGAGAGCACGTCGCCCACCACGCGCCGCCGGTAGCTGCCGGCCACCGCGCCGTCGGCGCCGAGCTGGTCCACCCGGAGCCAGACGTTGGCCGCGTCCTTGATGTTGCTGTTGTGCAGGTACCCGACCACCTGGGCCCGTCCAGTCCGGGTGGGCTCGACGGTCCACTCGGCCCGCAGCGAATCGGCATAGGGCACGCCGTGGTCTTGGGCCGCCGCGGTCGCGGCCGCGGCCAGCAGGACCGCGACCGCCAGGACGACCGTCCGGGCCAGGTTCGACATGGGCCCGAGTGTACCGCCAAGCCGCCGTTCTTGTCTCCTGCGGTAAAGTAGGTTCGTGACGCGCCTTCGCCGGGCTTCCGGGTTGACCGCCGCGCTCCTCTGCCTCCTGCTGACCGCCGCCGCCGCGCCGCCCGCGCCCCCGGCGCCCGCCGAGCTGCAGGCGCACGTGCTGGCGTTGACCGCGCCCGAGATGGAGGGCCGCGGCTCCGGCACGCCCGGCGGCGAGCGCGCCGCCCGGTACATCGCGGCCGAGCTGGCGCGAATCGGTCTCCAGCCGGGCGGCGACGCGGGCTCCTTCTTCGAGGAGTTCTCCGTGGGTGAGACCACGCGTGCCGGCGCGGGCAGCCGGCTCGCACCCGCCGGGCCCGCCCCCCAGTCGCTCGCGGTCGGGCAAGCGTGGACGCCGCACGGCGGCTCGACCCCCGGCCGGGTATCGGCCGAGCTGGTCTTCGTCGGCCACGACGACTACGCGGGAGTGGACGTGCGCGGACGTATCGCGCTCACGCTGGCGGAGGAGCCCGGGGCGGCGGCGCGGACGTCGCGGCTCGAGAAGCTGATCGCGGCGCGGCGCGCGGGCGCGCAGGCCCTGCTCATCGTCGAGGACACGCTGCCCACGGTGGCCGCGACCGCGGCACCGGTGGCGTTGCTCTCGGGCAGCGTGACGCGCGCGGGCGCCGACGCGCTGCTGGCCGCGGGCGGCAAGAGGCTCGGGGGGCTGGCCCGCGGCGCCACCGGCGCGCGCGTGGAGCTGGACGTGGATCTGGCGCGCGAGCCGCTCCGCGCCGCGAACGTGATCGGCGTGCTGCCCGGGGCCGACCCCGCGCTCGCCCGGGAGGCGGTGGTCATCGGCGCGCACTACGATCATCTCGGGCGCGAGGGCGGGGCGGTCTACCCCGGCGCCGACGACAACGCCTCCGGCACCGCGCTCGTGCTCGGCCTGGCGTGGTCCTTCGCGGCGACGCGGCCTCCCCGCACGCTGGTGTTCATCCTCTTCGCGGGCGAGGAGCTCGGGCTGCTCGGGTCCTCGCACCACGTGGGTCGGCCCTCCGCGGTCCCGATCGAGCGCGTGGTGGCCATGCTCAACTTCGACATGGTCGGGCGCCTGGACGGCCGGAGCCTCCTCGTCGGCGGCGTGGACACCGGCGCGGGCTTCCGTGCGCTCGTCGAGGCGGCCGGGCGTGGCGTCGGGCTCGATCTCGATCTGCGCGGCGCCGGCGGCGGCGCGTCCGATCATTCCCGGTTCCACGCTGCGGGGGTGCCGGTGCTCTTCTTCCACAGCGGCTCGCACGCGGACTACCACCAGCCGTCGGACACCGCGGAGAAGATCGACGTGGCCGGCATGGCGCGCATCGCCGACCTGGGCGCGCGCGTCGCCACGCGGATCGCCGACGGCCCGCGCCCGGTGTTTGCGCAGGGTCCCTCGTCGGGGCGGCGGTCCGCGCGCGCCGAGCGCGCCGCGCCGGCCGAGCGCGGGGGCGGTGCCTTCCTCGGGGTCGCGGCGGACGGGCGCGCCGGATGGGACGGGGTGCGACTGAGCTCGGTCATCCCGGGCAGCGCGGCCGAGAAGGCCGGTCTGCGCGCGGGCGACGTGCTGGTCAGCCTGGCCGACACGGGCTTGAACGGCTTCGCGGACCTGCGGGCGCAGCTCGACCGCCGCCGGCCCGGTGAGACCGTGCAGCTCGTCTACCTCCGCGAGGGTCTGGATCACGCGGCCTCGGTGACACTCGACGCCCGGCCGTGAGCCTGGCGCTCGCGGTCACCGCCGCGTCGTGCCACCTGCGCAACCTGCGCACGCGCCTGCCGTTCCGCTACGGCGTGGTCACGCTCACGCACTTTCCGCTGCTCCACCTGGCGGTGGACGTGGAGGCGGCCGACGGGCGCCGCGCGCGCGGCTTCGCGGCCGACAACTTGCCGCCGAAGTGGTTCGACAAGGATCCGGCCAAGAGCTTCCGTGATAACGTCACCGACCAGCTCGCGGCCATCCGCGCCGCCCGGGCCGCGTATCTCGACGCGGCCCGGACCCCGCGCCCGGTCTTCGACGTGTGGCAGGAGGCGTATGCGGCCTGCGCGCGGGGCGGTCCCGCGCTCGGGCTCAACGGGCTCACCGCGGCCTTCGGCTCCTCCCTGTTCGAGCGCGCCCTCGCCGACGCGGCCGGGCGTCTGACCGGCCGCGACGTCGTTTCGATGCTGCGCGACGACGTGCTCGGCATCCGCCCCGAGGCGGTGCATCCCGAGCTGACGCGCGCCGACCTGCTCGCGTGGGCGAGCCGCCCCGCGCCCGAGACCGTCGCGGTCCGGCACACCGTGGGCCTGCTCGATCCCATCGTCGCGGGCGACGTGCCGGGCGACGGCTGGCTTCACGACGGCCTGCCCCAGACCCTCGAGGAGTGCGTGCCGGCGCACGGCCTGCGGCACTTCAAGCTGAAGGTCGGCGGCCGGCTCGGCGACGACGTGGACCGTCTCACCCGCATCGCGGCGACGCTCGACCGGCTGATCGCGGACGACTACCTGGTCACCCTCGACGGCAACGAGCAGTACAAGACGATGGCCGACTTCGCGGCGCTGGTGGAGGCCATCGAGGGGACGCCCGCGCTGGCCCGTCTCTGGCGCTCCACCGCCTTCATCGAGCAGCCGCTCGACCGCGCCATCGCGCTGGACGCCGCCGCCACCGACGGGCTCGCCGCGCTCGGCCGTCGGGTTTCCATCATCATCGACGAGAGCGACGGCGATCTCGAGGCGTTCCCGCGGGCCCTCGCCTTAGGCTACCGCGGGGTGTCCACCAAGAACTGCAAGGGCATCATGAAGTCATTCCTCAATCGCTCGCTGGTCGAGCGGCGGAACACTGGGCGGCCGGGGCCGGCGCGCCTGTTCATGAGCGCGGAGGATCTCACCAACGTGCCGGTGGTGCCGGTGCAGCAGGACCTGGCCACCGTCCGCGCGCTCGGCATCACCCACGTCGAGCGCAACGGCCATCACTACGTGCGCGGGCTCGCGCACTGCTCGCCGCGCGAGCGGGCCGCCGCGCTCCGCCATCACGCCGATCTCTACACCGGCGACGAGCGCGAGGCGTGGCTGCGCATCGAGGACGGCCGCCTGCGCGTGGGCTCGCTGGCCACTCCGGGCTACGGCGTGGCCTTCGAGCCCGATCTCGACGCGATGATCCCGCTCGAGCGCTGGACCTTCGACTCCCTCGAAGCGGGCGGGTGAGGGGGCGGGTCAGCCCGCCGCGGCTTCGTCGCGCGCGGTGGCCGCGGCCGCCTCGGCCAGGAGCGTGTACTTGGCGAGCGTGCGGGTGGCGAGCGCGGCGGGCCGGTGGCCCGTGTCGATCCAGCCCAGCAGCTCGTCGAGGAGCTCGGCGAAGTGGGCCTCGTGGCCCACGTCGAGCGCCGGGGGCACGTCGATCTCGTAGCTCGCGGCGTCCACCGCGTGGGCCTGCGCCCCCGGCCACTCCCCCCCGGTGAGCACCCGCGCGAGATGGCGCGCGAGCTCCGCGGTGTCGCCGCGACCCTCGACGACCACCCGCCGGCGGAAGCCGGTCTCCGCGCTCTGCTCGACGCGGATCTCCGCGGCCCGCCCGCGCAGGACGAGGCGCGAGGTGTCGCCGCCGCCGGGCGGCGAGGAGACTTCCCAGCGGGTGGCCGCGCGCACCGTCGCGCCGCGGAGGCGGTAGGTCAGCTCCGCGTTGCAGAAGACCCGCAGCGCGTTGCCCTCGAGCGCGTCGCGCAGCTCCGGGGGCACCTCGCCCGCGCCCGAGATGCGGGTGAAGACGTCCAGCGGCACGCGCGTGGACCAGCCGCGCGCGGTGAGCAGCGTCGGCGCGTCGGCCGGCGCGGCGTCGGCGTCGAGGAGCCACTGCGCCTGGTCCACCTGGTGCGTGGGGATGTCCACCGCGCCGCTGCCCTGGACGCGTGAATCGAAGAACCACCAGGGACGACGGAGCGGGGCGCCGTCCACGCGCTTCTCGAAGTGATGGACGCTCTCCTGCTCGATGGCGGGCTTCGCCCCGCCGTCGACCGCGAAGCCACCGAAGACCTCGCGATCGTCCACGAGCCGCTTGACGAGCCGCGCGATCGTGTCGCGCCGCCCGGTCATCATCTCCCGCGCGAGCGGCCCGCCCGCGAGGCTGGTCCGGATGGGGCCGAGATCCGCCGGCTCGACCAGCCACGGCTTGTCGGCCAGCACGTGGAGGCCGGACGCGTGGAGCCGCTGCATCACGCGAGCCTTGCCACCGTTCCGGCCCGCCAGCACCACCACGTCGCCCGGCCGCTCGACGAGGAGCTGGGCCAGAGGATCGGCCGACCGTCGAACGCGAGGCCGCCAGGCGGTGGGGCGCTCCGCGCGGGAGTTGAAGCGCTCGACGAGCGCCAGAAAATCGTCGAGCTCCGGCCCGGCGGTCGCGTAGACGAACACCTCCGGGGCCACCGCGGCGTGCGCGGCCCTCAGGGTCAGCGTCGCGTGGAAGTGGCCGGGCTCGAGAAAGGTCAGGGTGTGCACGGAGGGCAGGCTAGCACATTGGCCTCCCGGGCCCGGGGCGCGTCGAGTACTATGGCCGTGCTCTCCGATGACCGGCACCGGACGCGCGCTCTTTCGATACCTGCCCGCCGCCGCGCTCTTCGTCGCGCTCATCGTGGCCTGGCAGCTCGCGGTGACCGTGCTGCGGGTGCGCGAGTACCTGCTGCCCGCCCCGCTCACCGTCGCGCGCGCGATGCTGGGCGAAGAGATCCCGTGGCTGCGGCATCTCACCATCACGTCGCTCGAGATCGTCGGCGCCTTCGCGCTGGCCGGCGCGGCGGGGGTGGCGCTCGGGATCGTGGTGGCGTGGTCGCCGCTGCTCGCGCGGGCCCTGCTACCCTTCCTGGTCTTCGTCAACACGCTGCCCAAGGTCGCGGTGGCCCCGCTCTTCCTGCTCTGGATGGGCTACGGGGTGCTGCCCAACATGCTGATCGGGGCCCTGATCGGATTCTTCCCGGTCGTCATCAACACCGCGGTCGGTCTGACCCAGGTGGACGAGGAGCTGCTCGACCTGGGGCGCGTCTTCAACGCCCCCAAGTGGAAGGTCTTCGCCAAGATTCGCATCCCCAACGCCTTCCCGTATATCCTGAGCGCGCTCAAGATCACCGCGACCGCGGCGGTGGTGGGGGCCATCGTCGGCGAGTTCGTCGCCTCGCAGCAGGGGCTCGGCTACGTGATCGTCACCACCCAGGGCAGCATGAACACCCCGGTGGCCTTCGCCGCCCTGGTCTGGATCTCGCTGGTCGGTCTCGCGGTGTACGGGCTGGTGGTGCTGGCCGCGCGGCGCATCGCGCCGTGGGCGGAAACCGTGGAGTAAGGAGGACAACCCATGCGACGCGTCTCGATTCTCGTCGGTCTCGTGATCATCGGCCTTCTGGTGGCGCTCGGCGGCGGTGCGCCGTGGGCGCAGCAGCCGCCCCAGAAGGTCGTCTTCGCGCTCAACTGGTTCCCGGTGGGCGACCACGCGGCCTACTGGGTGGCCCTCGAGAAGGGCTACTACCGGCAGCGCGGCCTCGACGTGGACATGCAGAACTCCAAGGGCTCGGGCGACTCGATCGCCAAGGTGGACACCGGGCGGGCCGACGTGGGCCTCGCCGACAGCGCGGTGGTCATCGCTTCCGCGGCGCGGGGCACGAAGATCAAGGTGGTCGGCATGGTCTTCGACAAGAGCCCGCTCAACATCTGGAGCCGGAAGGAAGCGCCGATCACGAAGCCCAAGGATCTCGAGGGCAAGAGCGTGGCCGCGCCGCCCGGCGACGGGCAGCGGCAGATGTTCCCCGCCTTCGCGCGGCTGAACGGGATCGACCAGAGCAAGGTCACGTGGGTGAACGTGGAGCCCGCGGCCAAGGTGCCCGCGCTGGCCGAGAAGCGGGTGGACGCGGTGGCCGACTACACCACCGGGCTGCCGTTCTACGAGAAGGCCATCGGCAAGGGCAACGCGGTGATGCTGCCGTGGGCCGACCACGGCTTCGACATGTACAGCATGTCGATCATCGCGAGCGAGAAGACGATGAAGGAGCGTGGGCCGGTGCTGAAGGCGTTCCTGGAGGCCTCGTACCTGGGGTGGCGCGACGTGATGAGCGATCCCAAGTCGGCGCTCGAGATCTTCAAGAAGCGGGTGCCCGAGATCGACCTCTCGATCATCGAGCCCAACATGATGATGGGCCTCGACCTGATGAAGACGGACCGCTACGCGAAGAACGGGATCGGCTGGATGGAAGACAAGAAGATGTGCGACTCGGTGGACCTGGTCAACACCTACATGGGCGTGCCGACCAAGGTCGAGTGCAAGGCGGTCTACACCAACGAGTTCCTCACCAAGGTGGAGCTGCCCCGATCCGCGCGCTGATCGACGCGGCGTGACCGATCTCATTCGCCTCGACCGGGTGGGGATGACCTACGCGACCGCGTCCGGCCCGGTCGAGGCGCTGCGGGACATCGACCTCGCGGTGGGGCGCGGGGAGCTGGTGGCCATCGTCGGCCCCTCGGGCTGCGGCAAGTCCACGCTCCTGCGCGTCATCGCGGGATTGCGGGCGCCGAGCCGGGGCCGGGTCGAGGTGGACGGCCGCCCGGTGACCGGGCCGCTGCCGAGCGTGGGCATGGTCTTCCAGGCGCCGGTGCTCCTCAAGTGGCGCACGATCGAGGCCAACGTGCTGCTGCCCGCCGAGCTGTCCGGCCTCGATCCGGCCGCCTACCGGAGCCGCGCGGTCGAGCTGCTGCGGCTGGTCGGCCTCGCCGAGTTCGCGGGGAAGCTGCCGCGCGAGCTGTCGGGCGGCATGCAGCAGCGCGCCTCGCTCTGCCGGGCGCTGCTGCTCGACCCGCCGCTCCTGCTGATGGACGAGCCGTTCGGCGCGCTCGACGCGATGACGCGCGACGAGATGAACCTGGAGCTGCTGCGCGTCTGGGGCGAGGGCAGCCGCGCGCGCAAGACCATCGTGTTCGTCACGCACTCGATCCCGGAGGCGGTCTTCCTCGCCGACCGGGTGGTGGTGATGACCCCGCGCCCGGGCCGCCTCGCGCGCGTCTTCGACGTGCCGCTGGCGCGGCCGCGCACCGTCGCCTCGCGCGCCGGCGCCGACTTCGGCGCGCTCACCCTCGCGGTGCACGAAGCGCTGGGCGCTTAGTTTGGGGTCAGGACGCGAGTGTGCCGCCGTCGACCGCGAGGACGTGGCCGGTGACCATGGTGGAGGCGGCGGAGGCCAGGTAGAGGGCGGCGCCGATCAGCTCGTCGGGCTTGCCCATGCGGCCCATCGGGACGCGGCGCATCGCGCGCTCGGCGTAGCTGGGCTCTCGGTGGATCAGGTCGCCGATGTTGGACTCGAACCACGAGGGCGCGATCGCGTTGACGCGCACGTTCTGGGGCGCCCACTCCACCGCGAGCGCCCGCGTCAGCAGCACGACGCCGCCCTTGCTCGCCGCGTAGGCCACCGTGCCGGTCAGGCCGATCTCCCCCGCGATCGACGCGATGTTGACGATGGACCCGCGCCGGCGCGCGAGCATCCGCTGCCCCACGACCTGGCAGCCCCAGAACACGCCGCTCAGGTTGACCGCGAGCACGCGATGCCACTCGGCCTCGGGAAAGCCGGCGGCGGGGCTGCGATGCGTGATGCCCGCGCTGTTGACGAGCACGTCGATCGCGCCGAGCTGGTTCTCCGCCTCCTCGGCCATGCGCTCCACGCTCGCCCGGTCGGCGACGTCCACCGCCACCGCCAGCGCGCGGCCCCCGTTCTTCACGATCCCGTCGGCCACCACCTTTGCCTGGCCCGCGTTGAAATCTGCCACCGCGACCGCGGCGCCCGCCTCGGCGAGCCCGCGCGCCATCGCCGCGCCCAGGCCGCCCGCGCCGCCCACCACCACCGCGGTCTGGCCGTCCAGCCGGAAGAGGTCGAGGCTCGTCATGGCCGGCGCGCGGATTGGATGAACTCGAGCGTGATGTCGTCGGGATCGAAGAAGTAGACGCCCTTGGCCCCCGCGTTACGCCCGTGGGTGATGTCCACCGGGGCCGACTTGAAGCGCACGCCCTTGGCCTTGAGGTCGGCGTAGGTGGCGTCGAGGTCCTCCACCATGAAGGCCACGTGGCCGTTGCCGGGAATATAGGTGTTCGCGTCGCCCCGGCTCCCGCGCGGCCGGCGATACTCGAGGAGCTCGATATGATGCCCCGGCGCCGCGTCCGGCCCCGAGGGCAGGCGCAGCAGCGCGATGCGCAGCTCCGCGTCCGGGTAGCCGACCACCGCGCGTAGGTATGGCTGCCT
>Ga0209131_1002254_pt1 | contig 13182 bp, 8 predicted proteins | sample GraSoi_2013_40cm_FD_185826 | JGI IMG/M metagenome (GOLD analysis project Ga0209131, IMG submission 185826) | Grasslands soil microbial communities from the Angelo Coastal Reserve, California, USA - Sample 9_17_2013_40cm (SPAdes) (version 2) | ecosystem: Environmental > Terrestrial > Soil >...
AAACCAAACAACACACCAGCTGTCATGTAAAGAATCGATTTTAAGTTTTGCATTGGACTAATTTTACTGCAACTTCATGACCAGCAGGCGCTCATCCCTTCTGGTAAGTGTAGTCATTAAGCCCGCCAATTTGCTGATGCGCTGAAAATAACGTGGCATCTCGTCATACACGATCGCACGAAAGCCGAATTTTTCGTACAATGATCCGCGCGAAGATTCACATATCAAATACATGGGGCGCGGACTGTTCGCAAGCAAATGCTGGATAATAGAGCTCCCAACGCCCTGTCCTTGATGTTCAGGATGCACCGCAATCGAAGCCAATTCAAGGATTTCTGTCCCGTGCGGCTTGATCTGGCCGCAACCGATCATTTCATCTTGAGCATTCACCGCGACGACAAAACGCTTCCAATTCAAATCCATCGGGTTGATCCCGACTAAATGAATGAGAGCTTTGATTTGACTTGATTCTGATTCCTGTGCGGGGCGAAGAGTAAAATTTGTCATACGGACTATTCTTCCAAATCAAATTAACCCGGCCGCAACGACAATAATAAACGTCGCGATAAACCAGTGAATTAAGAACGCCCAAACAAAGGATTTTGTTCTGTAAGCCACCCAACCAAAGGCAAAGCCGCCAAAGATAGTAGAAAGCGTTTCTACTTCAGGCTTGCCATTATGCATTAACGCAAAAGGGACAGCCTGCAACCATAAAGATTCTGGTCCGAATTTTCGGGCGTATCCAAATAATATCCAGCCATGAAAGATGAATTCCCAACCAATGAGATCAAGAAAGGTAGTCCAAGGCAAACCATTGGTATAGGGCTTGTAATATTCCTGCATGGCAGCATCACCATGACCCAAATAATAAATGACGGGGGCCATCAATGCGATGCCAATAACAGTAATAATCAGCCCTGCTTTCCAATCACCCAAGCCAAAACCATATTCTTTAGGATTTTCGCGGAATAGAAAAATAATAACCAGCAGTGGGATGACCAGATATAAAATGACTCGATCCCAATATTTGTATGGGGTAAGGCTGTGATAATAATCCACCATCAACAACAAAGTGCTGGCGATCGTGATCGTAACGATTTTCCAGTCAAATTTAAGTTTTTCGCCAAGGAGATATTTCATAAGTATCAATAAATTAGTATGGGAAGTAAGATTGATTTCCAGTGGGCCCCAACAACTGAGCTATTTTATCTGCATCGCGGTTTAGCTCAAGCCCCCAGTTGATAAATAAGAGAAACACTGCGCAAAACGCAACAACGACCATAACTTTCCCGATTCGAGATTCGTTCCAATGGACACTCAGGGGCACAAATCCATTGACCCATACTTGCGCGGCAAGAATCGCAAAGTATGGGACGAGAGCAAGATGGAAACGGTCTTCAGAAAGAATGAACACATGTGGAAGGATATAACCAACCAACAATAGTCCAAGCAAAATATGTTCGGGGCGCCAACGCAATAGAGATAGCCCTAATGCGGCAGAGACTGAAATAAAAACAAATGGCAATAACAGGATCGCCGAAATCGTTAACAACAAAGGCAGGGGGATGAATCCAAGAATGTCATTGCCATAGAAATATATCAGCACACGTTTTTCCAAACCGAAGAAAAATCCCAGACGTTTAATGGCAAGCGGAATAAATCTTTCAGGTTGAGCTTTGATGAATCCAATGGCTTTCTGAGTGCCTACTTTATCGCGTTGGGCATCATCAAGAATCGTCAGTAAGTCCAACGATGGACCAAAAACGAATGAGCCATTTCCTTGCGGATGATAGCCAAGATACAAGTTATAACCCATGGATGTTTCAATGCCAGTCAACTTGTGATGAAGCAAAGAATTACGAATGACCCATGGAGTAATGGTCAAAGCAAAAGCAACAGCTACAAGTATTGCACCACGTTTTTGTTTGAGCGCAAACCAAATCCAAATCACAGCCAAACCTGCAAATGGAAGGATGACAGAACGAGTCAGTGCAGTGAGACCAAGAAAAAAGCCAGAAAGTAGAAAGTGGAAGTTGGTTGGCTTATCAATGGAAATAAGTAGAAAGAGGAAAGCTGTAAGAAGCAGAACGAAGAAAGGATTCTCCGTGCCAAGCCCAAGCGGATAAATCAACAGCATAGGATAGGCGGCGACGATCCATGTGGAGATGCGCGCCATCTTCTCTTTTCGTTTACCTCTTTCCTCAACATTGAAAGCAGGCAAAGGGAAAAGATGCTGAGCTACCCAATAAGTCAATGGCGCGAGTGGCGCACCTAGAAAAATCGCCTGTGCCAGACGCGCTGCAAAAAATCTTGAAAAGCCGGTGCCGCTGAAAAAGTAAACGAAGGCGAGAAAGGTTGGGTACAAAGGCGCACGGAACGAAGTGAAAATGCCGAGGTTGGGATCATAGTCCTTAACACTGGTCAGGTCGAAATGTACAAAAGAGGCGAGTTGGTTTAAATCCGCTTGGGCGTACCAGCGGAAGCCATGTCCCCCAGCGAGGCTGCGCGCCAGCATGTCATATTGAAACATATCATCGAGTCCAATTCCCAGTCCGCGAGCGAGGAAAACGGGAATCAAACGTAAAATTAAAGCAACAATGAAAATTTGGAAAACAAAGGATTTAAACATAAAGCGGATTGCACTATTGTACCGTGCAATCCGCTTTTGATTCACGCAAGCACATGCGCTTTGATTTTGAGCGCCTCGATGCGCCTTGCAAGATACGGCATGAAGTAGCCGTTATATTTTTCCCACAACTCGGGGAGTGACCAGTCTATGCCCTTAACATTGCCGCGGCAATTCGCGCTGCCACAATAGCAATCAAACTCGTCGTAGTTCGAGCCGTCGCACATGGCGTAATCAAAGCTGATTTCTTCGCCGGCCTTGATATCACGCATCGCAACGATGCCAATTTGCCCGGTAAACCCGGCATTGGGTTCGCACGAATGGTTGAAACAATCAGATGGCTCCAGAGGGTCAGGGGTGATCAAATAGAAATCATCTTCGACTTGGAGAACCCGCTGCGTGAAGTGAGGCATGTTGGGATCGAGCTCATCTTTTGCCGCAATGACGCCTCCAAAAAGCGCCAGCAATTCGCCTTTCTTTATTGGCTCGCGGGCAAATACACCGCATCCACCCTTCTCTTCGAACGTGCCCGAATCACACTTCGGGTTTAGATAGGATTGAAACTGACCAGTCATTTTTTCCTTTCGGTTTGGTAAAGGCATTTCGCCCAGAATAATCTTTGGCTATGTTCGCCAAAGTACAACACAATAATCAGACTTGCGAATTCTCTTTCAATAAAGAATCAAAAACAGCCAATACAACAGCTCTTACCGCTTGGTTTCCAATGCAAGCTTAATTTATGCATTAGACGCAGCACTGCGTAACCACTGTGTTGACTGCATGACGTTAAGCAGTCCCGCCGCCTCACCAAGTATTAGTTGGAGGGCGGCGGAAGCCAGATTTTATTCGTGGCGTAATTTAGATGGTGGGCACAAGCATCTCTTCATTCACACTCGTGCGAGTCGTTAGAATATTAACTCTCCTTTTTAGAATTAAATATATTTTAGCGCGTTAAATTGTGATGTCAATCTTTTTGTGTGGGGAATTTTTGGATATAAACCCCGCTTCGCTCTTAACTGGCAGTTGCTTCTGTTTCGAACTGGCAGAATCAATCCGGCTATTCATAATCACGCGAAAGTTTTGTTCGTAAGTAAATCCAACCGACTATTGACTCAAAAAATCGAGACCAGTATAAACAGTTTGCTAGAGCTCATCACTCAAAATTACTAACCTTGTATTCATGCGTTCGAGTATGTTTTTTGAGTCAATCGATGTAGATATCTCAAGAACAATTTCGGCTACAGAAAAATAATTGAGTCTATTTTCATGAATGTTCAAGAGTATTCGCCGGCCCGAATGACTATTAGCTTTGCACTCGTGAAAAATTTCCTAAAATTGCATTTTCCTGCAAAGCGACGTATATTGAAATTGAATTTACCGTCTTATTGGTAATTTCATTCAATGGGAAGGGCAGCAAACTGATAAGGGTGCGAAAAAAAATCGACCAAAATCGAACATCATCCGTCTCTGCAACTTGAACTTCACTTGTTCAGGTGGGTGAAATTTGCCTCCAGAAAGAATCAGAGGTGGCACTTGGGGATTAGTTCAAACATTTCCGATCAAATACAGAAAAGCCAGCTCTCGCGCTGGATATGTTCTATTCCCTTCGCATGCTTATAGGGTCAACGCAGGATTACAGGCGGAGTTTTTAATATTGGCGGTTATTGGCAGTTTTTAATCTATTTTTGGCAGTTAAATAAACCTATTATGAAATAGATCTTTCGATTGACCAAGGGAATACGGTCACTTCCCTGTCAAACAGTGCCAACCACAAAGGAGGTATTGCAACTTGAAAATGGCTCAGTTAGCCCTGTCGTACCTTTTGGGCGGTCTCTTATTTCATCGCTCTTAAGGGGAAAATTTCTGTACCAAAGTAGAAAATGAGGAGCAAATGTTTAAAGCAAAAGTTCTTTCCCGAACCATTACGATTGTGACCATATTCATGCTGGCATTAAGCGGCGTAAGTCCCGCATTTGCAGCTGGAGCTAACGATTATTTCGCAAGTGCCACGCCCATAACAAGCCTGCCATTTAGTACCTACGCGGACAACAGCGGCGCGACGTTCGAGGCTGGCGAATTGAATCCGACCTGCGGCTATGGATCTAGTCCCAGCACAGTTTGGTATTCCTACACTCCATCTGCAAACACATCGTTGACTGTAAATGCCAGTTACTACTACTTTCCTCCAGTTCTAGCGGTCTATACTGGATCATTGGGCAACTTAACTCAGATAGCTTGTGGGAACTATTATCCAAACCTCACATTTCAAGCTCAAGCGGGCGTCACCTATTACTTCCAACTGAGTGGCTTGTATGATTACTATCAAGGGACCATTCCGTTCTCACTCCAGGTCACCCCGCCCCCACAGGTTTATATCAACTATTACCCATCTGATCCATCCACATTTGATAACGTATCGTTCAGTGCCGGTGTTTCCGACCCAGTAGGTATCTACGGAAATACATATGCCTGGACAATCAGCGATGGAGCAAACTCGAATCAAGGTAGTTTTAACCATCAGTTCGCTACAGATGGAGATTACACTGCAAGCCTCACATTCACTACCTATGATGGCCGATCAGCCACAGCTAATCAAGTCGTTCAAGTCCGCACCAGGGATATTGCCATCAGCAAATTGAGCGTACCCCAAACAGCCCAGGTGAATCAAACAAAAACGATCAGCGTGGATATTTTAAACAAACGCTATTCAGACTATGTCCAGGTCACACTGATCAAAGGACTGCCAGGTGGCGGTGAACAAGTAATTGGCTACTTGACTATCTATGTCCCTGCGAAGGCAAAACAGGCAACCACATTTAAGTTTAGTTACACCTTCACGAGTGATGATGCCAAGATCGGAAAAGTCACTTTCAAGGCAGTAGCCACCATCGCCAGCGGCAGGGATGCATTGCCAGCGGATAACACATCCATTGCTACGACAAAAGTCAGTGGTGGAGTTAGTTACCCATAATATTCAATCAGCAGGGCGGACAAATGTCCGCCCTGCCTCCTCTTAGAAATGAGTGGTTTCTTGAGAAAGGAATTTAAAATGAAACATAAACTCTTTCGTTTGTTTTTTGTTCTAACTTTTGTTCTTGGGCTGGCAATAGTGTCAACACCGCAAGCGGTCCGCGCGGCGGGACCGTGGTATGTATCAACCACAGGTAACGATGACAATGACTGCCTGAGCCCAACGACACAATGCGCTACTATCAATGAACCACTGAAAAGGCCGAATTTCGTGGCAGGAGATATCATCCTAGTTGCCATAGGGACATATACCGGCACTGGCTCTGAAGTAGTCCTAATCGATAAAGATGTAACGCTCTCTGGTGGATGGGATGAAACTTTTACTTCGCAGACTGGGATGTCTACAATTGATGGGCAAAATACTCGCCGAGGGATTTACAACGCTGGCGTTCCCAATATGAATTACGTCTATATCACTATGAGTTACTTCCATATTATGAATGGAAATGGAAGCATTAATGGCGGATATGGCGGCGGCATTTTCAATCAGTCTGGTATGCTAACATTTAATAATAGCAAAGTAAGTGGGAACTCAGCTCTAGATTTAGGTGGTGGCATTTTCAACGCCAACTCTGGCACAATGATGCTCACCAACATCACTGTCAATGGAAATAGTGCCGGCCTTTCAGGGGCAGGCATCGCCAACTTTGGCACACTAACCCTGAACAACAGCACCATCAGCGACAACTCGATGATCGGCAATGGCAATAATGGCGGCGGCATTACTAACGAGGGTACACTAACTCTGACTAATAGTACCGTCAGTGGCAATAAGGCCAATTATGGTGGTGGCATCGCCAACTCAGGAACACTAACTCTGAATAACAGTACCGTCAGCGGGAATACAGGCATTTATAGTGGAGGCAGCTTCTCTGGTGGTGGGATATATTCGCCCGGTGGCATTACAACTTTGAATAACACTATTGTCAGCAACAACACTGCTGGAAATGGGCCAGATTGCTTTGGAACAATTACATCCAATGGTTACAACATTATTGGCAACACCTCTGGCTGCACAGTGACTCCTGGGATAGGCGATCAATTCGATGCTGACCCAATGTTGAACACCTTCCTATCCGAGCAGGGTTATTATCCTCTCCTGCTTGGCAGCCCAGCTATCGACACCGGAGATAACTCTACCTGTCTAAATATTGATCAACGTGGTGTGAATCGACCTCAGGGTATAGCGTGTGATATCGGCGCGTACGAGTATACGACACCTGGCCCCGCGGCAAGCCTCTCTGTGGTAAATGGCAGCGGCCAGCGTGCCGGGACATCCTCGGTCTTTTCCAAACCCCTCCAAGCCGCGGCGCTTGATAGTCAAGGTAGCCCAGTTAGCGGAGTGACTATAGACTTCACTGCCCCTGCAAGTGGTGCTAGTGGGACATTTGCAGACACAGGCACCAACACTACTTCAGTCAATACTGATACAGGTGGAGTTGCAACTGCACCTGCTTTCACTGCTAATGATCAGGTGGGGGCCTATACAGTATCAGCCTCTGCACCTGGGCTTGGATCGGTGAATTTCAGCCTCCGAAATGGAGACTGGTATGTCACTACAACAGGAAACGATTCAAATAGTTGTTCCGAGTCTGCTTTGCCCTGCGCTACCATCAATGGAGTATTGAATAAACCAGATTTTGTAGCTGGAGACACGGTCCGCGTGGCGATAGGTACCTACACTGGCACAGGTTATGAGGTAGTGCTGCTAGACAAAGATGCCACTCTCTCCGGAGGTTGGGATGATACTTTTACCACGCAAACCAGTAAATCTACCATTGATGGCCAGGGAGCACGTCGTGGAATCACTGTGCATACCGGTGCGACCGTTACCATTAGGAGTTTCACAGTACAAAATGGGTTCGATTGCTGTCAAGGTGCTGGCATTTTCAATACTGGTACTCTGACTATCACCGACAGTGTCATCAAGGCTAACAGAACCCCATCCGGCGACGGAGGTGGTGTATGGAATGGATGGGACGGTATAAGTGCCTCGGGGGGGACGCTTACCTTGAACCACACATCCATCTTCAGTAACGTGGGTGGTTCTCAGGGTGGTGGAATTTTCAACCTTCAGAATAGTTCCGACTCCAATCAAGGTGGAAATGTCACTCTGAACTATAGTACTATCCGGGACAACAGTGCCTGGGGCGGCGGCGGGATTCGGAGCAGTTCGTCTTATGGGATATTTGAGCTAACATTGAATAACAGCACCGTCAGCGGCAATACTGCTATCTATAATGGTGGTGGAATCTGGTTTGATGGGAAGTTAACATTGAATAACAGCACCGTCAGCGGCAATACTGCTAATGCTGATGGCGGCGGCATCTATAACGGCAATCAGTTTGCATTCACCCTCAACAACAGCACGGTAAGTGCGAACACCGCTGGTGGCCGTGGCGGTGGCATTCTTGCTGCCTCCGGAACCGCGTCATTGGAGAACAGCCTAATTGCTGGTAATACGGCAACAAGTGGTGGCCCAGATTGTGGTGACTCGATTAACAGTATAGGCTATAACATCATTGGAGATACTTCAGGTTGTACATTAACGCCTGCCTCCCATGACCAATTCAACGTTAACCCACAGTTGGGCACATTCTTACCAATACAAGGTTATCACCCCCTTTTGGCTGCCAGCCCGGCCATCAACGCTGGTAACCCAGCTACCTGTTTTCCAACCGACCAGCGTGGCGTGGCACGTGTGGGCACGTGTGACATCGGCGCTTACGAATATACAACGCCAGGCTCTGCAACAACTCTTTCAGTAGTCGGTGGTGATAACCAGAGTACAACAACAACTCTTGCTTTTCCCAAACCCCTCCAGGCCGCGGCGCTCGACAGCCAGGGCAGCCCGGTCAGCGGAGTGAACATTGACTTCACAGCCCCAATGAGCGGCTCCAGCGGAACCTTCGCAGACACAGGCGCCAACACCACTTCAGCCAATACGGATGCCGGTGGTGTCGCAACTACTTCAGTTTTCACAGCCAATGACCAGGGAGGTGCATACATTGTATCAGCCGCTACACCTGGGCTTGGATCTGTGAGCTTCAATCTGGAACAGATTAGTCGCCCAGTAAATGATAACTTTGCAAATGCCAAACCTATAACATCACTGCCCTTCACAGCGACGGCGGATATTACGAATGCTACAAACGAACCAAACGAGCCTCAGTGGTGTTATTCCGTACCAAATACGGTCTGGTACTCATTCACTCCAACAGCGAATGCTCTTGTCAAAGCCGATATGGTAGGAAGTAGTTTCAGTGACACCATCTTCAATGTATACCAGTTGGTTGGATCTGGATTCAATGGGCTTAGTTTCATGCAGTGTGTGTATTATGGCAACTCAGCCACTTTCAGTGTACAGGCGGGAGTAACCTATTACATTCAGGCTGGGAGCATTAGTAACAGCGGAGGCGATCTTCATTTGAATCTGCAAGAGATTCCACGCCCAGGAAATGCCGACTTCGCCAATGCTGTTGGGATAACACAACTGCCGTTCAGTGCAACGCCAGATATCACCAATGGCGGGATCGAACCTAACGAGCCTGAGGTTTGTTACTACATGCCGGATACAGTCTGGTATTCCTTTACCCCCACAGAGAATACGTTGGTCCGCGCCAATACCGATGGCAGCGCGATCAGCAGTAACATCAATGTGTATAAATCCAACGGTTCGGGAATTTCAAATCTGACCAACCTTGGGTGTACGATTTACAATGGGCCAGTCACATTCCTGGCTGAGGCTGGGCAAACATACTACTTACAAGCTGGCGGATTATATGGTCAGACTGGAACCATGAGCATCAACCTCGAACAGCTTCCTCTTCCAGCGAATGATGATTTTGCCAAGGCGACTCCCATCACTTCACTGCCCTCGTCCTTAGATTTGGATACAACCTGGGCAACTTTCCAAAGCAACGAACCGAGTCCATCGTGCGCCTATCCTTATCCACCCTATAAAACGGTGTGGTTCGCCTACACTGCTACGCAGACTGGATCCATCTCTGCAAGCGTACCCGGTTCCAACTTCTCGCCCTTCATTGCTGCTTACAGTGGCACAGGTTTTGGCAACCTTACACAGTTGGGTTGCAGTCAATACTCCAATATAATGACTTTTCATGTCGTGAGCGGACAAACCTATTACTTCCAGGCTGGCGGATTCTATGGTGGAGGCGGCACGGGTCAATTCTTCATCCAGGCAACTCCAGCGCCCCAAGCCTATTTCTATAACTATCCAGGCGACCCATCAAAGTATGATACTATCCAGTTCTATGATGGTTCTTACGACCCTGGACAAGTAGGCTTCCAAACCTACACATGGAACTTTGGCGACGGAGCTACTGCCACTGGCTCGTCCCCAACTCATAAATACGCTGCAGATGGAAATTACCAGGTCACCCACACAGTAACGACGGTCGACGGCAGAACCGCATCGGTCACACAGACTCTGCAGGTCCGCACGCATGATGTGGCTATCACGAAACTTACTACACCCAACTCTGCAAATGTCGGGCAGACCAAAACAATCACTGTCACTCTGCGCAATGTTGCTTATCCTGAAACGGTGCAGATCGATCTCTATAAGAGCACTGCCAATGGCTTTGTGTTGGTTGGTACAGTCACGAAATCAGTCCCAGCTTTATCGGGCAACCGCACCACTGCCGTGAATTTCAGTTACAAATTCACAAGCGACGATGCCAAGCTTGGAAAAGTCACGTTCAAGGCTGTTGCCACGATTATCGGCGCGCGTGACGCCTATCCCTCTGACAACGAGGCAATCTCTTCAATCACTAAAGTTGCCAAATAAGTAAATTGCAAGATAGAAGAAAGTAAAAACGAGGAATGAGTCCCATGACTTATTCCTCGTTTTGCTTTTCCTGTTTTATCTGAAATCGACTTCGTCTTCGCTTCGCTCTTAGCCGATAGTTGATTCTGTTTCAAAAAAAGTGACAGCCACTTTCAGAGTGGCTGTCACTTGGACATTATTTCGTCTCGCCTTCTGTGTCTGATGTTTCGGCAGTGATACGTTGTGCATATAGGATCGGTATCATCGTGATCAACACGACCAGCATTGCCGCCACATTGGTAATGGGACGGTTACGCGGCTTGAGCATCTGACTATAAATCCAAATAGGCAGGGTTTGCTGCAAGCCAGCCGTGAACGTGGTCACAATTACTTCATCGAACGAAAGGGAAAACGCGAGAATACCGCCTGCCAATAACGCTGTGGCGATATTTGGAAAAATGATCTTCCAAAATGTTTGGAATGAATTTGCGCCTAAATCCATCGAGGCTTCGATCATTGAATTACTTGAACGACGGAAACGCGCCAGTACATTGTTATAAACAACGACCACGCAGAACGTAGCATGACCGATCACGATTGTCCAAAACGAAAATGGAATACCTGTCAAACTGATCGCGGAACGAATGGCGATTCCCGTGACAATACCAGGCAATGCCAACGGCAGAATCAACATGAAGGAGATTGTCTCTTTGCCGAAAAAGTTGAAGCGGTAGACAGCGGACGCGGCGAGAGTGCCAAGGATGAGGGCAAGGACCGTCGCAAGCGTGGCAACTTTCAGCGTGAGAAAGAGCGCGGATTGTAAATCCGGGTTTTCCAATGCACGCGGAATCCATTTGAGCGTGAGTCCAGGTGGCGGGAAGGAATATCCTGCTTCATCGGTTGTGAACGCATATAAAAAGATCAACATCAAGGGGATATTCAGGAAGAGTATGGTGCCCGCCGCACTCAGTTTTAAAAACAAGGAGGCTTGGTCACTGGAAGGCTGGGATATTTTTTTAAAGAGCATCGAAGGCTCCTAACTTGCGGGCGATCAATAAGTAAACAATCATGATGACAATCGGGCCCATCGTGAATGCCGCCGCCAAGGGGATATTTCCAGATGTGCCTTGATACGTGAGCACTGCTTTGCCGATGAAAAAACTGGAATTGCCAAACAGCGATGGCACAATAAAATCGCCAAGCGTCAGCGAGAATGTGAATATTGAACCAGCAATCACGCCGGGAAATGCCAGTGGCAGAATCACATTGCGAAATGTTTGCGCTGGACTCGCACCCAGATCGCTTGAGGCTTCAATGAGAGATTTGGGCACACGCTCGAGCGCGGTTTGAATCGGCAGGATCATATAAGGCAGCCAAATATAAAGAAAGACCAGGAACACGCCAGTGATCGATACCGAGAGTGAAGGTCCGCCCAAGATTGGGGAGCTTAAATACCAACTCAATAAACCATCGAGATGGATGAGATGCGCAAACCACGAAACGATGCCTTCCTGTGCGAGGATCAATTTCCATGAATACACGCGTACAACATAGCTCGACCACAATGGCAGAGTGACCGCAAGATACAAAAATGTTTTCATGCGGGGTGAGGCAAAGCGCGCCATATAATAAGACAACGGGAACGCGACGATTACACTTGCCACCGTCACAGCCAGCGCCATCGCAGCAGTGCGAAAAAAGATTTGGAGATTTGTAGGAATCAACAGCTTGGCATACGTTGACAAAGTGAACTGACGCACCACCTGTCCGGTAAAGCCATCCAAATAAAAGAAACTGTTGACGAGCATGGTCAGCAGCGCGCCAATATACACCACTAAAAACCAGAGTAAGGGTGGCAGCAACAACAGCGCCAAAATAAGTTTAGGACGAAGATATAAATACGTGGAGAGACGTTGCCACATGTCAGCCTCCCAAATAACGGATGTGTTCTTTTTTCCAGAGCAGGCGAACCTGCTGGTTCTTTGCCCGCATCACATCCATGGAAGTTGTTTTTAAGTTTTGTTCAACGACCACCAGATCGCCACCTCCATCCAATTCAACCAGATAGCGGGTATATAAACCCAAATAAATCACATCACGCACTTTGCCATCGGCTGCGAACATATCGCCATCAACTTTTATATTCGCTTCTCCCAAATGGATTTTTTCAGGGCGGATCGAAAATTTCTTGTCTGAGTTGGTAATGCGCTTGGCAACTTCACCGGTCACCAAATTGGAAACACCCACAAAACCAGCAACGAAGGGCGTGGTGGGATATTCATAGATTTCAGCGGGAGTGCCAATTTGTTCGATCTTGCCTTTGTTGAATACCGCAATGCGGTCACTCATCGTCAGCGCTTCTTCTTGATCATGCGTGACGAAGATGAAAGTGACGCTGACACTTTGCTGGATCGCTTTGAGCTCCACTTGCATTTGCTGGCGCAGTTTCAAGTCCAGTGCGCCGAGCGGTTCATCGAGCAGTAAAACTTTGGGATGATTGATCAAGGCGCGGGCCAGCGCGACGCGTTGACGTTGTCCACCAGAAAGCTGCGCGGGTTTGCGTCCGCCAAATCCGGGCAGGCGTACGAGCTCGAGCATTTCATCCACCTGCTTCTCGCGCTCAACTTTTCCTACTTTTTTGATCATCAAACCATAGGCAACATTTTCCCCAACGGTCATATGCGGAAACAAAGCATAATCTTGAAAGACCGTATTGACATCGCGTTCATATGGCGGG
>Ga0209131_1002256_pt1 | contig 13175 bp, 11 predicted proteins | sample GraSoi_2013_40cm_FD_185826 | JGI IMG/M metagenome (GOLD analysis project Ga0209131, IMG submission 185826) | Grasslands soil microbial communities from the Angelo Coastal Reserve, California, USA - Sample 9_17_2013_40cm (SPAdes) (version 2) | ecosystem: Environmental > Terrestrial > Soil >...
TCTGCCCGGACTCGGCGACGCCGGCGATCGTCTGTTCGGAACGCGGTAGCGTCAGCCAAACCACTCACGTGGGCAGTCGCGCTGCTGGCGGGCGGCGTCGAGCACCCACTGCTGTGTTCCGCGGTCCGTGATCTCGGAGGAGACACGGTTGAGCCAGTCGGTCGCGAGCCGCGCATCCCCGATTCGGCGCCACAGCTCGCCGACGAGGTATGTGAGCACCGCGCGCTCCTCGTGTGCCACGCCGTCGTAGCTGTCGAGTGCCTCCTCGAACTTCCACGCGGCCTTCCGGCGGAAGTAGCGTTCGGCCTCCGTGTCACTTTCGTCCACGCAGCACCATGCGGCGCGCAGGAGGAGGTCGGCGATGTGCCGGGCATCGACCCCCTGCCACTCTGCCACTTTTGCCGCCGCCTCGTACTTCTCCGAGCCCGGCACCGCGACGGTCGAGATCTGCGGCGCCAGCTCGTTCCAGACGTGCTCGCGCAACCCCGGCGTGACGTCTGTTTCCTCCGTGAAGTCGCGCTCCGCGCCGGAGTAGCCACACCGACTACACATGTGAATGAGGAACGGAAGGGGCTGTGTGCCCGCCGCTCGCTCATGGAAATCCGTGCGCTTCCCGCCGAATGAATTCGTCGAGATGACCTGCTGCGACTTGAATCGCGTCTCGCAGATTGGACAGCGCAGCTCGATCTGCTGAAGCGTCGTCATCGTTCTCTCCCGCGCCTGGCCTGCTCGCGACGAACATCAAGGAAAGAAGCGTGCCAGCCCCGCGGACGGAGCCGGCGGCGGTCAATTGCGTCCTCCGCGCGGGCTCGCTTCAGTCCGTGAGCCTGATCACGCGCGCGGCGTGTGTCGTGTTCGCCGGTTTTGTGTCTCTTGTTCGCTCCAACCATCGCCACTATCATTCCGCGTCCAATGCGCCGCCGAATCGGCGCTCCCGTTCGCGTAACGGGCCCCTTCGCACTTTCGCAGGTAGCTTCCCGGTCGAATGCTGATCAACCTGCTGCCTGATTTTTTTGCAGTACTCAACAGCACCGATCGCGTCGCCGCCTACCAGCGCTACTTCCAAGCCCACCAGAAGCTCCTCGCGCCCTACTGGCACAACTACGTCGTTGATCCGGAGGGGCCGCATTTCCTCGACGTCGTCCGCGCGACAGCGCTCGCGGACCGCACTGACTTGCGCGAGATGTTGGAGCGCACGGATGTGGTGGCGCTCGCCCGATCGACCGAGCAACACACTGCGCACCTCCTCGAGCAGGATGTGGACGTGGACGTCATCCTCATGGTCGGCGTGGGCGCGGCGAACGCAGGTGAGCTCGTGGTGGACGGAAGAGGTGTCGGCTTCGTTTGTCTGGAACACTTCACGTCCGTTGCCAATCCCGATACGCAGGGGCTGGGACTCGATCCTGAGCTGATCCCGCTGTGGCTCGCGCACGAGCACGCCCATGCAATCCGATACACCTCGCCAACGAGCCGAAGCGAAATGCGGCAGCTCGTTGACGCCGCGAACGGTTCCTACTCGTACTGGGACACCGGTCAGCAGGCGCCGCTTCGCGAATTGCTCGTGAACGAAGGTCTCGCGGTGCACGTGTCGCAAATGATCAGCCCAGGCCATGCTCCGTGGGAGTATTTCGGGTTTGCGCGACGACAGTATGCGCGTGTACGTGAGCTCGAATCTGTCATCAACCGCGCCGTGATCGAGGACCTTGATCGCGCAGGACTGGGCCTTCGATTGCGCTACTTGTCCGGTGGTATGAGCGACGAAGCCCGCACCGTCGATCGGTACGTGCTGCCCGAGCGCAGCGGCTATTACCTTGGCGCGCGCATGGTCGAGGCGGCGGTGGCCGAGCGTGGGATTGCCTGGGCGGTTCGGGCGAATGCGCGCGAGCTCGAGGAGCTGGCGCGCGGCGCGGCCGCGACGGCCTGATTCGCTACTTTCCCACGCAGAAGCTTCGAAAGACGACGTCGAGCACGTCATCGACCTGCACCGTGCCGATCAACTCTTCCAGGCTGCCTCGCGCCGCGTGCAGATGAGAGGCGACGACGGGCGCCGGAAGGTCGCTCACTGCCCAGGCGGCCCGGAAGCGGTGCATCTCCTCTACGGCCTGCTCGATCATCACACGGTGTCGCGTTCTCGTCAGCACCGGCGCATCTGGCGCTGACAATCCTGGCCGCTCCCCAAGGCGCGCCTCGATCAGGGCAAGCAACTCCGACAAGCCCGTTCCCGTGAGCGCGCTGACATGCGGCTCGCGCCAGATCCGCCTTCGTCCCGACGGTGATGATTGCCGCGTCGGTGCAGTCCCGCAGGGTCGCGGTGACGCATTCGTCCGCCACGCCGGTCAAGCAGGCGAGCACGATGGCGGCTCGCTCCAGGTACCGGGTCGCCGTTTCGATGCCAAGCCGCTCGATGGGATCGGGATCCTGTCTCAACCCGGCGGTGTCGACGAGACGCAACGGAAACGTCGGCCGATCGATCACTGCTTCGATTGCGTCCCGTGTCGTCCCGGGCGTTTCGGTTACGATGGCGCGCGATTCGCCCACGAGGGCGTTGAAGAGAGACGATTTTCCGACATTCGGCGGCCCGGCCAGTACCACGAGTGCACCATCATGCACGAGCTCGCCGATTCGTCCTGTCGAGAGGAGGCGCTGCAGCGTCGTCATCACCTCGTCCGTCGCGGCAGCCACACGCTCGCGCGAAATCGGCCCGTCGTCTTCCTCCGGAAAATCGATGTCATATGCCAGCAGCGCCTCGAGCTGGAGAATTTGACCTCGGAGGTCGGTGAGCTGACGTGAAAGTCCGCCGCCGAGCTGTCTGAGTGCCTGACGATGCGCCGCCGAGCTGCGCGCGTCGATCACATCAGCGACGGCCTCGGCCTGCAGCAGATCCAGCTTGCCGTTCAGGACCGCGCGCCGGGTGAATTCGCCGGGCTCCGCTTGGCGCGCACCGGCCGCCACGAGCGTGTCGAGCACAAGAATCGGCGCGACGGCACCGCCGTGCACCGTGAGCTCGAGCATGTCTTCGCCGGTGTACGAATGCGGTGCCGCATATAGTGTTGCCACGGCGTCGTCCACCGTTGCGCCAGCCGGATCCACCACGCGGCATCGTCGTGCCAGACGAATCTGTGTGAGGGACGGCATCAGAATGCGTCGCGCAATCTGGTGGGATTCCGCTCCACTGACCCGAACCACCGCCAGTGCGCCCCTTCCAGGAGCGCTGGCGATTGCCGCGATCGTCGCGCCGCCTTCCAGCAGCGTTCCGTTCAGCGCGCTCAGAGTTTCGCTCGCCAGATGTCTGCTCCCTCGACGACGAGTGTCTCGCCTGGCTCGACGATGTGCACGTGATCCTTCCGGTGGAAGGTGCTCAGGCTGTTCTGGAGGCGGGTAATTGCGTCAAATGCCGTTGCGGTAACATGCCGGAACGTTCCCCAATGATAAGGGAGCATCGCGCGCGCGCGGAGCACCTCGAAGAGTGAGAGCGCGTCTTCACCGGTCAGATGACCGCGGCGGAATCCCGGTTTCCATGGTGGCGCGTAGCCGATGGGGAGCAGTGCGACGTCGAGCTGGCGGTCCGCACGCCACAGGATGCGTTCGACGAGGTCGTGGGTCGTGGACGTCAGCGCCGTGTCGCCGGCAAAGAACGCGCTCTCGTGCGGCGATTCGAGGAGATACATGTTCGTCGCGCTGAGCCACCGATCGAAGCCATACCGGTTGCCCCGATGCTTTGCCCGTGCCGCGTGAATTCGCAGCGTGCCGTCACGAAGGGAGACGACGCCGCCCGGGTCGAGGCCCGTGGCATTTCGATATCCCTTGCCCAGGAGCCACCTGGCGACGGCCGACGGCGCGAACAACGGTATTTCGCGCGGAAGCTGATCGAGCGACCGAAACGAGAGGTGGTCGGCGTGCGCGTGAGTCAGCAGCATGGCATCGAGCGGCGGCAGCGCATCGATGGCAAGGCCGGGCGCGGTGACTCGCGGCAGGAACCGGCCGAGCGTCGTGTCGAAGTTGGGGTCCGTGAGGATCCGGCAACCTTCGACCTCGAGCAACAGCGTGGCGTGACCGACGTACGTGATTCGCACGAGAGTGTCGCCAGCGCACAGGGCGCGCCATGCTGCGGGGCGGCGGGCCCGCCCTGCGGCACCTCGGCTTATGCGGTGCGGCCCTTCCGTTCTCCTGCGGCGGGGAGGGGTGGCAGCTTGCTTCGCTCTCGCGCGAGCAGCCACTGCTGTGGCAGTGCGGCGATGTTCTGTACCGCGTAGTACAAATTCAATCCCGCGGCAAAATTGAGAAACAGAACGGTGAACATCACCGGCATCATGTAGCTCATCATCTTCGCCTGCGCATTCGGCGGCGAATTGCGCATGCCGATCCAGGACATCACGAACATCGATACGCCCATCAGCAATGGCGTGATGTAGAAGGGATCCCGCAGGGAAATGTCCGGCAGCCAGAGAAACGGAACGCCGCGAAATTCGATGGTGTTCTGAAAGACGAAGTAGAGCGCAAAGAGCACGGGCATGGGGAGGAGCATCGGAAGACACCCCATCACCGGGCTCAGCGGACTCATGTCGTGGTCCTTGTAGACCTTCATGACCGCTTCCTGCTGTTTGCGCGGATCATCGGCGTACTTCTTCTGGAGTGCCTGCAGCTCCGGCTGGAGCCGCTGCATCTTCATGCTCGTGCGCATAGCGCTCTGATTCAACGGCCAGAGAAGCAGCCGGATCGCAACGCCGAAGAGGACGAGCACCCATCCGTAGTTGAGCCGCGTCGTCCGCTTCATCCAGAGAAGCGCCTTCATCACGAGCGCCGCGACGGGTTGTACCACGCCGTGAAACCAGCCGGCGTACGGATTGACCTGGTCGAGGTCTCCACCAAGCCGCTGGAGGCGCTCGAAATCCTGTGGACCGGCGTAGATCTCGAAGCTGGCCGCGCCGTTCTTCAGTGGCAGCGTCGCCTCGGTGAGTACGTGCGACGCCACCTTCCCGGTGCGCGCGAGTCCCTGGATTCGTGCCGTGGTGAACGGCACGGCGTTCGTGCGTGCGACGACGAGGAAGTATTTGTCCCGCACCGCGGCCCAGGTAAACGGGCCCGTCTCCGTGCGCACCTCGCCAGGGTCGAGCTTCGAGAAGTTCGTGCTGGAAACGTCGCCTCGAATCGGCCGAAGGCTGACGCCAAGGTGGTTCATGTCGTCGAGCGTGTCTGGTTCATTCGATTCGATCGTCGTCGGCAAGGCGACGAGAAGACTCGCACCAGCGGGGACGCTATCGACTCTCGCAGCCACTTGAAGGCGATACTCCTCGTCGGCCGATTTGGGCAGGCGATATGAGATACGAACCGTGTGCCCCAACACCGAGGCGGCGTAGTCGATTTCCGACGGGGGGGTATTGAGCCGTGAGAACCGCACGGTGTCGAGAAGGACCGTATCGGCTCCGATCGCCAGTCGATATCCCACGAGGCGCCCCGGCGCGGTGACGAGGTTCGTCGCGAGCCCTTTCCTCCCGGGGCGGCGAGATGGATAGCTATCGAGCTCCGCGGAAACAGGCGCCGCGCCAAGTGCGTTGAAGCGATAGTGCGTCAGACGCGTGCGCACGGTGATGGTGTCCTGGACATCGGAGAGCGCACGTGACGGCTGCGCGCTTGCCGTCGGCGTGGCGCTGCGGGCCGGGGCGTTCGCCGGCTCGGTTCTCGGAGTTGACTCCGTCGGGGTTCGCGCGGCCGCAGCAACAGAGTCGGCGCGCGTGCCCGTGCGCGGGCCCGGCGGGAAGATGAGCGGCGTTCCCACGATGACGAGGGCCGTGAGAATGATCGCAAGGACGAAACGTCGATTCATGATCCTATTCAGTACAGAGAGATCCGCGTCTCAGGGAACGGGATCGTATCCGCCTGCGTGAAACGGATGGCATCGCGCGATGCGATGGATCGTCAGCCATGATCCCCGCAGCGCTCCATGTCGTTGCAACGCCTCGATACCGTACGCAGAGCAGCTTGGATAGTAACGACACGAGGGCGGCATGAGGTGTCCGAGGGACACTTGATAGGCCCTGATCAAGAGGATGAGAACCTGTTTCACCGCGCCAGGGCCTCGCTCACCGTACGGACATCCACGGACAATTCCGCAAATGAGGCGGTATAGGCCGCCGTCTTGGCCCGGAGTCGAACGTCGATGCGTGCGGGAATGGTCGAGAGCTGCGTGCGGGCAAGCTCTCTCAGGCGCCGTTTCAGGCGGTTTCGCTCCACCGCACTGTGGCCAAGCTTGGGTACGATGAACCCGATACGGACGCGCTCGATGACCTCGGCAAGCAAAGGAGGGGAAGGGCTATATCGGACGTCGAGAAACTTCGTCCGAATGCGCTTCCCCTCATCTCCCAGACGTCGTAGCTCGGCACCGCGTGTGATGCGGAGCTCACGCGGAAATGACGCCGGCACTGGATTGGTGAGAGCTAGGCCCCGGCGTACTTGTCCGGGATGCGAACCGTGAGCTGCTTGCGCCCCTTCTTGCGACGCCGCGCCAATGTTGCCCTGCCCCACTTTGTTTCCATTCGCGCACGGAATCCGTGCGTCCTCAACCGGCGGGTATTGCGTGGCCGATACGTTGGCTTTCCCATTGGTACTCTTTTACTCCGAAGACATCGAGCGATTCACGTCCAGCAACAGATCGCGAAGCCTAGTCAGCCGCTGGACATAAGTCAATCAGCATCAACCATCTACGTGCTGTGCGCTCGAGTACCGAGGCTGCTTCGGTCCGGCGGTAGGGCGACCCGCCGTGGAGGGTGGTTTGCTTTTTCCACATGGCGCCGATACCTTCGCCTCCCCGCCTGCCCGGTTTTTCCACATGCTTCAGAGAATGCATGCTCTCGGCAACTGAAGTCTGGACGCGAATCCTGGATCGGGCTCGGCACGAACTGCCGGAACAAACGTTTAAAACATGGCTCGAGCCGACGCAGGCCATCTCGGTGGACGAAGAGACCATTGTTGTCGGATCGCCAGATCAGTTTGCAGCGGACTGGAATGAGTCCAAGCATGCGCCGCTGCTCACTCAGCTCGCGCCGATCGCCGTCGGTCATCCGCTCAACGTCGTTTTCCGAGTTCAGGAGGACCGGAAGTCGCGCACTCAGATGGATTTTTTTGTGGCGCCGCCGGCCGAGATCAGAGCACCAGGGCAGCAGAAAGGCGCCAGCATCAATGCACACCTCAGTGAGCGCTACACCTTCGACCATTTCGTCATCGGGAAGTCAAACGAGCTCGCCGCTGCGGCCGCGCACGCCGTCGCACAGGCGCCGGGCAAAGCATACAATCCTCTCTTCCTGTACGGCGACACTGGCATCGGGAAGACCCACCTCATGCAGGCGATCGCCCATGAGGTATTCGCTCGGCGGCCGGAAATCAGGATCACGTTCATCGGGGCGGAGCAATTCACGAACGACATGATCGGCTCGATCCAGAATCGCGCGATGCACGATTTTCGCCGGCGGTACCGCGAAACCGATCTACTCCTCGTGGATGACGTGCAGTTTCTGAAGGGCAAGGAGGCCACCCAGGAAGAGTTCTTTCACACCTTCAACGCGCTCTACGAAGCGGGACGCCAGATCGTACTCACGAGTGACCGTCCGCCTTCCGAGATCCCCGGCCTCGAAGCACGGTTGGTGAGTCGCTTTCAGTGGGGAATGGTCGCCGACATCGAGTTGCCGGAGCTCGAGCACAGAATTGCGATTCTGCGCAACAAGGCCCTCCTCGATCATCTGGAGCACACCATACCGGAGGACGTCATCCGGTTCATCGCAGAATATGTTCGCTCGAGCGTGCGCGAGCTCGAGGGTTCGATCATCAAGCTGCTGGCGTATGCGTCGCTCAAGCACCGTGAGATCACCATCGACCTCGCGCGAGACGCGCTCCGCGACAAGATTCGTCTCGCTGATCCGGCCGCGCTCACGGGCCTCACCCCGCAGGCGATTCAGATGGGCGTTGCGCGGGAATGGGGTGTAACGCCGGAGGGACTTCGCTCGAAGACGCGCACGAAGGCCCTCACAGCACCCAGGCAGGTTGCGATGCACTTCATGCGCGAGCTCCTCGGCATGCAGCTCGTGGAAATTGGCGCTGCATTTGGAGGGCGGGATCATTCGACGGTTATCCACAGTCTGGACCGGGTCGCTGCCGTGACGAGAGAGGATCCCGCATTTGCACAGCGTGTTGGCAAGCTGCGGGCTGAGCTTGAAGCGCTTGCTCCAGGGCGCGCTGCTGTGCACTGAAAGCTCGATGAAACACGGCTTCAACACCACCGCGAGCCACGCAACAGTATGAGGCGGCATGAGTTATCGATTTCGCTCACACCGTGCACACGCACTACTACGGACTGCTATCGGGCTGTTCCTTACTGATTAGCATAGATAGCGAAGCCTTCCCTTATCGTTTTGCCCATCACTCGGCCCAACAGGAGTTGGAATGCGGTTCACTATTTCGCGCGAGAAGCTCCAGGAAGGACTCGCAGCCGTCGCGGCAAGCATCCCCGCCAAGACGACGCTTCCGGTTCTCGCCAACATTCTGATCGAAACGAGCGACAAGGGCATTCGCCTGTCGGGCACGGATCTGGACATTGCCGTGAGTACCGAGGTCGCCGCAGACGTCGAGACCGTTGGCGCCATTACGGTGCCCGCGAAGAAGCTGTCCGAGATCGCGCGCGAGCTCCCGCCGTCGCCGGTAAAGATCGCGGCGTCCGGAGAGCAGCGCATCACCCTGGATTGCGGCCGGTCCCACTTCAAGATCCTCGGACTGCCGCGCGATGAGTTTCCCGCCTTCCCCTCCATCCGATTCAGCGAGAGTTGGCGTATTCGGTCTGGCGACCTTCAGAAGCTCATCTCCCACACATCGTTTGCCGTGAGCACGGAGGAGAGCCGGCCGATCCTCAACGGTGTGCTCTGGGAGCTCAAGCCCGACGTCATGCGAATGGTGGCCACGAACGGCCACCGTCTGGCCAAGATGGAACTTCCCATCAAGGCCACCGGAGCGCCCTCCGCAGATCTCATCGTCCCCCCCAAGGCACTGGAGCAGATTCGCCGGCTATTCCCCGCGGACGAAGAGCTCGAGATCGCGCGCGGTGAGAACCATCTCGGATTCCGCTCGCCGTTCACCGCGGTCTACACCAGGCTGATCGAGGGTCCGTACCCGCCGTACGATCAGGTGATTCCCAAGGACAACGATCGTGTTGCGATCGCCGACAAGGTGGCGCTCACCAGCGCGCTGAAGCGCATGTCGGTCATTGCGTCGGATCAGACGCACCGCATTCGCCTGTCGTTCAACAGCGGCATGCTGCGATTCAGCGTCCAGACGCCAGACCTCGGCGAGGCCACGGACGAGCTCGCGTTGCGATACACAGGGGATCAGCTCGACATCGGATTCAACGCGAGCTATCTCCTGGAAATTCTCCGCTACATGCCGACGGACGAAGTGCGTTTCACGTTCAAGGCGCCGGAGCGCGCCGCCACGGTACAACCGGAAGGCTGGAACGATTCGGCCACGTATCTCTGTCTGGTGATGCCGCTCCGCCTGGTTGACTGAACCTCGAGCTCCACGGCGCCCCGAGGAAAGCGAGAATTAGATATTCGTCACCATTTATGACTATTTAACGGCGTCGACCATTGATCGAGCCGCGAACGGGGCGAGGGAGAGGAGAAAGGCTACCAGCCTGTAAGCCGGGTTCTGTTGAGCTCGTGAGAGCTCAGGCGATCATTTCTCTTGGGGCATGATTGCTCGTGCCCTCCAGCAGCCTACCCGCAGCGTCTTTGGCGGAGTGAGTACCTCCTCGCTGCCTATTTGGCCTTGCTCCCACTGGGGCTTGCCTCGCCGGACCTGTTACCAGATCCGCGGTGAGCTCTTACCTCACCCTTTCACCCTTACCGCCCCTTTCGAGACGGCGGTTTGCTTTCTGTTGCGCTGTCCGTCGGTGGTCCTGCGACCCCCGCCCAGGCGTTACCTGGCAGTGCACTCGATGGAGCCCGGACTTTCCTCGGGCCGTCAAGCCCGCGATCACCCAGCTGGTAGCCTTCTCTCCCGAGGCAATCTAGCGCGCACGCGGCCTACCGGAACATCGGCCGATGACGGTCAAGTGACGCCTGGTGATTACCTAGTCGGGTGAAAAACGTGCCGCCCGGTCACTCCGGGACAACCCCACCACGTGAGGAGAGGTATGCGTGACAACAGCGCACCACGGCGACTCCTTCCCGTCGCCACATTGCTCGTACCGGACGAACGCCCCGATGTCGATGCTGCCGGCGAGGGATACTACTCCACGCTGCACCGTGACACGGTCGATGATCTCATCACGGATCTGAGGTCGCGCGAGATTCACGCCGTCCTCGTCTCGGTCACCTACGCAATGCGGGAGCCGGCGAGAATCACCCATCTCGTTCGGGAGTTTCCGCGTATTCCCGCCGTCGCCCTCCTTACGGAGTTGCATGCGCGGACACCACACGCCGTGCTTGCGCTCGGCCGCAGCGGAATAAACCGGCTGGTCGACGTACGAATGCCGGCAGGGTGGCGTGAGCTCCGCGGCGCTCTCATGGCCGACAGCGGCCAGAGTGCGCAGCGCGAGGCACTGGGACAGCTCGCCGTCGATCTGGCGGGCACGACGGACGATTGCTGGCGGTTCTTTGAAGTGCTCTTCACGTGTTCTCCGCGCGTGGGCACCATTCGCTCGCTCGCCGGCGATCTCGGCATTCTGCCCAGTACGCTGATGAGCCGCTTTTTTCGCAGCCGTCTGCCTACACCAAAACAGTATCTCGCCATGGCGCGTCTCGTCCGTGCAGCCAGGATGTTCGAGAACGTCGGCTTTTCCATCGCGAACATATCGAATCACCTCGACTACAGCTCTCCGCAGAGCTTTGGCCGTCACGTCCGGATGCTGCTCGACATGACGGCCGGTGAGTTCAGGGCCCAATACGACGGCAGCGCCATGGTCGAGCGATTTCGCAAGGAGCTCGTATTGCCCTATCGAGCAACGCTGATGCTGTTTCACCCGCTGGCCATGCCGGGCGCGTATCAGACGTTTCAGACATAGCGCTTACGACATTCGAGCGAGGATCTCGGCAGCGCGGGCGAGCGCAACGACCGGCACGCCGGCGCCTTCGATCGCCTCTCTTCCGCCTTCCTCGCGATCCACAAGCGCGAGGACGCCCGCGATGTGCGCACCCGTTTCGCGCACGGCAGCAATTGCCTGAAGGGCCGAGCCGCCCGTTGTGATCACGTCCTCGATGATTGCGACGGTACCGGCAGGATCGAACGGCCCTTCAATCCGGCGCTGGGTGCCATGCTGTTTGACCTGCTTGCGCACGGAGAAGGCCTGCACCGGCCGATCCGTGTGCGTGCTCGCGTACGCGATGGCATAACTGATCGGATCCGCGCCGAGTGTCAGACCGCCAACCTCGTCGACATTCCACTGTGTTTGCCGCAACACGGAGAGGGCAAGCGGCCCAATGAGCGCCAGTCCCTCGGCGCTCATTGTGGTGAGGCGGGCGTCGATGTATAACGTGGACGCGCGCCCGGACGAGAGCACGAAATTGCCTCGCCGCGCCGACTTGGTGGCCAACAGGGAAATCAGGATGTCGTGATCGCTCATGGGTATGCCTGCCAAGGATTCGGTGCCAGGTGCCGTGCCAACCGGTGACGTGCACGAGCGAGCCGGGCTGGGATTGTTGTCGCGCTTCGTCGGCGCCGTTTTCCTGATTCTCCTCGCCGGGCTTCTCTTGCTGGACCGGGCGCTGCTGCGAGCAGATCGCAGTGAGGCCAAGCTCGATGCACAGGCGTCCGCACTCCTGACGGAATCGTACATTGCCGACGCGTATCGTGTCGTGGGCGGCTTTGCCGTTGCGCTTCGCGCTCAGCGACTCGCCTCTCTTGACTCGCTTGCCGCCTCGCTTCGGGAAATCGAAGCAATCTGGGTCCGATCGTCTACCGGGGATTCCGTTGTGTACATGCGCGGGCTCGTCGCGCGGAATGACCCGGAGCACGATTTGACCACGGTCCCGGCCCGGACGGCGGCGGTTCGAATCGTGAAATTGCGCAATCGGCCCGCCGGAATTCTGATCCAACGGCCGATCGATGAGCAACGGCAGGTCACCGTCCTGCTCGACAACAGAGGGCTGAGCAGGGCGCTTGGTCGCCTGACGTCGAGTACACGGATCGCCCTCAGCGTCGAGTCGGCCGAGGATACCCTGATCGCCATGCGTCCGGCGATTGCGCCAAGGGGGCAGGAGCAAGCGACGACGCTGACGGCGCGCACCATCCGGCTGCCAACGGGCGGTACCTGGACACTCGCCAGTGCGCATGCGCTCACTTCCAGAAGCCTGCGCTGGGCGTTGTGGAGCCTCGGCGTGTTGGGAACAGTGCTTCTGGCAATCGGCCTGCTTCGCGAACAGAAACGCGCGCTGCACGCCGCTGGCCGCTCCAGTGAGCTCGAACGACTCTACAGCGACGTGAAGCGGGCCAATCAGGCCAAGAGCGAGTTTCTCGCGAACATATCGCACGAGCTTCGCACACCACTGAACGCCATCGTCGGCTTTGTTGAATTGCTGCGCGAAGGTTTCTACGGCGACCTCTCCCCGCGGCAAGTGCCGCCCGTGGATCGCATTGCCGCGTCGGCCACACATCTTCGCCATCTGGTCGATCAGGTCCTCGATATCGCGAAGATCGCCGCAGGGAGACTCGAGGTGCATGCTGAGACGATCGTGCTTCGGCCGTTCGTTCTCAATGTGGCCAGCGAGCTGGAGTCCCTCGTAAGCGAGAAGAATCTGGCATTCTCAATTTCGGTGGGCGCGTCGCTGCCGCGAGTCCGGACGGACCCTTCGCATCTCCGGCAGGTGCTCATCAATCTCATCGGCAACGCCGTCAAGTACACGGATACGGGCACGATCAGCGTGCGTGCGCGGCTGAGAAGCGACGATCCACGTCTGCTTGGCACGCCCACTCTCGAGCAGACACCACAGCCGCCAAAGCCCGGAACCTGGATCGCACTTCAGGTCGCCGACACCGGAATTGGAATCGCCGCGGGAGATCTCGAGCGAATCTTCGACGAATTCGAGCAGGTCAATGCCGGCCCGAGAGGTGAGTCGATGCGACGTGGAACGGGTCTTGGCTTGCCGATTTCCCGCCGGCTCGCACGGTTGCTCGGTGGCGAGATCGGCGTGGAAAGT
>Ga0209131_1002257_pt1 | contig 13174 bp, 9 predicted proteins | sample GraSoi_2013_40cm_FD_185826 | JGI IMG/M metagenome (GOLD analysis project Ga0209131, IMG submission 185826) | Grasslands soil microbial communities from the Angelo Coastal Reserve, California, USA - Sample 9_17_2013_40cm (SPAdes) (version 2) | ecosystem: Environmental > Terrestrial > Soil >...
CATCTAAAGGGCTTAGCCTGACTGTAAGTCTTTTGTTTGCAACACTTGCGGGTAGATCCGTAAGTGTTGCAGCTAAAGGATTTAGGGCAATAGTGGGCAGAGATCCCGACAAGGCCGGAACCTTCGGTCCGAGCAGGGTCGGGATCTCCGCCCTGCAGGGGGAAGGGAGTTTCGATGAGGCAGAGGGGCAGTGGGCAACTCCAAGAGAGGAAAAAACCCTTCGAGGCTCAGGGTATACGGGCGAGGATCTGATGCCAAAAACACAGGGGAAGGATAGCATGGCCAGTAAGGTTTGGTTAAGTATTCAGGAGTGAATGATGGGAATCGAGGATTGAACGACTATTAGGCGCGATGAACGGTTGGAGCGGAGGCAAGAAAGGGCGAAGAACGCGCACCAAGGCTACGTCAACACTCGACAGTTAGAAGTGGAATGGGGAAAGTTTGTCTTGGCGACCCTCCGACGGTGATCGCAAGCCGGCTATAAAGGTTTCTGGATGCTACTTGGTAGGTGCCGTGACCTCAAAAGGGAACAGCGACGGCCGAAGCCGCCGCGTGGGGTTGATTTTCCCCGATCAGCCTAGAAAGCGAACCGCAGACCGAACTGCGCCGTGAAAGGGGAGCCCGGCGAATTAAAGGTGTTGTAGCAGCCGCTGTTCTTCGAACAGAAGGAAGGGTCGGTCAGCTGGCGGAATTGAGAGGCCGCCGGGAGGACGTTTCCGGTGACGGGATCCACACCGAGACCGTAGTTCGTGGTGGTCTGGAAGGGGCTCGGCGTGCCGGATTGATAGACGATGTTGGCGGTGTTGAACAGGTTGAAGAAGTCGGCGGTGAGGCTGACAGACTTGCCCTCCCACGGCAGGCGGAACCGCTTGGCGACGCGCAGGTCCACATTGAGCTGGCGCCGGTCGCGGAAGGAATTGCGCTGGAACGGCACGCCTGCCGCCTGGAAAGCGCGGTCGCCGAAGGAATTGTTGTCCCCGTTGATGTCCGAGAAACCGACCAACGCATCGATGGGCCTGCCGGATCGGAAACGGCCGAGAGAGCTGACCGTGAAGCCCAAGGGCAGATCGATCAGGCCGTTGACCTGAGCGTTGTGGCGGGCGTCGAGCCGGGAAAAACCGTACTCCGGACCAAGGTTGAACGAGTTGTCATAATCGAAGCCGCTGGCCAGGCGCTCGTTATCGTCGTCGGAGTAATTGTAGCTAAGCGTGTAGTAGGCCTGGAATTGCACGCGGCCGCGCCTGTAGTTGCTGCGCAGGACGAGGCCGTCGTAGCGCGAGCGCGCGTTGGTCTGCCGGATGGTCACGTCGCCGAGCGTCGGTATGGGGCGCTGTTGAGTGCAAGCCGCACCACTGCGTATACCAAAGCACGGCCGCAAGCTGAGATCGACTTTGGCGCAGACAGCCGACAACGCAGGGCAGGTTACAGGGGCCGGCAAGTTGAGGTTGCGGTCGCGCTCGAGGTGCACGGTGTTCACGTAATTGAAGTCGGCGCCGAGCGTGAGGCCCTTGGCGACTTCCCGCTCAATTCCCACGCTCCACTGCCACGCACGCGGACTCTTGTAATCATTGGAGGCGCTGATCGGTGCGGAGCCGGCGAACGGGTTGGGGTTGGCCAGCCCGAGCGCGGTGGCAATTTGCGTGATTTGCGCTGGAGAGATCTTCGGCAAATTGCTTAACGGCGCCTGGTTGAGGTCTACTCCAATGCGCAGCAACTGGCTATAGATGGTGTTGCATTTGTCCCCGGTGTACTGCGGTGTGCAAACAAAGCCTTTCGGAAGCGCCAGAGGCAAGGTAACGGAAAGATCTCCCGGAATCGCTCGATAGTTGTTCAGCGGCGCAGCCAAGACGATTAGCGGCGTCGGCGCGTAGAAGAATCCAGCATTGGCGCGGATGACGGTCTTCGCGTTGCCGGCCGGGTCCCACGCCAGCCCGATACGCGGCATGTATTGGTCGTAGTTGTTGGGGAGGTTTGCGGGGTCGTTAGTCAGGCCAATGGGGAATGCGAAATTCTTGACCTGGTTATAGAGCGTCGAGTTTCCGGTGTCGGGCTTCGGATTGACATAGCCCTCCCAGCGGAACCCGGCGGTGAGGGTCAGCCGCGGCGTCAACCGCCAGGTGTCCTGGACAAACAGCGCCACTTGCTTGAGATCGGCATCGAGGAGGCCATTCCCGATATTCACCGAATAGTTGACCAAGGTGCTGTCGAAGCGATTGTTGACACCCGGATTGAAAGAAAGCAGTTGGAGCATGGCCCCCGTCGCCGCCGCAGAAGGACCAGCAGGCGTGTTGACATTAAAGACGCCGAACTGGTTAAAGAGGAAAAATTGGCTGGCATGCACGAAGTCATATTCGCCGCCGAACTTTACCGCATGCGTGCCGAGCGTCCAGGTGGCGTTGCCGGCGAGTTGAACGCGATAGTCATCAAGCGTCGTGGGCAGGAAGTTGCGCGCGCCGGTGGTGGCAATGGCATCACTGATGCCCGTAAGCGTCGAGTTGGAGATGCGCGGGCGATTTTCGAGCGAGTACTGGCCACGCGTTTCGATCACAAATCGGGGCGAAAGAATCCCGGTCCACTGGCCGACCACGGTGTTGGTGCGGTCGCCCTCGGTGCCGTTGTTGGTTTGTGCGCGACTGGTCTCCGGTGAGATGGCGTCCCCGGTCGAGACAGCGTTGTTGCCGGTGTTTTTGCTGTAGTGGTAGCTGAGGCTGACGCGCTGGTTTTGCGTGAAATTGTAGTCCAAGCGGCCGAAGCCGGTCAGAGCGTCATTCGTCTGCGTGAATGGGCCTTGCTGCGGCTGGTAGAAGTTGAAGGCTTCCTGTTGCAAGGCAGTTGGCGTGAAGCCGTCCAGCCGGTGAAAAACCACGACGTGAGGATTATTGTTCTGCTGGTCTTCAAACGCGGCGAAGAAGAAGGCTTTATCGCGCCGGATGCGTCCGCCGAGGGAGCCGCCCTCCTGATAAAGCGAAGTGATGGCGTCGCGCCCAAAGGCGTCTTGCTTGGCCAGCGATCCGTTGCGCGCGAAGAGGAACGCGCTGCCGTGGAAGTCGTTCCCGCCCGACTTCGTCGTGGCATTTACGATGCCGCCCGATGATCGCCCGAATTCGACCGAGTACCCAGAGGCCACTACCTGAAACTGCGAAATAGCCTCCTGCGGAATGGTGAAGGCGTTGTTGGCACGCTCCCCGCCGCGGATGCCGCCAAAGAATGGCTCGTTGTAATCCGCTCCGTCGATGGTGACGTTTCCGTTGATCCCGCGCTGGCCGACGAAGGAAATACCCTGCCGCTGCGGTTCAATCTGCACGGTCGGGGTCAGCGTGACGAAATCCTGGAAGCGCCGCCCGTTGATCGGCAGTTCTTCGATGGACTTCACACCGATCAGAGCGTCCGCACTCGGAGCCGTGGACTCGATTACGTTTTGTGCTGTCACTTCGATTGTTTCGGTCACGCCGCCGACTTGCAGATAAGCGTTCACCGTCAGCGCCGCCCCAACGGTCACCTCAACGTTCACCTTGTAGGGCTTCATACCGGCCGCATTGAACGTGAGCGTGTAGTTTCCCACTGGGAGCAGCGCGAATCGGTAACCGCCGTCCTCGGCGGCTTTCTCCTCCCGTTGCAGACCGGTGTTCTTGTTGTTCAGCGTCACGGAAGCCTGGGCGACAACGCTCCGGCTGGCATCGTAGACCGTGCCGACAATTTGTCCTGTGCCGGCCTGTGCTTGCGCTGCAACGCGCGGCGCAGAGAGCATCATGGCCATCGACGCAAGCCAGCAGCATGCGATGGCGGTTCCCATCCGTCTCATTCTCATTGAAGTCTCTCCCTTTCCTTAATTGGCAACGATTCGCGCACTCGCGCGCAGACCCGAAGCCCTCGGGGGTGGAGTGGAGGGCTCCCCACATTTTGGGGAGGGATGGCAACGGCCACAAACGCCGACACCGGACAGCACCCAGCAACATCCAAATTTATGGCTAATGTTTTATCACAGGAATTACATGCAAAGAAGCGAAACCCTGTGGAAAACTTCGGCGCGCCCGAAGCAATAATTTCAATGCACGCCAGCACCAAGAATGCTATCTAAACGCCAGCTCAATCGCTGGTCTGAGACTAAGCAAGACAGATTGAGGCCGTATAAACGCATTAATAACGGCGCATTACAAGTGTGTCTTGCTCCGCGGCACGCGCGTGCGTTAGAGTCTCGGTGCCACGTTCGAGGAATTCGAGGAAAGGGATGCCGAAACGCGAAAAAGCCGGGAAAGAAAGTACCAGGACGCCGCAGGAACGCGTCAGAGTTCTAATTACAGGAGGCCGGATTCAAAGGCGCATTCAGGCGCTGGCTACGGAAATTCGAAAAGATTTTCCGGGCGAACCGCTGCATCTGGTCAGCGTGTTGAAGGGCGGGGTTTTTTTTCTGACCGACCTGGCGAGGAATATTCCGGGGGAAGTTTCCTTTGACTTCATCGCGGTGTCGAGCTACGGGCAAAAGACGCGCTCGTCGGGGCAAGTGCGGCTGACGCGGGACCTGGACTCCAGCATCGAAGGGAAGACTGTGATCGTAGTTGAGGACATTCTGGATACGGGAATGACGCTGCAGTACCTGTTGCGGTTGTTCGAGCAGCGCAAGCCGAAGCATCTGCGCGTGGCGGTGCTGCTGGACAAGCCGGAACGGCGGATCGCGGCGGTACACGCCGACTACGTCGGATTTTCAATTCCCAACGAATTTGTGGTCGGTTATGGGCTTGATTACGCCGAGCGTTACAGAAACCTCCCCTACGTTGGCGTGCTATTGCTTGGTCCTAGATTGAAGAAAAAACCGGCGGAGGATTGAGATCGCGTTGAGGTAACCATTCGTGATAGGGCGAGAAAAACCCGGAAGAGCGCCCCGCCTCAGAAGGCGGGCCCTACACGCCGCCCTCATTCGGATGGGCGAGAATCAGTTTCAGGAAAACTAGAAGAATTCGCATCGATGCGCAACCTTCGCAGGGTTTAAGCTTCGCCGCGCGACCTTCACAGGGCTTACGCTTCGCGGCCTGCTATAATATTTAGACTTCATGAATCCAACGGATGAACATACGACAGCAACAGCCCTAAATGGCGGCGCGGAGGTCTCCGCCGAAGTCCTTTCCACACTGGCGGAAATCGGTGAGGAAGTGAACGCCTCGCTCGACCTGGACGAGGTTCTGGCGCGATCGGCGGCCTTGATCAAACGGCACATCGACTATGAAATCTTTGGCGTGCTGATGATTGAAGGGGACGGAAGTTATCTCCGGCACCGTTTCTCCATCGGTTATGCGCGCGAGCTGGCGGACAATTTGCGGATTCCCCTGGGGCAGGGAATTACCGGAACCGCGGCGGCCACGGGCCACTCTGTGCGAGTCAGCGATACTTCGAAGGACGCGCGGTACATCAATGCCATCGACAGTGTGCGTTCCGAACTGGCCGTGCCGTTGATGCTTCAGGGAAAGTGCGTCGGCGTCCTGGATATTCAGAGCCGCCACCTCGATTACTTTACTCGCGACCAACAGAATATTTTGACGCTGCTGGCCAGCCGGCTGGCAGTGGCGATTGAAAACGCGCGGCTGTTTCAAAGAGTGCGGACGCAGGCGGACACGCTGTTACTGTTGAGCGAAGTCGGGCGCGAAACCGGCGCGATCCTGGAGGTCGAAGAGCTTCTGCGGCGCGCAGCAGAACAGACCAAGCGGGTGATCGATTACCAGATACTGAGCATCATGCTTTATGACGAAGAGCAAAAGGTTTTCCGCCACCGAGTAGACGTGAAGCATGGCCACCGCGTGCAGGGAAAACTGCGCGCGAACGCGAGCGAAGGCATCGTTGGCGCGGCGGCCACGTTGAAGGAGCCGGTTCTCGTTCCGGATGTGACCGTCGATCCGCGCTACCTGATGGTGAACCCGGAGACGCGTTCGGAACTGGCGATTCCCATGATGCACAAGGGGAAAGTGATTGGCGTGCTGGATTTGGAAAGCCCGCAATTGAATTATTTTACCGAGGATCACGTGCAGACGCTTTCGATCCTGGCGGCGAATCTCGCTGTTTCACTGGAGAATGCGCGGCTTTACGAGCAACTGGCGCGCGACGAGGCGCGGCTGGAGCGGGATTTGCAGGCGGCGAAAAGAATTCAGGGAGCGCTGCTGCGGTCGGTGCCGACGGAAGACTACGGTTTGGAGATGGCCGCCCGGTATCTTTCCGCGCGAGAAGTGTGCGGCGACCTTTATGAGTTTTTGCGGTACGGACCGCAGCAACTCGGAATTGCGCTGGGAGACGTGAGCGGGAAGGGGACGGCCGCGGCGCTCTATGGAGCGGTGGCGATCGGTATCATGCGGAGTCTGGCCCCGCAGAAACTGCAGCCTGCGGAAATGCTGAAGCAAATGAACCAACTGGTAGGCGAACGGCGCATCGAGGGACGATTCATGACGGCGTGCTTTGCCACCTGGCAAAAAGGACGGCAGAAGCTGCGAGTTGCAAACGCCGGGCAGTCGCAGCCGCTGCTTTACAAAGACGGACGCTGCGGCAAGATCGAATTGACGGGCTTTCCGATGGGCATCTTCGAAGAAGTGACCTACGACGAATGGGGGGTTACGCTCGAGTCCGGAAATATTCTTGTATTTCACTCGGATGGAATCGCGGAGACCATGAACAGCGAAGGACAGTTCTTCGGCACGACGCGGCTTATGAAGCTGATCGAACAGCAGCATGAAGCGTCCGCGACGGAGATTGCCGACGTGATTCTGCGCGAAGTGGATTGGTTCACGCAGAACGCGCCGCTTGCTGATGACCGAACCCTGGTGGTCGCAAAAGTCCGATGAGCCAGCCGACGGACTCAGCTTCCCGCAAACTTAAGTACGTGGATCCCGCTTCCTTCACGCCGCACTTTGCGTGGGAGAAGAGCGCGGCGCGGGGCGGGACCGGCGAAGAAGTGGTGTGCGAAAGAGTGCGGCTGGATTCCGTCGCGCAAGAGTTTGGTACTCCAACCTACTTATACAGCCGCGCCGCGATTGATGATGCCTATGAGGAACTTCACAGAGGACTTGGCGCCGTGCCACACACTCTGTGTTTTGCCGTGAAGTCCAATGCGAACCTGTCCATCCTGAATCATCTTGCGAAGAGGGGAAGCGGCTTTGACATTGTATCGGGTGGAGAGCTCCACCACTTGCAGAGGATCGGAGTGCGCGGTGATCGAATCGTTTTTTCCGGAGTCGGCAAGGAACGGAACGAAATTCGTGAAGCTCTGAATTATCGAGCGCGGGGGCGAGGCGGACGCGCGGGCATTCTGCTTTTCAACGCTGAATCCGAAGCCGAGCTCGACATATTGGTGGAGGAGGCCGCACGATTGGCTAGACGGGGAGGCAGGCCACCTGCAGCGGCGATTCGGGTGAATCCCGATGTGCAAGCCGGTGGGCACCCGCACATTGCAACGGGGCGTCACGAACACAAGTTCGGCTTGGACTGGTCTGAGGCGAAACGACTTTACCTTGCGCACCGTGATTCGAAGTGGATCCGCTGGCAAGGAATCAGCGCGCATATCGGCTCGCAGATTACAACGCTCGTTCCATTTCGCCGCGCTCTGCGGCGGCTGGCTGGATTTGTCGGAGAGCTGCGGCGCGCGCAAATCGATCCGCGGTACCTGGATGTTGGGGGCGGGCTTGGAGTGCGATATTCGGATCAGATGCCGCCGACACGAATGGAGTACGCGCGGCTGGTTTCACAGATGGTGCGCAAACTTGGCGTGCACCTGTTGCTTGAGCCAGGGCGTTCGATCATCGCTCCGGCGGGTGTTCTCTTGACGCGCGTCGTCTATACGAAAACAAATCGGGGCAAGACTTTTGTTGTTGTGGACTCGGCAATGAACGACCTGATGCGGCCTGCTCTCTACGGGGCGATCCACCCGATTACGAAAATTGTGCGCGAAAGGAAGGAAAATGGCGGGGGCCGCAAGCGAGTCGACATCGTCGGGCCGGTTTGCGAGACGGGCGATTGCTTTTTGCGGAATTGGCCGCTCGGGGAAGTGAAGCCAGGCGACCTGCTCGCGATTTGGGCCGCCGGGGCGTACGGAATGTCGCAGGCGTCAAACTATAATGCGCGATGCCGTCCGGCTGAAGTCTTGGTGGAAGGGAAGCGCTTTCGGCTGATTCGCCGGCGCGAAACTCACAACGATTTGCTGCGCACGGACGTTCTCAGCTAGTTTTGTCCCGCTTCGTGGACGATCTTTCCACCCAGTATAGTCCAGCCCGGCCAGGAGGCTACGCTTCGCCCCATTTCAGCTTGCCGCGCAAAATCTCAAAATACGATTTCCTTGGCGGCTGGATGAGCTTCAGCAGTTCCTTCGCACGGGAGATGCGGACAATATCCGTAGGTTGCAATGGGATACCGCGCTGCCCGTCGAGCGTCAGAAAAACGGACTCCGTGTTCCCGGAGAGTTTCATCTCGATGGAAGACGAGTCACGGACTACAAGTGGACGGTCACTCAGGGTGTGCGGACAGATGGGAGTAATCACGAAGGATTCCACCGCGGGATGCACGATGGGTCCGCCGGCGGAGAGGGAATAGGCGGTAGAGCCCGTGGGGCTGGCCACGATCAGGCCGTCGGCGCGGTAGCGGCAGACAAAATCACCGTCAATCGTGAGTTCAAGCCCGATCATGCGGGCGAGCGCGCCCTTATTGATCACCACTTCGTTCAGTACGCGTTGGTTATCGATCACCTTGCCGGCGCGCTCGAGCTCGACGCTGATCATGATGCGTTCGCTCAGCGAATAATGGCCCTCCAGTGTGTCATCGAGGGCCGGGTGCAGCTCTTCCAGAGTGAAGCTGGTCAGGAAGCCCAGGCTGCCCATATTGATGGGCAGGATCGGAATCCCGCGTGGGGCCGCCAGACGCGCGGCGGCGAGCATGGTGCCGTCGCCTCCAAGCACGAGCAGAAGTTGCGATGCGTCAGCCACGCGCTCACGAGTCTGACCCTTCGAATCGTCGGGCAAAGAACCAGCCGTCTCTTCGTCAATGAGAGTTTGTATGCCGTGCGCTTCGAGCCATTTCAGCAATGGAGGAACAACTAGGGCGAGATTCGAGCGGCGAGGGCGAGAAATGATGCCAATCGCTTGAAAAGTTTGTCTGGAGTGCATGTGCGTCTGCGATTCTACTCCAGGGGCTTTTTGCGTGCGTGGAGAAAATACTCCTGATTGCCTTCGGCTCCAAGGAGGCGACTCGGCCGGACTCCGAGGTAATCCAGGCCAACGGATTCAACGCATTCGCGAACGGTCAAGATGGCCTTATCGTGCAACTTTTTGTCTTTCACGATTCCGCCGGGGTCAATCTCCTCGCGGCGCAATTCGAATTGCGGCTTGATAAGGATGAGAAAGCCGGCGCGGGGCTTTGCCACGGCTATTGCGGGCGCGATTACCTTCCGGACCGAGATGAAAGAAACATCAATCACCACGATGTCGACGCTTTCGGGAAGGTCTTCAACCCGCAGTTCGCGCGCATTCCGCTCGATTGGAATAACGCGAGGATTCTGGCGCAGCTTCCAGTCGAGTTGTTCGACGTTTACGTCGAGGGCGTAGACACGTTCGGCGCCTTGCTGGAGCAAGCAATCAGTGAAGCCGCCGTTTGACGAGCCGATATCGAGGCAAACGCGCCCCGCGGGCTCAATCGCAAAGTCTTCCAGCGCGCCTTCGAGTTTTGTTCCACCGCGGCTGACGAACTTCTGCACCCGGCTGATGACTTCGATGCGCGCATCTTCCGCGACGGGCATGCCCGCCTTTTCCACTCGCTGGCCGTCCACCTGAACTTCACCGGCGAGAATCATAGCCATGGCTTTCTGAGGAGACGCGGCGCAGCCTCGCTCGACGAGAAGAAGATCGAGGCGTTTGCGGCCTGCCTTTGGTTTCATAAGGCGTTCGAAAGATCAAGCTCGGCGAAGCACGAGAAATTCCGCGATCTCACGGAGGCGCGCGGCGCGATCCGTGTAAGGAACGAGCTCGGCAGTGGCTTTGGTCGCCAGATCATTGGCAATCTGGTGAGAGCGCTCCAGGCCGTAAACTGCCGGGTAGGTTGCTTTTTGCTGGGCCATGTCTTTTCCCGCGGTCTTGCCGAGCGCGGCGGAGGACTCCTCGACGTCAAGAATGTCGTCAGTGACCTGAAAAGCCCAGCCGATGGTCTCACCGAATCGCCGCAGGCGCGCGACATCTTCCGTGTTGGCTCCTGCGCACAAGGCACCGGCTGTGATGGAAGCACGAATCAGCGCGGCGGTTTTCGAACGGTGAATATACTCCAGCATTTGCGGATCGATAGGCTTGCCCTCGGCTTCGATGTCAGCGACCTGGCCACCGACCATTCCATTGATAGTGCCGGCGGCAGCTGCAACTTCTGTGAGGATGGCGGCGCGGCGCTCCGCGGCGGCGGGAGTCGCACCGATGGTTTCGAAGGCCAGCGTCAGGAGAGCGTCGCCCGCGAGGATGGCAATGGCTTCGCCGAATTTCTTGTGGCAAGTCGGCTTGCCGCGGCGGAGGTCATCATTGTCCAGCGCCGGCAAATCATCGTGGATCAAGGAGTAGGTGTGGATGAATTCGATGGCGCAGGCGGGGTAAAGCGCGGGTGTGACATCGCTGCCGAAAATGCGCGCCGTCTCGAGACAGAGGATAGGGCGTATTCGCTTCCCGCCGGCGAAAACGCTGTAACGCATTGCCGTATGGATGGAAGAAGGTTGCGCGGTTTCGGCCGGCAGTAGCCGCTCGAGAGCGGCATCTACGGCCAGGCGGTCTTCTTCGAAGAATGGGGGAAGTTTCATCGCTGCAGGGAATTGGCGCGCCGCGGGGTGCCGTGGCGCGTCACGATTCGGCCTCCCGCTCGGGATCGAACGGCTCGGCGGCAAGCTTGCCATCGGCTTTCTTCAGGAGGATTTCCACTCGCCCCTCCGCTTCTTCCAGTTGCTTCTGACACTCACGGGAGAGCGCAACGCCTTCTTCGAACAACTTCATCGCGTCGTCCAAAGAGAGTTGCGGGCTCTCCAGGCGGCGGACGACTTCCTCCAGGCGAGCAAGCGAGCGCTCAAAATCGGGTTTTTTCGGTGGTTCGGGTTTTTTGGGAGCAGGTGAATTCACACGATCGGCCCGTATCCTTTGGAGGCGCCTATTTCTGGCAGCGCCCGCAGAAGTAAGTTGACCGGCCGCCCTGCGCAATGCGCCGGATCGGCTCTCCGCAGCGGCGGCAGGGTTTTCCCTCGCGGCCGTAGGCGCGAAGAATATTTTCCAACCCCTGGAACCACCACTCCGGATCGCGAAAGTCGGGCGCCGGATGCAGACAGCATTCTAAGGCACGCGCGAGAACGGACACAATTGCTTTGTGCAGGCGGCGCGCTTCCTGCGGTTTCAAGGTGTTGGCACGGCGGCGAGGGTCGAGGCGAGCGTGCCACAGCGATTCGCAAGAGTAGATGTTGCCGATCCCCGCGACGCGCGTTTGATCCAACAAGAAATCCTTCAAGGGGCGCTTGGAACCAGCGAGCAATTGGGTAAAGCGGCGGGAGGTGAAATCGCGCGAGAGCGGGTCGATACCCAGCACGCGGAGCCCAGGGCAATCATTGGCGGATTCCCAGACGTGAACGCGGGCGAAGTGGCGGGGATCAGCGAATCCGAGAACACCTTTGTCCAGTTCGAAGGCAACATCCACGTGAACGCTGCTTTCACCCTGATTAGCACGTGCCAGCAGTTCTTTGCCATTGGAAAACCATAGGAGCTGGCCATCGAGGCGAAAATGCATTGTCAGCAGGCCGCGGTCCAAGACGAGAAGCACATATTTGCCTTTGCGATCGACGGCTCGAATGCGGCGGCCCTGGGCTTGGCGGGCGACCTGCGAAGCTGTTTGCGGCTTCGTGGCGATAGGATGAAAGACGTGAACGCAACGGATTCGCCGATCCCGGACGAGGGGACGGAGCGTGCGGACGACAGCTTCTACTTCCGGAAGTTCGGGCATGAGCGCAATACGAGATCAAGAGCCAGGCTTGAGAGTGAGTGTGTGCTTCCGCGCGTTCGCTTCGGCAGCATCGCTAAACGCGGCGAAAATGGGTTTGCCTTCGTACCAGTAGGAGAATTGATCGGAGTAATGGCTGCTACCCGGTTGGCCGGATTCTCCTGCGGGGATGAGCAGAATGGATTCATCCCAGTTTCCGGGGTTGCCGACGAAACGCATCGCGGGGCCGTGATTTTTCGTCGCCGCGCGCACGCTGTAAAGCGTTCCCGACTGTGGCTTGTCCGTGATGCTGAGGAATCGCTTCAGCATGCCTTCATGCCCAATGGGGTGAAGCATGTCCTGGGAATTGAAGCGCTTCCACGCCCAATCTTCGACGCGAGCGCTCTTACTCTGTTCGGCCAAATTGGTTACGGCAAGGTCGGCAGCTGCGGCGAGTAATTCGTCATAGTTCTTATAAGTGGCTGGCAGCCACTTCGCGGGCCGGTCGGTGAGGACTTTTTGCAGAAACGCGGTGTTCCGCCACTGATAAAGATTCGTGTCTTTTCCAAGGAACGGCTCAAGGAGGAGGTCGATGGCCGACCGGCGCACTCCTTGCAGAAAAGAAACTTCCGGCGAGTTGGCGTCGGCGATTCCGTTCCAATCCTTCAGGTCTTCGATGAGCTTTTGAGCGCGGGCGTCTTTGGGCTTCACTGTTTTCTCCGCTGCCAATAATTGATCCGCGATGAAGACGTGGGGATAGCTGTACGTGTCGGTTTGGACTTTCAGCATATCCTCGGGCCGCAAATCGTGGCGGTCATGCAATAGATCGTAGATACGGGCGGTGCGATACGGCTCTTCCCAGCGATCCGTGAGATACGGCTTGTAATTCGGCCCCACCACACGTGCATTGGCGGTGACAATCAATCCGCTTTCCGGGTTGAGCGCCTGCGGGAGCTGATCAAAGGGGATGTAGCCGGTCCACTCGTAGTCGTCGGTGTCTCCGGGAACGGGTACTTCGCCGTGTCCCTTCTTTCGAATCGGCACTCGCGCGGCCATCACGTATCCGATATTGCCCTCGACGTCCGCGTAGACAGCGTTCTGCCCCGGGCCCCACACGCGCTTCATAATCTCGCGGAATTCTTTCCAGTTGTGCGCTTTGCCCAGCCAGTTGTAGCTGTTCGCGAGCCCGCCCGGTTCAGTGGCGGTCCAGCGCAGTGCGTAG
>Ga0209131_1002263_pt1 | contig 13166 bp, 13 predicted proteins | sample GraSoi_2013_40cm_FD_185826 | JGI IMG/M metagenome (GOLD analysis project Ga0209131, IMG submission 185826) | Grasslands soil microbial communities from the Angelo Coastal Reserve, California, USA - Sample 9_17_2013_40cm (SPAdes) (version 2) | ecosystem: Environmental > Terrestrial > Soil >...
GTTGCTGATTCCAGATCAACAGGCGGATCGGCGTCGGGTTATACGCATTGCACGGATTATTCAACTGCGGGCAATTGGAGATCAGGCAGATCACGTCCATCTCCGCGCGCATTTCGACGTACTTGCCCGGCGCGGAGATGCCGTCCTCGAACGTGAGGCCGCCTTGCGGCGTGACCGGCACATTCATGAAGAAGTTGATGTTGTGCGTGATGTCGCGCTTGCTCATGCCGTGCGTGTGGTCGTGCTGGATGGCGGACATGAAGTTGTCGCGGCAGGCGTGCATGAAGCGCTTGTCGTGGGCGTAACGTATGGTGTTGCTTTCCTGGGCGCAGGCGCCGCCGAGCGTGTCATGCCGGCCGCAGTTGTCGGCGACGATCGTCAGCATCGGATTGCCTTCGGTCGAAATCAGCTGCGTGCCGACGCCGAGGTAGAGGTTGCGCTGGCGCTGGATGGTGTCGATCGCGCTGTAACGCTCTTCGGGATCGTGCGCGTTGTAGAACAGCGTATCCACGGCCTGGTTGCCTTCGAGGTCGAGGATGCGGAACATCTGGCCCTTGCGGATCTCCTTCATCCAGGGTTCGCCCGCCGCGCAGATTTCACTGACCACGGCGGAATTCGGGTCGAGCTTGCTTTCCAACAGCATGATTTCGGTTCCCTCAATCGGCAAAGTAGCGGGCGGTGTTCTCGAAGGCGCGCTGGTTTTCACCGCGGAAATTGCGGCAATAGTCGTCGGCCGGCGCGATGCCCGCGCGCCACGCGGACAGACGCACCGGCTTTGGCTCGTAGGCGGATATCGGATCGAGTGGATGCGGGCAGGTGGAAAGGGCCAGCAGCACGTCCATGTCGAAGCGCAGGTCGACGAAGGTGCCAGCCGGCTTGCCCGCGATGAAAACCAGGTTGCCGTCCATATCGGCGGTCACTTTGCTGAAGAGATTGACGTTGGCGTGCAGGTCGCGTTTTCCCAGGCCCCAGCGTCCCATCTCCTTGAGCAAACCTTCCTTGCCGCTGCGCTGCATGGCGTTGCGATGCTCCTGGAAGCGCTTCGTGCCGAAGCGCTCGTTCATGAGGGCATCGTCCATGACGCCGCACACCGTGTCGTGCCATCCCGTCGTGTCCGCGACGATGGAAAACAGCACGCGGCCCATGTCGGTAAACCCGCAATGCCCGCGCGTCAGGAACGCGGTGTGCTGCGCTTTGAGCGTATCGGGCATGTTGTAGCGCTCGTACTTTTCTTCGAAGTTCCAGAACAGCGCCGCGACATTTGTCCCGCCCTCGACGTCCGTGAAGCGCAGCGCCGTGCCGCGGCGCATGACGCCGGACCAGTGCGCGCCGCCAGGCACAGTCTCCTCCCACAGCACCGGCCCTGCCGGCGCGTTATTCGCTACTGCCTGCATTACTCCCCCAACTCTAGAACTGGATTCACCACAGAGGCACAGAGGTCACAGAGGAAAAACAATCGCAGAAAACGATATGGGTGGTAAGCGCTTTCAATGGCGGAAGATCCAATCCATTGAAAGTTGGCGCGACACGTCAATGACCAGTTTCGCCGCTTTTCATTCCGCGGTTTTATTTCTGGTATTAGCCTTTCCTCTGCGACCTCTGTGCCTCTGTGGTTCATTTTTTGCGTGTCAGGTTTTCAATTGTCCGCAGAGCTTTTCAAGCAGCTCCAGGTCGGTCTTCATGCCGGAGGTTTCACGGATGCGTTCGACGATCTCCCGTTTCAGGCCGATGAACCCGGGCGAGAGCTTCATGTCCTGGAAGCGCTGCGCCGGCAGCGGCACGTCGTAGATGCTGTCGATGCGGCCCGGTCGCGGCGCCATGACCACGACGCGCTGGCCGAGGTAGATCGCCTCCTCGACGTCATGGGTGACGAACACGATCGTGCTCTTCTCGAGGTGGAACACATACTGGATCAGGTCGTGCATGACTTCGCGCGTCTGCGCATCCAGCGCACCGAACGGCTCATCCATCAGCAGGATCTGTGGCCGCGGCATCAAGGCGCGCGCAATGGCCACGCGCTGCTGCATGCCGCCGGAGAGCTGGTTCGGAAAGGCATCCGCGGCGGCCCGCAGGCCCATGAGATTGAGCAGCGTATCGGCGCGTCCCGAGGCGGCCTCGACTTCGGCGGAAGTGAATTCGCCGCGATTGGCCGCCAGCTTGCGGCTGAAGCGGATGTTTTCCATGACCGTGAGCCAGGGAAACAGCGAATACTGCTGGAACACCATCGCGCGGTCCGCGCCCGGCCCGGTTACCGCCTTGTCGTTGGCAATGACCTCGCCGGCGCTGTGATATTCGAGGCCGGCCACGATGCGCAGCAGCGTGGACTTGCCGCAGCCGGACGCGCCGACCAGCGTGATGAATGTGTGTTCGCCGATGTCCAGATCGATGTTCTGCAGCGCGACGGTGGCGCCGGGACCTTCGCCGAAGATTTTCGACAGTCCCCGGATCGAGACCTTGGGAGCGCGGCTGCTGACTTGCGTGTTCACGCCTTCCGATACATCCATGGGAATGCCTTGCGGTGTGCCAGCCGGAAGAGTTGGTCGGTGATGAGGCCGATCAAGCCGATGATGATGATGCCGCCGAAAATCTTGTCGGTGTGCAGGAAGCGCTGCGCCTTGAGGATCGAATAGCCGAGTCCCGAGTTCGCCGCCACGAGTTCGGCCACCACCAGGTAAGTCCAGGCCCAGCCCATGGTGATGCGCATGGTGTCGAGCAACGCCGGCTTGGCCGACTGCAGCAATACCAGTTCCATCAGCTCCCTGCGGTTCGCCCCCATGGTCTGCGCCGCTTCGACCTGCGCGGCCGGCACACGGCGCACATCTTCCGCCACCATCAGGATCATCTGGAAAAACGTGCCGATGAAAATGATGGCGATCTTGGACGATTCGTCGATGCCGATCCACAACATCACCAGCGGAATGAAGGCGACCGCCGGCATGTAGCGGATGAAATCGGTCAGCGGTTCCAGCAGCGCCTGCACTGGGCGGAAGGTGCCGATCATCAGGCCGATCGGCAGCGCAAAAACGGCGGACAATGCCCAGCCGGCGGTGACGCGATAAATGCTGATCAGCGCGTCGCCTGTGAGGTTGTCGCTTCTGAACCACGCCAGGGCTCGGGTCAATACCTGACCGGGTCCGGGCATGAATACCTTCGAGACGTATCCGCTGGCCGCGAGCGCCCACCAGGCGATAAGCGGGGCAAGCAGTCCGATGGCGGCAAACACCCAATAGCTGCGCTGGCTCATCGGCCCGCGCACCGACCAGAACCCGGGACGGGCGTTACCAGGCGTGGCCATCTGAATTGCAGCTACGAATTGACGACAGGGATCTCAAGGAGGGCGTCTCCACGGTTAACAAACACCAGCCAATGAGAGGACGAACATTGCGCTCGGCCTCCCGGGCTTTTATCCCTCCGTGGAGCCCCGCGTGCTTCAGGCGGGACCGTCGGCTCTCGGACCTGGCGGCTCTCGCGAGCCCGGAACCCTAGCCGACAACGATAAGAAGCGTTGCGCAGATCGCTCCTCTCGACCAGGGCTTTGCAATCCGTGTGCCACCCCGAAAAGCTGCGTTGTTAGCGGGCGAATCATGGGATTGCACGAATGTATGCCTCGGAGAGAGGCATCTGAACGAAACTGCGCACCGGGGCGGTGCGAGGATGCCGGTGCCGGGCTATTTTCCGGCGCGGTCGTCCGCCAATGTCCTCAAGTCGTAGCGCATCGGCGATATATATCGTGTGGTGCGACGCATCGCGCACGACCTGCCGCAGGCGGCCACGTCCGCATGAACGAAACCATCCGGGGCGATAACGGAGAAATCCGGCGCGTACGCGCCAAGGCTAGGCAGGAAGCGCTAGAAGGCTACAAAACCGAAGAGCAGGCGAAGCGTAATCATGAGCGCAAACTGCGGCGGCAGGACGAGCCACGTTGATCGATCAGACTTAAAGAGCGAAGGCTAGTCCGACAGACGCTGTCAGTCCAAACCACTTCATTCCTTCAGAACTACTGAAAATCTCACCACGAAGACACGAAGGACACGAAGAAACACGAAGAAAACCGATTGGGGAAAGGAATACCTTCGCCCGAGTTGGAATCATTTATCATCTGCCGCCAATGGTCATTACTAGCACGGCCGCCCAGAAGTATTTCGGGTCCGCTTTTCTTCGTGACCCTTCGTGTTCTTCGTGCCTTCGTGGTGCGCACCCCTGTGTAGGTGGTGAGCACTAAGATCCAGTTGCGAACAGTTACTTCTTGACCGCGTCCTTGACCTTGTCGCCGGCCTCTTCCATCTTGTCGCCGACCTTTTTCGCCGCGTTGTCTATCTTCTCGCCGGCTTTTTCCGCCGGCCCCTTTTCGCACGCCGTCAGGCCCGCGACGGCGAAACTCAGCACGATCGCCGCTGCAATTCCGGAATTGAATTTCATGAGTGCTTCTCCTCTATATTAATAGCCAGGTTGTCTGCCCATATTTCCGCAGACTGGTCGTTTGACCGCGGCACCCTGACCGAGTTGCATCTGTCATGGGACTATCAGGTGGATCATGCCAATGGCGTTGATCGGCGACAGTCCGCCCCGGCCGGCATCAATCCTCTAGAATGAGCCGATCAGCCTCCTCACCGAGTCTCCGCCATGCGCCTGCCCGCAATCCTGGTCGCCCTTTCTCTGCTGCCTGCCGTCGTTCACGCCTATGAATCCGCTTCGCCGGAGGCGGCCGCAATCAGCCGCTTTACCTTTGCCTGGCCGATCGGCGAAGGCGCCCTGAAACCACGCGGCGCCAGCACAAAAGGCACGGCGGTTACGCTGGATACGGAGACGGCGGATACATGGAAACGCCTGCACGAGGCGGGCTTAAGCGATTTCGAACGCGATCGCCGTGCGATCCTCGCAATGGCCGGCCCCTATCGCGTGAGTTTCGATTTCCTCGAAGTGGCGAGGTTCGATCCCGCGCTGAAGCCTGACGCGCCCTACCAGAGCTGGGGCACCGAATATGTCTTCGTCAGCAAAGATAGCGGAGACTTCATCGCCCTGCAGCATGTCCTGGTGATGCGCATGCAGCAGCAGGACGGCAGCGAGAGCGAGCCCTTCGTTACGCGCCACTGGCGCCAGGAATGGCGCTACGAAGCCGACACTGCGCTGGCCTATCAGGGATCGAATGCCTGGGTTCTCAAGACAATTCCGCAAAACCAGCGCCGCGGCGCATGGGTTCAGTCGGTGTATCAGGTCGACGATTCGCCGCGCTATGCCGCGCCGGGCCGCTGGTGGCACAGCGATAGTTTTTCGACCTGGATCAGCGATGAAACCTGGCGGCCGCTGCCGCGGCGCGAATGGAGCGTGCGCAACGACTATCAGGTTTTGCTGGGAACCAACCGTCACACCATCACGCCGACCGGGTGGATGCAGGAGGAAAACAATCTGAAGCTGGCGCTGGATGAAACCGGAAAGCCCCGGGAAGCCATTCCCTATCTGGCGCGCGAATATGGCGTGGCACGCTACGAAAGAATCAAGGACTACGATTTCGCACCGGGCAAGGCCTATTTCGACAAGACCGAACCGTTCTGGAGCGAAGTCCGCGCTGCATGGAAAGAAATCGTCGGACGCGGCGGATTCAGGCTCGCGAAACCGGTGGACCAGGGCCAGTTGTTCGTCCCCTTCTTCGAGTATGCGGACAGGCTCGCGGATGGCGAGCCCTTCGTCATCGAGGATGCGCGCTCGTTCATAGAAAAAACATTGCGCGAAAACTACCTCACCCCGGGTTGACGCTCAGAGCGCGATATCCGCCAGAAAGCGTGCAATGACGCTCGCCGTGCCTTCGGGAAACTGGTCGATGAAGAAATGGCCGCCCGGCAGCGACTCGACCTTCACGTTCGCGCAGCGCTTGCGCCATTGCGCCGGGATGTCGAAGTTTTTCGCCATCGTGCCGTTCGCCCCGAAAAACGCCAGCGTCGGACACAACACTTGCCTGTCGATATCCGCGCCGTCGTGCTCGACGTCGATGGTGGCGGCAGCCCGGTAATCCGAACACGTTCCATGGATCATTTCCGGATCGCGCCAGCAGCGGCGATAGTCGGCCAGCATTTCCGCATCGAAATCCTCCACGCGCGTGGCACCCCAGCCGACCAGGCAGGTCTCGTAGAAGTAGTCCGGGTCGAGGCCGATCATGTGCTCCGGGAACGGCGACGGCTGCGACAGGAAATAACAGTGCCAGTACGTGCCGGCGATCTTGCGTGTTGTCTCCATGAACATTGCCCAGGTCGGCACGATATCCAGCACTGCGAGCGAGGAAACGGCATCGGGATAGTCCAATGCCATGCGATGCGCCGTGCGTCCGCCACGGTCATGGCCCACGACGTGGAAACGATCGAAGCCCAACCGCTTCATCACCGCGACCTGGTCGGCCGCCATGGCCCGGAACGCGTAGTTTCCGTTGTCGGGCGCGCATCTCGGCTTCGACGAATCGCCGTATCCACGCAGGTCGGAACAGACGACGGTGAACTTCTCCGAGAGCAACGGCGCCGTCTTCGCCCACATGGCGAGATTCTGCGGATAGCCGTGCAGAAGCAACAGCGGCGGTCCTTTGCCGGCGGTCACGCAGTTGATCGTCACTTCGCCGACGTCGATGCGGCGGCGCTCGAAGCCTTCGAACATCTGAATCCTTTCAAGCTGCAGCAACAGCGCAGTACGTACGCTGTTTACTCCTTCGATGTCATTTGACAGCGCGCCGGAACTCCCTGCCGACATGTTGTGCCGTGGCGCGAATGCCATCGTCGAAATTCTCGACGATCTGGTCGGGATTGTTCAACATTTCCTCGAAGCTGGCGAAACGGTACCGCGGTTTTCCGGGAACGCTCCAGTTCTTGCCCTCCTTCGCCTCCGAACCGTAGTAAAGCCATTCCTCGTACAGAAATTCTTCGTCCATTGGATAAATAAGGTTAACCGCAACGGTCAGGCGGGGTAGGTAGTCTGTTCGCCATACCGACGAGTCCATCCCGATATCCTGGATCCAGACGTGGAGCACCGCGCCGTCCGCGTGAATCCTGGTGTAGTCGATGTCGTCCGGATCGTCCGCCTTTGCTTGCGCTCTTTCGATGAGTTCGACTTCGTATCCTTGCCGGGACAGTTCCTCAAGAAGTGCTTTCGTCAGCTTCTCTCCCATCGCCATTTGCTCGCTGCGCATTTTCTCGGCGAATACCGTGCTTTTTCTTTTGTTCTCCGTGAACATCACTAGGGACGCCGGACCCCAAAACCGCGCAAAGAAATTGTCGTTGGCCACCTCGAATTCACGCGGATTGCCGACCGGCATCATCGCTATTTTCATCAGTGGGCCGTGATCAGGCCGCTGGAGCTTGTGGGAACAGCCGTCGAGCACCAGAATAATGAGAAAGGCCACGAACAATGCTTTGCTTTTCGATCTCGCCACGATTCCCTCCCAGGAACGGTTAAACGCTCTGCTTTTCTCCCGGCGTATGCGACCGATGCGGTCTTTTGCCTATACCGGCGCACCCATCTCGAAACACTCGGCATCCGCGGGAATGACCGTCCAGCGCTGCGCCGAGCGCGTCCAGATATGACGCCGGATTTTCACCCAGCCAGGATCGTCAAAGGTTCCGCCGGCGATCCCGCGCGTTCCGGGCCTTCTTTCCGCCGTCCAGGAAACCGTGGTGCCGCAGCGGGGGCAGAACTCCATGCGCAACCAGCGATTGCTCTCGTCGGAGCGATGCTCATACATCGTAAGCGCTCCGCCCGAGAATTCGACCTGCCCGGCTTTGAAAACGACGGGCTGGGAAAACGCGCTGCCGGTGCGCTTCTGGCAAAACTTGCAGTGGCAGACCGTCGCGATAATCGGATCGCCCATGGCGCGATAGCGGACGTTGCCGCACACGCAACCGCCTTCGTGAACGTCTTTCATGATCTTCCCCCGTATGCAGTATGCCTATTTTATTGAGAAGCGCCGCTTTACATTTTTCTGACAGGAAGTTTGCGAAAATCACGAGATCGGCCTCGTACATGAAAACTTCACTTATCCGCCACGCGGCTAACACAGCCCGGGCCTAACTTGCTCCGCGGGCGCACTCGAGCGTCCGCCGTTTTCAACCCAAGTCCAAAGGAGCGACCGATGCAGATCACATTCCGAAGGCAAGCAGCGACCGCGGTCATGGCCCTGATATTCGCTTTCGTTTCAGCAGCGCACGCGGACGACGACAACCGCTATTTCGATGGCGGACATAACGACTACTACGACGGCCACGGTTTCTATGGCGATCACGGCCGGAAGATGCGGGATGACTCCGTGCAGCTCGGCCCGCGGCCTTTCTATCTCGTGGAAGGAATGGACGACGGCAAGCTCAAGGACCGGCTGCTGAGTTGCGAGAACGGGCCGTTCTACCGTACCGACTTTTCGATCGGCCATCGCGGCGCGGCCCTGGAGTTTCCCGAGCACACGAAAGAAGCCTACCAGGCGGGCGCGCGCATGGGAGCCGGCATCGTCGAGTGCGACACCACCTTCACCAGGGACGGCGCCCTGGTCTGCCGTCACGACGAATGCGATCTGCACACGACGACCAATATTGTCGCCACGCCGCTGAACGCCAAATGCAGCGTGCCGTGGTCTGGTCCGGGTTCCAGCCCGAAATGCTGCACCAGCGACCTGACGCTCGCGGAGTTCAAGACCCTCACAGGCAAGATGGATGCGAGCAATCCTGCCGCCACTACCGCAGAGGGCTTCATGGGCGGCACGCCGGACTGGCGCACCGATCTTTATACCGGGCGCGGCACCCTGATGACCCTGAAGGAAAGCATAGCGCTCAATGAACGCAATGGCGTCAAGCACACCCCGGAACTGAAAGCCGGAAATCCGGAACGCGTCAAAGCAGTGTTCGGCAGCCAGGAGAAGTTCGCGCAACGCATGATCGACGAGTTCAAGGCCGCAGGAGTCGATCCGAAAAATCTCTGGGCACAGTCGTTCAACAAAGACGACGTCCTGTACTGGATTCAGAACGAGCCGCGCTTCGGCAAACAGGCCGTTTACCTGGACAGCATCGATCCGACGGTCACGCCGCCGATTCCGCGGCAAACCATCGACGAGCTCAAGCAACTGAAGAAGAAAGGCGTGAAGATCATTGCGCCGCCGATGTTCGCGTTGCTCGCCGTGAATTCCAGCAATGAGATCGTGCCCTCGCAATACGCGCTGGACATCAAGGGACTGGGTTTCGACATCATCACCTGGACCTTCGAGCGCGCCGACCTTCGCAAAGGCGCAGTCCCTGCCGGTTTCTATTATCTGTTCGACCCGCAGGGCAAGGCGGTAAAGAAAGACAGCGACATGTATAAGGCGCTGGATGCCCTGGCGCGCCAGGTCGGCATCATTGGCATTTTCTCCGACTGGGCCGCGACGGTGACGTACTACGCCAACTGCATGGGACTCAAGTAAAAGTATGAAAGCGGACGGCCTTCACGGGCCGTCCGCCCATACTGCACTCGCTATATACTCCGGACAGACCGCATCCTTCCACCGAGGTCCGGATGGCTACATTCATTTCCCCCAATCCAGCGTACGAAAAAGCAGTAAGGCAGCTCCTGCTCTCGATGCCGTATGTGCAATGGCTGGGACTCTCGTTCGAGAAAATTGCACCTGGACTAGTCGAATTCGTCATGCCGATCCGCCCCGAAATTACTTTCGACGGAAAAGCCGTTCAAGCGGGACCGATCGGAGCGTTGCTCGATTTCTCCGGTGGCGCCGCAGCTTTCACGCTGGTCCCTGCAGGGGTAATGCTCGCGACGATCGACTTCTCGGTCAAGCTGCTCGCCCCTGCGATCGGCGACCGTTTCGTCGGCAGGGGACAAGTCATCTCGGCCGGAAAATCCCTCATCGTTGCGCGCGCCGACGCGTTTGCCCTTGGCGAGCGGGGAGAGGTTCAGATCGCGACGGGGTTGGTCACGATGCGGGTTGTCACCTAGGGCAGGCCAGCCAAACATCCAAGGCCAAAATCTCACCACGTGCCTCAAGGGAACACTTGTGCCGCTTGCGGCGCATGGTGAGACGTAGATTCGATTGGCAGCCGGAGGTTCCTAGACCGGGGCACCCATCTGGAAACACTGGGCATCGACCGGAATGACGGTCGCCTTCTGCGCAGAACGCACCCAGATGTGCTTGCGCTCCGTCACCCAGTCCGGATCGTCGAGCGTGCCGCCGGATATGCCGATCGCGCCCGGACGCCGCTCCGCCGTCCACGAAACCGTGGTTCCGCAGCGTGCGCAGAATTGCATGCGCAGCCAGCGGTGGCTTTCGTCGGAATGATGCACGTACATTTTCATCGGCCCGCCGGAGAAGCCGACCTGGTCGGCTTTGAAGAACACGGGTTGCGAAAACGCGCTGCCGGTGCGCCTCTGGCAGAACCTGCAGTGGCAGACCGTCGCCGCAATGGGATCGCCCGTGATCCGGTAACGCACGGAACCGCAGACGCAGCCGCCCTCGTGGATAGCTTTCATAACTGACCCCCCCTCCCTGAAATCAGTCCTGTCTCCTGCAATCGATTTGCGATTGAGGAATGCCCTATAAATCACGATCGACGCTGCGCTGAATGGGCTCGGACCACACTATATAATTGTGTTGTCGAGAATAGAATCCAAGAAAGCGGTGTTTTTTGGCTTAGAGCCTCCTTTTTTCTATCGAAAAGATATCGATAAGGATTGGACGACGCTCGAAAGGCATTTGCTTTCGTCGAACTCTTAAAACCGCATTTCTGCCACTGAAAAGCGGCCTCTAAGGCTCCTGGAGACCACGTTTTTGAGTGCTTGTTCGCGCGAATCAAAGTGTTGCGGTGGTCCGACCCTCAATCTGATCTCCCACCAATGATTGGTTAGCCGTCGTATGTTTCATCGAACTTGCGAAAGATGGCAGTGTTCACGCGTTCGACCCAATCTAGAGCGTTTATCAAGTTGGGATCGTCGGCCTCGATCCTTTCCAACCATAGCTTGAAGGGCTTGTTGGCGAAGCGCAGCGTCGGCGATACGAAGCGGATGTCCGCCGGTTGAAAGAATGGATATGCGGAGTATGTGCCGTCGGCCTTGCGCGAGAGGCAGTAGTCCATGGACTCATTCCAGGACCCATGTATTGACTCTGACATCATTCCGTATGTGCAAGCGTATAGATCGTTGCTTTCGACAAGGGCGAAGATTTCAAAGAAGCTCTTTCCTTGGACCTTCCAACGGTTCTTCTTCTGATCTCCAAAGTCCCTTGCGGTAAGATGTTCATTGAGCATCTTTTCTCTCACGGACTGGAGGAGGCGTTTCCCAGCTTTCGTTTCGAAGAATCGTGAACCGCTCTCCAAGTCTAGCAACATGCGCAGGCGATCCTTATACGAACACTTCCTATAGTCCTCGACAACCGAATTTTCGCTCCGCACGAGATACGTTGCGATGACGGACGCCTCGATGAGAGGGCGTTCTAGAATGCTAATTATTTCGGCGTTATCCTGTTCGTAGTACTTTATTATTTCCTTCAGAAGCTTCCAAACTTTGACAAGGAGGCCGAGTATCGGTGCGTCCTGCAAGTCAAACCCATTCGGGTTGCGCTCGAGGTTTCGTACGCGAGTCACTGCATCGTAGATGTCTGCAGCGTCCTTGTAGAAGGAAAGCGCGAACGCATTGATGGAGGCAGTGTCAATGAAGTGCTGGCGAACGTATTCTTCGTCGTACTTCTTAAGCACTTGGGCGATTTCTTCCATCGTAGGCGCGCTGTGATTCGACGGGGACAGCTAACGTTCGCGTTTTGCCGCGCCATGCTGAGCGCGAAGCGACGAAGTTGAGGCGTCGGTCAACAACGCGCTGTTAGGCCCCAAGTGATTCATTTTTTCGCTTGGTCCTGCTCCCACCGAGTTATACAAGTGAGGGCTTGAGCCTGATTAGATTCGCTTTGCCGCTGATTCATCGCGTACGCGGTTATCTTTGCTCGATATTCTGGCCGCGCACAGTATTGTCGCGTGCATTCCCTTGCCCGTGCAGAGGGGCCAACACCGATGGTTACTGGCCCAGGGTCCAAGCATTGCGGGAGGATGCTAGGCGGACCTATTCCGACAGTTTGACTGGACGCGCGCGATGGCACCGCCGACAAAATGAACGCTAATGCGAGGATGAGGTGCCTGACCATCCTGAGGCCTAACGTGACCTCCCAAATGACGCTTTATAACCCGTCATTCGGGACGCCTGCTTATTCAGATGGAATGCATTCAACATGTTGATCCAATTTAGGCCGTCTTCGCTCCAATTGCAAACCGTCATGCCTCCGCGGCGCACAACAAAAAAAGGCGATCGACGATCGCCTTTTCCGATATTGCGTAAACAGAAACGCTACTTCATGTACACCGCCTCCACGTTGTTTCCGTCCGGGTCGATCAGGAACGCCGCGTAATAGTCCGGGCTGTAATCGATCCGAAGGCCGGGAGTGCCGTTGTCGCGGCCCCCTGATTTGAGGCCGGCGGCGTAAAACTTGTCCACGGAAGCACGATCGGGTGCGCGTAGCGCGATATGGACGCCCGGCCCGCCCGTGTTTTTTGCCGCGTAGAGCCAGAGGCCGGGTTCGCCCTTCGGGCCGATGCCTGCGTAGGTGGCTTCTTTCGTTGCGACTACATGACCCAGCGGCGCGAGTGCTGCAGAATAGAAACGCAGCGCGACATTCAGGTCCTTCACTTTCAATCCGATGTGGTCGTACATGATGGTCTCCCCGGTTGCGAGGAGACCATGCTAGGCCAGAACGGCCAGCCGATCTTGGAAAATCTTGCGATCGCCCCTCGCCGCCTTGCGGAAGCGGCGGGGCGAAACGCCAGCGGCGCGATGGAAGGTGCGCACGAAGTTGGAAAGGTCGGCAAAGCCGACATCGAAGGCGATGTCGGTGATCGGGCAATCGTTGTCGGCCAGCAGGCGCGCTGCATGGCGCAGACGCGAGCGCACCAGATACTGGTGCGGGGTCACGCCGACCACTTTCGCGAACAGGCGCAGGAAATGGAACGGGCTCAATTCAGCCTGGCGCGCTGCGCAGCCCAGATCGATTTGCTCGTGCGAATGTTCGTCGAGCCACATCGCCGCCTCGACCGCACGGCGGCGATCGCGTGAGCCGGCAGCCATCGCAGGCCGCTTTCGCGCCGACATGATCTGCGCGTAGTGGGCCGGAAACAGCC